>ERZ1066136.1619-NODE-1619-length-11003-cov-7.841067_pt1 | contig 11003 bp, 14 predicted proteins | sample MGYA00382783_ERZ1066136 | MGnify/ENA primary metagenome ERZ1066136 (study PRJEB33369, sample SAMEA5778366) | biofilm metagenome | biome: Industrial cooling water; feature: Water cooling tower basin; material: Biofilm | place: United Arab Emirates | collected... | reverse complement strand
CTCCGGGATGGGCGATGCCTAACCCCTCGTTCAACCCTGACCCGCTACGGCAGGCGCTGTAAGGCCGGGCTGCGCCAGTGTGTACCATCGTCGCAGCCCGGCCTTACAGCACCTGCCTCCGCGGTCAGGGTTAACTCGAACGTTAGGCCTCGCAAATGACACCAGACGATCTCTCCTGGCCCGTCGTATACGCTGGCGGTCAAGTGCTCCACTACGCACCAGCAGATGACTTCGGAGGCGCCTACTTCGGCGGCCCTCTAGAGCAGTCATTCTCTGGCCAGCCTTTTGGGCCAGAGCCCCTCCACCGCGTGTTCACCTTTTCGCCTGCTGGCCTTCCTCAGCCCCGTGGCCACAATCTTCAAGGTCGGCTGTCCCTGTTCTATGGGCTCCGCTACAGCGCTTGCGATCTTTGCTACAAGGTTCCTGTCCTAGAAGGAGTCAACGCTCAGTACGTTCAGGACTACTCGCAGTCGGTACTCGTCGAGCGAATCTCGCCCACCGAATCTAGCTCCGATTGGCCATACACGGGCTACCCTCAGCTACTTCCTTACATCCCGCTGAAGGAGCACTCGCGCAGACAGGTAGCGCCAGAAGAATTCTCTGATCAGTACACCTGGCAAGGTCTGGAGGGCTTTACGGGTGACGAGCTAGTTGTAGTTGTCCCTGCAATCGCACGTCTTGGCGTTTCGATGTGGGGCCGTTCCGGGGACGACGAGGCGGTGCAAATCATCTTCCGCTACTCCTATCGCACGCACCTTGTTCATGCCACTAACCAGTGCACCTAGCCGTTCACGCCGGCTGCGCGCGAGGCCTAACCCCTCGCTCAAGCTGACCCGCTACGGCAGGCACTGTAAGCCCGGCCTGAGCCACTCGTACTATCGTCTCAGTCCGGGCTTACAGTACCTGCCTCCGCGGGCAGCTTAGCTCGAACGTTAGGCGTCACGAAACCGGTGCAGTGCGTCGATATCGGCCAAGCACCAATCCAGTCAAGCACGAGAAGTCTCAAGTTCGGCGCCCGAAGAGGATCAGCCAATGACTGAACCAAGTACCAAGACAAGGCCGCCTTCGTCCGCAATGAAGATTGCAAACGTAGGCCTGTGGTCCGTGGGCGTTCCACTCTCGCTCTATCTGTTTGGTGCGATGGTCGCCTGGGCTATTCCTGGCTGCAGTTGCAACGACACAAGTTGCTCAGGGTGCGGGGCGAACTTTCTTGTGGGAATACTGGTCGTCTGGGGTCTGGCCGGAACCATCGTGGCCGCGCTCACCATTCTTCCCATCACGCTCATCGTTGCTACATTGGTGAAGATTACCTCCGCGCTGAGTCGCGACAGTGACGCCTAACCCCTCGTTCAACCCTGACCCGCTACGGCAGGCGCTGTAAGCCCGGTGCCTGCCAGTCGTAGCATCGTCAGTCACCGGGCTTACAGCACCTGCCTCCGCGGTCAGGGTTAACTCGACCGTTAGGCCTCAGATTCAAGCATCAGGGGGTCCGCGATGGTTTCCCGTTTCAAATGCCCGGCATGCGGTTTCTCGTTCTTCAATCGTCGCTTGCAGCGCTGCGAAAAGTGCCAAGCCATTCTGCCGGGATCAATGCTGTTCAGCGATCACGACATCGATCGAATCAATCGTGAAGCTCTTGAGAATGAGAAGAAGCGGCGAGAGATTGCAAGGGATTTGGAGCAGCTGGAGAAGAACAACGCTATCCGTCGCCGCAGCGGTGGTTGAAGGAAGACCAGCCAATACTCTTCTTGCGGCCGTCGTTTGGAGCTACCCAGGTCGGTTCATTGGAGTTAACGCTCAGTGGCCCGGCGACGCCTCTGCTTCTAAGCGCATCAAATGATCACTTCAGACGCCGTTCCATTCATCCGCGGGTTTACCCGCACTGAGGCCTAACCCCTCGCTCAAGCTGACCCGCTACGGCAGGCTGTGTAAGCCCGGGCTGTGGCACATGGTGCATCATCACAGCCCGGGCTTACACAGCCTGCCTCCGCGGGCAGCTTAGCTCGAACGTTAGGCCGCACAAGACCGCTGTTGTCGTGGCACCAGCTCAAGACCCTTATCTCGCAGCAAACGCCGCTGAACCCACAATGAAATTGCCCAAACGGACCGGACGAATCGGAGCGATCGCTTTGGCAATCGCGCTAATCCTCGTATTGAACCCAGAGATTCGTGCGCTGTTGTTGCTTGCTAACACGCTCGGATTGGAAGTTGTCGCTCTCTTAGTAATCACTCAATTGCGCTCATTCGCACCAATTGTTATCACGGCTACACAAACTTTCGCAGCTTCATTCTGCGCGCTAAGCCTACAACCAACTCAAAGAGCCATGCAACTTACTGTAGGACTTATATGGGCACGACAGGTAATCGCTCAGCCAGCCCATGCCGCGTCTATCGTCATTTCCTGCATCAAGTGCAGGAGCACGCAGCACAACGCGTAGCAACGTGCGTGAAATCAACCTTGGCACTACTGTCGCAGTGCGGCCTAACCCCTCGCTCAACCTGACCCGCTACGGCAAGCGGCGTAAGCCCGGGCTGCAGCACGCAAGCTATCCTTGCAGCCCGGGCTTACGCCGCTCGCCTCCGCGGGCAGGTTAGCTCGAACGTTAGGCCGCATGAACCTGCTCTTGCAGTTCCTCCTAGATCCCAAGCTCCCGCTCTGGCAGCATTGCTTCGCGACGTTTCCCATTGCGCTATTCCCTTCAGCCGCAATCTACTCACTCGTGTACGCGTCGCTGCAGGCTGCAGGCGTAGATCCAACGCACTTCCAACCACCTGTTCGAACTGGCAGCATGAGTGACTGGTTAGGTGCTGTCGTGTTCGCGCCTTTCGTCGAAACGCTTCTGCTTGCGGCTGTCTTGAGTATCCTGCTCAAGCTGACCAATCGAAAGGTCTTCATTGCCGTTGCATCTGGCCTCCTCTGGGGAGCGCTCCACGCTGCATTTGGCCTTCTGTGGTTCTTTGGCAGTGTGTGGAGCTTCTTCGTACTTTCGTGCGCGTATCTGGGCTGGCAAGGTCGCTCGTTTCGGGAGGCAATCGCAGCTGCTTGGGTGCCTCATGTGCTAGTCAATCTGTCTGCCATGGCAGTCATCTCCCTCGCGAATGCGGCCTAACCCCTCGCTCAAGCTGACCCGCTACGGCAGGCACTGTAAGCCCGGCCTGAGCCACTCGTACTATCGTCTCAGTCCGGGCTTACAGTACCTGCCTCCGCGGGCAGCTTAGCTCGAACGTTAGGCCGCACAAGGAGCACCTAAGTGAGGCTCACCGCCGTTCTCGCCACGGTCGCAGTTTTTCTCGCTGCGTCCGTCCAAGCGCAGACGAGTCTGCCTTCATCACCAAGGGTGGACCCTAGTACTATCAAGGTATTCGGGAGACTGCCTGCGCCCGGGAGCGCGCTTGATGTCCTTGCCTGCGCCGCGGCCAATGAGCTGTTGTGGAAGGAAGTTGCTCGGAGTGATCCGTCCTCTCGCGAGGCTAGCGAGGCCAAGCGCAAGGCAGGCTGGTACGCAGCGGTGGCACTGCAGGTGTTTGCGCTCGACTCACGAGCAATAGTTGAGGCAATTGAAGTCGCAAGCTTGCCCAGCGCGCGCAGCGTCACACTGGAAAAGGCTCGAAAGTGCCGCCCCGCTCCGGAGAACTGGCGAGAGTAGTCGGCAGGTACAAGACGGATCGCCAGTCAACTCTACGCTGCGCAGTGCGGCCTAACCCCTCGGTCAACCTGACCCGCTACGGCAGGCGCTGTAAGCCCGGCCTGAGCCAGCGGTACCATCGTCTCAGGCCGGGTTTACAGCACCTGCGTCCGCGGTCAGGGTTAACTCGAACGTTAGGCCGCAAGTGACCAGCATCGACTCAATTCGTGCCGCAGTGGACGTCGGTCTTGCCACCGAGCAAGGCGACATTGACATCGCCGACGACATGCTTAAGTCAGCAGCCTTTATGGTTGCTCTCGCAACTGCTGCCATCTACTACATGCTGAGTGAACTGAGCCGCAGCACGCAGCTGCAGCCACTTCCCACAGCTCAGGTCGGCACGTACCTCGCGGGAGTTTTCTTCTTTGCAACTTCAATCGTTCTTGCAGCGCGAGTCCACGCGCTGCACACAAGATTCCGCGCTCTTTGCCGCAACATGATCGTCGCACGCAAGCTCCTACTTGCGGAGCTCATCGAGAAGTCTGCCGACGTCGAAGCGGTGTCGAAAGAGAGCGCAGTCCCTCTTTGGGCGCTTGTGACTTCAGGAGGAATCACTGATCTAATTGCCTCTCCCGCGGCTGCTACGTTTCCTCACACGCAGTCGCAACAGGTCGTGGCGCGCGGAGCGCTTGACTCGGTCCATCGGTGGCAGCGTCTTTTGGTGCTACTGGGTCTAGCAATGGTTATTGCAGGGTCAACCTACCTTCATGTACTTCGCGTTGCGGCCTAACCCCTCGCTCAAGCTGACCCGCTACGGCAGGTGCTGCAAGCCCGGGCCAAGGTACCCTGTACATCTTCGCGGACCGGCCTTACAAAGCCTGCCTCCGCGGGCAGCTTAGCTCGAACGTTAGGCCTTACAAGCAGCAAGGTCCGTATGCCGAACCTCCGCAGGGTAATCTTTGCCACGATCTACTTGACCTGTTCAGTTGCCGTGGCCGATCTAACCGAAGGAGGTAAGTACGCCGACATAACAGACTTGAAACACCCTCTTGCGAAGTCTCTAGTTGCTGTTAATCAACTGGGAATGGAGCAAAGTCACCACGGCAACGGGTTCTTTTGGGGGCCCAACGGATGCTTCGTTGTGACCAACTTTCATGTTGCCTTCGCCAAGGCAAAGATCGACAGAAAGATGGACTGGATTTATCCGACTCGAAGGGAGTTTGTACAGAATGCGAAGAGGCACAGACTCAACATCAGAGCCGATTTAGATCCGGACACTGGAGAATTTCGACGAAACCTTGAAGGACGCGTGATAAGGTACGCTAACTACGATCGCACTACGACGAACAATTCTGCCGGCGACGACATCGCGATCTTGAAGCTCTATGAACCGGGAACGGAGACCCCCGCCTGCGTTGGACAGGCATTTGTTCCGCAGCTGAGTCTTGATCACACTGTCATAGCGGATGGATTTCTACCAAACTTAAACGTGATACATCTGTTCAAGACCGGAGCGAACTCGGCGAGGGTGTTTGTGAACACTACGCCCTGTCAGTCTGCCCCCTACCTTGTTCCAGGCGGCACAGCTGCGACGTGTGACTTGAGAGACGGAGCTAGTGGCTCCATTCTCTTTCAAACAATCGACACCAGATCTGTGATCGTTGTCGGTTTGTCTGCTAACCACTCGACCCTCTCCAGTGCGATGTCGGCTGCCAACGTTGGGGCAATAAACAGAAACTTGAAGGTTGCTCTTGAGGACGAAGGTATCAGCCCACAGATCATCAACGCATTCTTCGAATGGTCTGCGAATTGGAGACTGGAACGGACCCCTGCACCGACGAAAGGCGCGCAGTAGCCCGACTGATGCACGCGGAGAATCAGGGGCGACCGCATAACGCGCGGTGCTGGCAATCTCTAACACCGAGCTCCTGGACCAACCCTACTCGCCGAACCAGTGTGAGGCCTAACCCCTCACTCAAGCTGACCCGCTACGGCAGGCACTGTAAGCCTGGTCCGCGGCACATGGTGCATCATCGCAGCCCGGGCTTACAGCACCTGCCTCCGCGGGCAGCTTAGCTCGAACGTTAGGCGTCACATCCACAGTCAGCCATGGCATCTACTCTTCAGCTCACCGTCATTGCTGTTGCGCTCTCTGCTTGCACAGCTGCTTCGGCCGACATGGAACGAATTGCGACGCCCTGCAAGACGGGAATTTGCTTCAATTGGTGGCCTAAGGTAGTGATGCCTACTGGCTGGCAGCACGACCGGGATCACAGTCTGCACTACAACTTCAACGCACTCGCGCCCGAAGGCAAGTCTTTCGCGGACGCCGAGACAGTGATGTATGTGAATGCAGTGTTTCGTCCTAGGGTTCCCGAAGCCAAGACACTTGACGCCTTGATCCGCAATGACCACGCGAGGTTCATTAAGGAAATTCCGGACCTTAGGATTGCGCCCACCGAGGCATTGAAGACAGCCGATTCCAAGACCGCTCGTTCGTGGACACTCTCGCCGACAAGCAAAGGGCAATGGGAACGCGTTGCATATCTTGAACAAGGCGAGTACTACATCGTATTCGTCATCAGTTCCAGAACCCAGGCCGGCTTGCTTGCTTCGGTTTCAAATTTTGAGCAGCTGGTTGCCGCATACCGCGAGTAGCATCTGCGGTGACGCCTAACCCCTCGTTCAACCCTGACCCGCTACGGCAGGCGCTGTAAGCCCGGCCTGAGCCAGCGGTGCTATCGTCGCGAACCAGGCTTACAACCCCTGCCTCCGCGGGCAGCTTAGCTCGAACGTTAGGCCGCACAGAAACACCTCTTCCACGGCACATCCATGTCTCGAAATGCACTGCTCACGCTTGCAGAGCATCAACTGAGCCTTGGACTCATCGACATATGCGAGTTCAACGAGCGACTTGAGCTTGCGCACTGGATTAGCCACGACATAAGCAGTGAGCAAGACCCGCGCGCAACGCCCTCAGATGCGGAATTCGTCCACCAATCGGGTGAATGCGCGGCTGAACCGATCGCAGCCACAGCGGGCGTTAGAGCCAGCGCTCCTGGTACATCCGCTTGGATGGAGTTACTTCTGCTCGGAAAGTGGATATTCGCACGGTCTGACCCTGATCCGTATCCATCGCTACCACACGGTCATCTGCAGCATGGGAGAAGGCCTTGGCCAAAGCTCAACCCCTACACAGGCCGCGTCTTTTCGGCGAAGCATCGAGAAGACGTGAGCCTAAGGCTTGACAATTCCAGGCTCCGGCGAATTTGGGCGGATGCAGCCTTTAGGGACTTCTGCAGAATTCAGATTGTGTGGTACACGGAAGCCAATCCGCACTTTGTATTCCCGGTTAGGCACCCCTTACGCCTTCCCCGCCGGTAGTCCCGCGTCAAGCGCGCGAGCATACCGCCTTCAACTAAGCAGCAAGCTGCCCCCGAGGACGACACGCACAATATGGAGTCATCATTCATCATCTATTTGTTTGGCGCGGCAATCGTGTTCTTTTTGATTCGCCAGGTGCTGCGACCCAAACAGGACGAAAGAAGCAGCCAATCATCGAACGTGGGTGGCGCCGGCGAAAGTCCGGTCTCAGAGCAGTCTCATCCGAGCGAGCGATCAAGCACGCAGAGACGCATTCAACCACCATCGAACCCTACGGCAGTTCTACTACGCGATGCGATTCTGAGCAAAAAGCCTCTCGAACTGCTATTGCCGAATCGGTTGCAGGCTATTGGAGCTCTGCGCCTTCGCGACTTCGTGTCGCCAGAGCAGCGTGGAGAAATACTGCTTGATGGAGAGAATCAACTGACCCCGCAGGGCATGTTCTTTGAGAATCGAGGTTATCAACACATCATCTGGATAGAAGCCCCCGATGGCAGCCTATCGGTTGACTTTTTCGACACATTCCTGACAGTAACAGGGAACCAAGAAGCCGGTGGTGGCGGCATCTATGTACTTGCCCCAGTGGGGAGAGGAGGCGCTGGGCCGCTCGAATCACTAGACGCAGAAGCGGCGATGATGGACCTGATTCGCCTCTCGCGCTCGAGCGAGGGAAAGGCAGCCATTCTGGGTGACGCCGATTGCGTGTTGCGCAGTTTTCGGCGATGAGCCGCAACAATCCTCTGTGCATGTGCGGTGCGGCCTAACCCCTCGCTCACGCTGACCCGCTACGGCAGGTGCTGCAAGCCCGGGCCAAGGTACTTTGTACATTGTCTCAGTCCGGGCTTGCAGCACCTGCCTCCGCGGGCAGCTTAGCTCGAACGTTAGGCATCGCATTCAGTCGGCGCTCGTTCCCCTGTACATCTTCTTCCCTCTTCCTTACTCCTCCACTGAAGGCAATGCTTCCAGAGCGCTTTCACGCTCGCCTGTTCTGGTTTGAGCGCCACTCTTCAGGCGGGTCTTCCGGGGCGCCGTTGGAGTTCCCAATCGATAGGCAACTCGCCGACGCTGGCTACCTTTGCAAGTCATGCTCTTCACGTGGGGCCGAACGCGTTGCGCCTGAGCCTTGGATGCCAAAGAGGATAGGGGAGGCTCTCATTGCGCTTCAGTCAAGACCGCCTCTGCAGCTTTGGAAGCTGTCAGAGTCCGGAGAGAACATCGTGCGCCTGTTGAGGGCAAAGCGCGCAAACGCCCATCAACAGCATAACGAGCTCGCTCGGCGACTGTCCCAATGGCTGGCCAGATCTGGCAGAGTGAGCCTGCTAAACAGACAGATCCTCTTCTCGACGAACGACTGGATGCCCGATGGCGTCACAGGCTTTCCTAGGATGAATTCTGCGCAAGCGATAAGACATAGGCCAACAATCGCCTGCCGCTCTAGGCCCGACATAATCTCGATCAACGAGACGACCGAGCGTCGAGCACAAGAGCCATGGATAATTGAGGTAAAGACACGTCGCGCTGATTTTCTTGCAGATCTTCAGCGCCCTGAGAAGCGCGGAGCATATTTCTTTCTTGCAGAGAAGGTCTTCTACGGAGTACCCTCAGGACTTATTGAACCGAATGAAGTTCCCGACGGCACGGGTCTGATTGTTGAAACTCCTACCGGCGACATCATCATAGCCGTCGATACTCCGCGGCGAAGAATCAGGCACCACGCCCACATCCGGATGCTCTTTGGCACCGGAGCGCATAGCAAGACGAACCAATCAACTCCCGCCACGCTGCAAGGCGACGCCTAACCCCTCGCTCAACCTGACCCGCTACGGCTGGCGCTGTAAGCCCGGGCTTAGGTACTCCGTACATTGTCTCAGTCCGGGCTTACAGTACCTGCCTCCGCGGGAAGGTTACCTCGAACGTTAGGCGTCATGACACAAGCACTCACTGTCGAACCTACAGGCGAGAGCCAAGGCCACTGTGACTGCTGCGGACACGCTTCGCGCACGGTCTGGGGCTACGTCCACGATGCAGAAACGACTATTGCCGCGTACTTTATGCAATGGTTCGACTGGTGCGATTCCCGGGCTGGCAAGGCACACAGGCTGGCGAACGAGAGGTGAAGAAGGCGCTTCGCAAGGCGCTTTTCGAGTACAAGCTCCACGCTGACGAGGAGCTGTTCGAGCGAGCCTAAAACTACATCAAGCAGTACTAATGACGGGGCTCGCTCGGAACAACAGAGGGGCGCCTCTGCCGGGGGTCCCTACCTCGTGAGTACCAGGGTTAGCTTGCACTGGCGCAGGGGCTCCCACACCTGCTCACCGTCTGGCTTGGTTCGCGGCCCGGTGATGCCTCCTTCGGCGGTCAGGTTAAGGCCACTGGTCTTGCCGATGAATCTGGTGCGCCAGATGTCCTCGGGTGTGTTCTGGCCCCTGCCCTGCATAACGAACGGCGCGTCGAACCCCATCGAGTCGAAGCGGCCCTCCAGTTGCTCGATGCCGCCGCCGACCGTGGTGCGCTCCAGCTTCGCTGCGGTTCCCTGAACCGTCATCGTCACCGGCATCGAGAAGGGTCCCTGTGGTCCGTCTGCAGCGTCACCGATGCCCGCGCACGCGTAGGTGCCTCGCCACTCCCCGGTCCAACGGTGTGCCCAGTAGTAGTCGCGGGTGGCCGTGGTGGTTGGCGCAACGATGGTGTCGAAGGCCGCCACTTCGAGCAGGAAGGCGTCCTTCTGGTCCTCGGTGCGCTGAGTGCTGTAGCTCACCGGCAGCTCCATAGCCTTGCCGTCCAGGGTCTGCAGCTTCATGGTGCCGCGGCACATGTTCTTCTTGGCCTCGGCCACGTAGCCGTCGGTCACGATGCCGCTGACCTGCACGGTCAAGCCGTCCAGGTACTTGGCGATCCACTGCTCAGGGTCGTCTGCGCTCTCGCGATCCAGCGCCTTCTGCGTCTCTTCCGCGATGAAGCTGCGCATCGTGGTGAGGGTCTCTGCGTCGGCACAGCCGGGCGGCTTGGCGCCGCAGCCGGCAAGGCCGACGACGAGTGTCACGAGGGCTAGTAGCTTCTGTGTGGTGTTCATGGGTATCTCCCTGTCCTTCAGCCTGCGGTTCGCTTCTTGTCAGCCTCGCGCCGGCGCTTCTCGTCGGCTTCGATGCGCGCCCGCTCGGCGTCGATTCGCCGTTGCTCGGCCGCCCGGCGCTCTGCTTCTGCACGCTGTTGGTCGGCGCGCTGCTTGTCTGCCGCTGCTTGCTCGCGAGCAACCTGTTCCTGATGCGCGGTCTTCCGCTGCGCGCCTTCGGCCTTAGCCCATTCACTGCTGGCGTTGGCGAACTCCTGCAGCAAGTCCACGTAGGCAGCGCCATACGGGTGTGGCTCTCTCGCGGAACCACGCTGCACCTCGCAGAAACCGCCGCCGGTTCCCGCACGACGGAGGATCGACTCCAGCTCGGAGTTGAATCGCACCTCGCTGCGGAAATCTGGCGGGCGCTTGGTGACTGAGCCGTTCACCCCACCAATGACGTAAAGGATCGACCTAGCTACCTCGCCGTTGGCAGAGGTCAAGCACCGTTGTTCCTGCGGGAGCTGAGGTACTCCGTACTCCCTTCGGAGAATCGCGAACACGGAGTTGACCAGCGGCTGTACCTGAGCCTCCCAGCCTGCTGGCCAATCTCCGAACTCATTCGTGTAGCTCTTGAACACCCCAGTTCGCGCGGCTGTGAGCAGTGCCGCCTTGGTGGGCCATGGGGTGTCTGCCCCGGCCGTCTGTGCCGGTGCCTGCGTCGTGGCCAGCGTCAACAACGCCACCAGCAACACCATCGTCAACGGTTTCATCTTCTCCTCCCTGGGTTTCATCCGGGTCAACAACCTGAAGAGGCGCTGCCCCCATCGGGGTTGCGCCATCACCTCGCTCTTAACTTGCCTCATAGTCTGTTTACTCATAGTCTATGAAAAACAACGATCCTCGGCGTGCCATCCAGCCCGCCGCCGAGGTCCAAAGCT
>ERZ1066136.1618-NODE-1618-length-11004-cov-7.694493_pt1 | contig 11004 bp, 11 predicted proteins | sample MGYA00382783_ERZ1066136 | MGnify/ENA primary metagenome ERZ1066136 (study PRJEB33369, sample SAMEA5778366) | biofilm metagenome | biome: Industrial cooling water; feature: Water cooling tower basin; material: Biofilm | place: United Arab Emirates | collected... | reverse complement strand
CAAGCAAGAAGAGCCAGATCGCCTCGACCGGCGGCACGCTGCCGGCACCCAGCGCCGTGGAAAGGGAAAGCAGCAGCACGACGACCGGTGCCGTCATGATCAGAAGGCCCGCCATGAAGTAGATGCGATAGAACTCGCCGGGGCGCGCGGCGAGCGAGGCTCGCATCCCGCCGAAGTGCACGTTGTTGCGCAGGTAGGCCGACAGCTGGCGGTGCGCGAAGGGCACGAGCAGGCCCAGCGTCAGCACGGCGCAGAGCGGCCACAGCAGGAAGACCTTGTAGCCTTCGGCCACGGAACCGCGGAACTCGAACCGCAGGCCGCGCCAGCTCGTGTTGCGCATCCGGAAGACGAGGGACCGCACCAGCAGCCAGGGCAGCACGACCGCGATGAGCAGAAACAGGCCGCCACCCACCGCCGGGTTGAACTCCATGGCGGCGTTGGCGAGACCGAACAGACCGAAGGTCACGATGCGGCCCTTGAGGATCGCGGACGGCTTGCCGTGGTAGTCGAAGCCGGACCCGGCGAGCTGCGTGTTCCGATAGAAGTACTGGAGACGGCGCACCTTGGCCCACGCCGAGTAGATACCGATGGTCACGATCGTGAGCGCAAGGTTCACTATCCAGATGCGGAAGTACTCTCCGCCTTCGCCCGTGAACTTCAGCCGCTCGTGCGACGGTGGGACGGGCGCGGGTGCCGCTGGGCTGTCGAAGTTCACGGTGGCGCAGGGACGGAGGGCACACCGGCGAATCTACACCGCGACCGCACGGGCTGAACAGTCGCGGGAATGCGCGTGGTGCTTGTGTCTATCGCGAAACGGGTGATGCGCGCGTGATTCACGCGACGATCCACGCTTCGATGACGCGCCCGCCGCAGAACCGCGTGGTGAGGGTGACGAGCCGTTCCAGCGCGGCCTCGAGCATCGCCGCCTCGGTGCTGGCGTTGCCCTGGAGGATGTAGAAGCCAGCCGTGGTAACGGGCGTCACCTTCGTGGCCTCGCACTGCCGGTGCTCGAGCCGGCACAGGATGCGGTCCGCCTCATCGACGTAGGCGTACTCGCCCGCACCGACCGGTTCGGGCTCGGTCGCGCCGAGGGGCACGAAGGGTTCGGCGCCCGTCGTGAGCCGGAGCGTGATCCCTCCTTGGACCTGCGCCAGGTCGTGGGCCCCGAGCGAAAGGCGGGTTTCCAGGGAGACGCCGTTGTAGAGGTCCACCAGCGGATTGATGACCGGCACGAGCCCCTTGCGCTGGAACAGGGCGACGAGGGCTTCGGCCGACGCAGGAAACCGCCGGTTGGAGCGGCCGATGCGGTCATGCAGGGCGCGGAATCCCGCGAGCACCGGATCGCGTGCGATGAAGTCGGCGTGGAGTTCGCCGCGCAGCCTGTCGAGCAGTTCCGCCCGGTAGCCGTCCAGCACAGAGGCTGGTCCGCGATTGTCGAGACCCTCCAGCACGGCGAAGGCGCCGCGCACGCCGAGCGCGCGGACGGCGGGATCGATGGCGAAGCTCGCCGGGGTCGAGGCGGCGTGGGGACGGTCGCCCGTCATCGCGGTGGTACTCTGGGGCGTTGCCATGACGGCGGGATCATAGGAGCGAACATGGACTTGCGGAAGCGGCGGAGCGTCGGATGGTTCTCGGCGATCGGTGCGGCGGTGCTCGCAGCGGGGTGCGCGAACCTGGGCGGCGACATGCCGGTGTCGGTGAACGTCTCCGACCTGCGGATGGGTACGGCCGGCGTATTCGAGCAGCAGTACTTCGTGAAGTTGCGCATCCAGAACCCGACGGACCGCGACCTCGCCCTGAAGGGAGTGGCCTTCGACCTGGAACTCAACGGCAAGGCCTTCGCACGGGGCACCTCGGGTCAGGCTGTCGTCGTGCCGCGTTTCGGCTCGGCGCTGGTGGACGCCGAGATGCTCAGCACGCTGACGGGGGTGCTCCGGCAGTTGAACTCCGTGGCCGGCGGCGGCGAGGGCCGCAAGAGCTTCGACTACCGGATCCAGGGCCGGCTGTACCGGTCGACTGGCGGAAGCGTCGCCTTCAGCGACCAGGGGGAACTCCAGCTTGGGGCTGGAGCCGGTGCAGAGGGGGCGCCCGCTCCGAACGGACCGGAAAACTAAGCGGCCTGTGTTGCGACGCATCAAGACCCTGCTGGCGAAATTTCATCGATCGGGCGAGAAAAACTTGACAAGCCACTGATCAAACAATTAAAAGCGCGGTTCGGGCCCGGGAAAACCCGCGTCACCGGACACAGGCAAGCCAGATGGCCAGAATCGCGGTCTTCAACCAGAAGGGCGGTGTCGGCAAGACCACGACCTCACTCAACCTGTCGGCGGCGCTCGCGCGCCGCGGCCGGCGGCCGCTCAGCATCGATCTCGACCCGCAGGCGCATCTGTCCTACATCAGCGGGACGACCGTGGACGAGGCCGACCGGAGCGTCTTCGCCTACTACGAGAAGTCGACGCCGCTCTCTGAACTGATTCGCATCGGCACCGGCGGCTGGGAGGTGATTCCTGCGCACGTGGAACTCTCCAAGGTGGATTCACAGTTCGGCAAGGGGCCGAGTGCGCTGAACCGCCTCAATTCCGGCATCGCCAAGGAAGACCTCAACACGGGGCGTCCGGTACTCATCGACTGCTGTCCGCTTCTGGGCGTGCTGTCGCTCAACGCCATCTTCGCCGCCGATCGCGTGCTCGTGCCGGTTTCGGCAGACTACCTGGCCGTGAAGGGTGTGCTGCAGGTGGAGAAGACGCTGAAGGCGCTGGAGCACGTGCTCAAGAAGCGCATCGAACGCCGGTACGTGATGACGCGCTTCGACACGCGACGCAACATGTCCTGGCAGATCTACCGGACGATCACGGAGCGCTTCGGTCCGGACATGTGCGAGACGCGCATCTCCGAGTCGGTGAGCGTGGCGGAGAGCCCGGCAGCCAATCAGGACGTGTTCACGCATGCTCCCGGCAGCCGGGGCGCGAAGGACTACGACGCACTCCTCGACGAACTGCTCGCCACCGGCTTCGTCGACTGACCGCGTGCTCCCCGGGATTCAGTCCTGCCGGGAGATGAGCGAGATGATGCCTGCGACGTCGAGGGGTTCCTCACGACCGGCGGTGACTGCGGATTCCGCGCAGTCGAGCACGGTGCAGCCCACGTACATCTGGAACAGCTTGCGCTCGGCGTCCTCGCGGTCCTGACCCTGGATCACCACGGCTTCCACGACGGTGCCGTTGCGCGCCTTCACCTTGAACTGATACCTGCGCATCGCCCGATCTCCTCTCGTCATCCGAGCATACTCCGCCGGGCGAGGACGCGGCTACGGGCGCGGCCGGCGCGCCGTCAGGCCTGGAGAATCGGCTGGCTCGAGTGCAGGAACCAGTTCTGGATGACCACGTTGCGGGTGAACCAGCGGCTTCCGAGCAGGCGCGTCGCGAGAAAGCGCTTGAGGTTCTCGGGCAGGCGGTCCGTGAGGGACAGGCTCTGGCGCGGACCGAAGCGCTCGAGCATGCCCCGCTGATAGGCCTGGAGTTGCGCCGCCCGGTAGTCCCCGTGGGCCGCGATGATGGTGTCCGCAGCGAGCACGGCCGATTCGACCGCGGGACGAATGCCTTCGCCGCTCTGCGGATAGGCAAGCCCGGCGGCGTCGCCGATGAGCAGGGCAGCATCGTCCACGAAGGGGCGTGGCGCGTGGTTGTAGAGCAGGTAGGCGTGCCCCGCGAACTTCTCGGGCATGTCCTGCGGGACGCGGCCCCGCGCCTTCAGCCACTGCGCGAAGGCCTGCACGTGCTCCGCCAGGCGGTGATTGTCCTCCCGGCCCAGACCCACATTGAGGTAGTTGCCCTTGCGGAATACCCAGCCGTATCCCTTGAGGTCCTCGCAGAAGTACAGCTCCGGGACTTCGCCCTCGGCCTTGGCGGTCCGGGCCTGCTCGGGCGTCATGGGGAACTCGATTTCCTGGGCGGCCACCACCTGCTCGGCCTGGCCCAGCTGGGCGCCGAGGCGGCGTGCGACCGGACAGAAGTGGCCGCCGGCACCCACCACGAGCTTCGCGCGGATCGCGTCGTTGGCGACCCAGCCTGTGCCGTCGCGTTCGAGCGACTTGAGCGGCGCAGGGTCCGCCTGGCGGACTCCGGCGCGCGTGAGCAGGTAGGCGTCGAACTCGAAACGCCGGATGCCGTAGCTCACAGGATCGCGGAAGTCGGTCTCCACGTCGTCGCCGCCGATGATGCCGGTGCGGAAGCCGGTGATCGGCTGCAGCGTGCGGCCGTCGCGCCGATAGTCGTCGAGATCCACCTGGAGGGTATCCAGCACGGCAGGCGTGACCCAGCCCGCGCAGATCTTGTCCCGGGGGAACGTTTTCTTGTCGAGCACGAGAGCGTCGATGCCCGCGCGCCGGAGCTTCCACGCACAGGTGGACCCGGAAGGTCCACCGCCCACGATCAGCACTTCGCACGACGTCATGGTTCAGACCCGGTAGAGATGCTCACGCGACATGGGCACGGTGTTGTCGTGCCCGCGCGCGAAGACGATCTGGAACAGTTGCAGCGCGCCCACGATGAACGACGCCTTGGAACCCGCGAGATACAGCCGCCACATCCGCACGAACCGCTCGTCGTACATGCGCCGCACGCCATCGGCGTGCTCCTCGAAGCGGTCGAGCCAGTGCTGGAGCGTCTGCGCGTAGTGCAGACGGATGTTCTCGACGTCCAGCACGGAGAAGTTGTTGTGCTCGAAGATGCGCATCATCTCGGCCAGCGTCGCCGGGTAGGCGCCCGGAAAGATGCGTTTCTCGATCCACGCGTTCATCGGGGCGGCACGGTTGCGTCCGATGGAGTGGATGAGCCCGCGCCCGTGGGGCTTCAGCACCCGGTGGACGACGTCGCCCAGCGTCGGGTAGTTCTCGACCCCCACGTGCTCCAGCATGCCGACCGAGACGAACTTGTCGCATTCGCCGGACATGTTCCGGTAGTCGTCGAGCACGTACTCGACGCGGTCGTCGAGACCTTGGCGCTTCGCCTCCTCGCGGGCGTAGCGCACCTGTTCCTCGGAGATGTTGAAGGCCCGCACCTTCGCCACGCCGTAGTGCTTCGCGAAATGCCGCGCAAGGCCGCCCCAGCCGCAGCCCGCCTCGTACACGACGTCGCCGGGCTTCAGCTCGAGCTTGCGCGCCACGTGGTCGAGCTTGGCTCGCTGCGACTGCTCGATGGTGAGGTCCGGCCGCGGGTAGTAGGCGCAGGTGTACTGCATCGCCTCGCGGTCGAGCCAGAGCTTGTAGAAATCGTTGCCGAGGTCGTAGTGATGGTGGATGTTGGCGCGCGAGCCCGTGAGCGAGTTCTGGCGCGGCCTGTTCATCCAGCGCAGGAAGCGGGCCTTGAGCGACTTCTCGGGCAGGTCGTCGAGCCCGCGGAAGATGTGCTCGAGACAGGCGACGAACTCGCCTTCGATATCGACTCGTCCGTTGCTGTAGTCGTCCCCGGTGTAGAGCTCGGGGTTCACGAGCATCCGGATGAGTGCGCCGCGGTCGCGGATGACGATGCGTGCGATGGGCGGGACCCGGGGATCGCCCAGGACCTCCTCGCCGTTCCACAGCACGATGGCCAGGGGAGGGTGCTTGCAGGCCTCCAGCAGGCCGAGCAGCATGCGTCGTTCGAAGGCCGACGGGCCCGGGTCACGATCGGCGCGCGACGCGGTCTCGGTCAGTTGGAGATGTCCTTCCTTCTGATCCATGGTCTACTCCATGCGGAACGCATTCCACCCGATTCTCGCGCATCCCGGCGGTCTAGCCAATCGCCGGGTTCGAGGGGCTTCGGGCGCAATCCACGGCTTCCGATCACCGCCGATGCACAGTCGTCGGGCGGCGACACGCCGTTTCGGTGCGGCACGCACCGTGCGAACGGTGGGCGTGCAGGGCCTGCGGCGTCACGCAAGTGCCTGACCTGCCGGTCCGCAGGGGCGGACCGGCGGCCCATCAGAAGCCGACGTTGTTGCCGCCCTTCAGCTCGAGAATGCGGCGGGCATCGTCCGGTGTTGCAACCTCCAGGCCCAGTTCTTCCAGGATGCGCTTGATCTTCGCGACCTGGTCCGCGTTGGTCTTCGCGAGCTGGCCCTTGCCGATCCACAGGCTGTCCTCCAGGCCCACGCGCACGTTCCCGCCCATCACCGCGGACTGCACGCCGATGTACATCTGGTTGCGGCCGGCACCGAGCACGGACCACTGGTACTGGTCGCCGAACAGGCGGTCGGCGGTGCGGCGCATGTGCATCACATCCTCGGGATGCGGGCCGATGCCGCCGCGCAGACCGAAGACCGACTGGATGAACAGCGGCGCCTTCACCAGACCGCGGTCGAGGAAGTGCGCGGCCGTGTATAGATGGCCGATGTCGTAGCACTCGATCTCGAAGCGCGTGTTGTTCTCGCTGCACGACTCCAGGATGTAGGCGATGTCCTTGAACGTGTTCTTGAAGATGCGGTCGTGCGAACCGTCGAGGTACGGGAGTTCCCAGTCGTGCTTCCACTCCTTGTACCGCGGGATCATCTCGTAGAGCCCGAAGTTCATGGAGCCCATGTTGAGCGAGGCGACTTCCGGCTTCAACTGCAGCGCGGGCTGAAGGCGTTCCTCGACACCCATCGTGGGCGCGCCGCCGGTCGTGAGGTTGATGACGACGTTGGACGACGCCTTGATGCGCGGCAGGAATTCGCGGAAGAGTGCGGGGTCCTGCGTGGGACGGCCGTTGACGGGGTCGCGCGCGTGCAGGTGCACGATGGCCGCGCCGGCCTCGGCGGCGCCGATGGCGGCGTCCGCGATCTCCGCCGGAGTGATCGGCAGGTACGGCGACATGGTGGGCGTGTGGATGGCGCCGGTGACGGCGCAGGTGATGATGACCTTCCTGGATTCGGCCATGTGCATTCCTCCTTATCGGTGTTCCTTGTCCATGGCCCGCTTGTGGGCCACGAGTGCCATCAGTCTGCGGTCGCGCCAGGCTTCGCGCGTCGCGTGATCGTCCTGATCCAGCAGTTCGCGCCGCTCCTGCTCGACACGCTTCACCAGTTCTCCCTCCCAGGGCCGGCTCGCCACGCCCTGCATCATGCGGTAGAGGTGCGGGCCGTAACGCTGCGCGTAGTCGGCCACGCCGCCGGGCGCATTGAGGTCGATGGTCTCGAACGGACCCATGAACGCCCAGCGCAGCCCGAGGCCGTCGCGGATGGTCTTGTCGAGGTCCTCGACGCTCACGTAGCCCTCGTCCACGAGGCGCCACGATTCGATCAGCAGCGCCGCCTGCAGCCGATTGAGGATGAAGCCCTCCACCTCCTTGCGCACGAGGATGGGGACCTGGCCGACGCGGTCGTGCAGGGCCGTCGCGCGGTCCACCACGTCCTGCGCGGTGAACGGCGCGGGCGAGATCTCGACGATGGGCACCACGTGCGGCGGGTTCACCGGATGCGCCACGAGGCAGCGATGACGGCCGGCCACGTGCGCCGCGAAGCGTGAGGTCTGGATGGTGGACGTGGAACTCGCGAGGATGCAGTGGGGCGGCGCGGCCGCGTCGAGCTTCGAGAACACGTCCTTCTTGATGTCCTCCCGCTCGGAGGTGTTCTCCTGCACGTAGTCGGCCGTGCCGACGGCATCCTCGAGGGAGGGCGCTACCGAGATGCGCGCGACGACGGTGTCCGGATGCTCGTCGATCAGCCCGAAGCTGCGGCTTTCCATCAGCGCGTCCCTGATGAGCCCCAGCGCCTTGGCAGCCGCCTCGGGCATCTGGTCGTACAGCCGGACCGGGTGGCCGGCCCGGGCGAACACCATCGCCCAGGCCCGGCCGATGAGGCCGGTACCGATGATCGCTATGTTTTCCATGGATGTGGCCTGCAGAGAAAGGGAGACGGGCTCAGGCGAGGGTCTCGACGTTGCCGCAGACGGAAAGCGCCTGGCCGCTGATGTGCCGCCCGGCATCGGAGGCGAGGAACAGCGCCATGTTGGCGATGTCCTGCGCGCTCACCATGGTGCGCATGGAGACCTTCTCCACCATGCGCTGCTTCATTTCCTCGGTGGTGACGCCGAAGGCCTCGGCCTTGGCGGCTGCCACGCGGTCGATGCGGTCGCCCGCCACCACGCCGGGCTGGATGCAGTTGACGCGCACGCCGTCCTGGCCGGCCTCGATCGCGAGGCTGGCGGTGAAGCCCACCACGCCCCACTTGGCCGCTGCGTAGGGCGAGCGCAGCGGGAAGCCGAGACGTCCGGCGGCGGAGGACAGGCTGATGATGCTCCCGCCGCCGGCGGCCTTGATCATCGGCATCGCGAGGCGGGTGCAGTAGAACAGGCTGTTCAGGTCGACGGCGATGCAGCGCTCCCAGTCCTCGACCTTGATGTCCTCGATGCGTCCGGTCGGGCCGGCGATGCCCGCATTGTTGACGAGCACGTCGAGCCCGCCGAGCCGGCTGCGCACGTCGTCGAAGAGGCGGTCCACGTCGGCGAGATTCGAGACGTCGGCATAGGTCGCGGTGATGTCGGGCCGCTCGGCGGCGATGCTCGCGAGCGCGTTGCGGTCCACGTCGCAGATGTGCACCTTCGCGCCGGCGTCGGCGAAGGTGGTGGCGATGGCGCGGCCGATGCCGCCCGCGCCTGCGGTCACGAGTACGCGTAGTCCCGGGACGGCCAGGTCCGGCTTCATGCTGATCTTCCCCCTGTGATGGCGGACCCGGGCGCTCGGTCGACGTCGTGCGGCTCGGTGTCCCAGATGTGAACTTCGACGGTGATGTGATACAGATCGGGCAGGCCCTCGATCTGACGCTTGTAGTGATTCGCGGACCGGGGCCGGCGCGCGACGACCGTAACGATCGCGGCGCGGGCTGTTCCGCCGAGGCTCCAGACTCGGACATCCGCCACCCGGGTGTCGGGATCGGCCTCGAGGATGGCCGCAATCTCCGCACGCATGTCGCTGTAGTCCTCGGCGTCGAGGAGCACGCGGCTGCTGCTCCGGAGCAGGCCGAGCGCCCAGTAGGCGATGAGCAGCGCGGCCGCGAACGCGACGAGCGGGTCGAGCCAGCGCCAGCCCAGCCACGCGCCGGCCATGAGCGCGGCGATCGCGAGCACGGACGTCAGAGCGTCCGCCACGACGTGCAGATAGGCCGCGCGCAGGTTGTGATCGTGCCCGTCGTCGGCGAGGCGAGAATGCCGTTGCGCGGCATCGTGTCCGTGGACATGTCCGTGATCGTGCCCAGGGGCCTGCGCGAGGGCGTGCTCGTGATCGTGGCCGGCGTGATGTGAGTGATGTTCGTGCCCGGGGTCGTGGCCCGCGTGATGCGCGTGATCATGGTCGTGACGGTGGCCATGATCGTGTTCGTGCCCCTGCGCGTGCCCGTGATCGTCATGGTGATCGTGCCGATGATCGTGCGCCGCCTGCATCCGGGTTCTGCGGGCCCCGGGGCGCGGGCCGTGGTCGTGTCCGTGATGGTGGTGATGGTGCCCGCCGCCCGCGAGCACGAAGGCGCTGGTGAGGTTCACCACGAGACCGATCACCGCCACGATCAGCGCGTCGCCGAAATCCACGTCGGTGGGTTCGATCAGTCGCTCGACCGATTCGGTCGCCACGAGGAAGGCCACCACTCCGAGCAGCAGCGCACTCGAATATCCGGCGAGCGCGCTCACCTTGCCGGTACCGAACGAGAAGCGGTCGTTCGTGGCGTTGCGCTTGGCGTAGACGTAGGCGAAGGTGGTGATGCCGAGGGCGGCCGCGTGGGAGCCCATGTGCCAGCCGTCGGCCATCAGCGCGAGCGATCCGGTGACGTACCCCGCGATCAGCTCGGCCACCATGGTGACGAGGGTCAGCAGCAGTACGATGCGTGCGCGGCGTTCGGCAGCCGCGTAAGTGACCGGCACCGGGACTTTCGTCTGCCGCCAGCGTTCGAGGACCGGCGTGTCGCCGGCGACAGGAGGAGGGGAGCTCATTGCCCCGGATTATACGGGGCCATCGCCGCGCGGACCCCGGAAACGCGCCCCGGGCTCCCGCACGGCGGAGGGTCAGGCACTCACGGCGCGGCGCCGGGCGCGGGGCTTGGAGGTCTTGTGCTTGCGCGGGTCATGCCCGTGATTCTCCGGCGAGCATTCGGCGCACAGCCCCTTGATCGTGAGGTCGATCTCGTGGGGCGTGAAGCCGGCGGGCAGGGCGGGTGTCCATCCGCGCCCCAGGTCGTCCAGGCAGATGACGCGGCTGCAGCAGTTGCACTTGAAGTGCGCGTGCTTGTGTTCGTGGCCCGCGGCAGCCACGTTGAACCGCCAAACGCGATCGTCGCCGGAGATCTTGTGCGCGAGCTTCTGCTCGGTCAGCCAGTCGAGCACTCGATAGACCGTGACCCGGTCGATGCCGGACGCCTGCGCGAGGCGCGCTTCGATCTCTCCGTGCGTGAGGGCCCCCTCGGCCTTGAGCAGGGTCGCGAGAATCTCGATCCGGGCGTTGGTCACGCGCTCGCCCGTCGTCCGGATCAGCTCTTCCGCGGTGACTCTGTAATTGACTGCCATGCTGGTTCCCTCCCTCGTTGATGCGTCGTCTGCCGGGCCCCGGGTGCCGATCCGGACCCCGTTCCGCCGGGGTGATGGCGTTCGACGCCGCTCCGGATTCCTTCGAGACTCGTCACGTCGTCCAGCGTGCCGATCCGATCCGGGGAGCCATACATCACGCTCGTCAGCGTCGGATTGCCGATCAGCAGTCGGATGGTGCCATACGGCGACGACCGTACAGCCCGACGGCCGTTGCCGAATGCCATGTCGACACAGTCCGACACGGATGCGGACCGCCGGCATCCGCATGGCGCTTCGATCGTGTGCCATGGCGGAAGTGCCTTCTCGACCCTGGATTATACAAAGGGCGACCCTGAAGACTGCGTCCGATACAATCCTCCGGCCGAAGACGGGGCCGAGGCGGGCTGCCTCGCGCCCGTGTCCTGCAGGTGCGCGGACCATCGTGCCCTGCCGGCCCGGCTCAATTCCATCATCCGCCTTGAAGATCCTCGCGCTCGACT
>ERZ1066136.1614-NODE-1614-length-11030-cov-25.322369_pt1 | contig 11030 bp, 6 predicted proteins | sample MGYA00382783_ERZ1066136 | MGnify/ENA primary metagenome ERZ1066136 (study PRJEB33369, sample SAMEA5778366) | biofilm metagenome | biome: Industrial cooling water; feature: Water cooling tower basin; material: Biofilm | place: United Arab Emirates | collected... | reverse complement strand
GCCGGAGCCGCCGCCGGTGCCGGTGTCGGCGGTGGTTGCGTCGCCGGTGGTGGGCTCGCCGGTGGTCGCGTCGCCGGTGTCGCCGGTGGTCGCGGTCGTGACGCCGGGGTTGGTGGTCGAGTCGTCGGGGCGCGGGAGCGTGCAGTTGTTGGTGCACTCGTCGTCGTCGATCATGTTGCCGTCGTCGCAGGCCTCGATGCCGGCGTAGACGAAGCCGTCGCCGCAGACGGCCATCTTGCAGCCGGTGACGCAGGCGTCGGTGTCGTCGGTGTTGCCGTCGTCGCAGATCTCGACGCCGTCCTGGACGAAGCCGTCGCCGCAGCTGGCGGCCGCGCAGGTGGCGAGGCAGTCGTCGGTGTCGACGTCGTTGCCGTCGTCGCAGGCCTCGACGCCGTCCTGGACGAAGCCGTCGCCGCAGCTGGCCGCGACGCAGGTGTCGAGGCAGGCGTCGGTGTTCTCGGCGTTCTTGTCGTCGCAGTCCTCGTTCGCCTGCTTGATCCCGTCGCCGCAGGTCGCGAGCGCACAGGCGTTGGTGCAGGCGTCGTCGTCGACCATGTTGCCGTCGTCGCAGGCCTCGACGCCGTCCTGCGTGAAGCCGTCGCCGCACTTGGCGAGCTTGCAGCCGGCCACGCAGGTGTCGGTGTCGACCATGTTGCCGTCGTCGCACTCCTCGGCGTCGCCGTTGTTGTCGACGCCGTCGCCGCACTTCTCCTGGACGCAGGTCTTGGTGCAGCCGTCGCCGTCGACGAGGTTGCCGTCGTCGCACTCCTCGCCGGGGCCCATCACGCCGTTGCCGCAGGTGCTGGCGCACCAGGTGAAGGCGTTCTCCCACAGCTTGTAGAAGTCGCCGGTGAAGTCGACGCCGAAGTTGCCGTAGGACTCGTAGTCGGGGAAGATCGAGATGCCGACGAACTTGCCGCCGTTGGGGTCGGCGCGGACGCCGACGACCGGGTCGTCGGTGCCGAGCTTGTTCTTGCCGAGCCACTTGGCGAGGACGGTGGTGTTGGGCTTGGCCTCGACGCCGCCGCGGTACGAGCCCGCGCTCAGGGCGGCGACGCCCTGCATGACCGGGTGCGCGACGATCGACGCGGGGTCCATCGAGTCCGGGGCGTACTCGCTGCCGCCGGCCTTGGCGAGGAAGACGTCGAGGTTCTCGAGCGCGCCCCAGCCCGGCTGGTTGTAGTTGGTGTTGTCGGAGCGCTCCTGCCAGTAGAACGTGCCGATCACGACGCACTTGCCGCCCTGGTTGTAGTAGGCGGCGACCGCGTCGCCGACGTTCTTGGCGTTGTTGAACAGGCCGTTCTCGAACAGCAGGACCGCGTCGTACTGGTTGAGCGTCTGCAGCGTCGGGGTCTGGTTGGCGACGTTGAGCCCCGTATAGGTGTGGCCCATCGTCTTGGCGGTGAAGTCGGTGGCGACCGCCTGCTCGCCGCTGTTCGACAGGACGACGACCTTGGCGGCGCGCGCCGGGGCGGCCCAGGTCGACAGAGACAGGAGGACGGCGGCGGAGATCGTGAATGGAGAGACTCGAGTGTGCATGCAATTCCTCTCGCGGCGCGAAGGGGCGGCCGCGGCGGCGGGGACAGGACCGCCGGCCGGGGGCCGTTCCGCGCCGAATGGCGTGGCTCCAGCGAATGAGGGGTGATCGTATCGAGAAGGGCTCGCGCTCGCCAGCCTCGATCGCGGGGTCCTCCGCGCACAGGATGCGGGAGAGCTCGCGTGGTCGGCGCAATGGTGCGTTCTCGGTCCTCGCGCGATCGGGCGGGGCGTGGGCGGCCGCCGAGCCGAGTCCGGATGTACGAACATTGCTTCCGGCGAGATCCGACGAATGCGCTCGCGACGGGCGGTCCCCGAGATCGCGGGCGCCCGTCAGCGTGAGGCGCGGTAGAGGCTCGTCAGCGGCACATCGCCCAGGGTGACGACGGCGGAGGGCGCGGTCGTGCCGAGGTGGTTCCACAGCTCGACCTCGTTGGACAGCATGTGGCGCTCGTGGAACAGCAGGCCGGCGCGGGCGCGCGGGAGCGGGACCGGCGGGGCGCCGGCGGGCCAGCGGCCCTCGCGCTCGTACTGCTGGCGGGCGAGCTCGTGGAGGTCGTGGAGGTACAGCGGGGCTGGCGTGCGGGACAGGTCGTCCAGGACAGGCAGGACCTGGCCGCCCCAGAAGCCGCGCAGCAGGCCGAGCTCGGCCGCGCCGCGGGCCCCGCCGGCGAGCGGGGCGTACTGCGAGAGGCCGTGCGGGTGGGCGTGCGCGGTGCTCCACAGGGCGGGGCCGAGCAGCGCGGGCAGGAGCGCGAGCGGGAGCAGGCGGGCGCGGCCCTGGGGCTTCATCGCGCGCCAGAGGGTGAGCCACGCGGAGGCCGCCGCGAGGGCGAGGAACGGGTAGGCGGTCAGCCAGTGCTTCGTGCCGCCGAAGATCGGGATCTCCGGCAGGCTGATCAGCGCGAGCGGGAACAGGCCGAACAGCGCCCACAGCAGGCCGTCGCGCGGCGGGTGGCCGCGCAGCGGGGCGGCGAAGCTCGCGGGCGGGAGGTCCCCGGGTGGCCGATCGGACAGGTCGCGGCGGAGCCCGAGAGCGAGGCCGACCGCGGCGAGCAGCAGGAGCGCGCTCGGGACGGTCGCCCAGGTCAGCGTCCACGGGTAGCTCCACGGCATCGGCGGCTGGTTGTAATTGATGCCGAGGTACTCGGTGTTGTAATAGGCGTGGAGGCGGTGGAAGTCGATGTATTCGCCGAGGCGGGCGAGCGGGTCGCTCCACAGCCACGGCCACAGCGCGAGCGCGGTCAGCGGGGCGAGCGCGGCCATGCTGAGGAACGGCAGCGGGACGAGCTGGCCGAGGGTCGGGCGGCGGCCGGCGAGCGCGAGGCCGGCGAGGTAGTGGACGGCGAGCAGGACGGGGATGAACAGCGCGTTGTGCTTGACCGAGACCGCGACGCCGAGCAGCGGGCCGAGCAGGAGCGACCAGCGCCACGACGCCAGGGCGCGGCGGTAGCACAGGACGACCGCGAGGGTCAGGACGGCGACCGGGACGTCGAAGGTGTGCAGGCCGGCGTGGTACCACACGTGCGGCAGGCCGACGAACCACAGCGCGGCGAGCAGGGCCGGGGCGTAGGGCGAGACGGACAGGTCCTCGGGGGCATGTCCTTTCGGTCGGGCGAGGGCGAAGCCGGCGAGGAACAGGAGCGCAGCGCCGAGGCCGGCGAGCAGCTGGGCGGGCAGGCGCATCGCCGCGCCCTCGGGCAGCAGCGGGAGCGCGCCGGCGGGGGCGCGGGCCTCGGGCGGCTGTCCCTCAGGACCTGGCCGGGAGAACAGGCGGGCGGACAGGCCGCCGGCGAGCTTCATCAGGGCGGGGTGCTCGTGGTTGACGGCGAAGGCGCGGTCGCGGGCGGGGCGGTCGAGCAGGAGCGCGGGCGAGGCGAGGGCGCGGGCGGCCCAGTCGGCGTAGGCGCGGCTGGCGTGGAAGTAGACGCCCTCGTCGCGGACGTAGCCGACCTGCTGGTGGCCGCGGGCGAGCAGCGCGGTGACGGCGAGGCCGAGGGCGGCGGCGAGGACGAGCGCGCGGCGGGTCACGGGGCCTCCGCGAGGGCGCGCAGCTCGAGGCAGGGGACGCGGCGGGCCTCGGGGTCGTAGCCGGCGGGGGTGAAGGTGCCGGCGAGCAGGGAGGTGACGCGGACGGTCAGCGCGGCGGGGCCGGGGGACGTCGGGACCTCGAACGCGGCCCAGCCCTGCAGGTCGGAGAGGAGCCAGCGGGCGCGGGTCCGGCCGTCGACGGCGAGCTCGACGAGGACGGGGGCGTCGCTGCGCAGGCGGCCGTTGAAGTCGGACAGGCCGAGGTGGCCGCGCAGGCGGGCGCCGAGCGCGGCGCGGGCGGACAGCTCGAGGGTCGCGCCGTCCTCGAGCTCGAGCGCGAGGCAGCGGCGCGGGCGGTAGGCGACCTCGGCGAAGCGGATGCCCGCGCGGCCCTGTCTGCACGACCATGTCTCGCGGGACCGGCGGCACGGGCCGCGGTCGTCGCGGGCGGCGAGCGACGGATCGACGGTCATGTCCCAGAGGACAGATCCGGCGCCGGGCAGCGCGACGTGGTGGAGCGTGAACGCGCCGAGGTCGTCGGCGCCGGTCGGGCGCGGCGCGAGGCCGGCGAGGTCGTCCTCGACGGCGCGGGTGCGCCAGTCGGCGAGCGCGAGCACGTGCAGGCGCGGGGCGCCGTGGAGGTCGGGCAGGCCGACGGCGCGGGCGAGCGCGGGCAGGCGCGCGCGCGCGCTCGGGCCGAGCCAGTCGTCGGCGAGGATCACGGGCTCGTCCGGGGGCAACGCGGCGAGGGCGGCCGCGGCGGCGTCCCAGTCGGCGTCGGAGATCGCGGGGCGGTAGGCGGCGGCGGCGGCGAGCCACTCGACCGCGGCGACCAGGCCGACCGCGCCGAGCAGGACGGCGGCGCGGCGGCGGTCGGAGGCGGGCGGGGGCACGGGCGAGCCGGTGGGATCAGTCGAGCAGGATCCCGAGCTGGTAGCGGCGGATGATCGGCGCCTTCTGCGGGTGCGTGAGCCAGGAACCTCGGGACAGGTCGGTCAGGCCGTGGAAGTCGAGCTCGCCCATCAGGTGGACGACGCCCTCGTGGTCGAGGCGGGCCATCGCGGCGAGCTCGTCCTCGGTGACGCCGATCACCTGCAGGAACAGGAGCGAGCCGAACGGCGCGTCGATCTTGCCGAGCAGGGGGTCGGGGACGCAGACCAGGCCGGTCAGCGCGGTGGCGTGGCCGGGCGCGAGCGGGCCGCCGAGGTCGGCGCGGTGGCCGGTGTCGAAGCCCTTGCGGGTGCGCAGGACGTACGAGCCGAGCGCCTGCAGGGTGCGCAGCGGCCAGGCCGGCGGGACATCTTCGTCGGTCTGCCGCGGCACGCGCATCGTCAGCTCGAAGCCGAAGCCCGACACGTCGGGGTCGTTCGAGGTCTTCTCGAACAGCTCGCTGAGGCCGTAGGTGACGTAGTGCCAGTGGGCCGGGCGCTGGCCCTCCCAGGCCGAGATCGCCGGCAGCGGGCTCGGGGTGTCGAGCTCGTAGGCGGTCTGGCTGGTGAACTGGTGCGGGACCTGGCGGCCGTAGAGGCGCTGGCAGGCGAGGTCGATCGCGGCCCAGCCCGGGGCGTCTGGCGCTTCGGACATGGCCTTGAGTTACAGCCGGCGCTCGAAGTCGGCGATGAAGTCGCACAGGGCGGCGACGCCGGCCTCGGGGAAGGCGTTGTAGATCGAGGCGCGGAAGCCCCCGACCGAGCGGTGGCCCTTGAGGCCGTCGAAGCCGAGCGCCTGGGCCTCCTTGAGGAACTTGGCGGCGATCGCCTCGCGGTCCTTCTCGGGGGCGCGGCCGGCGGTCCAGGTGACGTTCATCCGTGAGCGGCTGCCGGGCTGGGCGTGCGGGAGGAACACCTGGCTGCGGTCGAGGATGTCGTAGAGGCGCTGGGCCTTGCGCTCGTTGACCTCGCCGATCGCGGCGACGCCGCCCTGGTCGCGCATCCACTCGAGGACGAGCTTGAGCACGAGCACGCCGAAGGTGTTCGGGGTGTTGTAGAGGCTCGGCTCCTTGGCGTGGGTGGCGTAGCGCAGGTAGACCGGGACGTGGCCGGCTGGCTTTTTGGTCAGCAGGTCCTTGCGGACGAACACGAGCGTGACGCCGGACGGGCCGAGGTTCTTCTGCGCGCCGGCGTAGCCGAGCGCGGCGCGATCGAGCGCCATCGGGCGGGCGCCGGCGTGGCTCGAGAAGTCGATCACCAGCGGGACGCCGCCCTCGGCGGTCGGGATCTCGGGGTACTCGGTGCCGAAGATCGTGTTGTTGGTGGTGATGTGCAGGTAGCTCGCGCCGGCGTAGGCGTCCGCCGGCGGGAAGGCGGGGATCCGGTCGTAGTTGGTCGCCTTCGAGCTGGCGACGACGCGCGTCGGGCCGAGGCCCTCGCTCTCGGCGATCGCCTTGCTCGACCACACGCCGGTGTCGATGTAGGCGGCCGGGCGGCCCTCTTCGCGCAGGTTGAGCGGCACCATCACGAACTGGAGGCTCGCGCCGCCCTGGAGGAACAGGACCTGGTGCGTGTCGGGGATCCCGAGCACCTCGTGGCACAGCCTCTCGGCGCCGAAGGTGATGTCCTCGTACGGCTTGGTGCGGTGCGAGATCTCGAGGATCGACATGCCGACGCCCTCGGCGTCTCGCGCGTGGCCGTCCTTACGGAGCTCGTGGACGGCCTCGGCGGCCCGCTCGAGCACGACCTGCGGCAAGATCGCGGGGCCGGCGGAGAAGTTCCAAAGCTTGGGCTTTTGTGCGCTCTCCATGGGCGGAAGCGTAACAGCGGACGCGCGCGCGAGGCTGTGAGTTTTCGCGCCCGCCCGGCGGCCGTCCGCGGCGCCGCGCGCGGGTCCGGGCGGCCGCCGGGGCGCGGCGCGAGGGCCGGCGCGATCGCGCGGTCGACCGCGATCGGAGAAGGTCGCGGATGGTTGCAGATGTCCCTCAGGACAGGATGATCGCGGCGCGGCGATCGGCCGCGGGGCCGGGGCCGCCGGCGTCGCCCGGGCGGACGCGCCGCGTGCGATGCTGCCTGCATGACTCGATCTACGTGGATGGTGGGGTGCGGGGTATGGCTCGGGGTCGTCGCGGGCTGCGGCAACGACACCGGCGGCGCGTCGAGCGGGAGCAGCGGCGAGACAGGCAGCGCGACGCAGAGCAGCGATCCGAGCGGGACCGGGACGAGCGTGACGGACGGGTCGGCGACGCAGGGGTCGGCGACGCAGGGGTCCGGGTCGGACAGCGACGCGACGGCGACGGCGACGGCGACGAACCCGACGACGGGGAGCTCGGCGACGACGGCGACGACCGGGACGTCCGAGACGACGGGGCCGTCGACGGACGCGGGGACGACGGGGACGGTGTCCGACGGGACGATGACGGGCGCGAGCGGGATGACGAGCGGCGGGGAGTGTCCTGCGCCGCTTCAGTGCGGCGAGCTGTGCTGCGCGGACGGGCAGACCTGTCTCGAGGGCCAGTGTCAGAAGGACTGCGGGGGGCCGCCGCCGTGCGGGCCGAGCGAGGAGTGCTGCGGGGACGGCGAGCTGTGCTACCTCGGCGCGTGCGTGCTGCCGGCCGGCGCGTGCATGCAGGCGACCTGCGCGACGATCGAGCAGAGCGACTGCCAGGAGGGGTTCTTCTGCGACCTCGACCTCGGCCTGTGCCTGCCGTCGCAGGCGGACGAGAATTGCACGTACATCCCGCCGAACGCGACGTTCAAGCCGGTGCCGCTGTTCACGTGGGGGACGCGGCCGGCGGTCGCGTGCCAGCAGAACAGCCAGTGCCAGACCGCAGAGGTGTGCATGGGCGGCACCTGCAAGCCGACCTGGCCGCACGTCACGATCGCCAACACCGACATGCCGATGCACAACCAGTCGTCGTCGATCGCGGTCGTCGCCGACCTCGACCGCGACTGCGTGCCGGAGATCGTGTTCAACACGTACCGCCCGGGCGTGATCACCAGCGACGGGGTGCTGCGGGCGATCCGCGGCGACAACGGCCAGAAGGTGTGGACGGTCAGCGACCCGGCGTGGCGCACCAACAGCACCGCGAACCCGGCGGTCGGCGACCTCGACGGCGACGGCAACGCGGAGATCGTGGTCCTCGGGGCGGGCAAGTTCCTGCTCGCGTTCGACAGCGGCGGCAAGCCGCTGTGGAAGTCGGACCTGTTCAATATGAACACCGTCAGCGGCTCGGTCGCGATCGCCAACATCGACAACGAGGGCGAGGCGGAGGTGATCTTCGGCTCGGCGGTGTTCTCGGCGACCGGCAAGAAGCTGTACGAGGGCGTCGGCGGGATCGGGATCAACGGGCAAGGGCCGATCTCGTGCGTCGCCGACCTCGACAACGACGGGCGCCAGGAGCTGATCGCCGGCCGGGTCGCGCACTCGTTCTCCGGGTCGGTACAACAGGGCACCTTCTCCGGCAAGGTGCTGTGGACGTCGCCCGCGACCGACGGCTTCTGCGGGGTCGCCGACTTCAACGGCGACCAGAAGCCGGAGATCATCCTGGTGTCCCAGGCCAAGATCCAGGCGCTCAACGGCCAGACCGGCGCGCTGATCGCGACCGCGATGATCCCGAACGGCGGCTCCGGCGGCCCGCCCAACATCGCCGACTTCGACGGCGACAAGGTGCCCGACGTCGCCGCCGCAGGATCGACCCGCTACATCGTCCACAAGTTCAACGGGGCGAGCTTCTCGCTGCTGTGGACCGCGGTGATCGACGATACGTCATCGCAGGTGACCGGCAGCTCGGTGTTCGACTTCGACGGCGACGGCCGCGCCGAGGTCGTCTACAACGACGAGAACTTCATCCGGATCTACCCCGGCGTCGAGCCCGACTGCCTCAAGAACCCGCCCGGCCCCGCCTGCGACAAGAACATGACCGACGCCGAGGTGCTGTTCCGCGACAAGAACTCGTCGCGCACCCGCACCGAGTACCCGGTGATCGCCGACGTCGACGGCGACTTCAAGGCGGAGATCGTGTTCCCCGTCAACAACGACGCGTACCCCGGCGACGCAGGCCTCGAGGTGTGGGGCGATTCGCTCGACAATTGGGTCGCTACCCGGCCAGTGTGGAACCAGCACACGTATCATATCACCAATACGGTGCATGCGGTTTAGTTTCGCGCTGCGCGCCATTGAGCGCGAGAATGTGTTACAAAGGACAGGTCCGAAGTCACTCTAGCTTGGCTCGATTTTGTCTCGAAAACTTGGGGGTAGGAGGAAGGGTCATGATCACTGCTGCGTTCGTGCGCGAGTGCAAGCCTCGCGCGATGAAGTACGAAGTCACCTGCGACGCGCTCCCCGGGTTCATCCTGCGGGTTCTGCCGACCGGGAAGAAGGTTGCGCTCATCCGCTACCGCGTCGACGGGAAGGATCACCGGGTCAAGATCGGACTGCTCGGGCCCGCGCTGTCGATCGATGAGGCGCGGCGGCGTGCCGCCGTGATGCTCGCTGACGTCGCCGCCGACGCGCGCGACGATGAGCCGCCGGGCCCGCGGGCCGCGGGCACGGCCGCTCGTGTGAAACAGGTGGAATCGGCGCCGTTCCAGATCGTCACGCTCCGCGAGCTCGCCGAGAGGTTCGTGCGGACCTACGTCGACGTGTACTTGAAGCCAGGTACGGCCGAGCGGTACCGGCATCAGCTCAAGACGATCATCCTGCCGGGCCTCGCCGACGAGGAGAAGAAGGTTCCGCCGCTCGGCGACCGCGACTACCGGATGATCAAGCGGGCGGACGTCCAGGAGTTGCACGGCACGATGAAGGGCACGCCCGGCGCGGCGAACAACATGGTGATGGTGATCGCCAGCCTGTACGCGCGGATCATCGAGGACTGGGAGCTCGCGCCCGACATGCGCAACCCGGCCCACGGGTGCATGCTGTACCCGATGCGGAAGCGCGAGCGCTTCCTGTCGCCGGAGGAGCGCCAGCGGCTCCACGCGGTCATCCAGGCGGGCCTCAAGATCCCCGCGGGCCGGCGCGGCAACCTGAAGATCCAGAGCGTGTGGGCGCTCGACCTGCTCGCGCTGACCGGCCGCCGCCGCGACGAGATCCTGACGCTCACGTGGCCGATGGTCGACTGGCAGCACTCGCTGCTGAACATCCCCGACACCAAGACCGGCGAGCTGAAGGTCCCGGTGTCGGCCCGCGTGCTCGGGCTGCTGAAGCACATCCACGATCAGACCGGCAACCCGCGCACGGGGTACGTGCTGCGCACGGCCAAGGGCACGCGCCTGACCGGCCTCAACGGCACGTGGTACCGGCTCCGCAAGGCCGCCGACCTGATGGACGTCCGCCTGCACGACCTGCGGCACAGCTTCGCCAGCGACGCGCTGATGAGCGGCGTCCCGCTGGCGACGGTCGGCAAGCTGCTGGGCCACAAGCAGGCCCGCACGACCGAGCGCTACGCCCACCTGGCGAACGACGTCGTCCGCCAGGCGCTCGAGCAGGCGACCGACCGGATCGTCGAGGCGTCGACGCCGATCGCCGCGCTGCCGCCGGCGCCGTTCGTGCCGATGAGCGCCGCGCAGTGGAAGGCGATCGCGGCGATCGTCGAGAGCACGCGCGGGACCTGCGGCGGCACGCGGACCGACCTCCGCCGCGCGGTGGACGGGATCCGCTGGGTCCTGCACACCGGCGCCAAGTGGCGCGAGATCCCCGCCGAGTACGGCAGGGCCACGACCGCGTGGCGCTGGTACGAGCGGTGGTGCGGCGACGGCACCTGGCAGCAGATCGCGGCCGCCCTCGCGCTGCCGCCCACCGAGGTCGGGCGCGAGCCGGGCCGCCGGCCGGTGAGGGCCAAGGCACGGCGGCGCACCGTCCCGATCGACGTCGACGCGGTCGAGACCTCGGCCCCGATGTAGCCGCCCGGCGCCGTGCGACCGCGCCCCCGCGACGACGACGTCCGGGGGCGCGGTCGCTACGTCCCTGTCGACCAACCTGCGGCGCTCGGCCGCGCCGCGCGACCTGTCCTTCCAACCATACGGGACCCTTCCGGGAAGGCTTACAGAAGGGGGGACGGAAGGTGCCAATTCCCTTGTGCAGACCTTCTGTAACCCTTCTGTAAGGGGGGTCCGCGGCGACGTCGATCGCCAGCGGATCGCCGAGACCGCTCGTTCTGGCCGAAAGATGCCGCGTAGACCTTCCGTAAGGGCGGTAGCTACCAGAACACGAGCAGCCTCGCGGGCACCCGAGACCCGCTCGTGCCCGCGAGACACCGTGCGTCACGTCGCTCGCTTCGCGCGATCAACCGCGCGGACGCGAGCCTGCCGGGGTGGCTGGTCGTCGGGCCGGCGCCGATCGCGGCGGTGTGCAGCCGCGGGGTGCGGCCAGCGGGTGCGGCCGGCGGTGCGGCTCGTCTGTCGGCGTACGGCCGACGGTGCAGCTCGCCGGTGCAACTCGCCTGCCGCCGCGGCGTGCGGCCGGCGGTGCGGCTCGCCTGCCGCCGCGGCGTGCGGCCGGCGGTGCGGCTCGCCGGTGCGGCTCGCCTGCCG
>ERZ1066136.1613-NODE-1613-length-11035-cov-7.193716_pt1 | contig 11035 bp, 12 predicted proteins | sample MGYA00382783_ERZ1066136 | MGnify/ENA primary metagenome ERZ1066136 (study PRJEB33369, sample SAMEA5778366) | biofilm metagenome | biome: Industrial cooling water; feature: Water cooling tower basin; material: Biofilm | place: United Arab Emirates | collected... | reverse complement strand
GGGTGCACGTCGCGCACTCTAGGGAGAACGATGTCTCGCGTCGTCACGCGAAAGTGGTACGCCGCGGGTGGCGGTGCGGCGCCGTCAGTCGATCGGCCGGTACGCCACCTCCACGATCTCCAGCACCTCGTCCCCGCCGGGCGTGTGGATCGTCACCGTGTCCCCCTCCCGTGCCTTGAGGAGCTGCCGCGCGAGGGGGGAGATCCAGCTGATCCGTCCGCGGGACACGTCGGCCTCGTCAATGCCGACGATCGAGTACACCTTCTCGTTGCCATCATCGTCGGTGACGGTGACGGTGGCGCCGAAGAAGACCTGGTCGGTGGGCTCGCGCGTGGCGGGGTCCACCACCTCGGCATTGTCGAGACGGCGGGTGAGGAAGCGGATGCGGCGGTCGATCTCGCGCAGACGGCGCTTGCCGTAGATGTAGTCGGCATTCTCCGACCGGTCGCCGTTGGATGCCGCCCAGGTGATCACCTTCACGAGTTCCGGGCGTTCCTTGTCGAGGAGGTGCAACGCCTCTTCCTTCAGGCGCCGGTAGCCGGCTGGAGTCATGTAGTTCTTCGTGCCGACGGGCAGGGGAGACGGTTCCTGGACGTCATCGTCGTCGTCCTGGTCGCTTTCCTTGGTGAACGCCTTGTTCATGGGTGCTTCGGGGCCTCCTGGAACGTGGAATTATCCGTGAGGATCCGGGGCGGGGGGTAGAATCCGCCCCGTTTCCGCTGTCTTCGTTTTCCTCTGAGGAGTCGCAATCATGGCCATCAAAGTGGGAGACCGGCTGCCGGCCGGCACGGTGTGGGAGTTCATCGAGGAAGAGACGCCCGGCTGTAGCCTGGGCCCCAACGGGTTCGACGTGCCCACCATCGCGGCGGGCAAGAAGATCGCCGTGTTCGGCCTGCCCGGCGCCTACACGCCCACCTGCTCGGCCAAGCACGTGCCGGGGTACGTGGAACTCGCGGACCAGTTGAAGGCCAAGGGCATCGACGAGATCTGGTGCCTGTCCGTCAACGACGCGTTCGTGATGGGCGCATGGGGCCGGGATCAGGGCGCGAAGGGCAAGGTGCGCATGCTGGGCGACGGGAGCGCCGCCTACACCAAGGCGCTGGGTCTGGAACTCGACCTGATGGCGCGCGGCATGGGCGTGCGCATGCAGCGCTTCTCGATGCTGGTGGTGGACGGCGTGGTGAAGACGCTCAACATCGAGGAGCCCGGCAAGTTCGAGGTCAGCGACGCGCAGACCATGATGAAGCAGGTCGAGAACGTCACGCAGTACCTGCCTTGACCGCGGCGCCGTCCGCGCCGGGCGTCACGTCTTCTTCGTGGCGCGCGGCCGGACGGACTTCGGTTTCTTCGCGGCGGCCGCGCGCTGCGCAGCTTCCAGGGCCTTGCGGCCCCACGTGATGATGGCGCGCCGGTCGTCCAGCACGTCGGCCGGCACCTCCCAGTAGGACATCACCGTCTCGCGGTCTTCCCAGGGCTTGAAGGGGCGCGACCCCGCTTCGCGGTAGTCGGGCTCGTTGACTTCGTCCACCTTGAACCACAGGGTGTCGTACGCGACGATGGCGATGAACACCTCGTCCACGTACACGCCGTAGCCGCCGAACATCCTGCGGGGCCGGATTTCGCCGAGCGGTGCAAGCAGCAGGCACACGTGCTCGACGAAGTCGTCGATGTCGGCGAGCTTCTTCACGATCCCTTCACACGAAGGCGCGGATCGCGTCCAGCAGATCGTCGGGTTTCTCGGCCATGATGGCGTCGCCGCTCCCCGCGATCTCCACGATGCGCTTGTCGGGCAGCGCGTTCACGATGTCCTTCGTGGCACGGGGCGGCGTCATCATGTCGCGCTTGCCCGTCACCAGCAGCACCGGACACTTCACCTGTCCGCATGCCGCGACGCCGTTCGCGTAGTCGTTGCACGCGCTGAAGTCCGCGTGCATCACACCCGGCTTCTGGCGCTGCATGAGCCGCAGGTTCTCGCCGATCACCCAGAACCCGGGCCCCGGGTTGCTGGGGTAGTGGGCATAGGCGGAGTGCGACCAGATGTTCACCATGTCCTGCGCAAGCGGTTCGTCGTCGCGCGTGGCGGTGAGCAGTTCGTCCGACACCTTCATGGGGAAGGCCGTCCCCATCAGCACGAGCTTCGTCACCCGGTCCGGATAGCGGGCCGCGCACTCGATCGCGATGAGCGATCCCATGCTGTGACCCACGAGCACGGCTTTCTGCACGCCGGCGGCGTCGAGCAGGGCGCGCACCCAGTCCGCCATGGCTTCCACGGTGCGCAGCGGCTCGCCGCCGGAGCGCCCGTGGGCGGGCAGGTCCACGGCGAGGACGCCGTGGCCATGGTGCGCGAGATAGCGGCTCTGCAGGACCCACACGCAGTGGTCGTGTTCGGCGCCGTGGATGAAGACGACGGTCGGGAGGGCGGCGTCGAAGGGCTTGCCGCCGGTGTAGGCGTAGGCCGGGTGGCCGTTGACGGTGAGTTGCATGACGGGGTCCGTGAGCGGGTCAGGCCTTCTGCGACACGCGCAGCGCCTGCGCGAGGTCGTCGATGAGGTCCTGCGGGTCTTCGAGGCCGATGGAGAGGCGGATGGTGCCGGGGCCGATGCCGGCGGCGAGGAGCGCGGCGTCGTCCATGCGGAAGTGCGTCGTGCTCGCGGGGTGGATGACCAGGGACTTCGCGTCGCCCACGTTCGCGAGATGCGAGAACACCCGCAGCGTCTCGATGAACTTCCGGCCGGCCGGGCGCCCGCCCTTGATGGCAAAGGTGAACACCGCGCCGCAGCCCTTGGGCAGCAGCTTCTTCGCCAGTTCGTGATCGGGATGCGACGGCAGTTCCGGATAGCTCACCGACTCCACGGCCGCCTGCTTCGTCAGGAACTCCACGACCTTGCGCGTGTTGGAGATATGGCGGTCCATGCGCACCGACAGCGTCTCGATGCCCTGCAGGATCTGGAACGCCACCATCGGCGCCATGCAGGCACCGAAGTCGCGCAGGCCCTCGCGGCGCGCGCGCAGCAGGAAGGCCGCGACGGTGGATTCCTCCTGGAAGTCCATGCCGTGGAAGCCGTCGTAGGGTTCGGTGAGTTCGGGGAAGCGGCCGGAGGCCTCCCAGTCGAAGGCGCCGCTGTCCACCAGCAGCCCGCCGATGGCCACGCCGTGTCCGCCGAGGAACTTGGTGGCGGAGTGGTAGATGAGGTCCGCGCCGAGGTCGAAGGGGCGCAGCAGGTACGGCGTCGTGAAGGTGCTGTCCACCAGCAGCGGCAGCTTCGCGTCGTGCGCGAGGGCGGATACCGACGGAATGTCGAGCACGTCGAGGCCGGGATTGCCGAGCGTCTCGGCGTACAGCAGTTTCGTGTTCGGCCGGATGGCCTCGCGCCACGCGTCGAGATTGCGCGGGTCGATGAAGGTGGTGTCGATGCCGAAGCGCCGCAGCGTGTAGTGCAGCAGGTTGTGCGACCCGCCGTACAGCGACCGGCTGGCGACCACGTGCGAGCCCGCGCCTGCGATGGTCGCCACGGCGAGGTGGAGCGCCGCCTGACCGCTGGCCGTGGCAATGGCGCCGATGCCGCCTTCCAGCGCGGCGATGCGTTCCTCCAGCACCGCGTTGGTGGGGTTGGAGATACGCGAGTACACGTGGCCCGCGCGTTCCATGTTGAAGAGCGAGGCCGCGTGGTCGGTGTCGCGGAACACGTACGACGTGGTCTGGAAGATGGGCGTCGCCCGGGCGCCCGTGGTGGGGTCGGGCTGCTGGCCTGCGTGCAGGCTCAGGGTGTCGAAACCGAGATAGCGGGGAGCCGGCATCGGCGGAATCCTCGAAGGCAGGGGCGGGGCACGGACCGTCCGTGCGCCGGAGCCGTGATTGTGCCCGAGCGGTCGGGCTTTCCGGATCGGCGGGCGGCGCCCGTCGGCAGGACCCGCAGCGTCCGCACCCGGTGGAGGCTATTCCGGCGCCCGCGCGCAGGCGTTGCGCCGCCAGAGCACGAGCGCCAGCACGAACATCCAGAGGGTGAGCGAAGCCGACGAGAGCCGTTCCAGCAGACCGGCCGCGCGCCACGCCTCGCCCGTCGCCTGCATGGCGACGATGAACCCCGCCCCCAGAAGCATCGACAGCAGCGTATAGGGAGGGAGCCACCGCGGTACCGGGCGTCGACGCAGCACGCCCGCGGCGGCGGCGGAGGCCGCGATCATCGCCGCGAAGCCGAGGGCCGCGAACAGGAAGTGCCGCGCCTGGACGTCCGATGCACCGGTGGCGATGCACCCGGGCTCGCAGGGACTGAAGCCGACCCCGATCCGCGCGAGGCCGTTGATGATCACGAGCGCCCCGATGAGCGCCGCCGCACGGGTGCGGCCGAGCATGCCGTACAGGCCCGCGCCGAACCCGACGTTCAGCAGGCCGGTGGCGAGGAATCCGGCTCCGAACATCACGCCTGCGGTGGGGCTGCCTGTCTCGGCGAGTTCGCTGATCGTCATCACGACCGGGTCGAACGCCGGCAATGCAGCCTGGCACGTCAGGATCGTGGTCCACCAGAGGACCGGCGACAGCAGACCGCACAGATTGGCGAGGCGGCACAGGCTCACGGTCCGGGCCTCAGCCTTCGCGAGCGGGTCGGAAGTGCGCGGGGCGCTTCTGCTGCTGGGACTGCACCGCCTCCAGCTGGTTGGGCCGGCCGAGGATGCCGTCCTGCTCGGCGGATTCCAGCGCCAGCGCCTCGGCTAGCGGCAGTCCGGGCACGCGGTTCAGCAGCCGCTTGGCGGCTTCGACGGCGCTGGGGCTGCGGGACGCGATTTCGCGGGCCGTGTCGAAGGCAGCGGCACGCGGGTCGTCGCAGATGCGTGTCACGAATCCGTAGCCCAGGGCCTCCTGCGCGGAGAAGATGCGCGCGGTGTAGGTGAGTTCGCGGATCACGTCGTCGCGCGCGAGACGGGGCATCAGCACCGTGCCCGCCATGTCGGGGACGAGGCCCCATTTCGCTTCCATGACCGAGAAGCGTGTGTCCGGCGCCACGTACCGGATATCCGCGCCCAGCATGACCTGGAAGCCGCCGCCGAAGGCCACGCCGTGCACGGCCGCGATGACCGGGACGGGCAGATCGCGCCACGTGAGCACGGCCTGCTGCGGCTTGTTGGCGATGCCATGGGTGCGCGGGGACAGCGACTTCGCGGGCGTGCCGTCGAGGCCGATGAGGTCCGCGAGGGCCGCCATGTCGATGCCCGCGCAGAACGCCTTGCCCTCGCCGGACAGGACCACGCAGCGCACGGCGGAATCTCGCGCCAGAGCGTCGCCGGCCTCCACCAAGGCGTCGAACATCCGCTCGTCCAGGGCGTTCATCTTGTCGGCACGGACCAGCCGGACGTCGGCGACGCCCCGATCCACGGTGATGGTGATGCGTTCGTGCATGGCGGCCTCCCGCGCGTTGGCGGGCGCATCGTAGCCCGGGCCGGGCGCGCCGGCCAGACGGCTACAATCGGGACAACCGCGCGCGCCGGTCGGTCCATCGGCGCCCCTACACCGAGAGAATCGCCATGCCCGAAGCCTTCATCGTCGACGCCGTCCGCACCGCCGGGGGCCGCCGCGGCGGCCGCCTGTCCGGATGGCACCCCGTCGAACTCGCCGCCCAGGTCCTGAACGCGCTCGTGGACCGCACCGGCATCGACCCTGCCCAGGTGGAAGACGTGATCATGGGCTGCGTCCTGCAGGCGGGCGAGCAGGCCATCTGCGTCGGGCGCAACGCGGTGCTCGCGTCGAAGCTGCCGGAGTCCGTGCCGGGCGTGTCCATCGACCGGCAGTGCGGGTCGTCCCAGCAGGCGCTGCAGTTCGCCGCGCAGGCCGTGATGTCCGGCACGCAGGACTGCGTGATCGCCGCCGGGGTGGAGAGCATGTCGCGCATCCCGCTCCACGGGCTCCAGAAGGTCTACAGCGAGAACAACCTCGGCCACTACATGAGCCCGGAGATCCGCCGCCGCTACCCGGGGCCGGACTTCAGCCAGTTCATCGGTGCCGAGATGATGACGAAGAAGTACGGGTTCACGAAGGAGGACCTGGACCGCTACGCGCTGCGCAGCCACCAGCGCGCCATCGCGGCCACGCAGGCGGGCGCGTTCGAACAGGAGATCGTGCCGGTGGAAGTACGCGTCGGCGCGGGCACGGCCACGGGCGAGGTGCACACCCAGGACGAAGGCATCCGCTTCGACGCCTCGCTGGAGTCCATCGCCTCGGTGAAGCTGCTGCAGGAAGGCGGCAGCATCACCGCGGCCAACGCGAGCCAGATCTGCGACGGCGCGAGCGGCGTGCTGGTGGTGAACGAGCGCGGCCTGAAGGCGCTGGGCGTCGAACCCATCGCCCGCATCCACCACCTGACCGTGCTCGGGCAGGACCCCGTGATCATGCTGGAGGCCCCGCTGCCCGCGACCGAGCGGGCGCTGAAGCGCGCCGGCATGAAGATCGGCGACATCGACCTGTACGAAGTCAACGAGGCCTTCGCGCCCGTGCCGCTGGCGTGGCTGAAGGCCACGGGCGGCGATCCCGACCGCCTCAACGTGCACGGCGGTGCGATCTCCCTCGGCCATCCGCTCGGCGCCTCCGGCACGAAGCTGATGGCCACGCTCGTCCACGCGCTGCGGCGTCACGGCAAGCGCTACGGACTGCAGACCATGTGCGAGGGCGGCGGGCAGGCCAACGTCACCATCGTCGAGCGGCTCTGAGATGATTCCCCGCACGCTGTTCACCGAGGAGCACGAGAGCTTCCGCGCGAGCTTCCGGCGCTTTCTCGACCGCGAGGTGGTGCCGCATCACGAGCGCTGGGAGGAACAGGGCTACGTCGACCGCGAGGTGTGGCTCGCGGCGGGCGAACACGGATTCCTGTGCCCCAGCATGCCGGCCGAGTACGGCGGCTCGGGCGCCGACCGGCTGTTCAGCATGGTGATGATGGAGGAGGTCGCGAAGGTCCACGCTTCGGGCCTCGGCTTCGGGCTCCACTCCGAGATCGTAGCGCCCTACCTCCTGCGCTACGGGACCGACGCGCAGAAGGAACGCTATCTGCCGCGCATGGCCCGCGGGGAGATCATCGGCGCCATCGCCATGACCGAACCCGGCACCGGCTCCGATCTCCAGGCGATCAAGACCACCGCGGCGCGCGATGCCTCGGGCCACTACGTGGTGAACGGCGCCAAGACCTTCATCACCAACGGCTGGCACGCGGACGTCGTCATCACCGTCGTGAAGACCGATCCCTCGCGCGGCGCCAAGGGCACCAGCCTGCTGCTCGTCGAGCGCGGCATGGCGGGTTTCGAGAAGGGACGCCGCCTGAAGAAGCTCGGCCTGAAGGCCCAGGACACCTCGGAGCTGTTCTTCCAGGACGTGCAGGTGCCGGCGGACCACCTGCTCGGCGCCGAGGGCCAGGGCTTCGCCTACCTGATGCAGGAACTGCCCTGGGAGCGCATGCAGATTGCCATCGACGCCGTGGCCTGCGCCCAGCAGGCCATCGACGAGACGCTGGCCTACGTGCGGGAGCGCAAGGCCTTCGGCGCCCCGGTGGCCAGCTTCCAGAACACGCGCTTCAAGCTGGCCGAGATGCAGACCCAGGTGCAGATCGCCCGGGTGTTCGTGGACCAGTGCATGGTGGAACTGCAGAAGGGCGCGCTGGACGCGGCGACCGCCGCCATGGCCAAGTACGCCACCACCGATCTGCAGGGCAAGGTGCTGGACGAATGCCTGCAACTGCATGGCGGCTACGGCTTCATGCTGGAGTACCCCATCGCCCGCACCTATGCCGACGCCCGCGTGTCGCGGATCTACGGCGGCACCAACGAGATCATGAAGGAGGTCGTGGCCCGGTCGATGGGGCTCGGCAAGTAACCACTCGCCACGTTGCGGGCGTATCCCCTGGGTCGTTACATTTCCGGCGGCGGGAGTTCTTCACGTGCCCGCCTGTGACAAAGTCACCTACCGGAGACCAAGAGCGATGCTAGACGGAAGCCGCAGGGCCGGGCTCGTTCGAGCCTGGGGAGCAGGGTTGTGCCTGTGCGCGGGGCTGGCGCAGGCGAACAACGGCATCAACCAGATCGGCTTCGGCACCGAATCGGCCCTGATGGCGGGCGCCGACGCCGCCATGGCGCGGGACACCGCCGCGCTCAATACCAATCCCGCCGGGCTGGCCCATACGAAGGGCGGACGCGTGGACGTCTACGCCGGGGCCGCGTACTTCATGGACGCCGCGCACGGCGACTCTCTCGGCAACGACCGGCAGGTCAGCAACAGGGTCGTGCCGGTCGCCGGTCTCGGACTCGCGCAACGGTTGGGCGGCAGCCCGGTCGTCGCGGCGGCAGGCGTGTTCGTGCAGGGCGGGGCGGGCGCCGACTTCCGGGATCTGCGCACGCCGTTCGGCAACCGGGATGACCTCTCCTCCCTGTTCGGCGTGGGCAAGCTCATGGCGGGCCTGTCGTGGGAAGTCACGCAGACGCTGTCGCTGGGTGTGGCGGTGTCTCGCGTGATGGCGGCGGCCGAGCAGAGGATCTTCCCGCAGACGTCCTCGGCGGCGCCGCAGTTCTTCGGGGTCGCGATCGACGATCTGCAGGCATCCCGCACCGCGTTCCGGCTGGGCGCGCAGTACCAGGTGTCGCCCACGCTGCGCCTCGGCGCCGTCTTTGCCAATCGCGTGGCGCTGCCCCTCGAGGACGGCACGGCGCGCGTGAATCTCGGCGCCGTCGGTCTCGGCACCGTCACCTATCGCAACGCGCGGGTCGGCGGATTCGGGCTGCCGCGGGAGATTTCGCTGGGTGCGGCCTGGCAGGCCACCGAGACCACGCTGCTGTCGGTCAAGGTGAGCCGCCTCGGCTGGTCCCGCGCGCTGGGCGATTCCGTCACGCAACTCTCCGACCCGGACAACCCCTTCGCGCCCGCGACGATCCAGCAGGTGCAGAGCGTCACGGCGCGCGACCGCACGATGATCGCCGTCGGCGTGAAGCACGATCTGTCCGACCGGTTCTCCGCCTACGCCGGCTTCAACCACATGAAGCAGCCGATCGACGCAGCGACGCTGAGCCCTACGCTCGCCATCATCGGCGAGAAGCACCTCACCCTGGGCGGCGTGTCGCGCTTCGGCGCGAACCATCAGATCGCGGCGGGTGTCGAGTACCTTTTTCCTTCCAAGGTCACCTACAGCAATCCGCAGGTGCCGCTCGGATCGAATCTCACCGGGCGCATGGAGTACCTCGCGGCCCACTTCATGTACAGCTACCTCTGGTAGGGATCGCCCGGCGAACCGCGACGCGATTCGCCGGGCGTAACGGCTTGCAGACGGCTCAGACGCGGACGGCCGACCGGCGCCGCCGGGCAAGCCCGATCGCACCGAGTCCCAGCGCCATGAGTGCGTAGGTCTCCGGCTCGGGGACCGGCGCCACGCCGAAGGAGATCCGGTAGATGCCGGTGTCGGCGGCGAGCTGGCTGTCGAAGGTGTATCCGGCGGCGGTCGTCAGGCCGTCGAATGCCGCGAGTTCCGCGAAGTTGAAGGCCACGACCGAGTTCTGATCCGCCCTCAGGGAGTTGGTGCCCACTTGGGCGGCGGCGGCCGGGTCGTGTATCTCGGAGCCGGCATCCCAGACATCCCGGCTGCGCTGCAGGATGCTGGAGATCGCGAGGTTGCCTTCCGCGTCGAACAGCCGGTATTGCATCGGGTCGTCGTTGCCGATGAAGAAGTCGTTGCTCGGCACCACCATCGACGCGAAGGTGAAGTACGGATTCACACTCGTGTCCACCCTGAACGTGCCGGAAGCCATGCGGCCAGACAGCAGCGGGCCGGGCGGGGTGGGCCGCACCGCGCCGAGCGTCGCCGTCGGATCGGCGGCCATGAACGCCGGGAACCACGCGGTGCCGGTACCGCCCTCGGCCACCGAGATGATGGCCGGCGAGGCTGCGCTGCCGATGTCGAAGGCGTCGAAGGTGCCGCCGTGGAAGCCGACGTTCAATTGTGCGAACGCCACGCTGTTGGTCGGCGCGAGGTTCTCGACGGTGACGGTGACGAAGACCTCGGCGGCCTGCGCGGTGCCGGCGAGTGCGGCGAACGCCGCGATCCAAAGGGTGGGGCGAAGACGGGACGGGAACGGCATGGGAAGGCTCCTCTGAAGGCGGAATCGGATCCGGCGGGACCTTGTTCCGCCGGGCCTTCGCAGTCTCCGCACACGGCGTCACGCAGTCCTCACGGAAATCTCACGGCCCCGTGAGGACTCGCGCCGCCATCCGAGGCAGATTTCGAATCCGCGGGCGCGCCGCCGCCGTACAACCCTTCATGGAGCGCACCATCCTGCTGGTGGAGGACGACGACGCCATCGCCGAGGTGGTGGGGTTGCACCTGTCCGACGCCGGCTTCGGCTTTCGGCGCACGATGGACGGGAACGCGGCGCTGCGCCTGCTCGATACGGAGTCGATCGACCTGATGCTGCTCGATCTCATGCTGCCGGGCCTGGACGGGTTCGACGTGTGCCGCCGCGTCCGGGCGCGTCCGGGGTACCTGCCGATCATCATGATCAGCGCCCGCGCCTCCGAGACGCACCGTGTGCTCGGGCTCGAACTGGGGGCGGACGACTACGTGCCGAAGCCGTTTTCCGCGCTGGAACTCGTGGCACGCGTGCGCTCGCATTTCCGGAGGATGGACCGGCAGCAGCACGCCGCGCCGGTGACGTCGCGCCTGCGTTTCGGCGATCTCACGCTCGACACGGAACGGCGGACGCTCGAGCGCGCCGGCGTCTCCATCGGGCTGACGCTGCGCGAGTTCGATCTGCTGACGCTTCTCGTCCGCCACCCCGGACGCGTGTTCAGCCGGGGCGAACTGCTGACCCGCGTCTGGGGGGAGGGTTTCGATGGATACGACCACACCGTGAACTCGCACATCAACCGGCTGCGCGCGAAGCTCGAACCCGAACCCCAGAACCCGGTGTACCTCGAGACCGTGTGGGGTGTCGGCTATCGGTTTCGCGGGGGCGCCGGTCCGGCGTGAGCCTGTCGTTCTCCCAGCGGATCGCCGTCGTCTTCGCGGCCCTGCTC
>ERZ1066136.1610-NODE-1610-length-11057-cov-13.177059_pt1 | contig 11057 bp, 10 predicted proteins | sample MGYA00382783_ERZ1066136 | MGnify/ENA primary metagenome ERZ1066136 (study PRJEB33369, sample SAMEA5778366) | biofilm metagenome | biome: Industrial cooling water; feature: Water cooling tower basin; material: Biofilm | place: United Arab Emirates | collected... | reverse complement strand
ACCGCCTGCCGCTCCAGCACCGCCCGGGTGTTCGGTCCGAGAACCAAGACGGTGGCTGCAAAGGGCTGTGCGGGTGGGTGTGGCGGCGTGCTCGTGAAGCGCCGAGGAGCGCAGGGTTCATGGCCGCGCGCGTACCCGCGCGCTTCGTCCTCTGACTCGGCGCAACTGTTCGAGCGCAGCGGCCGAAGGCCGCGGAGCGAGTTTTGCGCCGGGCCATGAACCCGAGCACCGCAGGGCAGTCGGAGCGCAGCGGAGACCGCTTCACCCGCACGCCGACGCACCCACCCGCACAGCCTTTTGCCGCGATGTGCAACGAGCGAGATACACAGCCAAGCGGCAGCCGAGGGCCGTGAGCGAGCCACGGCACCTGTCAGTTCGCCGCCTACAGGCTCAGGCGAACCGCCTGCTCGAGCGACAGCTCGTCGCAGTCCACGGTCTCACCCCGCCGCTCCAGCACCGCCCAGGGCCCGTCGTCCAGGGACAGCAGCCCGTGATGCCAGGTGCCCGCCGCGATGCGCATGCCCTGCTGCCCATTGCTCAGCAGCGCCACGCAGTCGTCGGCCCCAGGCGCGGCCAGGTGCGCGGGCGCCAGCAGCAGCACGCAGCGCCGTGCGCCGCCCAGCGGCAGGAACACCTGGTCGGACAGGCGGTGCCGCTCCAGCACGCGGGCCTCGAAGGGGAAGCGCCGCGCCTGCGCCTCGTAGACCGCCAGCACGGCCCGCCCGCCGGCGCGCTGCAGGTCCAGCGCCGGCACCGCCTCGTGCCGGCGCGAACTGCCGCCGTTGACGGCCGCGCCACCCGGGGCCACGTCGATGACCGACCCGAAGGGCGCCATCGCCGCCGCCGTGAGCGGCTGCACCCGCAGCGCCTTCACGCCACGCGCCCCGCCGTCTCGAGCATGGCCTCCAGCAGCACCTGGCAGCCGGCCGCCAGGTGCTCGGGGCGCGCGTCCTCGACCTCGTTGTGCGAGATGCCGTCCTTGCAGGGCACGAAGATCATCGCCGCGGGCGCCGTGCGCGCCACGTAGACGGCATCATGGCCGGCGCCGCTGACGATGTCGCGGTGCGGCAGGCCGTGGCGCTGCGCCGCGGCGCGCACGCGGCCCACCAGCGCGGGGTCGAAGGGGGCCGGCGGGAAGTACACCACCGGCTCCAGGCTCACGGCCACGCGCCCCCCGGCCTGCACGGCGGCGATGGCCTCGCGCAGCGCGGCGTCCATGCGCGCCAGGCCGGCGTCGTCGGTATGGCGGAAGTCCACCGTGAAGCTCACGCGGCCCGGGATGGTGTTGCGCGAGTTCGGGAACACCTGCACCCAGCCCACGGTGCCGCGCGCATGCGGCTGCTCGGCGCGGGCGATGCGGTCCACCGCCTGCATCAGCGGCAGCGCGGCCTGCAGCGCGTCGCGCCGCAGGTCCATGGGCGTGGGGCCGGCGTGCGCCTCCAGGCCCGTCACCACCACGTCGTACCAGCGTTGCCCCAGCGCGCCCGTGACCACGCCGATGACATCGCCCGTGTCCTCGAGCACCGGGCCCTGCTCGATGTGGGCCTCGAAGAAGGCGCCGAAGCGCGGCGCGCCATCGGCCAGCGCCGCGGGTGCCGTGCCGGCGTAGCCGATGGCGGCCAGCGCCTCGCGCACGCTGGTGCCCTCGCGGTCGGTGGCGGCCAGCGCGTGCTCGAGCGTGAAGGCGCCGGCGTACACGCCCGAGCCCATCATCACCGGCACGAAGCGCGAGCCCTCCTCGTTGGTCCACACGCACAGCTCCAGCGGCGCGCGCGTGCGGATGCCGTGGTCGGCCAGGGTGCGCAGCACCTCCAGGCCGGCGAGCACGCCGTAGTTGCCGTCGAACTTGCCGCCCGTGGGCTGGGTGTCGATGTGGCTGCCGGTGCCCACGGCGGGCAGGCCGGGCTCGCTGCCCTCGCGGCGGGCGAAGAGGTTGCCGATGGCGTCCACGCGCACCGTGCAGCCGGCCTCCTGCGCCCAGCGCACGAAGAGGTCGCGCGCCTGGCGGTCGAGCTCGCTCAGCGCCAGCCGGCACACGCCGCCCTTGGGCGTGGCGCCGATGGCCGCCAGCGCCATCAGGCTGCCCCACAGGCGTTGCGCGTCGATGCGGGGCAGGGCGGTGGCGAGCAGGGCGTCGGGGGCGTTCATGGCGGGGTGGGTGTGGGGTGGTGCAGCTGCGCCAGCAGCTGGTGCACCGGGGGCGTCCGGGTGTGGCGCAGCACCTGGGCGTGCGCCAGCGCGGGCTCGAGGTGCAGGCGCTGCTGGCGCTCGTGGCGCGAGTGCCAGTTTCTCAGCAAGTAGCGCACCACGCCATCGTGGTGCAGCAGGCGCGACAGCTGCTCGCGGTTGCCGTTGCAGCAGGGCTCGCCCGTGACGCCGCGGCGCAGCGTGCGCCAGACGGTGCGGCGCAGCAGCGTGGGCAGGGGCAGGTCCAGCACCACGAGGTGCGTGATGCGCGGCCACACGTGCGGCTCGGTGGTGGCGCGGTAGTTGCCCACGATCACCCAGCCCGGCAGCGCCAGCGTCGGCGCCACGCGGCGCGCCAGCTCGGGGTGGCTCACGGGTTGCCAGCCGGGCTCCCAGTAGAGCTCGTCGAGGTCGACGAAGGGCAGGCCCAGCTGCCGCGCCAGCGCCCGGCCCAGCGTCGTCTTGCCGGCGCCGCTGCTGCCGATGAGGTGCAGGCGAAGCGGGGGTGGGGCGGCGGCGGGCATGGCGCGACGCTAGCGCATCGCGCGGCGCTTCAGGCGGCGCTTCAGCCGGCGGCCGCGGGCAGGTGGCGGGCCAGCACGGTGTGCAGCTCGGCCAGGCCGTAGGGCTTGGCGAGGTGGTCGTCCATGCCGGCCTCGAGCGAGCGCTCGCGGTCGCCCTCCAGGGCGTTGGCCGTCAGCGGCACCACCGGCAGGTGCGGGTGCGCCTCGGCGCGTTCCCAGGCGCGCAGGCGGCGCGTGGCCTCGAAGCCGTCCAGGCCCGGCATCTGGCAGTCCATGAGCACCAGGTCGTGGGCCCCGGGGTGCTGCTGCAGCTCGGCCAGCGCGGCGTGGCCGTCGTCCACGGCCTGCACCACCAGGCCCAGGCGCTGCAGCGCGGCCACGGCCACCATGGCGTTGACCGGGTTGTCCTCGGCCAGCAGCACGCGGCCCTGCAGGCGGCCCACGGGGCTGCCCGGCGCTGCAGCCGGCCGCTGGCCGGCAAGGCCGGCGCGGGCGGGCGGCAGGGGCAGCTCCAGCGTGAACAGCGCACCGCCTTCCGGGGCGGCGCCGCAGCCCAGGCTGCCGCCCATGGCCCGCACCAGCTCCAGCGAGATGGACAGCCCCAGCCCGGTGCCGCCGTGGCGCCGCGCGAACGAGCCGTCCAGCTGCTCGAAGGCCTCGAACACGCGCTCGCGCGCCGCTTCGGGCACGCCCGGGCCGGTGTCGGCCACGGCCAGCTGCAGCGGCCCGCCGGCGGGCCAGCGCGCGCTCAGCCGCACATGGCCCGCGGGCGTGAACTTGACGGCCTTGCCCAGCAGGTTCAGCACCACCTGGCGCAGCCGTGCCTCGTCGCCGTGCACGGGGCAGGGCGCGGGCAGGTCCAGCTCCAGGCGCAGCGCCAGGCCCATGTCGTCGGCCTGCACGCGGGCCAGGGCGGCGCAGGCCTGCAGGGCCTCGTGCAGGTCGAAGTCGTCGTGGCGCAGCGCGAGGTGGCCGCTCTCGATGCGCGAGTAGTCGAGCACGTCGTTGATGAGCGCCAGCAGGTGCTCGCCCGTGTGGCGCAGCGTGCGCAGGCGCTCGCGGCGCACGGCCGGCGGCGCGCCCTCGTCCTGCTCCAGCATGGTGGCCAGGCCCAGGATGCCGTGCAGCGGCGTGCGCATCTCGTGGCTCATGGTGGCCAGGAAGCGGCCCTTGACGGCGCTGCTGCGCTCGGCCTGCGCCAGCGCCGCCTGGCGCTGCGCCGCCAGCTCGTCGGCGCTGAACTTCAGCCGCAGCATGGCCGCGGTGTGGGCCGACGCGCGCCGGCCCTCCACCACCACCATCCCCAGGAACACGGCCATGCCCGCGGCCAGGAACAGCGAGACCTTGTCGCCGTGCAGCAGCTGCACCACCAGCGCCGGCAGCAGCGCCGGCACGGTGAGCATCAGGCTGGCCTGCAGGCTGGCCGAGAGCACCACCAGCGCCAGCGCGGCGATGCCCAGCAGCGTGGCCACCAGCACCACCTCGAGCACCGGGTCCTGCGCCGGCAGCAGCCAGGTGCCGAGCAGGCCGAACACCGCGCCGTCGGCGGCCAGCGCCACCAGGAAGTGCCGCTGCCAGCGCTGCAGCTGCGCGGGGCCGTCGCGGTCGTAGCGCGCCGTCAGCAGCACGCGCCAGCCGGTCACGGCCACCTTGAGGGCCAGCCACGCCATCAGCGTGCCCGTGGGCACCGCGCCCCACAGCAGCCACACCAGCAGCAGCGCCACCGGCACCCCCAGCAGGTTGGACGAGCGCGAGCGCTCGAACACCTGCACGGCCACGGCGTTGCCCACGCTGCGGTCCAGCGCCTGGGCGTCGGCCGGGCGGGTGGGGGGTGGTGTCTCGGGTGTCATGGGTCCGGGCCCGTGCGCTGCGGGCGGGCTGATGCTGCCACGTCGGGCAAAGCTGGCATGCTCCCGGGCGTATCGGCCCGCCGGGGGCCGCGGTTGAGCGATCGCCATGCATGCCTTCGATCAGGACCTGGGCCGCCGTGCGGCAAACTTCACGGCGCTGTCGCCCGTGGCCTTCGTGGAGCGCAGCGCCGAGGTCTTCGGCGACCTGCCGGCCGTCGTGCACGGCGCGCGCCGCCTCACCTGGGCCCAGTGCCGCGAGCGCAGCGCGCGCCTGGCCGCGGCCCTGCGCGCCCTGGGCGTGGGCCGGCTGGACACCGTGAGCGTGATGCTGCCCAACACGCCCGAGATGGTGGAGGCGCACTACGCCGTGCCGGCGCTGAACGCCGTGCTCAACACGCTGAACACGCGGCTCGACGCGCCGCTGCTGGCCTGGCAGATGGCGCACTGCGAGGCCCGGGTGCTGATCACCGACCGCGAGTTCGCACCCGTGGTGGCGCAGGCGCTGCGCATCCTGAAGGCCGAGCACGGCCGCGAGCCGGTGGTGGTGGACGTCTGCGACAGCGAGTACACCGGGCCGGGCGAGCGCCTGGGCGCGTTCGAGTACGAGGCGCTGCTCGCCGCCCACGCGCCGCTGCCGCGCCTGGAAGGCCCGGCCGACGAGTGGGACGCCATCGCCGTGAGCTACACCAGCGGCACCACGGGCGACCCCAAGGGCGTGGTCACCCACCACCGCGGCGCCTACCTCAACGCCGTGGGCAACGCCGTCACCTGGACCATGCCGCAGTTCCCGCGCTACCTGTGGACGCTGCCCATGTTCCACTGCAACGGCTGGTGCTTCCCCTGGACGGTGGCGCTGCAGGGCGGCGTGCACGTTTGCCTGCGCCGCGTCGAGGCCGGTGCCATCCTGGCGGCGATGCGCGAGCACGGCGTGGACCACTACTGCGCCGCGCCCATCGTGCACAACCTGCTCATGAACGCCGACGCCGCGCAGCGCGCCGGCATCACGCAGCAGGTGCGCGGCATGGTGGCCGGCGCCGCGCCGCCGGCGGCCATGATCGAGGGCATGGCGGCCATCGGCTTCGACCTCACGCACGTGTACGGCCTGACCGAGGTGTACGGCCCCGCCAGCGTGGCCGTGAAGCGGCCCTCGTGGGCCGGCGAGAGCCTGTCGGAGCAGACGCGCCTGAACGGCCGCCAGGGCGTGCGCTACGCGCTGCAGGACGGCATGACCGTGATGGACCCCGAGACGATGCAGGAGGTGCCCGCCGACGGCACCACGCTGGGCGAGATCATGTTCCGCGGCAACATCACCATGAAGGGCTACCTCAAGAACCCTGCCGCCACCGAGAAGGCCTTCGAGGGCGGCTGGTTCCACACCGGCGACCTCGCTGTGCTCGAGCCCGACCGCTACGTGAAGATCAAGGACCGCAGCAAGGACATCATCATCAGCGGCGGCGAGAACATCTCCAGCCTCGAGGTCGAGGACGCGCTCTACCGCCACCCCGCCGTGATGGCCTGCGCCGTGGTGGCGCGGCCCGATGCCAAGTGGGGCGAGACGCCGCTGGCCTACGTCGAGCTCAAGCCTGGCGCCACGGCCACGGCGGCCGAGCTCGTGGCGCACTGCAGGGCGCTGCTGGCGGGCTACAAGGTGCCGCGCGAGATCCGCTTCGAGGCCATCCCCAAGACGAGCACCGGCAAGATCCAGAAGTTCGAGCTGCGCCAGCGGGCGAAGAGCAGCTCGGCCATCGAGTGAAGGAGACACGCCATGACTGAACAACAGCCCCTGGTCCTGCACGAGACCGACGCGCGCGGCGTCGTCACGCTCACGCTCAACCGGCCCGAGGCCTTCAACGCGCTCTCGGAGGGCCTGCTCGAGGCGCTGCAGGCGGCGCTGGACCGCGTGGCGGCCGACGAGCGCGCGCGCGTGGTCGTCATCGCCGCGGCGGGCAAGGCCTTCTGCGCCGGGCACGACCTGAAGGAGATGCGCGCCGAGCCCTCGCAGGCCTACTACGAGCGCCTGTTCGCGCAGTGCGGCCGCATGATGATGACCATCCAGCGGCTGCCCGTGCCCGTGGTGGCGCGGGTGCAGGGCATCGCCACGGCGGCCGGCTGCCAGCTGGTGGCCATGTGCGACCTGGCCGTGGCCGCGCGCGGCACGCGCTTTGCCGTGAGCGGCGTCAACCTGGGCCTGTTCTGCAGCACGCCCAGCGTGGCGCTGAGCCGCAACCTGCCGCGCAAGGCGGCCTTCGAGATGCTGGTGACGGGCGACTTCATCGACGCCGACGAGGCCCGCGCGCGCGGCCTGGTCAACCGCGTGGCCGAGCCGGCCGAGCTCGATGCCGAGCTCGAGCGCCTGGTGGCGCGCATCGTCGCCAAGCCCCAGGTGGCGCTGGCCATGGGCAAGCAGCTGTTCTACCGCCAGCTGGAAACCGGCATCGAGGCCGCCTACGACGACGCCGGCCGCACCATGGCCTGCAACATGATGGACGCGTCGGCGCTCGAGGGCGTGCAGGCCTTCATCGAGAAGCGGCCGCCCAACTGGTGAGGCGGCGGCCGCGCAAGCCCGCGCAGGCCGTGGGTGATGCGCCACGTGGTCACCAGGCTGCCACACGCGCTTCCTAAGGTTCGGGTTTCACCAACGGCCGCGGGCAACCCTGCCCGGACCACGGCCCCAGCCACGGACCCCGACCATGAAACCCACCGCCTTCCTCACCGCCGCCGCCGCGGCCGCCCTGCTCGCCACTGGCGCCGCCCAGGCACAGTCCTCCGTCACCGCCTTCGGCGTGCTCGACCTGGGCGTGCGCTCCGTCAAGAACGACGCCAGCCAGAAGCGCCTGGACGGCAGCGGCCTGAGCAGCAGCCGCCTGGGCTTCCGCGGCGTCGAGGACCTGGGCGGCGGCCTGCGCGCCGGCTTCTGGCTGGAGGGCGCGCTGAACCCCGACGACGGCAACGCCAGCGGCCAGAACTGGCAGCGCCGCGCCACCGTCAGCCTCAGCGGCGGCTTCGGCGAGCTGCGCCTGGGCCGCGACAAGGTGCCCACGCAGCTGAACTGGGACGACTTCGATCCCTTCGGCAACACCGGCATGGCCGCCAACACGCGCCTGAGCGTGGCCAGCGGCATCCTGCCCGCGGGCGGCAGCTTCGGCGCCTTCTCGCGCGCCAACAACATGGTCTCGTACCTGACGCCCAACCTGGGTGGCGTGTTCGGCCAGCTCTCGGTGGCCGCGGGCGAGGGCGCGCTCGGCAACAAGCACACCGGCCTGCGCGCCGGCTACCGTGCGGGCGCGCTGCTGGCGGCGGTGGGCCATGGCCGCACCGAGGTCACCGGCACCGTCGACGCCAAGGAGTTCAACGTCGGGGCGAGCTACGACCTCAAGGTGGTGCGCCTGTTCGGCTTCCTCAGCCAGCTCGACGTGGGCCCGGCCTCGCAGGACAACTGGCAGCTGGGCCTGACCGCGCCCTTCGGCAGCAACTTCTCGCTGCGCGCCAGCTACGCCGAGATGGACGGCAAGGAGGCCATCGCCAACCGCGACGCCAAGATGATCGCCGTGGGCGGCGTCTACAACCTGTCGCGCCGCACCGCGCTGTACGGCCACCTGGTGCGCATCTCCAACACCAACACCAACTTCACCGTGGCCACGGGCTCGGCGCTGACGCGCGGCAACGACTCGTCGGGCTACGACTTCGGCCTGCGCCACTCGTTCTGAGCGCCGGGGGTGGTTCCGCGCCGACAATCGGCGCATGGACCACCCCATCGAATGGCTGCCGGCCGAGGGCGAGCCCGCGCAGCTGATCCTGCTGCTGCACGGCTGGCGCTCCGACGCCACGGCGCTGCTGCCGCTGGCGCAGGCGCTGCGCAGCCAGTTCCCGCAGGCCGCCATCGTGGCGCCCGACGCGCCCACGCGCTGGGCCGACCACCCCACGCAGCGCCTGTGGTACGGCATCGACGGCCTCACGCCCGCGAACTGGCCCGGCCGCGTGGCCGAGTGCCTGCCGCCCCTGCTGCAGTGGGTGCGCGCGCAGCAGCGCCGCCTGGGCGTGGGCGCGGCGGCCACGGCGCTGGGCGGCTTCTCGCAGGGCGGCATCCTGGCGCTGGCCCTGGCGCTGCTGCACGACGGCCTCGCGGGCCGCGTGCTCAGCTTCGGCGGCTGCCTGACCGAGCGCCCCGAGGCCGCGCCGCGCCTGACCACGCTGCACCTGTTCCACGGCGGCGCCGACGAGGTGATCCCCGCCGACGGCTCGCGCCAGGCCCTGGCCTGGATGGCCGAGCTCGAGGGCGACGCCACGCTCGACGTGGCCGAGGGCGTGGGCCACGAGCTGCACCCCGCGCTCATCGAGCGCGCCCTCTGGCGCCTGACGCACCACATCCCGCAGCGCACCTGGCGCGAAGCCCTCGGGGGCGCGCCGGCGCGGCCCAACCCTCAGCCCTGACATGCTGTTCCTGATCTCCCCGGCCAAGACGCTGGACTACGACACCCCCGTGCCTGCCGCCGTGGCGAAGAAGGCCACCGAACCGCTGTTCACCGGCCAGGCGGCCGAGCTCATCGGCGTGCTGCGCCGCCAGTCGCCGCGCCAGGTGGCGGCGCTGATGGACCTCTCCGACAGCCTCGCCGCGCTCAACGTCGCCCGCTACGCCGCCTGGCAGCCGCAGGCCACGCCGGCCAACAGCAAGCCCGCGGTGCTGGCCTTCGACGGCGATGTCTACGACGGCCTGCAGGCCAAGGGCCTGAAGGCGGCCGACCTGGCCTGGGCCCAGGAGCACGTGGTGATCCTCTCGGGCCTCTACGGCGCGCTGCGCCCGCTGGACCGGCTGCAGCCCTACCGCCTGGAGATGGGCACGACCTTGGCCAACCCGCGCGGCAAGGACCTTTATGCCTTCTGGGGCGACACCGTGGCGGAGCACCTGAACGAGCGCCTCGCTGGCGAGCGCTCGCCGCTGGTGGTGAACCTGGCCTCGCAGGAGTACGCGCGCGCCGCGCTGCGCCCGGCGCTCCAGGCGCGGGTGGTGGACTGCGTGTTCGAGGAGATCAACCCCGACGGCCGGCCGCAGGTGATCAGCTTCTTCGCCAAGAAGGCGCGCGGGCTGATGCTGCGCCACGCCGTCGAGCGGCGCGCCCGCTCGCTGGCGACGCTCAAGGACTTCTCGGCCGAGGGCTACGCCCTCGACGCCGCCGCCAGCAGCGACGACCGCCTGGTGTTCCGCCGCCCGCGGCCGGCGGCAAAATCCGCGGCATGAACACCGTCGCCAAGCCCCAGTCGATCACGCCCGAGCTGCGGCGCTGGATCATCGAGCAGGCCGAGGCCGGCTGCCGCCCGCAGGACGTCATCGAGGCCATGAAGGCCAGCGGCTGGCAGGAGGACGTGGCCATCCGCGCCATGGAGAACACGCTGCGCGAGCACCTCGCCAGCCTGCCGCCCGACGAGAGCGACCTGCCGCCGCCCGTGCCCGTGCCCGAGCCGGCGCTCACGGGCTCGCCCAGCGAGCTGGTGGCCGAGGGCCACGTGGTCAAGGTGCTGACGACGCTCAAGCACCCGCGCGTGGTGGTCTTTGGCGGCCTGCTCACGGACGAGGAATGCGACGGCCTCATGAAGCTGGCCGAGGCGCGCCTGACGCGCAGCGAGACCGTGGACAACGCCACCGGCGGCAGCGAGGTCAACCCCTCGCGCACCAGCGACGGCATGTTCTTCGAGCGTGGCGAGCACCCGCTGATCCAGCGCATCGAGCGCCGCATCGCGGCGCTGCTGGGCTGGCCGCTGGTCAACGGCGAGGGCCTGCAGATCCTGCGCTACCGCCCGGGCGCCGAGTACAAGCCGCACCACGACTACTTCGACCCCGTGCACGCCGGCAGCGCCACCATCCTGGCGCGTGGCGGCCAGCGCGTGGGCACGCTGGTGATGTACCTCAACACGCCCGAGGGCGGCGGCGGCACCACCTTCCCCGAGGTCGGCCTGGAGGTCGCGCCGGTGCGCGGCAACGCGGTGTTCTTCAGCTACACGCGCGCCCACCCCAGCACCAAGACGCTGCACGGCGGCGCGCCGGTGCTGGCCGGCGAGAAGTGGGTGGCGACGAAGTGGCTGCGCGAGCGCGAGTTCATCTAGCCGCCCACAGCGCCGCGGCGCCCGCCGCGGTGGACAGCGCCAGCGACGCCGCCACCACGGCCCCGTAGGCCCGCCCGCCGGCCGTGAAGGCCGCCAGGCTGCGCGTGGCGGCGTTGGCCGCCACGGCCAGCAGCGCGCCCTGCAGCAGCGTGGCCACCGGCAGCGTGCCGGCCGCCTGCAGCGTGGCCAGGGCGGCCACGGGCGCGTGGGCGTCGGCCAACGCCGCCAGGCCGGTGCCGGCCAGCACCCCCAGCGTGCCCAGGTGCTGCTGCGCCAGCGCCACGCCCACCGACACCGCGGCCAGCAGGGCGGCCACGACCAGCGCCTCGCGCAGGCGCAGCGGTCCGTGCGCGGCCACGGGGCCCCGGCCTGCGCCCGGCGCCCCGCCGAAGGCCGC
>ERZ1066136.1607-NODE-1607-length-11073-cov-8.002541_pt1 | contig 11073 bp, 10 predicted proteins | sample MGYA00382783_ERZ1066136 | MGnify/ENA primary metagenome ERZ1066136 (study PRJEB33369, sample SAMEA5778366) | biofilm metagenome | biome: Industrial cooling water; feature: Water cooling tower basin; material: Biofilm | place: United Arab Emirates | collected... | reverse complement strand
GTTCGCCGCGCGCCAGCGCCGGCTTCAGCATGTTGCCGGCGTCGATGGCGCCCTCAGCCTTGCCGGCGCCGACCATCGTGTGGATCTCGTCGATGAACACGATGATGCGGCCCTCGTCCTTCGCCACTTCCTTGAGGACGGCCTTCAGCCGCTCCTCGAACTCGCCACGGTACTTCGCGCCCGCGAGCAGTGACGCCATGTCCAGCACAAGCACCCGCTTGCCCGCGAGCGACTCGGGCACCTCTCCGTTCACGATCCGCTGGGCGAGTCCCTCGACGATGGCCGTCTTGCCCACGCCCGGCTCGCCGATGAGGACCGGATTGTTCTTCGAGCGGCGCTGGAGGATCTGGATCACGCGGCGGATTTCGTCATCGCGACCTATGACGGGGTCGAGCTTGCCCTGCCGCGCGCGTTCGGTGAGGTCCAGGGTGTACTTGTCCAGCGCCTCGCGCTGACCTTCGGCCTCCTGACTGCGGACGGATTCGCCGCCGCGCACCGCGTCGACCGCCTGCTCGATGGCGCTGCGCGTCCCGCCGAACTGCTTGACGAGCCGCCCGGTCTCGCCCTTGTCATCGGCCAGTGCCAGCAGGAACAGCTCGGACGCGATGAACTGGTCGTTGCGCTTCTGCGCTTCCTTGTCCGTCACGTTGAGCAGCCCGGACAGCTCGCGGGAGACGTTGACCTCGCCGCCCTGCCCCTCGACCTTGGGCAGGCGGTCCAGCGCCGTCTTCAGGGCACTGCTCAGGCCGGTGACGTTGACTCCGGCGCGCTGGAGCAGGGATGCCGACGAGCCGTCCTCCTGGCCGAGGAGCGCAGTCAGCAGGTGCTGGGGTTCGATGTAGGCGTGGTCGCGCCCGGCCGCCAGACTCTGGGCGTCGGACAGGGCTTGCTGGAACTTGGTGGTGAGTCGGTCGAAGCGCATGTTCCCCTCGGCAGGATCGGTTGATTGCCGTGGAACATGGGGCCCGCCCCGGGGCTTTCAAGCGCGGAGCGCCGTCACCCCGTCAGGCGCTTCATCATCCCCTTGAGGACCCGGGCGACGAGACCCGGCGTCACGCGCACGCGCAGGTCGCGGTCGCAGCGGACGAACACGATGCAGCCGCCGGGCGAGCGCAGCATGGGGTGCATGCGTCCCGCCGGGCTGTAGTGGTAGTCGCCCGCCCGCAGGTAGACGTCGTCGCCGATCCAGGCGTCGCCCTCGAGGATGAGGCTCTCCTCGCTCATCGCGTGCTGGTGGGGCACGAGAATGCTGTCCGGCTGCATCCTGAGCAGGATCGACCGCGCCTCGGCGTCCTCCCGCAGCGTGCACATCTCGACGCCGGGCGCGACCGGCTGCCACCGCCGCCCGTCCGCCGGAATCGTCAGGAATGCGGTCGCCGGCGACGTGTCGAGGCCGCCCATCCCGTCGGTGGCCGCCGCGGGCGGCGCTTCCGCCGCCCGGACGCCGGCGAGAATGCGGGCCCTGATGCGCGACGCGGTCGCGTCGTCGGGCCGCTCGGGGCGCAGCGCCACGGCCAGCACCGCGACCTCCTCGGCGGACAGCGCGTCGTCGTCGCGCCTCTCGCTATGACTCATCCAGCCTCTCCTGTCCGGCCATCCCCCGGGATGGCCCGTGCGTCTCGTGTTCCGATGTCCGCCACGTCTCCGAGTCCTCCCGGATCGCGGCGCGCAGCGCGGCCTGGGCCTGCCGCAGATGGGTCTTCACCGTGCCCAGCGGCATGCCCGTGTGGTCGGCGATCTCCTGGTGCGACAGCCCGCGGAAGAACGCGAGCGCCAGCAATTGCTGGGACAGCCGCGGCAGCCCTGCGATCGCCTCGTGCAGCCGGGCGTGGGTATCCCGCTGGATCAGCGTCGACAGCGGGTCGTCCGCCTCCGCCTCTTCCCCGGGACGGACGAGGGTGTCCGGCTCCGGATGGGACTCGGCCGGATCGCGCTGCCGCAGGTGATCGAGCGCCCGCGACCGGCAGATCGTGAGCAGCCAGGCCATCGGATGCCCCCGCGCCGGATCGTACCGGGCCGCCTCGCGCCAGACCTGGTGGAACGTCGTCGTGAGCACGTCCTCGGCGGACTGGCGGTTGCGGGTGATCCGGTAAGCGAGCGCATAGCAGCGGCCCAGCGTCGCGTCGTACAGCGCGGTCAGCGCCTGCTCGTCCCCGCGGGCGATGTCGCGAAGCCAGTTCGCGCACGCCGCGTTCAGACTCGCCATCGGATCGGACCAGGTGCTCACGGCCCGCCTCCGAGACTTCCGCCCTCTGGCAAAACATGGCACATTGAACCGAATCGATTCCCGGACGCAACCGAATGAAACGCGCCTGTCTCGCCTTCGCCCTGCTTGCCGCACCCGCGGCGACCCTCGCCGACCCGGACCTCACGGCCGATACCGCCCAGGCGCGCGCCATGGCCGGCAAACTGGTGTCGCAGGTGGGTGCCGCGCTCCAGAAGGAAATGGCCGCAGGCGGCCCCGTGGCCGCGATCGGCGTGTGCAGCCAGGTGGCGCCCGAAATCGCCGGCAACCTGTCCCGAGAAACCGGCAGCCGGGTCACGCGCATCAGCCTGAAGACCCGCAACCCGATGATCGGAACACCCGACGCCTGGGAGCAGGCGGCACTCGCCGAGTTCGACCGCCGCGCCGCCGGAGGCGAGGCGCCGGACGGACTGGAGCGGGCGGAAGTCGTCGACGAACCCGGCGGCCGCGTCTTCCGGTATCTCAAGGCGATCCCGGTCAAGCCCGTCTGTCTCGCTTGCCATGGCACCGACGACGCCATCGCGCCCGCAATTCGCGACAAGCTCCGGGAGACCTACCCCCACGATCGCGCCACGGGCTACGGCCTCGGCCAGATCCGCGGCGCGGTCTCCATCAAGAAGCCGCTGTAGGACACTCCGGACATGGACCAGCCCGTCTTCCGCCAGCTGTTCGACCCCGAGTCGTCCACCTACACCTACCTCATCGGCGATCCGGTCAGCCGCGAGGCTGTCCTCGTGGACCCGGTACGCGAACAGGTCGAGCGGGACCTCGCCGAGGCGGCATCTGCCGGGTTGACTCTCGCGTGGATCGTCGAGACCCACGTTCACGCTGACCACGTCACCGGCGCCCGGGCCCTCGCGCAGCGCACCGGCGCCCGCACAGCCGTCAGCCGCCACTGCGGCGCATCCGGCTTCGACCGCCTGCTGGAGGACAACGACACCGTCGCGTTCGGTCAGGAGCATCTCACCGTGATCCTCACGCCGGGGCACACCCCCGGCAGCACCTGCTATCTTTGGCGCGATCGCGTGCTCACCGGAGACACGCTGCTGATCGGCGGCTGCGGCCGCACCGACTTCCAGAACGGCGACCCCGATGCCTTGTACCGCAGCATCACCGGCCGCCTGTTCGCCCTGCCCGACGACACGCTGGTCTATCCCGGACACGACTACAAGGGGCGCCGCGTCTCCACCATCGCGGAGGAGCGTGCCACCAATCCGCGGCTGGCGGGCAAGACCCGTGACGAGTTCGTCGACATCATGACGCACCTGAACCTCCCGGAACCCCGCAAGATCTCCGTGGCCGTGCCCGCCAATCTCCAGGGGGGGACCGCCTGACCATGTCCGCCGTCCGCGCCCTCGTCTTCGACGCCTACGGCACGCTGTTCGACGTCCATTCGGTCGTCGACGCCTGCGAACGCCACTTCCCCGGACAGGGGCAGGCGCTGTCCCGCCTCTGGCGCCAGAAGCAGCTCGAATACACCTGGCTGCGCAGCCTCATGGGGCGCTACGAGGATTTCGCCCGTGTCACCGCCGACGCTCTCGCCCACGCCTGCGCCGCGCTCGGTCTCCCTCTCGACGAAGCCGCCAGCCGGGCGCTCATGGACCGCTACGACCACCTCGACCCCTATACGGAAGTTCCGGCCACTCTGGATGTACTTGCCGGACGGACGCGTGCCATCCTGTCGAACGGGTCACCGCGCATGCTGGACGCCGTGGTGCGCAACGCCGGGCTCGGCTCCCGGCTGGAGCACGTACTGAGCGTGGACGCGCTGCGCATCTACAAGCCGCACCCCAGCGTTTACGCCATGGCGTGCGTCCAGCTGGGCGTGGATGCCGCCCAGGTCGCGTTCGTGTCCTCCAACTACTGGGACATCGCCGGCGCCACGGCCTTTGGCTTCCGGACCTTCTGGATCAACCGCGCCGGCGTCATGCCCGACGAACTCGGGTTGCGCCCCGCCGGCATCCTCGCCTCGCTCGCCGATCTGCCGCCTCTGCTCGGCTGAGGGTCAAGTTTGGCGGAGGCCGTGCCGTACACGGGGGGTCCTGCCCGCGAGCCCCCCGTGCCCCTCACCGTAGAACCCGAAGAATGGCTGATCCTCGGCATTACCGAGGACGGCAAGCCCTTTCGCCCGAGCGACTGGGGCGAGCGCCTGTGCTGTGCCCTGGCCGCCTTCGACGACAACCGGCTGCGCTACTCCCGTCACGCTCGCCCGGTGAGCCGGCACGGTCAGGCGGGGGTGGTGATCGAGACGGTGCTGAAGGACATCAACCCGGGCGCCTACGAGTTCCTCATGGGTTTTGCCAGGGACAACCGGCTGCGGGTCCAGCCCGGGCGGGGGAAGATCCGCCTCGCCGACCGGGAAGACGCACCGGTCTGACCTGCCGCCTCACCCCCGGCGACGCGCCACGAGATCCACCAGGGCCGACATGCCGACATGCTTCGTGCCCTCCGAAAGCTCGGCGTCGTAGGCCTCCAGCCGCTCGATCTGCCAGTCGGCGAAGGCCTCGCGCAGCATCTCGGGGGTATAGAGATTGTCCCGCGTGCCCGGGCCCCCGGTCCCGTACTCCAGCTGCTTCGGCGTGTAGCCCTGCATGAGCAAGAGTCCGCCGGGCCTCAGCGCCCGCGCGAAACCCTCGAACAGGCGGGTACGCTCCGCCGGCGCCGCGAACTGGATGAAGATGCAGACGATGGCATCGAACTCCGCCTCGCCCCACGCGCGGGTGCGCAGATCCGCCTCCTCGAAGCGTACGTCCACCGCGCGCTCCGCCGCCAGCCGCCGCGCCTTCTCCAGCGCCAGGGGTGCGATGTCCAGCCCGACGACATCGTGCCCATGCGCGGCGAGCCAGACCGCATTCCGGCCCTCGCCGCAGGCCACGTCGAGAATGCGCGCGGCGGGCGGCAGACGTCCCGCCTCCGCCTCGAGGAACCGGTTCGGTGCGGTGCCGAAGATGTAACCGGGGTCGGCATAGCGCTGGTTCCAGAATTCGCGGGGGTCGTCGAACTGAGGCATGGTTCGCGTCTCGATGGAGCATGACGGGCGGATTATGCCGGGCGGCGGACACGGTCGTCGCATTGACCCCCCTTGGCGCCGGCAGTAGGCTCGACCGTCCCGCTCGCCAGCCCGCCTCCATGTCCCCGTCCCGCCGGTCGCCCCCGCGCCCCGACCCTGCCTCGACTGCCCCTGCGGTCGCCACCCGCGACACCGACGCGCCCGCGGCCGCGCCGATGAAGCCTGGGTCCCCCAGGCGCACGGCCCGGCGAGCGCCGGCCGCTGCCGGGCGCATGGATACGCCGCGCCTGCACGTCGGGGTGCGCCACGGCGATCTGCGGTACGCGCCGTTCCCGGTACTGGTAGGCCACTACGCCGGCGACACCATCGTCAGTGCGGAGGCTGCGCTCGACCGGCAGATGCGCGGTGCCGAGCGCGAGGGCCCGCTGGCCCGTCGGCGCGATCTCGGGCTCTATCCCGGGCCGCTCGGTACCCATGCCGTGTTCTTCCACGGTGAATCACGCGATGCACCGCGAGGCGCGCTCGTCGTGGGTCTCGGGCAGGTGGGCGAACTCTCGCCGCAACCGCTGCAGTCCGGAGTCCGGGACGTGCTGCTGGAATACGCGCTGCGCCTGCTTCAGCGGCATGACGAATCCGGTGGCCCGGCCGCGGCACCGCGGCTCGACGCGAGCGTGAGCGCCCTGCTCGTCGGTACCGGCGCGGGCAGCCTGTCGCTGCGCGACTCGCTGGAAGCCATGGTGCGCGGCGCCCTGGATGCGAACCGGAAGCTCGAGGACTCCCGGCTGACCCATCGCATCCGCATCGCACGCCTGGAGTTCATCGAACTGTTCGAGGATGTCGCGATCGGCGCAGCCCGGGATCTCGCGGCGCTCACCGACAGCCCCGAACTGCGGGCCGTGCTCGCGTGGCCCGAGCGCGTGATCATCGCGGGCGAGGGCTGGCGCCGCCGCATCCGTTTCGACGACGACCCGGGCTGGTGGCAAAGGCTGGAAATCGTCGAGGACCGCAGGTCCGAGATTCTGCGCTTCGTGTCCACGACGAATCGGGCACGCGCCGAGGAATCCCTGGGCACCGGCCAGCTGCAGCTCGCGGACGCTTTCGTCGCGCGCGCCTGCGGCAGTGCCGTCGCGAACCCGGATATCGCGCGCTCACTGTTCGAGATGCTCCTGCCGCCGCGCCTGAAGGAAAGCGCGCCCGATCCGCGCGACACCGTGCTGCTCGTCGACGAGACCTCGGCACGTTTCCCGTGGGAACTGCTGGAAGACCGCTGGAGCCCCGACGGCGAACCGCCCGCCGTCTCGGCGGGGATGGTGCGGCAGCTGAAGGTCAGCGAGTTCCGCGCGCGGCCCACGCACCCGTTCGCGCCCACCGCGCTCGTCGTGGGCAATCCGGATCTGGAGGACTGGCCGGGCTTCGCGCCCCTGCCGGGCGCCCGGCTCGAGGCCGAGCGGGTGAGCGAGTGCCTCGTGGAACGCGGCTACGACTGCCGTATCGTCGTCGATGCGCAGGCCGGCGACATCGTCGATGCGCTTCATGCCGACGCGTGGCGCATCCTCCACCTCGCAGGGCACGGCGTGCATGAGTTTCCGCTGCCCGACCCGGCGGCCGCCCCCGCCGGGAGTGACCCATCCGAGACGCGGCCGCGGACGCTCTCCGGCATGGTCATCGGCCGGGACACCATCCTCACCCCCGGCGACGTCGAGCAGATGCGCCATGTGCCCGAGCTCGTGTTCGTCAACTGCTGCCATCTGGGACAGACCACCGCCGCGGGCACGACCCCCTACCACCGGCTCGCCGCGAACCTCGGCGTGCAGTTCGTGCGCATGGGGGTGCGCGCCGTGGTGTGCGCAGGATGGGCCGTGGGCGACGAGGCCGCACTCACGTTCGCGCGGACCTTCTATCGCCACCTGCTCGACGGCGCGACCTTCGGCGATGCCGTCCTGCACGCGCGACGCGAGACGTGGCTCGCGCATCCGGGCGTCAACACCTGGGGCGCCTACCAGTGTTACGGCGATCCGGCCTTCCGGATCGTGCGCGACGACGTCTCCACGCGTCCCAGCGCGCCGGCGCCCTACGTTTCCCCGGCGGAGCTCGTGGCCGATCTCGGCAGCCGCGCCGAGGCAGCCCGCATGGAGGACGGCGCGCACGAAGGGGCGCACGATGCGCAGGACGCCGCCCGGCGCGCGATCGCCGCGCTGTCGGAGCGCATTCCGGTGTCCGCGCGGGAAGGCGCTCCGCTCGACTGGACCGTCCGCGCCGACGTATGCGCGGCCCATGGATTCGCGTTCGGCGAGTCCGGCCTGTACGCCGACGCGATCCGCTGGCTCGACCGGGCCCTCGTTGCGCAGGTCGGCACCTGTCCGGTACGGGCCGTGGAGCAGGCCGCGCACTACCGCATCCGTCTGGCCGGGCAGCGTGCCGGTCCGCGCCTCCGCCCGGACGAGCGGCGGGCGCTGCTCGACGACGCCATCCTCGTACTGGCGTCCCTCGTCTCGCGCTGGCCGACTCCGGAACGGCTGGCGCTCCTCGCAGGCGCGCACAAGCGGCTCGCGATCGCCTCCCATGGTGCGGCGCGCGTGAGCGCCCTCCGCGACATGACGTCCCGCTACCGCGAAGCCTGGGACGCTTCACGCCATCGCGACACGTACGCCTTCACGAACTGGGCCTTCGGATGCGTGCTGCTCGACCGCTACGCCCCCGGAGAGGCTCCTGCGGGGTGGCAGCACGCGCTGGCCGAACGGCTCGCGCAGCAGGTGGAACTCGCGCGGGAGGCCGAGCGCATCTCACCTTCGTTCTGGAACGCGGCGGGCCTTGCCGATCTGGCGGTGGTGCGGAGCCTGCTCACGGAGGACGAAGCCGCGGGGCGCGCCGCAGCCGCGCTGTATCGCGATGCGATCGCGCGCGGAGCCAGCGTCCGAGAGGTGTCCTCCGTGCGCGATCACCTCGACACGATCCGCCAGCTCGCGGATTCGCGCGACCTTGCCCGCGCGTTGCCACGGGGCCTCCGGACCATGCTGGTCGGCCTCGTCTCGTCCGTCTCGCCGCCGTCCCGCGACTAGGGCTCAGGCGCGGATGCGCCTCGGGCCCTTCACCCGCGCCGGCGGGGAAGAACGATCGAAGATCAGCGGTCCGGCTGGGGCGTATAGCGGAGGTAGGGCTTCACCGCGCGGTAGCCCTTCGGGAATTTCTGCCGGATCACCTCGGGGTCCTGCAGCGAAGGCACGATGATCACGTCCTCGCCGGGCTTCCAGTTCACGGGCGTCGCCACGCTGTAGCCGTCGGTGAGCTGCAGCGAATCGACCACCCGCAGGATCTCGTCGAAGTTGCGGCCGGTGCTCGCCGGATAGGTGATCGTGAGGCGAATCTTCTTCGCGGGGTCGATCACGAACACCGAGCGCACCGTGAGCGTCGCGTTGGCGTTGGGGTGGATCATGTCGTAGAGAATCGAGACCCTCCGGTCGGCATCCGCCAGGATGGGGAAGTCGACGCGCGTGTTCTGCGTCTCGTCGATGTCCTTCACCCACGTCAGGTGGGAATCCACCGGATCGACCGAGAGCGCCAGCACCTTCACGTTGCGCCGCGCGAACTCGCCCGCGAGCTTCGCCGTGTAGCCGAGCTCGGTCGTGCACACCGGCGTGAAGTCCGCCGGGTGCGAGAACAGCACGCCCCAGCTCGTGCCGAGCCATTCGTGGAATCGGACGCGTCCGATCGTGGAGTCCTGCTCGAAGTCGGGGGCGATGTCGCCGAGTCGCAGTGCCATGGAAGTCCTTCCTCGCAGAGTGCCGGTCACACGGACCATGAAGTGCGGGAGTGTGCTCCCGGGGGACGGGCGGCGGGAACGAGCGGAATCCGATAACGATATTCCCGGGGCGCATGACCTGCCGCGCGAACGCCGTTCCCGCTCTGCCAGGGAGAGCCTCCCGCGCGCGGCCGAGTGCGAACTCCCGCGCCGCGCCGAGCGCGTCGCGTTCCAATCGCCATATGGATCGTCTCGTCAACGAACTGTTGTTCCTGGCCTCGCTGTGGACCGGCATTCCCGCCCCGGCTTCGCTCCCGAACCTGGAGCGCCCGACGCCCGCGGAGATGCCGTGCCGGTGTCTCGGCTTCTACGCCTACGGCGCGTCGGTCGCCGGCTACGGCACGGTCGCGCCGGCGCCCGATCGTCTTCTCGTGCGCGCTGACGTGAACCTCGCCTCGCCGATGGGCCGGAGCATCCTCTTCCACGAACTCGTGCATGCCCTGCAGGCCACGCGCGGACCGGCCGCCACGGGCAGCGCGGAGTGGCAGCGTCGGGAACGACAGGCCTACCAGCTCCAGCACCGGTTCCTGGAAGCGCAGGAGCCCGATGGCCCCGGCGCGTGGCGGACCTCCGCGCACGTGCCCTGACGCCGCCGCAAGTTCGCCGATACGCGTGGCGCCCGACTCCGGGACTCCCGCCCATCCGACATCAGGAATGTTCCCAAGACTTTGTCCCGGTCCCATGCGGGCGAACCATCGCGCCGCTGCGGGAATTCGGCCCTAACCGTCCGCTATATCCACATCGATACTTCTCGGGTCGAGCAGACGGGCGGCTCCGGTCCCCGTCATTCGATTTGTCTCGACCCCAGCGCCGCATCCGCGACGGCGTGCCCGACGCACATGTCGGCCTGCAGCGCGAATGCGTACCGACCCATAACCAGGAGGAAGGAAGTGTTCAAGAAACGCCTGCTCACGGCGGCCATCGCCGCTCTCTCTGCCGCCTCACTGCCAGCCTCGGCCCTCGACGTCAAGCTCGAAGTCGTCGCCGAAGGCCTGACGCATCCGATGACGATGGTTTCCCCGCCCGGCGACAGCCGCAAGTTCATCGTCGAACAGACCGGCACCGTGAAGATCCTGGGCGCCGACGGCAAGCTGATGGACGGTGACTTCCTCAACATCAAGCACAAGCTTCCGCCCCTCAAGTGGGAGTTCGACGAAGAGGGCCTGCTCGGCATCGCCTTCCCGGCCGACTTCAAGAAGACCGGCAAGTTCTACATCTCCTACACCGGACAGCTTCGAGGCGACGCCGATCTCGGCAAGCAACTCTGGTACGCGCACACCAACTATGTCGTCGAGATGCGCGTCTCCAAGGACGACCCGAACAAGGCCGACCCCGGCTACGAGCGCGTCGTCACCGCCATCGATTGGCCCCAGTTCAATCACAACGGCCACTGGATCGGGTTCGGGCCAGACGGCATGCTCTACATCTCCACGGGTGACGGCGGCTATGCCAACGACTGGGGCATCGGCCACAACGTGACCATCGGCAACGGCCAGGACAAGTCCTCCCTGATGGGCAAGATCCTGCGCATCGACGTGCGCGGCGAACCCTACACGGTGCCGAAGGACAATCCGTTCGTCGGGAAGAGCGACTACGCGCCGGAAATCTGGGCAATGGGCTTCCGCAATCCGTGGCGCTGCTCGTTCGACATGGGCGGCAAGAACGAGCTCTACTGCGGCGATGTCCAGCAGAACAGCTTCGAGGAAGTGGATGTCGTCACCAAGGGCGGCAACTACGGCTGGCGCGCGATGGAAGCGTCCCACTGCTTCGACTACGTCAACCCCAACAACCATCCGGCCAGTTGCGACAAGACCGGCATGATCGACCCGATCATCGAGTACAAGAACTGCTCGAACCCCACGTTCGCAGCCAAGGGTGACTGCGAGGGCATCTCGGTGACCGGCGGGTACGTCTACCGCGGACCGCACAAGCCCTGGCAGGGCAAGTACTTCTTCGGTGACTGGAGCAAGTCCTTCATGGTGGCGGAGGGCGGGATCTGGGCAGCCACGAAGAACGGCA
>ERZ1066136.1606-NODE-1606-length-11076-cov-12.050358_pt1 | contig 11076 bp, 8 predicted proteins | sample MGYA00382783_ERZ1066136 | MGnify/ENA primary metagenome ERZ1066136 (study PRJEB33369, sample SAMEA5778366) | biofilm metagenome | biome: Industrial cooling water; feature: Water cooling tower basin; material: Biofilm | place: United Arab Emirates | collected... | reverse complement strand
CAGCAGCAGCGCGGCCGGGCAGCGCACGCGCGCCGCGGCCTCCAGGCCCTGCGCGTAGGCGTTGCAGGCGCTGAAGTCGGTGTGGAAGAGCCCGGGCTCGCCGGCCCGGATCACCTGGTGCATCAGCCCGCGCGCCGCGCCGCGCAGCCACACGCCCGGCCCCGGGTAGGACGGCTTGGCGGCCAGGGTCGAGAACGAGAAGCCCACCACGCGCTCCACCGCCGCGTTCACGTCGGCCAGCGACAGCTCGAGCAGCGCCTGCGGCACCGGCATGGGCACGCAGGTGCCGAACATCAGCAGGCCCGCGGCCCGCTCCGGCGCCTGTGCCGCGGCCTGCAGCGCCACCAGCGAGCCCATGCTGTGGCCGGCCAGCACGGCGCGCTTCACGCCGGCGGCGTCGAGCAGGGCCAGCAGCCAGTCGGCCATGGCCTCCACGCTCTGGGCGGCCGGGCCCTCGCTGCGCTGGTGGCCGGGCAGGTCCACCGCCAGCACGGCGTGGCCGTGGTGCGCGGCCCAGCGCGCCAGCAGCGTCCAGACGCTGTGGTCGTTGACGGCGCCGTGCACGAACACCAGGCCGGGCAGGGCGGGGTCGAAGGGCTTGCCGCCCGTGTAGGCATAGGCCGTGCGGCCGTGCACCGTGAGCTTCATGTCGCAGTCTCCTCGTCGCGCACCCAGGCGAACAGCCGGGTGTCGCGGATGGCGCCGCCCAGGTTGGGGCGCACGCTCGCCTTGCGCATCAGCGCCTCCTGCTGCAGGCCGGCGGCCTGCAGCACGCGGGCGGATGCGATGTTGTCGGCGTCGCAGGTGGCCCACAGGCGCACCAGCACGCGCTGGCGCTGCAGCCAGCCCACCAGCAGCCGCGCGGCCTCGGTGCCGTAGCCCTGGCCCCAGTGCGCACGGCCGAGCACGTAGCCGAAGTCGGCCGTGTGGCCACGCGGGCGGAAGGCGATGGTGCCCAGCGCCACGCCGTCGGCCTTGCGCACGACCAGGTACTGGTGCTCCTGGCCGCGCGCCCAGCGCTCGTCCACCGCCTGCAGGTGCACGCGCGTCTCGGCCACGCCGCTGGGGTGCGGCCAGTCCAGGAAGCGCATGACCTCGGCGTCGTCCACCAGCGCGAACAGCGCCGCGGCGTCGTCGGGCATGGTGCGGCGCAGGCGCAGGCGCACGCCCTCGATCAGCGCCGGCGGCTCCGGCCAGCGCGGGGCGGGCCCGGCGGCCATGCTCAGCGCGCCTTCTCGGCGGCCTTGAAGGCTCGCTTCAGGTCGTCGATGAGGTCGTCGGGGTCTTCGAGGCCGATCGACAGCCGGATCGTGCCGGGCCCGATGCCCGCCGCGGCCAGCGCCGCGTCGTCCATGCGGAAGTGCGTGGTGCTGGCGGGGTGGATGACGAGCGAGCGGCAGTCGCCCACGTTGGCCAGGTGGCTGAAGATCTTCAGGCTCTCGATGAAGGCTCGGCCCTGCTGGCGGCTGCCGGCCAGATCAAAGCTGAACACCGCGCCGCAGCCGCGCGGCAGCAGCTTCTGCGCCAGCGCCTGGCTGGGGTGGCCGTCGAGCTCGGGGTAGCCCACGCGCGAGACCAGGGCGTGCCGGCTCAGGAACTCGACGATGCGCCGCGTGTTGGCCACGTGGCGCGCCATGCGCAGCGGCAGCGTCTCGATGCCCTGCAGGATCAGCCAGGCCGTGTGCGGGCTCATGCAGGCGCCGAAGTCGCGCAGGCCCTCGCGGCGCGCGCGCAGCAGGAAGGCGCCGTCGGTGCTTTCCTCGCTGAACACCATGCCGTGGAAGCCGGCGTAGGGCTGGTTCAGCTCGGGGAAGCGCTCGGCGCGGCCCCAGTCGAAGCGGCCCGAGTCCACCAGCAGCCCGCCCACCACCGTGCCGTGGCCGCAGAGGAACTTGGTCGCGCTGTGGAAGACGAGATCGGCCCCGTGCTCGAAGGGCTTCATGAGCCAGGGCGTGGTGAAGGTGCTGTCCACCAGCAGCGGCACGCCCGCGTCGTGGGCGATGGCGGCCACGGTGGGCACGTCCAGCACGTCCAGGCCCGGGTTGCCCAGGGTCTCGCCGAACAGCAGCTTCGTCTCGGGCCGCACGGCGGCGCGCCAGCCGTCGATGTCGCCGGGCTTCACGAAGGTGGTGCTGATGCCGAAGCGCGCCAGCGTGTACTGCAGCAGGTTGTGGCTGCCGCCGTAGAGCGCGCTGCTGGCCACGATGTGGCTGCCGGCGCCGGCCAGCGTGGTGATGGCCAGCGTCAGCGCCGCCTGGCCGCTGGCCGTGGCGATGGCGCCCGAGCCGCCCTCGAGCGCGGCGATGCGCTCCTCCAGCACCGCGTTGGTGGGGTTGCTGATGCGGCTGTAGACGTGGCCCGAGCGCTCCAGGTTGAAGAGGCTGGCCGCATGGTCCGCGTTCTGGAACACGAAGCTCGTGCTCAGGTGCAGCGGCACGGCGCGGGCGCCGGTGGCGGGGTCGGGGGCGGCGCCGGCGTGCAGCGCCAGGGTGTCGAAACCGGGGTCGATGACGGAGGCCATGGCGTCGGCGATGCACTCGCGTGGGGCGTTGAGGCGGCGGGATTGTGGGCTATATTGGTTTTGACCCCGCCGTCATCCGCACCCGCACGCACCGCCATGAAAGTCACCGACATCCTGCGCGTCAAGGGCAACACGCTCTTCACCGTGACGCCCGACCAGCCCCTGGCGCAGGCCGCGGCCACCATGGCCGAGCTGGACATCGGCTCGCTGGTGGTCATGGAGCACGGCGATCTCGTGGGCATGCTCACCTTCCGCGAGGTCATCCAGGCCGTGGTGGCCAACGGCGGCGCCATCGGCACGCGCCTCGTGCGCTCGGTGATGGACGACGCGCCGCTGACCTGCACGCCCGAGACCGAGATCGACGAGGTGCGCCGCATGATGCTGTCGCGCCACGCGCGCTACATGCCCGTGCTCGACAAGCGCACGCTGATGGGCGTGATCTCGTTCTACGACGTCGCCAAGACCGTGGTCGACGCGCAGGACTTCGAGAACCGCATGCTCAAGGCCTACATCCGCGACTGGCCCGAGCAGGCCGAGCCCGGGGCCACGCCGGCCGGCGGCTGAGCGCGCGGCCGGCGGGCGCGCCGGGCGCACCGGGGCTCAGGCCCGGGCGGCGTCGAGCCGGAACACCGCCACCGATTCCGCCAGCCGTGCGGCCTGGGCCTTGAGGCTCTCGGCCGCGGCGGCGCTTTCCTCCACCAGCGCGGCGTTCTGCTGCGTGGCCTGGTCGAGCTGGCCCACGGCGACGTTGATCTGGTCGATGCCCGCGGTCTGCTCGGCGCTGGCGTTCGTGATCTGCGCCATCAGCTCGCTGACCTGCCGCACCTGGGCGACCACGCCGCCCATGGTGGCGCCGGCGGTCTGCACGAGGCGGTGGCCTTCGTCGACCTGGCGCGCCGACGCGTCGATGAGCTGCTTGATCTCGCGCGCCGCCGCGGCGCTGCGCTGCGCCAGCGTGCGCACCTCGGCCGCCACCACCGCGAAGCCGCGGCCCTGTTCACCCGCGCGCGCCGCCTCCACCGCCGCGTTGAGCGCGAGGATGTTGGTCTGGAAGGCGATGCCGTCGATGACGCCGGTGATCTCGTTGATGCGGCTGCTCGAGGCCTGGATGGCGCCCATGGTCTGCACCACCTGGGCCACGACCTCGCCGCCCTGCACGGCGGCGCCGCTGGCCTCGCGCGCCAGGGCGTTGGCGCGCTGGGCGCTGTCGGCACCGTGGCGCACGGTGCCGGTGAGCTGCTCCATCGAGGCCGCGGTCTGCTGCAGGCTGCTGGCCTGCTCCTCGGTGCGGCCCGAGAGGTCGGCGTTGCCCTGCGCGATCTGGCTGCTGGCCGTGGCCACGCTGTCGACGCCGTGGCGCACCGTGGCGACCACGCGCACCAGCGATTCGCGCATGGCCTCCATCGAGGCCATCACGCTGCCGGCCGGCGGCGGCGCCTGCGTGCCGGCCACCAGCGAACCCGAGGCGATGCGCGAGGCCACCGCGGCCAGCGCGGCCGGCTCGGCGCCGAGCGCGGCGTCCAGGTAGCGCGTGGTCAGCCACAGCGTCAGGCCGGCGCCGGCCAGCACGGCGGCCAGCAGGGCGGCCATGGTGGCCTGGCTCTGGCGCCCGGCGGCCTGCGCGGCGGCGAACTCCTCGGCCGCCACCTTCACCTGCAGCTCCAGCAGGGCGGCCAGCGGCTGGTCGACCAGGCCGCCCAACTCGTGCAGCGGGCCGGTGGCATAGGGCCGGGCGTCGTCGAAGCGACCCTCGGCCACGGCCGCCGCCATCGGCAGCAGGCCGTCGCGCAACAGGGTGCTCAGCGACTGCTCGAAGGCCTGGGCCAGCCCGGCCTCCTCGGGCGTGAGCTGCGTGGCGCGGTAGTCCTTCCAGACCCGTTCGATGGTGGCCTGCGCGGCCTGCAGGCGCGCCGCGGCCTTGGGGCCCTCGGCCGGCTGCGCCACGATCACGGCCTCGTCCAGTGCGCGGCGGGCCTCCGAGAGCTCGTGCTGCACCTGGCTCAGCTGGCGCAGCGGCAGCACGCGGTCGGCGTACATGGTGCGCATCGCGGCGTCGCTGCGGCCCTGGCCCCAGAAACCGGCCAGGGCGGAGCAGAGGGCCAGCAAGGTCACGAAGGCAAAGCCGACGCTCAGGCGCCGGCGCACCGTCCAGGAATCACGTGTCCACATCGATAAACCCCTTCTTGTGGTTGTCGGGCTGTTGAGGCCCCGATGACAAGGCACCGGCGTGGTGCCCCATGCATTAAGAAGGTGCTTTATCGGTCGGCTTATCGATTTTATGAGGGTAAATGCGATAAATGATTCGCACCGCCCAGCCGGAATACCGTCGTCGCCGCCGTCAGCCGCTCGGCCTGCTGGCGCAGGCTGGCCGCCGCGGCGGCCGACTCCTCCACCAGCGCGGCGTTCTGCTGGGTGGCCTGGTCGAGCTGGCCCACGGCCTGGCCGACCTGCGTGATGCCCTGCTGCTGCTCGCGCGCGGCGGTGCTGATCTCGGCCATCAGCGTGCCCATGCGCTGCACCTGCTGCACGACCTCGCCGATGGTGCCGCCGGCCTCCTGCACCTGGTGGTGCCCGGCCGCCACGCGCTCGGCCGAGTGGGCGATGAGGGTCTTGATCTCGCGCGCCGCCTCGGCGCTGCGCTGGGCCAGGCTGCGCACCTCGCTGGCCACCACGGCGAAGCCGCGGCCCTGTTCGCCGGCCCGGGCCGCTTCGACCGCCGCGTTGAGCGCCAGGATGTTGGTCTGGAAGGCGATGCCGTCGATGACCGAGGTGATGTCGGCGATGCGGCGGCTGGCCTCCTCGATGCCCGCCATGGTCTGCACCACGCGGGCGACCGCCTCGCCGCCCTCGCGGGCGCGGCGGCTGGCCTGCTGCGCCAGCTCGTCGGCCTGGCGCGCGGTGTCGGCGCCGTTGCGCACGGTGGTGGTCAGCTGCTCCATCGAGGCCGCGGTCTCCTGCAGGCTGGCGGCCTGGCGCTCGGTGCGCACGGAGAGATCGGCGTTGCCCTGCTCGATCTGCGCGCTGGCCGTGGCCACGCTCTGCGCGTTGCCCTGGATGGCCTGCACCAGCTCGCGCAGCGCGGCCTGCGTCTGGGCGAGGCCGCGGATCATCTGCGACAGCTCGTCACGGCCCTCGGTGTGCAGCGATTGCGCCAGGTCGCCCGCGGCCAGGCGGCCCAGCGCGGCGTTGGCGCGCTGCAGCGGGCGCGTCACGCTGCGCACCAGGGCGGTGGCCAGCCCGGCCAGCACGGCGGCGCCCAGCAGCAGCGCCGCGGCCTGGGCCAGCAGCTGGCGCCGCTGGACGGCGGCCACGGTGGCGCGCTCGGCCTCCGCCGCGGCATCGACGAGTTTCTTGAGCGCCACCAGCTGCTCGTCGAGCTGGCGGATGTCGGTCTTCAGCGGCTCCATGGCCTCGTTGGCCTGCACCGGGTCGGCAAACTCGCCGCGCAGCAGCCGCGCCGCCACGCCCTCGAAACCCTGGGCGTAGCGGTCCTGGCTCTGGCGCACGCGCGCCAGCACGGCCCGGGCCTCGTCGCCGAGCAGGGGCTCCAGGCGGTCCACGGTGCCGCGGCTGTCCTGGAGCGCGGCCTGCCAGCGCGGCAGGTAGCGCTCGATGGCCGCCGGGTTGCCGGTGCTCAGGAAGGCGTCCTTCTCGAAGCGGCGCAGGTTGCCCACGCCGGCGCGCAGGTCGCCGATCAGGCCCTCGGCGGGCAGCAGGCGCGTGGCCACGACATCGCCGGCGCGCGTGGCCTGGTTCAGGCCCGCGAGCCCCACGCCCGCCACCACCACCATGCCGGCCAGGGCCAGCAGCACCAGCAGGGCGAGCCGCGCCCGCACCGACCAGGAATCCAACATGCCCATGAATGACCCCAAGAATGAAGAAATGACTCTGCACAGCTTGTGCGTTAGCTGGCACTGGCCGTATATCGGCGGTGCCGCCAACCGCTTGAACGCCGGGCGCGGGGGCCAGACCTCGATCAACGGGGCGATTCCGCCGCGGGGCCCCATCACGGTGCGCACCTAGAATCGCGGATTTCGCCGCTGCGCCCCGCAGCCCGGCGCCCCAGCCCCCACCCGCATGCCCGGCTCCACCTTCGGCGACCTGTTCCGCGTCACCAACTTCGGCGAGAGCCATGGCCCGGCCATCGGCTGCGTGATCGACGGCTGCCCGCCCGGGCTCGAGCTCTCCGAGGCCGACATCCAGCCCGAGCTCGACCGCCGCCGCCCCGGCACCAGCCGCCACGTCACGCAGCGCAACGAGCCCGACGCGGTGGAGATCCTCTCCGGCGTGTTCGAGGGCCGCACCACGGGCACGCCGATCGCGCTGCTGATCCGCAACACCGACCAGCGCAGCAAGGACTACGGCAACATCCTCGACACCTTCCGCCCGGGCCACGCCGACTACACCTACTGGCGCAAGTACGGCGAGCGCGACCCCCGCGGCGGCGGCCGCAGCAGCGCGCGGCTCACGGCGCCCATGGTGGCCGCCGGCGCGGTGGCCAAGAAGTGGCTGCGCCTGAAGCACGGCACCACCTTCGCCGGCTGGATGAGCGCGCTGGGCGAGATCGAGATCCCGTTCGAGGACGAGGCCCAGATCCCGCTCAACCCCTTCTACGCCCCCAACGCCGGCATCGTGCCGCTGCTGGAGGCCCACATGGACGCCCTGCGCAAGGCCGGCGACAGCTGCGGCGCGCGCATCGAGGTGCGCGCGCGCGGCGTGCCCGTGGGCCTGGGCGAGCCGCTGTTCGACAAGCTCGATGCCGACATCGCCTGGGCCATGATGGGCCTGAACGCCGTCAAGGGCGTGGAGATCGGCGACGGCTTCGGCGTCGTGGCCCAGCGCGGCAGCGAGCACGGCGACGCGCTCACGCCCGCGGGCTTCGCCAGCAACCACGCCGGGGGCGTGCTGGGCGGCATCAGCACGGGGCAGGAGCTGGTGGTGCGCATCGCCATCAAGCCCACGAGCAGCATCCGCACCCCCAAGCCCAGCATCACGCGCAGCGGCGAGCCCGCGGTGGTGGAGACCTACGGCCGCCACGACCCCTGCGTGGGCATCCGCGCCACGCCCATCGCCGAAGCGCTGCTGGCCCTGGTGGTGATGGACCACGTGCTGCGCCACCGCGCGCAGTGCGGCGACGTGAGCCTGCCGGTGCCGCCGATCCCGGGCCGGATCGCGGGCCAGGCCTGAAGGACCGCCGCTCCGCCGTGCCCAACTCCTCCAGCGGGGGCAGCCTCGCGCCCTTCGGCGCGCTCACCTTCTGCTACTTCGCGGCCATCGGGCTGTTCAACCCGTACGCGCCGCTGTGGTTCCAGAGCCTGGGCCTGTCCACCCTGGTCATCGGCGGCATCGTCAGCCTGCAGAGCTGGACGCGCGTGCTCGCGCCCTACGCCTGGAGCTGGGCCGGCGACCACAGCGGCCAGCGCGTCAAGCTCATCCGCATCGCCGCATTCGGCGCGCTGTGCTCGGCTCTGGGCTTGTTGGGCGTGAGCGCGGCCGTGCCCGTGGCCGTGGTGACGGTGCTGCTGTTCGTGGCCAACAGCGGTGTCGTGCCGCTCTACGAGGCCCTGCTGGCGCGCGCGCTGCAGACGCCCGACGGGGGCATCGACGCCCGCCGCTACGGCCGCGTGCGCGTGTGGGGCTCGGTGGGCTTCCTGGCCGCCGTCACGAGCTTCGGCGCGCTGCTCGAGCGCTTCGGCATCGCCGTCTTCCCGGCCTTCGTGGCGCTGATGAACGCGCTGCTGCTGGCCGCCGCGCTGCGCCTGCCGCGCACGCACGAGGAGCCCGCGCACGACGAGCCCGCGCCGCCCGTGCTGCCGCTGCTGCGCCAGCCCGGCGTGGCCTGGTTCTTCGCCAGCATCTTCTTCACGGTGCTGGCGCACACCAGCCTGTATGCCTTCTTCTCGCTGTACCTGGTGAGCCTGGGCTACCCCAAGACGGCCGTGGGCGCGCTGTGGGCGGTGAGCGTGGCGGTGGAGATCGTGTTCTTCTGGACGCAGGGCCGCTGGTTCGGCTGGCTCACGCCCGAGCGCTGGCTGCAGGCCGTGGCCGCCACCACGGCGCTGCGCTTCGCGCTCACGGCCGGGGCCGGGGCCTGGGCCCCGGTGCTGGTGCTGGCACAGCTGCTGCACGCCGTGACCTTTGCCGCCCACCACGCCGCCTGCATCGCGCTCGTGCACCGGCTGTTCCCGGGGCGGCTGCGCGGGCGCGGCCAGGCGCTCTACACCACGCTGGGCTACGGCATCTCGGGCGTGCTGGGCGGCGTGGGCGGGGGCTGGGTGATCGAGCGGCTGGGCTTCTCGGCGGTGTTCTGGGCCGCCGCGGCCTGCGCCCTGCTGGCGCTGGGCTGCGCCACGGCGGCCCGGCGGGCGCTGCGCACGGCCGCGGGCTCAAGCCCCGCCGCCTGAGGCCGACAATCCGCGCAGGCGCGCCACCCGGCGGGCCGGGGTCTGGCCGCAACCGATGGCACTCGCCACCGTCATCCACACGTTCCTGCCGAGCTGGCTGCGCACGCTGAAGGCGCGGCTCATGCTCGCCAGCGTGCTGGTGATCGCGGCCAGCGTGCTGGGCGCGACCAGCGGCCTGCTGCACCGCGTGGAGCAGCGCAGCGCCGAGGCCGTGATCGACCTCGAGTCCAGCCACATGGAGCAGCTGGGCGCCATGGTCGGCCAGCGCGTGGTGATGCTGCAGCGCATGATGCGCGGCGCGGCCGACCGCATGCCCGAGGCGGCCGCGCGCGACCCGGCCGCGGCCATGCCGTTCCTGCAGGCCCGGCTGGCGCACCTGGCCATGCTCGACAACGTGTTCGTGGCCGACGCCCGCGGCCGCGTGATCGCCGTGCACGACGGCCGCGAGGCCCGCGCGGTGGACCTGGACATCTCCGGCCACGCCTACTTCCAGCGCACGCTGAGCGGGGTGCCGGCGGTGTCCGAGCCGCTGACCGACCGCATCCTCGGGGCGCGCGCCGTCGTCTTCACCATGCCCGTGCACGGGCCCGGCCAGCGCGTGGTGGCGGTGTTCGGCGGCACGCTGCGCCTGGACCATCGCAACCTGCTCGACGACGTCACCTTCAACGCCCGCGACGACCAGCAGCGCGCCACCACGCTGATCACCGACGCGCAGGGCCGCATCGTCGCCCACCCGCAGCGCGAGCGGCTGCTCGGCGACCTGGCGTCCGAGCCCCTGATGGCGGGTGTGGCCGCGCGCTGGGCCGAGCAGGGCCGGCCCGTGGAGCCCACGGCCAGCGTGTGGCGCGCCAATGGCCACTTCATCGCCGTCGTGGGCGTGCCCGGTGCCGACTGGGTGATGTTCCGCGCCGTGCCCGACCAGCAGCTGCTGGGCGGCATCGACCAGGCCCACCGCGAGGCGATGGCCGTGGCGCTGGGCGTGGCGCTGACCGGCGGCCTGCTGATCCTGGCGCTGCTGACGGTGCTGCTGGGCCCGCTGACGCGGCTGCGCGAGCGGGTGCGCCGGCTCGACACCGACCACGGCACCGAGGGCTGGCCCGAGGCCCAGGGCGAGATCGGCGAGCTCAGCCGGGTGCTGCAGCGCGCGCTGGCCGAGCGCGCGGCGGGCGAGCAGCAGCAGCGGGCGCTGATGCGCCAGCTGAGCTCGGTGCTGGCGGCGGCGCCCATCGGCATCGCCATCACGCGCCAGCGCCATTTCGAGCTCGTGAGCGCCGAGTGGTGCGCGCTGCTGGGCTGGCCCGAGGGCTCGCTGGTGGGCTGGCCGGCGCGCGACATCTTCGCGTCGCAGGAGGACTACGACGCCCTGGGCCCGCGGGTGCGCGCGGCCTTCGCGGCGCACGAGCCCTACGCCGCGGAGCACGAGTTCCGGCGCCGCGACGGCAGCCACTTCTGGGGCCGCCTCTCGGGCCGCCCGGTGGCCGACGGCGAGGCCGAGGCCGGCACCATCTGGCTGCTCGCCGACGTGACGCACCAGCGCGCCGAGCGCGAGCGCCTGGCCTGGTCGGCGCGGCACGACCCGCTCACGCGGCTGCTCAACCGCGCCGCCTTCGAAGACCTGCTGCACGCCCGCCTGGCCGAGGGTCCGGCCGGGCAGGCCGTGCTGCTGGCGCTGGACCTGGACCACTTCAAGCAGGTCAACGACAACGCCGGCCACGCCGCGGGCGACGAGGTGCTGCGCCAGGTGGCCGCGCTGCTGCAGTCGCAGCTGCGCGGTGGCGACCACGCGGCCCGGCTGGGCGGCGACGAGTTCGCGCTGCTGCTGTCGCGCGGCGGCCTCGGCGGCGGTCTGGCGGTGGCGCAGCGGCTGTGCGACGCCGTGGCCCGCATCGGCGTCGAGCACCAGGGCCGCTGGCTGGGCATCGGCACCTGCATCGGCGTGGCGCCGCTCGAGGGCTCGCCCACGGCCGCGGCCTGGCTGGCGGCGGCCGACCGCGCCTGCTACGAGGCCAAGCGCAGCGGCCGCGGCCGCGCCAGCGTGGCGCCCGGCCCGGAGGCGGACCTGCTCGTCGGCTGAGCCCGCCGGCGCTCAAGCCGCGGGCCGCGCGGCCGAAAACCGCTCAGGCGCCGCCCGCCCGAGCCCCGGGCTCGCCG
>ERZ1066136.1599-NODE-1599-length-11120-cov-7.889110_pt1 | contig 11120 bp, 9 predicted proteins | sample MGYA00382783_ERZ1066136 | MGnify/ENA primary metagenome ERZ1066136 (study PRJEB33369, sample SAMEA5778366) | biofilm metagenome | biome: Industrial cooling water; feature: Water cooling tower basin; material: Biofilm | place: United Arab Emirates | collected... | reverse complement strand
CCGATGCACTGTCGATGCCGGCAGTGCGCAGGATGTCGAGCCTGGTGCCGTCGCCCCAGAACACCTGGTTGCCGAAGCGCGCGGTGACATCGATGAGCTCGGCATCGAGATCGATGGCGGTGAGCGCCACGCCGCGCGCCCGCAGCATCTGGGCGATCACCTGGCCCATGCGTCCGCTGCCGACCAGCACGACATGGCCGCCATGGCTGTCGTCTCCGGCGGTTTCCGGGCCATCGCGGCTGCCGGCTTCCTCCTCGCGTTCGAACAGCCGGGCGGAAAGGCGGAAGAGCAGGGGCGTCAGTGCCATCGAGATGGTGACGACCGCGCCGAACAATTGCGCCGCGCCATGGGTGATCAGCAGGCCGCGCTCCGCCTCGCCGAACAGCACGAAGCCGAACTCGCCGCCTTGCGCGAGCAGCAGGCCCATCTGCGCGGCGCGGCGCCAGTCGCTGCCGAAGGCCCGGGCCAGCGCGGCGATCACCGCCGTCTTCACCGCCATCACGCCCGCCACCAGCGCCAGGATCAGCCCCCAGTTGCGCGCCACCACGCTGAGATCGAGGCTCATGCCGATGGCGATGAAAAACAGGCCGAGCATCAGCCCGCGAAACGGCTCGATGTCGGTTTCGAGCGCGTGGCGATAGGGCGATTCGGCCAGCATCACCCCGGCGACAAAGGCACCCAGCGCCATCGACAGGCCGAGGCTGGCCATCAAGAGCGCGCTGCCCAGCACCGAGAGCAGGGCGGCCGCCACGAACGCCTCCCGCGCGCCCAGCGTGCCGATGATGCGGAAAACGCGCGGCAGCACCCAGCGCCCCACCGCCACCAGGAAGGCGAGCGCGCCAACGGTCTTGGCCGCCATCACCCAGCCGGGCTCCGGATTGGCCACCGGCGCGCGCGACAGGGCGGCGATCACGGTCAGCAGCGGCACGATCGCCAGATCCTGAAACAGCAGCATCGAGAAACTGCGCTCGCCAAAGGGGGTGGCAGCGAGCTGGCGCTCGTTGAGTAGTTGCATGACCAGCGCCGTGGAGGAGAGACCCAGCGGCAGGCCGACGACCAGAGCCGCCGCCCAGGTGAAGCGCGTCATCACAAGCAGCAGCCCGGTGAGCGCCAGCCCGCACAGGATCACCTGCGCGGCACCCAGTCCAAAGATGTCGCGCCGCAGCGCCCACAGCCGCGACGGCTGCAACTCCAGCCCGATCACGAACAGCAGCAGCACGACGCCGAATTCGGCGAAGTGCAGCGTCGCCTCGGCATTGCCGACAAGGCCGAGCACGGATGGCCCGATCAGGATGCCGGCCGCCAGATAACCCAGCACCGCGCCCAGCTTGAAGCGCACGAACAGCGGCACCAGCACGACGGCGGCGGCGAGATAGACCACCACATCGCGGAGCAGGGTGGGCGCAGCTTCGTTCAAGCAGCCACCTGACCGGCCGCAGCCAGTGCGGCCAGCACGGCATCCAGCGGCAGCAGGATGGACGGATGGCGGGCGCGGTGGGCGCGGGCCGGGGCAAAGGCGTCCCAGCCGGCGGGCGGCTGTTCCGTGCGGCTGGCGAGGAAATCGGCGAGTGCGCTGCGGGTGGCGGCCACGGCGGCGGCGTCCATGCCCGGCACAATGCTGGCCGTGACCGCTGCCGACGCCTGTCCGAGCGTGCAGGCCCTGGTGGCATCAAGCCCAACGGCGGTCAGCTGATGACCCGCGAGCTGAACATCGGCGATGACCTTGCTGCCGCACACCGGCGAGACACGCGTGGCGGTGGCGTCTGGCGACGGCAAACGCGCCGGCACCTCGCCCGCCAGTTTCAGACGCAGAATGGCAGCGGAATAGAGGGCTTCAGACATTGTATCCACTCTACCGGCCGCGGGGCAGCGGCGATAGCGGCGAAACGCCCCGTCAGGCGCGCCGCCACGTCGTGCCGGCCGGGCCATCCTCCAGCACGATGCCTTCCGCCGCCAGCATGTCGCGGATGCGATCGGATTCCGCCCAGTTCTTCGCCTTTCGGGCTGCCACACGCTCGGCCATCAGCGCCTCGATGCGCGCGGCATCGTCAGCGGCGCCAAGCCCGCGCAGATCGGCCGCGTTGCGGCTGCGTTCGGGCCCAAGCGACGGCAGGCCGAGAAAGGCCAGCGCACCGAGCAGCGCGTCGCGATCATGCTCGATGCCAGCGATGGCGGCCAGCGCGGCCGGCGTGTTGAGATCGTCCGACAGCGCCTCGACGACGGCCGCCGGCGGCGGCGGGCGCGCGCCCTTCGGCACGTCGCCCAGCTTCCTGAGCCACTTGTCCAGCCGGGCCCGCATTTGTGTCAGCAGCGCGTCATCCCAGGTCAGCGGCTGGCGATACTGGGCGCTGAGCAGGCCAAGGCGCAGCTCGTCACCGGTCCAGCCCGCCTCGATCAGGTCACCCACGCTCTGCACATTGCCCAGCGACTTTGACATCTTCTCGCCGCCGCCGAAGTTCAGGAAGCCGTTGTGCATCCACACCCGGGCCAGCGGGGCGCCGCCATGCGCGCAGGCGCTCTGCGCGCATTCATTCTCGTGATGCGGGAACATCAGATCGATGCCGCCGCCGTGAATGTCGATCGTCTCGCCCAGGCTTTCGGCGATCATCGCGGAGCATTCGATGTGCCAGCCCGGCCGGCCCTTGCCCCACGGGCTCGGCCAGCCCGGCTGGCTGCGGTCCGATGGTTTCCAAAGCACGAAATCGGCCGGGTTCTTCTTGAAGGGCGCCACCTCGACACGGGCGCCGGCGATCATTTCATCGAGCGGCCGGCGTGACAGGCTGCCATAACCGGCATGACTGGCCACATCGAACAGCACATGGCCTTCCGCCGCATAGGCGTGGCCCTTCGCGATCAGGCCTTCGATCATCGCCACCATGGCCGGGATCGAGGTGGTGGCGTGCGGATGCAGATCGGGCCGCTCCACCCCCAGTGTCGCCGCGTCCTCGAGATAGAGCGCTTCGTAACGCTGGGTGATCACCTCGATCGAGACGCCCTCTTCGTTGGCCTTCTCGATGATCTTGTCATCGATGTCGGTGATGTTGCGGGCATAGATGACCTTGTCCGGCCCATAGCGGTGGCGCAGCAGCCGTTGCAGCACGTCGAACACCACGGCGGGGCGGAAATTGCCGATATGGGCGCGGCCATAGACGGTGGGGCCGCAGACATACATCGTCACCCGGTCGGGGTTCAGCGGCTCGAAATCCTGCTTGGCGCGCGCGGCGCTGTTGTAGAGGCGGATGCTCATATCGGTGTGGAAGGCGTCTGCTTTTCCTGCTCGTCGAGCAGCTTGTCGAGGGAACGGCGGTCGCCTCTGCCATAGCCGGGTTCGCGCCGGCCGTCATCTGCAGCGTCGCCACCGAAACCGGGCAGGCCGGCGTGCGGATCTTCCGATGCCGCGCCCTCGGCCTGTTCGCGCCAGACATCGCCAGCATAACTGACCATGGCGCTGGCCACCAGCGCCAGCGTGGGCGTGGTCTTCGCCTTGGCCAGCCACGCGGGCCGCCCCTCCTCGCCGGGCACCAGCTTCAGCGCCAGCGTGATGATGAGGAACAAGAGGCCGGCGGCCAGCACGCCCTTCAGGAGGCCGAAGCCGAGGCCGAGCAGCCGGTCGAACGGGCCGATGATCGAATCCTTTGCGGTTTTCGACAGCAGCGCGCCGATTAGCTTCACGGCCAGCAGGGCGAGCAGGAACGGGCCGATCACCGCGGCGATGGCAGCCAGAGTCTCGCCGCTGCCGCTGGCTTCGAGGAAGGCGCGCGCCGGGCGATAGAAAAAGCGCACGGCGGCAAAGCCGGCCACCCAGGCGGCAAGGCTGGCGACTTCGGCAATGAAGCCGCGCATCAGCCCGAACACGGCGGTGACGCCCACGATCAGCAGCACCAGCCAGTCGAAGGCGGCAAGATCGGCGAATATCTCCATGGCTCCAGCGCCTACCCCGAAGCCGGGTGTGTTGCAAATATCAATCAGGCCGGCCCAGATGATCGACCAGCGCATTCAAGGTGCGGAACCCCGCCACCCTGAGCGCGCCCGGACCCTGCGTGCCTTCCGGCACGAAACCGCGGCCGAAGCCCAGCTTGGCGGCTTCCTTGAGGCGCAGGGAGGCGAGGCCCGCGGCGCGCAGCTCGCCCGACAGGGCCACTTCCCCGAAGGCCACACAGTCGCCCGGCAGCGGCCTGTCGGTCAGCGCCGAGACCAGCGCGCACGCCACGGCGAGATCGGCGGCGGGATCGGCGATCCTGAGGCCCCCGGCGACATTGAGATAGACTTCATGGCCGCCGAAGGCGAGGCCGCAGCGCGCCTCCAGCACGGCCAGCAGCATGGCCAGCCGACCGCTGTCCCAGCCCACCACCGCCCGGCGCGGTGTGGCGCCCGATGGCACCCTGACCACCAGCGCCTGGATCTCGCACAGCACCGGCCGGGTGCCTTCCAGCGCTGGGAACACCACGGCGCCGGTCACGCTGGCACCCTCGGCACGGCTGGTGAGGAACAGGCTGGACGGGTTGGCCACTTCCTCCAGGCCATCGCTGCCCATGGCGAACACACCTATCTCGTCTGTCCCGCCGAAGCGGTTCTTCACCGCCCTCAGGATGCGATACTGGTGGCTGCGCTCGCCTTCGAAATAGAGCACGGTATCCACCATATGCTCCAGCACGCGCGGCCCGGCGAGCTGGCCATCCTTGGTGACATGGCCGACCAGGATCAGCGCGCTGCCCGACAGCTTGGCAAAGCGGATCAGCTCCTGCGCGCTCGCCCTGACCTGGGAGACAGTGCCCGGCGCGCCCTCCAGCGTGTCCGAATGCATGGTCTGGATGGAGTCGATCACCAGCAGCCCCGGCGGCGCCTTCTGGCTGCCGAGCGTGGTGAGAATGTCGCGCACGTTGGTCTCGGCAGCCAGCGCCACATCCGCTTTCGCCAGTCCCAGCCGGCGGGCGCGCAGCCGCACCTGGTCTGCTGCTTCCTCCCCCGAAACATAGGCAACACCGGTGCCGCTCCTGGCCATCTTGCCCGCCGCCTGCAGCAGCAGGGTCGACTTGCCGATGCCGGGATCGCCGCCGATCAGCGTGACGCTGCCTGGCACCAGCCCGCCGCCCAGCGCCCGGTCCAGCTCGGCAATGCCGGTCGAAAGCCGCGCCGGCAGGGCGACATCATCGGCCAGGCTCTCCATGGCGATGCGGCGGCCACCCGTCTGCAATGACTGTTTCGCCGCGAAAGGCGTGAACACCGGTGCGGCTTCTTCCGCCAGCGTGTTCCATTCCTTGCAGTCGGCGCACTGGCCCGCCCAGCGCGCCGCCACCGCGCCGCACGCCTGGCATACATAGCGCGTCTTGCCCTTCGCCATCGCTCACCTTCAAGGAACAGATATGGAACATTAGGCGCGCCTGGCGGCGACCGCAAGGCCCGTGCAACAGCAGCGATCGCCGAAGGAGCCACCAAACGCCAAAGGCGTAAATCAGGATGCTGGCGATGCCTGATCGTTGATCAGACTACGAACCGTCCAGTCTTGCGTTTTTATTTTTCCCAGTGATTCGATTGCAGAAGAAGCTTGAATGGAGAACTCCTTTATATAAACTCTCACCATTGGTGGGGAGATTCGCGATGAATTTGGCAATGTTTCAATCTGGAATAGCAACGGACTTGGGCGCTGAGAGCGGCGAAAGCCGATTTCGGGATTTTGTTGCCATCCAAGATGTGCCTCCGCAGAAGACGCTCTTTTTGAGCGTGGCTGGCAAGCTTCTGGTCAGCAACCCGGGGATCACCGTTGAGCTCACCTATGCCATTCCCCAGGGCATTAACCCCACAATTCTTATCCTTGAAGCCAACCTCGTTCAGCGCCCCGGCATGTGGCCGCAGGTGATGACGTGGAAGGAAGCGGTCTATCGGTCTGGCCCGATTGATTACGACCAATACAAGAGCGTCACGGTGCGAGCCTTTGGCCAACACCACAGTTTTGATGTTGTTGACCGGGCCTGACTGGATTTGAGCAAGGCACACTGCTCCGCTAGGCTGCCGGGCGGAGGTGTTGGTTTTGCAGACGAAGGAGTTGCGCCTCGCACTGGTCTGTTACGGCGGGGTGAGCCTGGCAGTCTACATGCACGGCCTTACCAAGGAGGTCTGGAAGCTCACCCGCGCCTCGATGCGGCGGCACAGCCCCGATGCGGGCCTGCTGCCGGCGCGGGACAGCGAGATCGTCTACCAGGCGCTGCTCGACACCATTCCCGGCCTTGACCTCAGGGTGATCTGCGACATCGTCGCCGGCGCCTCGGCGGGCGGCATCAACGGCGTGCTGCTGGCCCGCGCCATCGTGGAAGGCCATGATCTTGATGCCATCCGCAGCCTGTGGCTGGAAGGCGCCGACAGCGATGTGCTGCTCGACAAGGCGGCCGCCTCCCGCCCGCTGTCGAAACTGTGGGCGATCCCCCTGGTCTGGTGGGTGCGCCGCCGCGGGCTGGAGGCCGAGGACAAGGCCGAGGTTGCCGCGCATTCGGAAGTGAAGCGCAAATTGTCCCGCTTCATGCGCAGCCGCTGGTTCCAGCCGCCGTTTTCCGGCCCGGCCTTTTCGGAACTGCTGGCCGATGCCTTCGCCGCCATGGAAAAGGGCGAACGCACGCCGCCGCTGGTGCCAAGATTGCACCCCTTCGATCTGTTCGTAACGGTCACCGATTATGCTGGCGCCCCGCAACGGCTGCGGCTGAACACGCCGGCAGAAGTAATCGAACCCGAACATCGGCTGGTGATCGGCTTCACCTGCCCGGGCGACGGCGCCCATCGCCACATGGGGCCGACGCCCGATCTGGTGTTTGCGGCGCGGGCCACGGCCAGTTTTCCTGGCGCCTTTCCGCCGGCGCGTCTTGCCGAAATCGACAACCTGCTCAACAGCCGGGGCGAGGCCTGGCCGGGACGGCAGGCCTTCATCAACCGGATCCTGCCAGGCCGCGCCCACCCCGAGCAGGTGGACCTGATCGACGGCGCCGTGTTGGACAACCGGCCCTTCGGTCCGGCACTGGCGGCATTGGAGCGCCGCCCGGCCACACGGGAGGTGGATCGTCGCTTCGTCTATCTCGACCCCAAGCCGGGCATGCACGACGATGGCGAAAGCAGCGTGGAGCCGCCGGGCTTCTTCGCCACGATCCTGCGCAGCCTTGCCGACATCCCGCGCCAGCAGCCGATCCGCGACAGCGTTGGCGCCATCGAGGCGATCTCGCAGCGCGCGCGGCGGATGCGCCATATCGTGATTGGCATGATGCCGGCCGTGGATGCCGCCATTGATGCCGCCATCGGCATGCGCCTGCTGCTGTTCTCGCCGAGTCTGGAGCGGCTGGCAGCCTGGCGCAGCCGCATGAACAGCGAAGCGGCCAGGGCCACCGGTTTTGCCTATGGCGCCTATGGCCGGCTGAAGTTCGCGATGGTCACGGAGCGGCTGGCAGAGCGCATGGCGGCGCTTGGCGGCCAGGATGTCGGCGCCGTTCGCGCCAGCCTGTGGCGTCACATCAACGCCAACGGCCTCAACCGGCCGGAAGAGGCGCTGGGCAAGACCGGGGCCACCTCTTCCTACGTGCTGTTCCTGCGCCAGTTCGATGTCGATTTCCGCATCCGCCGCCTGCGGTTCCTGATCCGGCGGGTCAACATGGCGCTGGCCGGCGCAGACGAGGACACCGCCCGCGCGCTCGGGGCCGTGAAGGCCGGGCTTTATGCCATTCTGGGGCCACATCTGATGTGCTGGCCCGGCAGCGCGCCCGCTGGCATGGGTGACGTTCTGGGGGACGCCGGCGGCGCCCTTGCCGCCATGGCGGCGGCGCTTGATCTCAAGCGGCTGGACGATGCCAGCGATGCCGCGCTGGTGACGCTGCTGGCCGGCGGGCTGCCGCGGCGGCTGCGGCGCGATCTGGTGGCCGCCTATCTGGGTTTCCCCTTCTTCGATATCGCCATCCTGCCCCTGATTGCCGATGGCAGCATCGACGAGCTGGACGAGATCAAGGTTGACCGCATCAGCCCCGAGGATTGCGCGGCATTGGCAGCAGCTGGCGGGCAGCGACTGAAAGGTGCGCTGTTCAATGCCTTTGGCGCCTTCTTCAGCCGCGCCTATCGTGAGCATGATTATCTGTGGGGCCGCTTGCACGGCGCGGAACGGCTGATCGATCTGGTGGTGTCCAGCCTGCCGCCAGCAGCGCGGCCCGAACCGCACGAACTGGGCGAGATCCGCCGCGAAGCCTTCCGTGCCATCATCGCGGCGGAGCGCAGCCAGTTGACCGACATTCCGGACACGTTCGCCGCGCTCGATGCGGCACTTGCGGCGGACTGACTATTCCGCCGGCTGGGCCTTCGCCTGCGGGCGATACTGGCGCAGATAATGGATGATGATCGCCATGCCGAACATGGACGGGATCGCCCAGATCACCGGGTTGAAGGCGTGGGTGGGGAACATCTCGATCAGGCCCACACTCAGGAAGGCCGTGTAGGCGGCGATGCCGGTCGCCACCATCGCCTTGAAATGTTCGGGGATATAGGCGCGGGGGGAAGCCGGCGCGCTGAAGATGTAGCGGAAATAGGTGATGGTGGTGCCGAAGCCGAGCAGCGAGACCATCACCATCAGGATCGGCTCCATCACCGGCCCGTTGCGATCCAGCAGATAGAGGCCATGGACGAGGCAGATGCCGGCCGCCGCCATGGTGACGCCCTGCACCATCAGCATCGTCCAGTGGCGGTTGCCCGGGTGGTTGCGCCGGTTCGTCACCATCACGAGGCCATAGCGTGTCATCGAGATGGCGAGCAGGCCAAGATAGACCATCATCGTGCCGAACATGCCGCGATAGAGAACCTCGTCAGTCAGTTGCGGGTGCATGGCCAGCGGCCACACCAGGCTCAACGCCCCCATTCCGAGCGCCTGCGCGGCGGCCGTATAGATGGCGGCCGAGAAGACGAAGCCCCAGCGCCGATGCGCCGGCCCGCCCTTGCGGGTCAGCACCGCCCCCCAGAAACTGGTGAGCGCCACCACGCCGGCACCGACATGGATGGCAAGGAAGATGTTGAACAGCCAGGGCATGGATGGGCGGGCTTCGGTTGTTCCTGCACGGGCTTTTGCGTGGCGACAGCGCTTTGGCAAGTTGATTATGATGGCAACATGGGAATGACCGCGCTCGGCCTCGGTTTGCGCTATTTCGCCGGTGTGTTTGCCGTCGGGTTCGCGCTGGGCACCGTCCGCACGCTGTGGCTGGCGGCAGCGATCGGCGATACTGCGGCGGTGGCGGTGGAACTGCCGTTCATGCTGGGCTTCAGCTGGTGGTGGTGTCGGCGCTTGCTGGCGGGGGGCCGGCTTTCGGTCGGGCAGCGGGCGGTGATGGGTGGCAGCGCGTTCCTGTGGTTGATGCTGGCGGAATTGGCGCTGTCACTGGCGTTCGGGCGCACGCTGGCCGAGCATCTCGCGGGCCTGCTGACGCCCGCCGGCCTGCTCGGTTTGGCGGGGCAATTGCTGTTTGCTGCCCTGCCGGTGCTGATCCGCAGCAAATAGCGGCGCGATGCCGCGATGCTGCCTTGCAACATCGCAGCCCCCATGCTAGCCGCGCCGCGTCAAACGGCGGGCCTTGCCTGCCGCGCCTATTGTCATATCCGATTCAAAGCGGGGCTTGAGCCTTGGACGCACAGATTTCCTCAAGCGTGGCCACCGGTCTTTCCGGCCGCTATGCCCGTGCCCTGTTCGATTTGGCGATCGAGAAGAAGGCGCTCGCCAAGGTGGAAGCCAGCCTGAAGGCGTTGACTGAAGCGCTGGCCGAATCGGCTGATCTGAAGGCGCTGATTGTGTCCCCGGTGGTTGGCCGCGGCGCCGCTGGCGCAGCCGTCGCTGCCGTTGCCGACAAGCTCGATGTCGATGCGCTGACCAAGAATTTCCTCGGCGTGCTGGCCGGCAACCGCCGGCTGGCGCTGCTGCCCGCCGTGATCCGCGATTTCGCGGCGCTCAATGCCGCCCGCAAGGGCGAGGTGACCGCCGATGTCACCAGCGCGCACAAGCTGACCGCCGCGCAAGCGAAGGCGCTGGCCGCCAAGCTGAAGGCCGGCATCGGCCGCGACGTGGCGCTGAACATCAATATCGACCCTTCGATCCTGGGCGGCCTCGTGGTGCGCGTTGGCAGCCGCATGATCGACAACTCGTTGAAGACCCGGCTCGAAAATCTCGGCCAGGCGCTGAAAGCCTAAGAAGGACCCCACGATGGACATCAACGCCGCCGAAATCTCGCGGATCATCAAGGATCAGATTGCCAACTTCGGTACCGAGGCGCAGGTCTCGGAAGTCGGCCAGGTGCTGAGCGTGGGTGACGGCATCGCCCGTGTCCACGGCCTCGACAACGTGCAGGCCGGCGAAATGGTCGAGTTCCCGGGCGGCATCAAGGGCATGGCCCTCAACCTCGAAACCGACAATGTCGGTATCGTGATCTTCGGCTCCGACAGCCAGATCAAGGAAGGCGACACCGTCAAGCGCACCGGCACCATCGTGGACGTGCCCGTGGGCCGTGGCCTGCTCGGCCGCGTCGTTGATGGCCTGGGCAACCCGATCGACGGCAAGGGGCCGATCGTGGCCACCGAACGCCGCCGCGTTGAGGTGAAGGCCCCGGGTATCATCCCGCGCAAGTCGGTGCACGAACCGATGCAGACCGGCCTGAAGGCGCTCGATGCCCTCGTGCCCGTCGGCCGCGGCCAGCGCGAGCTGATCATCGGTGACCGCCAGACCGGCAAGACCGCCGTCGCCATCGATACCTTCATCAACCAGAAGGGCATCAACGCCGGCGATGATGAGTCGAAGAAGCTCTATTGCATCTACGTCGCCATCGGCCAGAAGCGCTCGACCGTGGCGCAGATCGTTCGCCAGCTCGAAGAGAATGGCGCGATGGAGTATAGTATCGTGGTGGCCGCCACCGCGTCGGAACCGGCCCCGCTGCAGTTCCTGGCGCCCTACACCGGCTGCACCATGGGTGAATATTTCCGCGACAACGGCATGCACGCCGTGATCGTGTATGACGACCTTTCCAAGCAGGCCGTCGCCTATCGCCAGATGTCGCTGCTGCTGCGCCGCCCGCCGGGCCGCGAAGCCTATCCGGGTGACGTGTTCTACCTGCACAGCCGCCTGC
>ERZ1066136.1598-NODE-1598-length-11121-cov-8.466384_pt1 | contig 11121 bp, 8 predicted proteins | sample MGYA00382783_ERZ1066136 | MGnify/ENA primary metagenome ERZ1066136 (study PRJEB33369, sample SAMEA5778366) | biofilm metagenome | biome: Industrial cooling water; feature: Water cooling tower basin; material: Biofilm | place: United Arab Emirates | collected... | reverse complement strand
TTGATCGGCCACAGCAGGCGGCGCGCCTTGTCGAGGTTGCCGTTGTCCGGCCACGAGTTCAGCGGCGCGAAGCGCTGGTCGCCGGTGCCGCCGCCGCCGCGGCCGTCGCTGATGCGGTAGGTGCCGGCCGCGTGCCAGGCCATGCGGATGAAGAACGGCCCGTAGTGCCCGTAGTCCGCCGGCCACCACGGCTGCGAGTCGGTCATCAGGTCGTGCAGGTCCTTGACCACGGCGTCGAGGTCGAGGGTCTTGAACTCGGCGCGGTAGTCATAGGCCTCGCCGAGCGGGTTGCTGCGCGGGTGGTGCTGGTGCAGCACCCCGAGGTTCAACTGGTTGGGCCACCAGTCCGCGTTGGTCCAGGCGCCGGTGATGGCCTGGGTGCGGGCCGCGCCCGAGAAGGGGCATTTCGCTTCATTACCCATGGTCGCTGTCTCCGAAGTGCGCCGGGCCCGGATGGCCCAGCCGAGCCGTGACCGTACGCCCGCTTTGTGACTGGGAGAAATGGATTGTTTGACTGATATCGATAGCTCCTGCCTATCGAAAGCCTTCGGTTCGGAAGGCCGCGGCCGCCGCGCGCCGCCGCCGCGCCGGCGCCTTGCTCCCTCGCCCTGTGCGCTACGCCGCGTTTTCGCGATCGTTGACGCGCTTTGCCGGGCCCTGTCAGCGCACTGAAGCATGCGCCGGGCCCACTGGCGCGATGCCCATTGCCCCTCCGTCCGCTGCCGGCGCCCGCCCCGGGCCCATCGTCCACCTGCAGACCCGGCTGGTCCGCTCCTTCCTGCTGACCGGTGGCGCCCTCGTGGTGCTGATGACCGCCCTGACGCTCGGCCTCACGGGCCGGATGGTCGACGCCGTGGAGGCGCGCGAGGCCAAGCGCTCGTGGGAGCGCGTGGCGACCGCGGAGCGGGCCGAGGCCGACACGCTGCGCACGCTGGTGGATGGCTACGCCTACTCGAACGCGATGGCGGCATTCAGCGAAGGCGAAGATCCCGCCTACGACGCCGCGACGCTGGGCCCGTGGTTCCTCGGCAACGCCGACATCGATGGCGTGCTGGTGTTCGCGCCCGACGACCGCGTGCGCTTGGCCGATGCGGTGGTCGACCGCCAGCGCGAGCCGCTTCCCGCGCTGATCGTGGCCGCGGTGCGCGGCCTGCGCGAGATCGAGCGGGTGCGCAGCAGCGGCGACAGCGCCGTCGCGTGGGCGCGACTGGCCGGCGAGTGGCACCAGCTGGCGATCGGCGCGGTGGGGCGCGAGGGCGAGCCTCCGAACGGTGCGCTGGTCGTCCTGCTGCGCCGCATCGACGCCGACACGCTGGCGGCGCGCGCCGTCGAGGCGCAGGCGCGCTACACCCTCGCGCCGTTCGATCCCTCGGTGCCGCCGGTGGCGCTCGGCCCGTCGGCGGCGCGCATCGCCGTGCCGCTCGAAGACCCGGTCGCCGGCACCACGGCGATGGCGGTGGCGGAGACGCCGTACGAGCTCTCCGCGGTGCTGCGGCAGATCCAGCTGGTGATGGTGGCCCAGCAGTCGCTGCTGCTGGCCGCGACGCTGGTGGCGCTGATCTGGCTGCTGAAGCGGCAGGTGCTGGATCGCGTGCAGTCGCTGCGCCGCGAGGTCGACGCCATGCGCCACGGCGCCGGGCGTCGCGCCGAGGTTCCCGGACCGCGCGACGAGCTCACCCTGCTCGGCGAGGAGTTCGGCGCCCTGTACGGCGCGCTCGACAGCGCCAAGACCGAATGGCGGCAGGCCGCGCTCCGCGATCCGCTGACGGGCCTCGGCAACCGCGCCGCGCTGCAGGCCCGGCTCGACGTCCTGCTCGCCGCCGGCCGCCGCTGGCCGGCCGCGCTGCACCTGCTCGACCTCGACGGATTCAAGGCCATCAACGACGTGCATGGCCACGCCACCGGCGACGCCCTGCTGGTCGCGCTCTCGCGGGGCTTGACGGAGGCGCTGGGCGAGCGTGCCGACGTGTTCCGGCTCGGCGGCGACGAGTACGCCATCCTCGCCAACCACGGCGACGACCTCGGGCCCGACATCCTCGCCGCCGTGGCGCGCGTGCGCGTGCTGGACGCCGCCGGGATGGCGCTCGGCCTGCGGGCAAGCATCGGCCGCGCCGCGCTGGCCGAAGACCTCGCCACGCCGGGCGACTGGCTGCGCCGCGCCGACATCGCCATGTATGTCGCCAAGCGCGGCGGCGGCGGGCACGTGCTCGACTTCGAGCCCTCCATGCACGAAGCGCTGGTCGACCGTGAGTCGATCGAGCGTCGGCTGCGCCGCACGCTGGAAGCGAACGCCATCGACGTCGCTTTCCAGCCCATCGTCTCGGCGCTGGACGGACGGCTGACGGCGGTCGAGGCCCTGGCGCGCTGGAACGACGCCGAGCGCGGCCGGGTGCCCCCGTCGCGCTTCGTTCCGGTGGCGGAGGAGGCCGGCTTGAGCGCCGAGCTCGACCTGCAGGTGCTGGCGAAGGCGCTGCCGGTGCTCGTCGAGCTGCGTATGCGCGCGCCGGAGGTCGTGCTGCAGGTGAACCTCGCGCCGCCCTCGCTGCTGACGCCCGGCATCGTCGAGCGCATCGACGACGCGCTCCGCGTCGCCGGCGTCGCGCACGCGGCGCTGCTGCTCGAGGTCACCGAAAGCGCGCTCGCCGCCGATCCCGACGCGGTGGCCGCCGTGATCGCGCGACTGCGCGACCGCGGCCTGCGCATCGCGCTGGACGACTTCGGCACCGGCTACTCCTCGATGGCGCGCCTTGCCGAGCTCAAGCCCACGGCGCTGAAGATCGACGGCCAGTTCGTGCGCGATTTCGACGGCGACGGCGACCGCATCATCCGCTCCATCCTGGGGCTGGCGAAGGCGTTCGGCCTGCACGCCACCGCCGAGTTCGTCGAGACCGAGGCGCAGCGCGCCTACCTGCGCGGCCTGGGCTGCGATGCCGTGCAGGGTTACGGCATCGCCGAGCCGATGCCGGGTGGGCGACTGCTCGAGTGGGTCCGCGACGCCCACCATCGCGACAGCGCCTCGACGTCCATCGGCACGCCCACGCCGTAGCCCTGCACGTAGTCGCAGCCGTGCTCGGCCAAGCGGCGCCGCTGGGCCTCGGTCTCGACGAACTCGGCGGTCGTGCGGATGCGGAACTGCCGCGCCAGCGCGACCACGGTGGCGACGATCAGGCCGCCGGCGCCCTCGAGGTCGCGCACGAACTGGCCGTCGATCTTCAGCGTGTCCGGTGCGAACTGCGCCAACCGGGACAGCGACGAATGACCGACGCCGAAATCGTCGAGGGCGATTCCGAATCCGTGGTCCCGCAGGGACGACAGCGTGTGCAGCGGCGTGCCCGCGTCGGACGCGAACGCCGACTCCGTGACTTCGATGGTGACGCGCGTGGGCGCCACCGCGGCCTGCGCGCAGGCCGCGAGCAGGGCGTCGACGATCCCAGGACGATCGAGCGAACGCGGTGACAGGTTCACCTGCAGCCGGCAGTCGGGGGCGATGTCCTGCAGGTGCCGGAGGCCGTCGAGGCCTTGGGCGAGGATGGCGAGGTCGATCCGGGCCACCAGCCCGGCGGCCTCCGCCAGCTCGATGAAGCGCAGAGGGGGCACGTCGCCGCGTTCGTCGTCGCGCCAGCGGGCCAAGGCCTCCACCGCGTACAGGCGGCCGGTCCCGGCCTCCACGATCGGTTGGAACACGGCGCGGATGCGCTGCCCCGCGATGGCCTGCCGCAGCCGGTCCTCCAGCGACAGGCGTTCGCGCCGGCGCTCGCCCATCTCGTCGGCGTAGGCCACGCCGCAGCCGCCACCGGCGCGCTTCGCCTCGTACATCGCGATGTCGGCCGAGGCCAGGGCATCCGACACGGTGAAGGCGCCGCGCAGCGCCACCCAACCGATGCTCGCCCCGATGCGGCCGAAGCGCGTCGGGTCGGCCGCGGCCACGGCGGCGACGGCAGTCGCCAGCTGCCGTGCCATCGCCGCGGCGTCCCCGCGGGCCAGCGCGGCGAACTCGTCACCGCCCAGCCGATAGGCCCGCAGCGGCTCGCCGTCGCCCTGCGACATCGCCTGGGCGACCTGGCGCAGGCAGTCGTCGCCGACGGCGTGCCCGAACTGGTCGTTGACCTGCTTGAAGCCGTCGAGGTCGACGAAGAACAGCGCCGCGTCGCTCCCCCCCTCCCGCGCCAGCGCGCCGAGGTCGCGGATCAGGGCGCTGCGGTTCGGCAGGCCGCTCAACGCATCGGTCAGCGCGGCGCCGCGCCATGCCTTCTGCGTCTCGTCCAGCGAGTCGTAGAGCCGGCTGAATTCGGCGCCCAGCGTGCTGAGCTCGTCCTCCGGGCCGGGCAGCGCGAGGGCGTTCCGCCGCCCACTGCGCAAGCCATCGACGCCGGCCCGCAGCGCGTCGACGCGACGGACGACGCGGCGCTCGACGACGACCGCGATGGCGAGCAGGGCGACGAGCAGGAACGCCGCCTGCTGCGCGGTGGCAAACCAGCGGAACCGCTCGAGGGTCGGGGCCAGCACGAACGCGTGCACGCCGACCGCCTGCGCCTGCGCGCCGCCCTCGGGGTCCGACAGCAGCACGCGCAGTGTCCCGACCGACGCGTCCACCGGTTCGCCCAGCGGGCGCAGCGCATAGTCCGCCTGCGCACGCCGCCGCCGCTCGGCCATGCGCCCCTCGTCGAGGATGCGGACGAAGGCCACGAGGCCGTCGCGACGGGCGCCACCGCCGTAGGGGCCGATGGCCGCGACCCCGGCCTGGAGCCAATGCGGCTCGCCCGGCAGCCACGACAGCACCTGCGCCTCCGTGTCGCGCGCGCGGCGGGCAGCGTCGCTGCGATCGACCCGCGCGATCAGGTCGTCGGGCATCGCGACGAGGCGCGACGCCCCGGGGAACGCCGGAGGGCGCGCGGTGCCGGGCGCCCAGCGCGCCAGGCCCTCGACGGTCATCGCGGCGACGATCCGCCGCCCGGCGGCGTCGAGGACGAGGACGCCGTCCGCGTCCAGCGAGTCGAGGGTCTCCGCGGCGAAGTTGTTGCGGCGGAACTCATCGTCCGGCGCGCGGACGAACTCGACCATGTCGTTCCAGTGCGCATAGTCGTCGGCCACGGCGCGCAGCCCCTGACCGGTGGCGAGTTCGATCGACTCGATGCGCTCGGCGGCGCGCGTCGCGTCGAGCCGACGGGCATCGTCGATCATCCGCCCGGTCGCGAAGGCCGTGAGCGCGGTGGTGACGACGAGGGTCGCCGCGCCGATCAGCGCGAGCGGAACGAGGACGCGAAGCCCGATGCCGCGACGCATCAGTCGCGCGCGTCCTTGACCACCTCGCCGCCTTTCATCACGAAGGGCACGCGCTCGAGCAGGGCCACGTCCTGCGTCGGGTCCCCGGGCACGGCGATCAGGTCGGCGAAGCGTCCGGCTTCCAGCGCGCCGACGTCCCCGCGCCGCATCGCGGCGGCGGCGTTGATCGTCGCCGCCTGGATGGCCTCCGCCGGCGACATGCCGTAGCGCACCATCACGGCGAACTGCTTGCCGTTGTCGCCGTGCGGGAAGATCCCCGCGTCCGTACCGTAGACCATCCGGACGCCGGCCTCGTGGGCCTTCCTGAAGTTCTGCCGCTGCACCTCGGCGATGTCGCGGTCCTTGCGCAGGTTGTCGGGCAGCACCCCGTTCTTGGCGCCTTCGGACTGCGTGTACTCGGTGTTGTAGATGTCCATCGACAGCCACGCGCCGTTGGCCTTCGCCAAGCGGATGCCCTCGTCGTCGATCAGGCTGGCGTGCTCGATGGTGTCGACGCCGGCGCGGATCGCCTCGCGGATGCCCGCCGCGCCGTGCGCGTGCGCGGCGACCGTGAGGCCCCACTGGTGCGCTTCGTCGACGACGGCCTTCATCTCCTCGAAGCGCATCTGCTGCTGGCCCGGCTCGGTGTTGCGCGAGAACACGCCGCCGGTGGCGCAGATCTTGATCACCTGTGCGCCGTACTTGCGCAGCTCGCGCACGCGCTGGCGGCCTTCCTCCGGGCTGTCGGCGTTGTAGGCGCTGCGCTGCGCCATCGAGGGCGGGAAATAGGTGCTGTCGCAGTGGCCGCCGGTGGCGCCGAAGGCGTAGGCGGCCGTCATGATGCGCGGCCCCGGCACCTTGCCGGCGTCGATCGCCTCGCGCAGGCCGACGTCGTTCCAGGCGTCGGCGCCCAGCGTGCGGATGGTCGTGAACCCGGCCTCGAGCGTGCGCTGCGCGTGCGGCACCGCGAGCACCGACCAGAAGCGGTCGTTGAACTGCAGGCTGCTGTAGCCGCTGTAGCGCGGGTCGCTGTCGATGTGCACGTGCATGTCGATCAGGCCCGGCAGCACGGTCATGTCGCCGAGGTCGATCCGCGTCGCGTCGGCCGGGGCCGCCACCGTCGTGCCGCCGGTGGCGACGGCGGCGATGCGGCCGTCGACGACCAGCAGCTCGGCGTCGGTCCGGACGAGGCCGCTGCGCGCATCGAACAGGCGGTCGGCCCGGAGGACTGTGGCGGCCGCCGCGGCGGAGCCGGCGGCGGCGAGGGCAGCCGAAAGGGCCGCGAGACGCACGGTGGCGGTGAACAGGGGCATGCGGGAGGTTTCCGGACGGGGTGGACTACGCGGCTTCGAGCGCGTCGGTGGGATCGGCGGCAACCACGCGGTCGCGCCCGTTGTGCTTCGCGCGATACAGCGCACGGTCGCTGCGGTCGAGCAGCGCCTGCAGGTCGTGGCCGCCCTCGTGCGTGCCGGTGATGCCGAAGCTGGCCGTCACCCGCAGTTCGGCGCCGGCGTCGGTGCGCGCGCGGGCGCCGGCGATCGCCGTCCGCAGGCGCTCGGCGTGTTCGAGCGCGTCCGCGGGGGTGGCGTCGTCCAGCAGCACCGCGAACTCCTCGCCGCCCAGTCGGCCGATGAGCGCCCCGGGCGTGCGGGTCGCGGCGCGCACCGCCTCGCTGACGGCGCGCAGCAGGGCGTCGCCGGCGAGGTGGCCGTGGCGGTCGTTGACGCGCTTGAAGTGGTCGAGGTCGAAGGTGACGAGCATCAGCGACGTGCCGGTGGCGCGGCTGCGCGCCAGCGCTCCTGCCGCCTGCGCGGTGAAATGCTCGCGCGTGGCGAAGCCGGTCAGTGCGTCGGTCTGGGCGCGCTCGCGGAAGCGCCGCGCGTCGCGCCACAGCCGCGCGCTGCCCACCGCGGCCGCGACGAGGGCGAGCAGGAGCACGCCGGCAAGGATCAGCACGTTGCGCGACTCCGCCTTCGCCACGCGGGCCTCGAGGTCGAGCACGCGGTTCTTCTCGGCGCTGAGCCGCAGGGCCTGCTCGCGCTGCAGCGTCTCGTGCTGGACCGTGCTGAAGGCCATCGCCTTGATGTGGCGCTCCTCGGACAGCGCGCGCTCGGCGGCGAGGTTCCGCTGCAGGTGGCCCAGCGCGGCGGCGGCGTCGCCGCGGCGGCGGGCGATCTCGTACAGCACCTTCTCGGCCATGGCCACCGGCAGGCTGGTGGGCGTCGCCTTCGCCACGTCGACGGCGTGGCGGGCCTGGCGCTCGGCGTCGTCCAGCCGCTCGGCGTCCAGCAGCAGCTCGGCGTCGAGCGCGTAGGCCTCGGCCACGAGGCGCGGGTAGCGCGTGCTCTCGATGGTGCCGAGGCGGTCCTCCATCAGCGCCAGCGCGTCGTCGAGGCGGCGGCGGTCGCGCAGGAAGCGCGCGTTGGACAGGGCGAGAAATCCCACCGCCACGTGCCCTTCGCCCGCTTCGGCGCAAACCCGACGGGCGGCATCGAAATCCGCGTCGGACAGCGCGGCATCCTGCTCCGCCTGCTGCGCCCTGACGACAAAGTGCAGGCCTTCGCAGGTTTGGCGCGGGGTCGGACTGCTGTCCAGAACGCGTTGGGCGTACCAGGCCGACAGCGCAGGCTTGTCAAGTTCGGCATAAAGGACGGCCGCGGCCACCCAGAGCGTGCGGACTTCTTCGCCCAGCGGGCCGTCGGCGTCAGGATGGGCATCCAGAAGGCCGGCCAGCTCGCGCAGCCCCGCCTCGAACTCGCGCGTGCCCGCCCGCATGTTGACGACGAAGCTGCCCGCGCGCAGTCGCAGTGCAGGATCTTCGGCGGACTCGGCCAGAGGTTTGGCCAGCGCGATGGCGTCGCTGAGGCGACCCTCGAACGTGGCGCGATTGGCCGTCAGAAACTGCAGCAACTCGCGCTGCGCCACGTTGGACGGCGGCGGCTGCGATTCCAGCGAGCGGGTCTGCGCCACGAAGGCCTGCGGATCGACCCGCCGCAGCGCGTACAGGCGCTCCATGTCGCGCTGCAGGGCGGCGTCGGTGCCGTCGCCCGCCGGTGCCTCGGCCCGCAGAAGGCCGGCACTCGCAAGGAGCGCCGCAGCCAGCAGCAGGGCGGCCGGGGCGCGCACGGCTCAGGTGGCCGGGTCCGGGCCGGGCCGCTCGTCGGGCTGGCGCGCGGGCTCGTCGCCCGGCACATCGTCCTGCGGCTTGGGCTCGTCTTCCGGGGCGGCGACCCAGCACCACATCGTTCTCGCGTCGCCGAACGCTCGGGCCAGCGCCCCGGCATCGCGACCGAGCAGCGCGGCGCGAGTGGGGGCGTCGACGTCGAGCGCGGCCACGCGGGCGGCGAAGGCGGCATCACCCATCGGCATGCGGCCGAGGGCGTCGAGAAAGGCGATCAGCGGTGCGGTCATGGCAGGGCGCGGGCGTCCGTTTCCGGGCAGGTGGCGGTGATGCTAGCGCGGTTCCCCGGGGCGTGCTCGGGCTCCGGCTCCAGCGCCCGCGCCGGCGGCACGACGAGGGTGCTGTGCATGTGCAGCGCGGCGTGCGCGAGGTCGCGCAGCGGCAGCGTTTCGATGCGCGGTGCGGCGATGGGCAGGGTGGCGGCCTCGTAGATCGTCACCGGGTGGTCGGCCGGGTAGTCGCGCCGCAGGCGATCCACCAGGCGCTGGCGCTGCTCGACGGTGCTGGCGCGCACCGCGTAGGTGCGGTCGCCGGCCAGCCCGATCTGCCACAGCACCAGCCACGCGCTGGTGTCGATGAGGCGGCGGTAGAACAGCAGTTGGCTCGCTTCGTAGTGGGCACAGCCCACGCGCCCGGGATCGATGCCGAGGTCGGCGTACAGGCAGTCCTCGGCAGAGATGCCGGCCTCCATCACCGCCTCGAAGCCCTCGTCGCGCGCCTGCGCGATGGCCGCGTGCGGCACCTGCGCGAACACCCCGGGATGGCCGTAGAACGCGCCGACGACGCGCCGGCCGGCGCGCACTTCGCGGAGCATCGCGTCGGCCATGTCGCGGTAGGTGCGCTGGCGCGGTTTTCCCTCGGCGTAGAAGCCCTGCAGGCTGACGGTGCGCGCGTTGACCGTCGCCACCCACTGTTCAACCAGCGCGTCGCTGGCCGCCACGAAGACCACGTCGGCTGCCTCGATCCAGCCGCGGGCGCGCGGCGTCAGGTGGGCGCCCAGCATCATCCCGAGCCCGACGCAGGCGAGCTGGCCGCGGGGCGCGGTGGGCGGCGGGTGGATGGGCATGGGGCCTTCGGCGGCAGCTCGGCAGCGAGGGCGCGAGGCTAGTCGACGACGGCCTCGGCGTCGCGCTGCGCTGCAGCGCGCGCGGAGGTCCGCAGCTCCCAGCCGCAGGGCCACGGCGCGCCGGCGCGCGCGGGGCAGGCGCGGAAGCCGACGCGTCGCATCAGCGTCGCGGCGCCCGCGTGGCCGTCGGCGTGATGGCAGGTGAGGGCGTCGAGGCCGGCCGCGTCGAACGCCCAGGGCTGCACGGCGCGGATCGCGGCCGTGGCCGCGCCGCGGGCCTGCCAGGCCGGCCAAAGCAGCACGCCGAGCTCGGCTTCACCGTCGCGCCAGGTGTCGCCGCGCAGGGCGAGGCCCAGCAGGCCGGCCACGCCGTCGTGGTGCGCGATCACCCAATGCCGGAAGCGGCCCTGCGCATCGTGCTGGTGCCGCAGCGATGCCGCCGCGGCGCGCTCCGCGCGATCGCGGGCGAACGGCGCGCCCACCGCGCGCATCACCGCCGCATCGGCGAACAGCGCGGCGTACAGCGCAAGGTCGGCCTCGGCGTAGGGCCGCAGGGCGTAGGGCGAAGCGTCGAGCGGCGTGGCGGCGGGCATGGCCGCAGTGTGCCGCGTGGCCGCTGCGGCGGTGGGTGCGGTACAACGCAGCGACGCCCGGACGCGAAGGACGGCCTCGATGCATCGACGAATCACGGGAAGGCCCGCGCTGGTGGCGACGGCGCTGGCGCTCGCGGGCTGCGCGGCCGGGCCAGCCCCGCGCGAACGCGCGGCCGTGCCGGCGGCGCTCACCGTCCAGCCGCACCGCCCCGGCGTTTGGGTGGCCGCCTCGCCCGCGCGCATCGAGGGGCGCATGCGCGGCGCCGGCTGCCACGTCGCGCCGCCGGGGCGCAGTGCCTCCGGCCTGGCGAACGGGCTTTCCGCGCCGGAACCGACCGACGTGGTGCGCGTCGACCACGGCCGCAGCGCAGACGGCGTGCGCTGGTTCCTGCAGCGCGACGCCACCGCGCCGTCCATCACCTTCTGCGGCGTGGCGCTCTACCCGGAAGCCGACGGCACCCGGCTGGTGCTGCGCGGCGTGCGCAGCCACCGGCTGGGGCAGGCCGCGGCGATGGTCGTGTCGGGCACGTTCCTCTGCGCCTGCGAGCCGCTGAGCCGCTGACGCGCGATCAGGCCCGCGGCAGGTCGAACACCAGCACTTCGGCGCCGTCGCCGGCTTCGATCTCGACGGCGGCCTCGTCCTCGAATTTCAGCGCATCACCGGCGCGCAGCACGTGGTCGTTGATCTTCGCGGTGCCGCGCGCGAGGTGCACGTAGCCCAGTCGGCCTTCGGCGAGCGGCAGCGTGGCGCTTTCGTCGCCATCGAACAGGCCCGCGTACATCCGCGCGTCCTGCTGGATGCGCACCGAGCCCTCCGCACCGTCCTTGCTCAGCACCAGGCGCAGGCGGCCGCGTTTTTCGTCAGCCGTGAACATTTTCTGCTCGTAGCTCGGCGCGACGCCCGCTTTGTCGGGAAGGATCCAGATCTGCAGGAAGTGCGTTTCGCCGGCGGCGTTGTGGTTGTACTCGCTGTGCAGCACGCCGGTGCCGGCGCTCATGCGCTGCACCTCGCCGGGCAC
>ERZ1066136.1595-NODE-1595-length-11140-cov-5.857375_pt1 | contig 11140 bp, 10 predicted proteins | sample MGYA00382783_ERZ1066136 | MGnify/ENA primary metagenome ERZ1066136 (study PRJEB33369, sample SAMEA5778366) | biofilm metagenome | biome: Industrial cooling water; feature: Water cooling tower basin; material: Biofilm | place: United Arab Emirates | collected... | reverse complement strand
GGAGTTAGGAGTTAGGAGTTAGGAGTTAGGAGTTAGGAGTTAGGAGTTAGGAGTTGTAAGTGTCATGCTGAACGCAGTGAAGCATCTCTATAATTTATCGGAATCTAAAGATTCTTCGCTGCGCTCAGAATGACAATTTGCATCTTTCGTCACTCCTCACTTTTAACTTTCTTGGTTGCCAAAAGGATTCTCACCAATATGTAACTCTTTCTTCGCACGCTTTAACTGCTTCCATAGTGCCTTAACTTGCTCATACGCATCTTCGGGAGATATTTTACCTGAAGTTTCTAAGCTGCAAATAAAGCTGATTTTCTGTGCGAACTCTTGCAAGTTAGCGTTAAATACTAAGTTCTCTGGTTTTACTTGACCATAGTAACGACTACGAGGGTAGAGAAAATCGTCTTTGTTCACTTTTGCTGTCTCCATTTGAAAAAACCCTGTATTTATATAATGTGGGAAAGTTGAGTGTCGCTATAACGCTACTAGATGCATTTTTATGTTTATTGATAATCTTTCTCGTATAAAATTAATATTAATTATCATTATTCCGTAATTAATTGAAGTTAATAAGTATCAATAATTACTATTTAAATTGTTACATTTCTGTCTTGACATCCGCAAATTAACTGATTTCATAAATTACAGGAATAGTTTTTGAGCGCAATATACTTAGGTACAATAGCTACAAAGCATAAAATTTACTATTTGGTTATTTCCAGGTAATAAAGGTAAGTCAGGCGCCGGAATAGGAATTTTTAACGCGCGTTTGTGACAACTAAAGATAAAATGGTTGAGCATCAAAGCGTCGAACGCCCAGATATCTAATTTTCTATCATGCCTGTTCACACTAAGTTATACGAAGGCAAAGCCAAAATTATCTACTCTACGGAAGAACCTGATATTTTGCTTGCCGACTACAAAGATGATGCCACCGCCTTTAACGCTCAGAAGCGTGGTAGCATTCTTAACAAGGGAGTCATTAATTGTACTATATCTAGTAAGCTTTTTCAAGAACTAGAAGCTTTGGGTATTAAAACCCATTACATTGATACTCCGGCGCCGAACCAAATGCGGGTTAAGGCAGTAAAAATTATTCCACTAGAAGTTGTAGTGCGAAATATTGCCGCAGGCAGCTTATGCCAACAAACAGGATTAGCGCTAGGAACAGTACTATCTAAACCTTTGGTGGAATTTTATTATAAAAATGACCAACTAGGTGACCCACTTTTAACCCGCGAGCGCTTATTATTACTTGAACTAGCCACTGTGGAACAAGTAGAGCAAGTAACTCATCTAGCATTAAACATCAATCAGTTTTTACGTGACTTTTGGGTGCGCTGCGATATAACCTTAGTTGACTTTAAACTGGAGTTTGGTTTGGACTCACAACAGCAAATTCTGCTGGCAGACGAAATTAGTCCCGATACATGTCGTTTGTGGGATACCTCACAACAAACTGACCCCGATCGTCGAGTTCTTGACAAAGACCGCTTTCGTCGAGATATGGGAAATGTCGAAAATGCTTATCAGGAGGTTCTAAATCGCGTATTAAAGGCAGTGGAAACCAAAAATTAATCTATTTGAGCTTATTACTCGTTCTTTTATAGTTTCGGTTATCCTTTGTAGTTGCTAGCCTTGACTATTAGCCGTTAACTAGTAAACATTAGCTGATGACTAACGTCAAAAAGGCGAATCGCTTACTATTAACTACCGACATTAACTACTTTTTTTGATGGTGTGTGGACGTGAAGAGGAAACTAGATAAAATGCGCTTATCTCCTGTTTTGGTGACTGTGGTGGCAATTACCGCACCGCTAGCCAGTTCGATTGCAAATGCACAAACTCCGCAGCAAAAGTTAGTACAAAAATTAATACAAAGTAGCAATAAGACCAATGAAGTTGTTACTTCAGCTCCGACTGTTGATAATGGGCATCAAGTAGTTGCAGTTTTTCCAGCAGCATCTGAAGCTTTAAAAACAATACCTGCGAGTGCCAAATCAAATAGTGCCAAACTAAATACTGTGGCGCCAAATGGTAGTCAAATAAAACTTTCTCCAACGAGTCAAGTTCCAACTCCACTACCTAACCCCGTTCAACAGCAACCAATTCAACAGCAACCAAACCAAATACCTAATACGGTTCCAAATAACCAAACTCCGGCACCGCTACCACCGATAGTGCCAGAAGAAGCACCATCGCAGCAACAAGTTCCTCAACAAGTTCCTCAACAAGTTCCTCAACAATCTCCGGCGCCAGAAAATCCTTCAACGCCTCAATTTAACCTGCCTCCGCAAAATCAACCGGGTCAAACACCTGCGCCAACAGAACCGCGCGTTTTGGTATCAGAGGTGTTAGTTAGACCTCAAACCGGACAATTGGCGCCTGAGCTAGAAAAAGAAGTGTATCGTGTAATTCGGACACAAGCAGGACGTACCACAACACGCTCACAATTACAAGAAGACATTAACTCGATTTTTGCAACTGGCTTTTTCTCAAACGTACAAGCATTACCAGAAGATACACCGCTAGGTGTGCGCGTTAGCTTTGTTGTTCAACAAAACCCTGTCTTAACAAAAGTTCAACTTCAAGCGAATCCAGGTACAAATGTAGCTTCTGTTTTACCACCAGCAGCGGTAGATGAAATATTTAAAGAACAATACGGCAGAATTCTTAACCTACGTGATTTACAAGAAGGAATTAAAACATTAACCAAACGCTATCAAGACCAAGGTTTTGTACTGGCAAACATTATCGGCGCCCCCCAAGTAGCAGAAAATGGTGTAGTTACGTTACAAGTAGCAGAAGGGGTTGTTGAAAACATTCGCGTTAGATTCCGTAATAAAGACGGTCAAGAAACCAACGAAAAAGGTGAACCAATTCGTGGTAGTACACAGACGTATATTGTGACGCGGGAGTTAGAACTAAAACCTGGCACAATCTTTAACCGCAACATAGTGCAAAGAGATTTGCAGCGAGTATTTGGACTAGGACTATTTGAAGACGTTAACGTATCGCTTGACCCAGGCAGTGACCCAAGTAAAGTTGATGTTGTCGTCAACGTTGTGGAACGTAACAGCGGTTCGATAGCAGCAGGTGCAGGTATAAGTTCTGCCAGTGGTTTGTTTGGTACCATCAGTTACCAGCAACAAAACCTCAACGGTAGAAACCAGAAATTAGGCGCCGAATTACAGCTTTCCACACGTGATTTATTATTTGATGTTCGGTTTACCGACCCTTGGATAGCCGGAGACCCGTACAGAACCTCATATACCATCAATGCGTTTAGACGACAGTCGATATCACTTCTTTTTGAAGGCAAAGACGATAACATTGAAACATTTGACCCAAGTAATCCAACCGAAGAGGGAGACCGTCCGCGCGTCTTTAGAACCGGGGGTGGTGTAACATTTACTCGTCCTTTATCCGCAAATCCTTTTAGGGCGGCTGAATGGGTAGCTTCTGCGGGTTTACAATACCAACGAGTTTCAACTAACGATTTTGACGGAGACGTAAGAAGACTTGGTAGGGTAAATTTAGACCCAAATCGAGAAGTTGAATTGAGCGCATCAGGAACTGGCGAAGACGATTTATTATTTTTACAGCTAGGCGCCTCACGTGACAAACGTAATAACCCTCTACAACCAACTAGTGGTTCATTATTGCGTTTTGGTGTAGACCAATCAGTACCAGTAGGACTAGGTAACATCTTCCTAACCCGTTTACGTGGTAGCTACAGCTATTACATTCCAGTTAGCTTTACTAATTTTACTAAAGGACCTCAAGCTTTAGCCTTCAACTTCCAAGGTGGAACCATTCTAGGAGACTTGCCACCTTACGAAGCGTTCTCATTAGGTGGTAGTAACTCAGTTCGGGGTTACGAAGAAGGACAACTAGGTAGTGGTCGCAGTTACGTACAGGCATCTGTCGAATATCGCTTCCCAGTATTCTCAGTAGTCAGCGGCGCCTTATTCTTCGATGTAGGTAGTGATTTAGGCACCAGTACCCGACCAGCCGAAGTATTAAACAAAAACGGTACAGGATACGGCTACGGCTTAGGTGTGCGCGTCCAATCACCATTGGGACCCATCCGTATCGACTACGGTATCAATGACGATGGCGATAGCCGTATCAACTTTGGTATTGGAGAAAGATTCTAAGAGTGCTGAGTTGAAAGTGCTGAGTGCTGAGAGGAGTTAGGAGTTAGGAGTAAAAACTTATAACTTAACACTTATCACTCAGCACTCAGCACTCAGCACTCAGCACTCAGCACTTAGCACTCAGCACTCAGCACTTTTAACTTCTGTTAGTTAGTTGACTTGTCAAATAGTTGTATTTACCTAATACTTTTTTGATAAGTCTTTTTCTAGTTAAAAATCCGGAGTCAAAAGTTTACTGTATGAATATTGACTTTTGATGACGTTTAACGACGTTATTACCGTACCCAGTACCCAAGCGAATGCAACAACATACTTTAGCCGCAGAAATCGTCCAAACAGGAGTGGGTCTACACAGTGGTGTTACCACACATGTAACCATCAAAAGCGCGGCGCCTGGAAGTGGACGCTACTTTGTAAGAGTGGATTTACCAGAATCCCCTATTATTCCTGCACAAGTAGCAGCAGTAAACCATACTGTACTTTCAACTCAACTAGGTAAAAACGAAATTCACATCCGTACCGTCGAGCATATATTAGCTGCTTTGGCAGGTTGTGGTGTTGATAACGCGCGTATCGAAATTGATGGCTCAGAAGTCCCACTTCTTGACGGATCAGCTTTAGTGTGGGCAGAAAGCATTGGGAAGGTAGGTTTATTAACACAATCATCTCCTTCAAAAGAAACGATTGTTATTAATGAACCAATTTGGGTAAGGCACGAAGATGCTTTCGTTTGTGCGATGCCAGCACCAGAAACGAGGTTTACATACGGTATTGATTTTGACTTACCTGCAATTGGTAATCAATGGTACAGTTGGACAATGCCCACATCAGAAGATTATTCTGATAAAAGTTTCGTAACGGAAATAGCGCCAGCTCGTACATTTGGACTGTTAGACCAAATTGAGTACTTACAAAAGTCTGGATTAATTAAGGGTGGAAACTTGGAGAATGCACTTGTTTGTGGGCCAGAGGGTTGGTTAAATCCGCCGTTGAGGTTTGCAAACGAGCCAGTTCGTCATAAAATCTTGGACTTAGTGGGAGATTTAAGTTTGCTTGGAAAATTTCCGCAAGCTCACTTCTTGGCATACAAAGCTAGCCATCAGTTACATGTTCAACTAGCTCAAAAAATTTTGGATTTATGATTTGTCTGCGACAATAAATAGATTTTAAATTAATGCTACAGTTTATAATCTTTTTGAATCAAAAATCCAAAATCCAAAATTAACAGAGTGCCATGTCAATCGTCACCGAACCCAAAACTACCGATGTAACCTCTCCTGGGTCATCGGAACCCGCATCAGAGAGCGTTTCTACACAACAATCTGAAACTAAAAAAGTTTTCAGCATTGAAGAAATACAAAAAATATTACCCCACCGTTACCCTTTTGCCTTAGTAGATAAAATCATTGATTTTGTACCAGGTAAAAGTGCCGTTGGTGTTAAAAATGTTACTGTCAACGAGCCACAGTTTCAAGGACATTTTCCTGGGCGCCCAATAATGCCAGGAGTGTTAATAGTTGAAGCTATGGCACAAGTGGGGGGTGTCGTAATGACACAAGTGCCAGAGTTGGAAGGTGGGCTTTTCTTATTTGCTGGTATAGATAAAGTGCGTTTTCGCCGTCAGGTAGTACCAGGAGACCAGTTAGTAATGACTGTGGAACTGTTATGGGTTAAACAGCGTCGTTTCGGTAAAATGCAAGCTCGTGCCGAAGTAGATGGTCAACTCGCATGTGAAGGCGAACTTATGTTTTCACTCGTTACCTGATGCCTTTAATCAGGAATGTGGGTACGTTAACAATCGTGCCCTTATTCACCAAAAAGGATACCAGAAAATTAGTTATTTACAACTTATATTGTAAAATCTGTTAAATTTCGATAACTTTCGCCCTCACACACACGCTTGTTGGTAACCCGACACCTTCGGCTACGGATTAATCAAATAGTCAGCACGCTTACTGTTCTGGAGATGCACCCTTGAAGACGCTCATTCATCCTACCGCTGTAATACATCCAAATGCGGAACTTCACCCCACAGTGCAAGTCGGTGCCTATGCTGTGATTGGAGGGCATGTGAAAGTAGGTCCCGAAACCGTAATCGGCGCCCACGTGGTGCTAGACGGGTTCACAGAAATTGGGGCACGAAATCAAATATTCCCTGGCGCAGTTATAGGTACAGAACCACAAGATTTAAAATACGACGGCGAACTGAGTTGGGTCAAAATCGGCGACGATAACCTAATTCGCGAGTATGTAACAATCAACCGCGCCACAGGTGCAGGAGAAGCCACACTTGTGGGTAATAGAAACCTACTCATGGCATATGTCCACGTAGGTCATAATTGTGTAATTGAAGACTCTGTAATTATTGCTAACTCGGTTGCCCTAGCAGGTCACGTATACATTGAATCACGCGCCAGACTCAGTGGAGTATTGGGAGTGCATCAATTTGTACATATTGGCAGACACGCAATGGTGGGAGGAATGGCACGTATAGACAGAGACGCACCACCATACATGACCATCGAAGGAAATCCAGCGAGAGTTCGAGCCATGAACTTGATTGGACTCAAACGCGCAGGTTTCATACCCGAAGAATTACAAAACCTCAAAAAAGCTTTCCGTATTTTATATCGCTCACAGCTAACATTTAAAGACGCTTTAGACGAAATTGAAATGCTAGGAGACACCGAGCATTTACTACATCTACGTCGCTTTTTACTGCTATCACAAATGCCAGGAAGACGCGGATTAATACCCGGTAAAGGCAAAGGCGCAAATATAAGCGATGAATAACAAGTTAGGAGTTGAGAGTTAGGAATTAGGGATTAGGAATTAGGAGTTAAGAGTTATAAATTTAGTATTTCGCTTTAAACCTTAGACTTTTAACTTTTGTTTTTGTAAACAGCTATGTCGATTCATTAATTTCTACTTCTCATCTCCTAACTCCTAACTCCTAACTCCTAACTCCTAACTATATTAAAATGCGAATATTTATAAGTACTGGTGAAGTTTCTGGAGATTTGCAAGGCGCCTTACTTGTTGAAGCATTATTGCGTCAAGCGACTCTTAATAACACCCAATTAGAAATCGTGGCATTAGGTGGTGATAAAATGCAGCAAGCTGGCGCCACCATTATTGGTAACACAGCAAAAATTTCTTCATTCGGATTGTTAGAAGCAATACCTTATATATTGCCGACGTTACAAATTCAACAAACAGCTATTAAATACCTGAAAGAAAACCCACCAGATTTAGTAGTACTAATCGACTACATGGGACCAAATATGGTAATTGGTAAATATGTGAGGCGCCATTTACCTAATTTGCCCATAGTGTATTATATAGCACCACAAGTTTGGGTGTCTTCACTAACAACCAAAGATACAAAAGCTATAATTAACGTCAGTAATAAGTTATTAGCGATTTTTCCAGCAGAAGCTCGTTATTTTGAAAAGCACAAAGCAAATGTAACTTGGGTAGGGCATCCCTTGATAGATAGAATGCAGGAATTCGAGAGTCGAGAAATCGCTCGTCAAAAATTAGGTATACTTGATGAAGTTACAAACATTGCTTTGCTTCCTGCCTCTCGTCCTCAAGAACTAAAATATTTATTACCCGTAATGTTTGAAACTGCTCAAACACTGCAAGAAAAATTAGAGCAAGTACACTTTTGGATACCTCTGTCACTAGAAACTTACCGAGACAGAATTGAAAAAGCAATACAACAATATGGACTAAAAGCAACAGTAGTATCAGGTCAACAAAAAGAAGTACTAGCAGCAGCAGACTTAGCAATTACCAAATGCGGCACAGTAAACTTAGAACTAGCACTATTAAAAATTCCACAGGTAGTATTATATCGTCTCAGCCCTTTTACTTACTGGGTAGGTACTAAAATACTAAAAGTAACCTTTGATTACGCTTCACCAGTAAATTTAGTAGCAGCGAAAGAAATAGTGCCAGAATTTATTCAAGAGCGCGCAACAAAAGAAAACCTAGTTCAGGCAGCAATGGAACTACTATTAAATCCTGAACGTAAAAAGCTTTTACAAAAAGACTACCAAGAAATGCGTGCGAGCTTAGGTGAAGTTGGAGTATGTAACAGAGCCGCCAAAGAAATTTTACAATTATTATAGAAAAATGTCATGCTGATATTTTAACTCTTGTGGAATGGGCTTCTAGCCCGTTTAATGGTATTTTTATTTACACAAATATTATATATATAGTATTTATATTGAGAAAAAGACGTATTTTTATTTGTGGCGATTGTATTATTTGATATCAGACATGAAATAAAATCTCCGTAGAGACGTTACATGTAACGTCTCTACATATGGATAATCAACTGGACATGGTATCAGGCAAATTGCTTGGGTCGATACCTTGAGATTGTAAATAGGCAATTAACCTATCTTTTTGCTGACGTTCCTGTTCCGCGCGTTGACGTTCTTGTTCCGCGCGTTGACGTTCTTGTTCCGCGCGTTGGCTTTCTAACTCGACTTTTTCAACAGCCCAAGGTAACATGTTACCTGATGCATCCCACCAGCGTAACCAATAACCAGTTCGACCTTCCTTAGTTCCTTGCCAAGTTCCCAAAAATAAACCCATCGAGTCAATCCAATGGCGCCCATTCTCATCTGGCAATTCTAGAACATAACTACCATTATCTAATTTGTAAAATTCTAATAGTCCTCCATCTGGGTCAAACACAACATAAACAGGAATTTTAAGTATTTTTTCGTAAAAAAACCATTTTCCTGGTGGATGTGTTTGTTTTGACGAATATTCTTCACCTTTATATCCTTCGTTTTTGAAGTCCGACAAAAACTCCATAACTACTGAAGGAATATTACCTTCTAAATTGGGTGTGTAACTTCTACGGTCGTTTAAAATTTCATTTACTCTATCTACATACACCCAGTCAGGTGCTTTAACTGTAAACAAACCGTTGACTTTTGCACAAAGCCCAAAATTTGAAGCTATTAACATGTACGCTGTGATATATCCAGCAAGTTCTAATATTTCACGCAAAGCACCAGCCAACAATGGCTGACCTGTATTTTCCACTGGGTCGTCCTCTAACCAAAAATCATCAGGTAATGCTTCCCAAGATATTACCATGCCTTTTTGAGATTTTGGTTCACTAAGTTGGGTTGCCATTTTTTACCCCATGTTCCGTTTGATTTATCTATATTCTAAATGAAATACTAAACTGAATCAGAAGACAACTTTTTTATGGATATTAACCGTTTACTGATTTGGACAGTCACTGTATCATGCATTTTGCAAATCATTTATGCAATTCGCAGTTCAAAGAGACTCATTACAGGTTGGGTTGTAGTTTCAGCGTTTGTTTTAGCTGTCACGGGAGCATTGTATTACTTTACTCCAACTATAGCAGGCTTAATTGGTGGAAGCTTATGGATTATACTAATAGTCACTCCTATCATTGCGCTTGTCCATGTCAATCGACTTTTAGCTCAACAAAAATTTAAACAAGCTCGAAAACTCTCTATTCTCGTGCGACTATTACATCCTTTAGATGGCATAAAAGAGCAACCAGAATTAATTAAAGGATTAGAGCTAGCTCAAAAGGGTTTTATTGATGAAGCTACTGTTATTTTTCAACGTTACCAATCATCAACAACATCAATTGGCAGGTCTGCTGCAATTACCTTATATCAAATTAATTCTCGTTGGTTAGAATTACTATTATGGATACAACAAAATACGACACCAGAGATACTAGCAAAAGAATCATATTTATTAGTAATGTACTTGCGTTCTTTAGGAGAAATAGGTGATGTAAATGGAATGTTACAGGTATGGCAACAATATTTTTCAAGTATAGAAAAAACAGATTTATCAACGCGCAATCTTGCAAAACTATATGTATTGGCATTTTGTGGAGAAAAGGAACAAGTCGCAAACTTATTTAACAGTTCGCTTTTAATATACCCTCAAACGATTAAAAATTTTTGGTTGGCCACTGCTGAACAAGCATCTGGAAATTATGAAACTGCTCGCGAGCTATTTTTAAATTTAATTAACTGTGAAGATGTACGTATTCGCACGGCTGTAGAATGGCACCTATCTCAACCATCGAAGGCGCCGCTGATACCCCCTCTAGATAAAGATGTTCTTGAACAAATAATTATAGAAATTAAACAAGAAGCCAGATATATAGGCAAAAGTCAAATTAAGCGACAACCAAAAGCTACATTTTTGATTATTGGGTTAAACCTAGTAGCATTTGCACTCTTAGTTAGATTTGGAGGTAGTACAAACTTATATGCATTATATAATTTAGGCGCCTTGGTTCCACAACAAGTATTAGCTGGAGATTGGTGGCGCCTTTTGACTGCAACATTCCTTCACTTTGGCTGGCTGCATTTAATGATGAATATGGTTGGACTTTATTATTTTGGTCGTGTCGTAGAATTTATTTTAGAAGTAAAGCAATATTTCTTTGTATATTTAACTACAGGTGTTGGGTCAATGCTGACAGTTACTTTAATGTATATTTTAGGTTATTCGCCAGAAAACTTTGTAGTTGGTGCTTCTGGAAGCGTTATGGGTTTAGTTGGCGTTTCTGTTGCTATATTTTTGCGTGACTGGTTAAAAAATAGAGGTAGCATTGCCTCGAAAAAATTACAAAGCTTTTTATTGATAATTTTGATACAAACAGTATTCGATTTAACTACACCTCAAATTAGTTTTGTTAGTCATATTTCTGGAACAATTATTGGCTTTTTACTTGGGATGATTTTGAAACATTAGAATAACAATACGTAATAAAGGCACCTATTTAGATAAGGCGCCTTTTTAGCGCAACTAATGGTTCGTGTCAATAGTTTTGGTATGTTGGTACCTGTCTTAGGGTGGGCAGTGCCCACCTTACAACGCCCCAGAATTAATGACACAGACTCTAGGTTTTCATGCGTAAATTTAGCGGTGTGAACCGTGGTTCACAAATTCTCAGT
>ERZ1066136.1594-NODE-1594-length-11144-cov-8.630354_pt1 | contig 11144 bp, 12 predicted proteins | sample MGYA00382783_ERZ1066136 | MGnify/ENA primary metagenome ERZ1066136 (study PRJEB33369, sample SAMEA5778366) | biofilm metagenome | biome: Industrial cooling water; feature: Water cooling tower basin; material: Biofilm | place: United Arab Emirates | collected... | reverse complement strand
GTGCAGGGACTGCAGCGCGCCATCGCGCAGATCGATCGGCCGGTTCTGCTCATCGCGCACAGCCTTGGTTGCATCACCATCGCGCACTGGGCACGGACCGCACCGGGCATCTTTCTGTCGCGACGCTTGGTGCGCGGCGCACTGCTGGTTGCACCCGCCGATGTGGAACGCGCGGACGCGGCGCCGGCGCTGCGCGATTTCGCGCCGGTTCCCATGCGGCCGCTGCCGTTCCAGGCGACGGTGGTCGCCAGCGACACCGATCCGTATTGCAGCCTCGGCCGCGCGACAGCGCTTGCAAGCGCGTGGGGCGCGGCCCTGCACCGCCTCGGCGATGCGGGTCACATCAATGCCAGCTCCGGGCACTGCACCTGGGCCAACGGCCTGGCGCTGCTTCAGCCGTTCGACGGCTGGCCCGTCGCCGAGTCTTGTTGACGCTGCGACCGCATTTCGCGTCGTGCCGACGCCGCAAGTCGGAACTGCCATTCAACTACATCGGGAGGATCCATGACCACCAGATTCAGCGCGCCGACGCGCGTTCTGCTTTCCAGCCTTGCCTTCGCCGTTGCAGCGGCGTTGACGGCTGCCCCCACCACGGCGACGGCCGACCCGGCGCGTGCTGACAAGCCTGCATCAGGCCGAGCACAGGCTGCGCAGCCGCGCATCTATCTGAACGCAGAGCAGTTCGAGCGTCTGGCGCGGCAACCCAACGTGCGCGTCGTCGATGTGCGTGCCGCATCCGCGTACGCTAAGGGGCACATTGCCGGCGCCATCAACCTGCCGTGGCAAAGCATCACGCTGCGCGAGGTTGACGGCGTGCGCAACGAGCTGCCGCCGCGCGAGCAGTTGCAGGCGACGCTGCGCCAGGCGGGCCTGCGCTACAGCGACACGCTGCTCATCTACGACGACGGCTCGCTGCCGGGCCAGGCCTTCGTGACGCTGGAGGCCGCGGGGTTCGAGCGCATCCACGTGCTGGACGGCGGCTTTGAGCGCTGGCCGTTCGCCCGCAGCACGGAGCCGACAGTCCTGTCGCCGAGCGACCTCGTGCTCGACCGCGTGAAGGAGCGCGTCGTCGACGCCGCCGCGGTCAAGGACCGTGTTGGTCGGCGCGACACGGTGATCGTCGACAATCGCACCGAGGTTGCTTGGTCCGATGGTCACATCCCTGGCTCAACCAACGTCGACCGCTCCGTGCTCGTCGGCAAGGACGGCCGGCTTCTTCCACGGCAACAGTTGCAGTCGCTTCTGAAGAGCTACGGCGTCACGCCGGACAAGGAGGTCGTGACCTACTGCGGCAGCGGGATCGCCGCGTCGGACGGCTATCTTGTGCTGCGGGAGCTGGGTTTTCCCAAGCTCGCCGTGTACCACGGGTCCTGGGATGACTGGTCGCGCAATCCGGCCAATGCGCAGCAGGTCGGCCTGCCCAACTGGACATTCGACCCCGTCAAGGTGGCCCCGCAGCCGGGCGCGGCAGGCGGCGGACTCGCATTGCTGGATGAGGCTGCGCTGCGCGCCTCGCTCGCCGATGCCCGCACCGTCGTGCTCGATGTGCGCTCGCCCGCCGATTTCTCGGCCGGCCACATCAAGGGCTCGGTCAACGTGTTCTGGAACGACACGCTGGATGCGCAGCGCAATCTGAAGCCCCTGCCCGAGTTGCAGCAGCTGTTCAGGACCAAGGGCGTGACGCCCGACAAGCGCGTGGTCATCTTCACGCGCGGCGGGATCCAGGTCGCGCACGCCTACACGGTGCTCAAGCTGCTCGGCTATCCCGACGTCGCGGCGTACACCGGCCGCTGGGAAGGCTGGGAGTCGCGCCTGTGGGCCAGTGCCGCGCGCTAAACCAGGCCGAGCAATACCGAAGGTGTCTCCCTTGGCTGCTGACGCGGCCCGGCGACCGGCGCGCTTCCTGTGCCGGTCGCTCTTTTCACCCGGTCCAGTACTGCGCTGCGAGTCGCTGCGCGAGCAAAGCGAAGCCCGCATCGACACCCGACTGTGACAACTGGCCACGCGTCGCTGCCGCGAGCAAACGGCGCAGGCGCTGTGGCTGAGGCTCGACGAGACCGCCGAACAGAACCTCACCGCGTGTATGCAGCAGCAGCGTCGGAAACGTCTCGATGTCAAGGTCGCCGAGCAAGGCGGCCTCGTCCTCGATATCGATCCAGCGCAACCCGACGCCCTCGAACTCGGCGACCACCGCCGCGATCGTCATGGCGTAGCCATCGCATAGCCTGCACCATGCAGCACATAGGCAGACAAGTTGCAGTGGCGGTCCCTTGCCCGCCTCCTCATCCTGATCAGGCAATCTGCGCCTGCGCCATGAGGTCCCCGGCCGGGCACGCCAGGTGCCAGCCCTGCCAGTGCGTCACGCCAAGCTGCAGTGCGAGGGCACGCTGCGCCGCATCCTCGACGCGCGTCGCATGGACTTCGGCGCCAATGCTCCGCGTCAGCGTGAGCGCCGGACGCCAGGCTGCCGTCAGCCGATGGGCCTCGATGCGCACCACGTCGGCAGGCTGCCGTGCGAGCAGCGCCTGCAGCAGCGTCGGATGCTCGCTGGCCACTGCAACACGGAATCCGTTCAACCGGTAGCTCGCTGCCACCTGGCATTGCAGATCAAGTGTCTCGGTCGTGACCGGCGGCAGCACGATCACCACCTGATGGCTGTCGACCTGCAGGCTGTCGAGCACACGGCGGAAAGCGCGGCCATGGTCGGTGCTGACCGTCGAAAGCAGTCGTGGGTGCACGTTCAGCAGCAGGTCGAGCACGCCGACGGCGTCCGTCCGCTCCCGGAAGAAGTTGAGCGTGTGGACAATGCGGCAACGGCGGTCGAGCAGCACGAGGTCGTCGCCACTCGCGGCCTGGGCAAACAGGTTCCATGGCGACAGGGGCGCGCCTCCTTCGCCATGCACGCGCGCCAGCGCCTGCGCGCCGGTAACCGTGTCGCCCACCAGGCGCGCCACCGGCTGGAATGCAGAGTCGATCTCGCATCGAAGGAAGCGGCCCACCACGCGGCCACCCTGCGTGACGCGCAGATCGTCGCGCAGTGGGTCGCGCGCCAGGTTGTCGAGATAGGAACGAACGGCGTCAGTCATCGCAGGCACTCCATGCTGCCCGCGATTGGAGCATCCCGCCACACGCTCCGGACGTCGCAAAGGTCATATCGACATGCCGAGTCCGGCGATGCCCATAGAACCGCAGACGATGACGGCCAAGCGAAAAGATATGAGGCGGGTGCGCCGCGCTCCGTAACCTCCGCCACCCAGGAACCTTGGCACGAGACCATCCGATGACGTCCTTGAAAACTCTCTTGCTCGCGCTACTGCTTGTGGCCGGCGGCGCCTCCGCGCAGACCACGCTGCTCAATGTCAGCTACGACGTGATGCGCGACTTCTATAAGGACCTCAATCCCGCGTTCCAGAAGCACTGGAAGGCCAGGAGCGGCCAGGACGTGACGGTCCAGATGTCGCACGGCGGCTCCAGCCGGCAGGCCCGCGCGGTGGCGGATGGCCTGGAGGCCGACGTCATCACGATGAACCAGCACAACGACATCGACCTGCTCGCGCAGCGCGGCGGGCTGGTGCCGGCCGACTGGGCCAAGCGGCTGCCGAACAACAGTGCGCCGTTCACGTCGGCCACCGTCTTCATCGTGCGCAAGGGCAACCCGAAAGGGATCAAGGACTGGCCGGACCTCGTGAAGGAGGGCGTCCAGGTGATCATTCCCAATCCGAAGACCTCGGGCAACGGACGCTACACCTACCTGAATGGCTGGGCCTTTGCTCAGAAGCAGCCCGGCGGCAACGCACAGAAGGCGGAAGAGTTCGTGACGCGGCTGTTCCGCAACGTGCCTGTGCTCGATACCGGTGGACGCGGCGCCACCAGCACCTTCATCCAGCGAAACATCGGCGACGTCCTGGTCACGTTCGAGAACGAGGCCGAACTCATCGCCCGCGAGTTCGGCCGCGGCGGCTTCGAAGTGGTGTACCCGTCGCTCACCTTCCTCGTGGAGCCGCCCGTGTCCGTGGTCGACAAGGTGGTCGACAAGAAAGGCACGCGCGCGGCAGCGCAGGCGTACCTGGAGTTCCTGTACTCCGCCGAGGGGCAGGGGATCGCCGCGCAGAACTACCTGAGGCCACGCAACGCTGAGGTGGCGAAGAGGCACGCCGACAAGTTCCCGGCACTAAGGACTGTGAGCATCGACGAGTTTGGCGGCTGGCAGCAGGCGCAAAAGACGCACTTCGACGACGGTGGCATCTTCGATCGCGTGATCGCGGCGGCGGGGAAGAAGTGAGAGCGACCGCCAGTCACTTCATCGCGCTCATCGCAGGGAACCGGCAATGAGCGCGGTCCTTGCGTGGGCACGACCGCGCCGGTCCGTCCTGCCGGGCTTCGGCCCGGCGATGGGCTACACGCTGTTCTATCTCAGCCTGATCGTGCTGATCCCGCTGGCCGCGTTGGCGCTCAAGACATCCACGATGACCTGGGACGCCTTCTGGGCGACCGTGACTGACCCGCGTGTACTCGCTTCGTACCGGCTGTCGTTCGGCGCGTCGTTGATCGCCGCGCTGGTCAATCTGGTCGCCGGCGTCATCGTGGCCTGGGTGCTGGTGCGCTATGACTTCCCGGGGAAACGGCTGGTGGATGCCTTCGTCGACCTCCCGTTCGCGCTGCCCACCGCTGTCGCCGGCATCGCGCTGACCGCGCTCTACGCCCCCAACGGCTGGCTGGGGGAGCCGCTCGCCGCACTGGGCGTCAAGGTCGCCTTCACGCCACTGGGCGTGCTGATCGCGCTGATCTTCATCGGCCTGCCCTTCGTGGTGCGCACGGTGCAACCCGTGCTCGAGGATCTGGACAAGGAACTCGAAGAGGCGGCGGCGTCGCTGGGAGCTTCGCGCTGGCAGGCCTTCACCAAGGTGGTCTTGCCGCTGCTGCTGCCCGCGATCCTGACGGGCTTCGTGCTCGCACTGTCGCGTGCCATCGGCGAGTTCGGCTCGGTGATTTTCATCGCCGGCAACATGCCCTTCGTGTCGGAGATCGCGCCGCTGATCATCATCACCAAGCTGGAGCAGTACGACTACGCCGGCGCGACCGCGGTGGCCACGGTGATGCTGGTGATCTCCTTCGCGCTCATCCTGGTCGTCAATCTGCTGCAAAAGTGGCAGCAGCGCAGGGCGTAGGAACGAGGCGATGGCCAAACCCGTCAAGCTGCTGGCGCCCGCCACCGCCACCACGGAGCCGGTGTGGGTGCGGGTGGCGCTGACCACAGTGGCGCTGGGCTTCCTGGCGCTGTTCATCCTGCTGCCACTCGTCACCGTCTTCGTCGAGGCGCTGCGGCGCGGCTGGGAGGTGTACTTCGCCGCGATCGTCGAGCCCGACGCGCTGGCCGCCATCTATCTCACGCTGCTGGTGGCAGCGATCGCAGTGCCGCTGAACCTCGTGTTCGGCGTAGCGGCGGCCTGGGCGATCACCAAGTTCGAGTTCCGCGGCAAGCAGTTCCTGATCACGTTGATCGATCTGCCGTTTTCGGTGTCGCCGGTGGTGGCGGGCCTGGTGTACGTGCTGGTGTTCGGCGCGCAGGGCTGGCTCGGCCCCTGGCTGCAGGCCAACGACATCAAGGTGATCTTCGCGCTGCCGGGGCTGGTGCTGGCGACGATCTTCGTCACCTTTCCGTTCGTGGCGCGCGAGCTGATTCCGCTGATGCAGTCGCAGGGCACCGAGGAAGAAGAAGCCGCGCTGACGCTCGGCGCCTCCGGCTGGCGCACCTTCTGGGCGGTGACGCTGCCCAACATCAAGTGGGGCCTGTTGTACGGCGTGATCCTGTGCAACGCGCGCGCGATGGGCGAGTTCGGCGCGGTGAGCGTGGTCTCGGGCCACATCCGCGGCCAGACCAACACGATCCCGCTGCACGTCGAGATCCTCTACAACGAGTACCAGTTCGCCGCCGCGTTCGCGGTGGCCTCGATCCTCGCGCTGCTGGCGCTGGTGACGCTGGCGGTCAAGAGCTTCATCGAGTGGCGCGACGAACGCGCGCACGAGCTTGCCAGCCGCAGCGCCGCGGCCGAAGACAGCGAGGTGCTGCGCGCCCGCGCCGCCGTCGCTTCCGTTCCTGCCAAGGTGGTCCCCGCATGAGCATCCAGATCCGCAACCTCGCCAAGCGCTTCGGCCAGTTCACCGCGCTCGACGGCGTGTCGCTCGACATCGACCACGGCGAGCTGGTGGCGCTGCTCGGCCCGTCCGGCTGCGGCAAGACCACGCTGCTGCGGATCATCGCCGGGCTGGAGACGCCCGACGCAGGCAGCGTGATCGTGCAGGGCGAGGACGCGACGCAACTCGCCGTGCAGCGGCGCCAGGTGGGCTTCGTGTTCCAGCACTACGCGCTGTTCCGCCACATGAACGTGTTCGACAACGTGGCCTTCGGGTTGCGCGTCAAGCCGCGCAAGGAGCGGCCCGCCGAGAGCGACATCCGCGCTCGCGTGCGACAGCTGCTGAAGCTGGTGCAGCTCGACTGGCTGGGCGACCGCTACCCCAACCAGCTCTCGGGCGGGCAGCGGCAGCGCATCGCGCTGGCGCGCGCGCTGGCGGTGGAACCCAAGGTGCTGCTGCTCGATGAACCCTTCGGCGCGCTCGACGCCAAGGTGCGCAAGGAGCTGCGCCGCTGGCTGCGCCGGCTGCACGACGAGCTGCACGTGACCAGCGTGTTCGTCACCCACGACCAGGAAGAAGCGCTCGAAGTCGCCGACCGCGTGGTGGTGATGAACCACGGCCGCATCGAGCAGGTAGGCGCGCCCGACGAGGTTTACGCGCATCCGGCCAATGCCTTCGTCTACGGCTTCCTCGGCACCGTCAACCGCTTCCACGGCCGCCATGCCGAAGGCACCTTCGAAGGCGACGGCCTGCAGGTGCCGGTCGGCGCGCAAGGACTGCATGAGGGCGAGGCGGTCGCCTATGCGCGGCCGCACGACCTGGAGGTCGAGCGCTATTCGCCGGGGCTCGATGGCGTGGTGGTCGACCTGGTGCGGCAGTACAGCCGCGGCGCCCACGTGCTGCTTGAACTGGAGCGGCAGTCGAAGGACCCTGGCGAGCCGATCGAGGTCGAGCTGACGCGCGCGGAAGTGGAGCGGCTCAAGCTGCGGCCGGGCGAGACGCTGGTGGTGCGGCCGCGGGAGCTGCGCGTGTTCGCGGCCGAGGGCGCGGCGCGATGAGCACGGTCGACGCAGTGCCTGCCGCAAGACAAGCGAACATGACTGCACACGCGGCGCCGGTCGACGGCCATGTCGAGCACGCGCCCGCCGACCCGCAGGCGATCCTAGACATCGCCCGCACGCGGCTCGACGCCACCGGCGGCGCCTACGCCGGCGCGGTCACGCCGCCGCAGGCCTGGCGGCTGGCGCACAGCGGCGCCGCCAAGCTGGTCGACGTGCGCACCACCGCCGAAGTCCACTACGTCGGCCGCGTGCCCGACGCACTGCATGCGGAGTGGCACGGCAAGGACGCCGACAGCGTGGCGCGCTTCCTCGCCAGGCTGCGCCAGTCAGTGGCGGCGGACGAGGTGGTGCTGTTCCTGTGCCGCAGCGGCGTGCGCTCGCATCACGCCGCCACTGTGGCGCGCGAGGCCGGCTACGGCCAGGCGTTCAACGTGCTGGAAGGCTTCGAGGGCCAGCGCAACCACGCGCAGCAGCGCGGCCTCATCGATGGCTGGCGCTGGCACGGCCTGCCCTGGATCCAGGACTGAGAACCCGGACCGGGGCGGCGGCCGTGAACCTTCAGCAGCTGCGCATCGTGCGCGAGACCGCGCGCCGCCAGTTCAACCTGACCGAGGTCGCCCACGCCCTGTGTACGTCGCAGTCGGGCGTCAGCAAGCACTTGATCGACCTCGAAGACGAACTCGGCGTGCAGCTGTTCGTCCGGCACGGCAAGCGGCTGCTGGGTTTGACCGAGCCGGGGCGCGAACTGCTGCCGATGGTCGAGCGCGCACTGCTGGAGGTCGGCAACATCCGTCAGTTGGCCGACCACTACGCCCGGACCGATAGCGGCCTGCTGCGCATTGCCACTACGCACACACAAGCACGCTATGCGCTGCCGCGCGTCGTCGCCCGGTTTCGCGCCGACTATCCGCAGGTGACCTTGCATCTGCACCAGGGCAGCCCGGCAGAGATCGCCGCGCTGCTGCTGGCGGACGAGGCCGATATCGGCGTCGCAACCGAGGCGCTCGCCGACCAGCCCGATCTGGCCTGCATCCCGTTCCATCGCTGGCACCACGCGGTGGTGGTCCCGCGCGGCCATCCGCTGGCGCAGGTGCAGCCGCTGACGCTGCGGGCACTCGCCACGCAGCCGTTGGTCACCTATCACCCGGGGTTCACCGGGCGGCGACTGGTCGATCAGGCATTCGCGGCCGCCGGGCTCACGCCCAACGTGGTCCTGTCTGCGCTGGACAGCGACGTGCTCAAGGCCTACGTCGAACTCGGCCTGGGCGTCGGCGTGATCGCCCCCGGGGCGTTCGACACCACGCGTGACCCTGGGCTCACGCTGCTCGACGCCTCGCACCTGTTTCCGGAGAGCACCTCGCTGGTTGCCGTGCGCCGCGGCCGCTTGCTGCGCGGGTATGCGACGCATTTCATCCGCCGCTGCTGCCCGCAGGCCGACTTGACCGCGCTGCAAGGCCATCCGCAATCGCTCACGCGGCATACTGCCGTTCCACCCGAGCCGCTGTCCCGGCCGTCCCGTCAGCCCGAGCGGCTTGCCGCGAGTCTTTCCCGATGACCCACCGCTCCGCGTTCGTGCTGTTCGCCCATGGCGCGCGCGACCCGGCCTGGGCGCTGCCGTTACAGCGGCTGGCACAACTGATCGAAACGCGCTCACCTGCGACGACGGTGCGTACGTCGTTCCTTGAACTGCAGCAGCCCTCACTGGACGAGGTCATCGACGCGCTCGCGCCGACCCATCACACGGTGATCGTGGTGCCGATCTTCTGGGCCGCCGCCGGCCACGTGCAGCAGTCGCTGCCGGCGATGCTGGCCGCGGCGCGGGCGCGGCATCCGGCGCTGCACGTGTTCTGCCTTCCCGTACTGTCGGAGCTGCCCGGTCTGCTCGAGCACGTCACCGATGCCGCGCTGGCGCTGGCGCGGCAAGCCGACGACCCGCACCGCAGCTGACGCGCGCGGCCGGCGGTTCAGGTCGGCTTGGCCGCCGCCTTCACCGTCGGCCACTGCCGCCGCGAGATCGGCAGGCGCTCGGGCAGTTCCTTGAGCAGCACCTCCCAGTGGCCCTCGCCGGATTCGCCGTCTTCGGCGATCTCCCCCTTGACGCGCTGGAAGCCGTGGATCGACTTCTTCGCGACCAGCGCATTGCGGTGGATGCGCACGAAGCGCTCGCCGAACTCGGTTTCCAGCGAGGTGAGCGATTCTTCGGTCAGGTGCTCGCGGGTGGCGGTGCGGATCGTCACGTACTTCAGCTCCGCGCGCAGGTAGATCACGTCGTCGATCGGCACCAGGATCAGCCGGCCGCGTTCGGACACGGTGATGTGGCTGCGCTGACTGCCGAGCGACTGCGCGACCTCGACCAGCCGCGGCTCGTGGGTGGCGAGCGGCTTGGCCCGCTGCAGCGCGGCCACCAGGCGATCGGCGCGTACCGGCTTGAGCAGGTAGTCGAGCGCGCGCACTTCGAAGGCCTCGAGCGCGTGCTCGTCATACGCGGTGACGAACACGATCGCCGGCGGCTGGCTGCGCGCGGCCAGATGGCGCGCGACTTCGATGCCGTTCATGCCGGGCATGTGGATATCGAGCAGCACGACGTCGGGTTGCAGCCGGTCGGCGGCATCGAGCGCGGCCGGGCCGCGGTCGGCCTCGCCGACCACGCTGGCGGGCACCTCGGCGGCGACATCGGCCAGCAGTTGCTTGATGCGCGCGCGCGCCGGCGGCTCATCGTCGACGATCAGGATCCGCAGCATGGCGTCTTTCTATTTGTTCTCGACCGGGATGGTCATCGTCAGCTCGAAGCGATCGCGACGCACGCGGGCGTCGAGCTTGGCTTCGAGATCGTAGATCAGCGCCAGCCGGCCGCGGATGTTGGTCAGGCCGATCTGATTGCCCTCGCGCTGGATCGGCTCGCGTGCAATCGGGTTGCTGACGAAGAACTCGAGGTTGAAGCCGACCTGCCGGATGCGCACCACGATCTCGCACTCGCCTTCGATCCGCTCGGCGCCGTAGCGCACCGCGTTCTCGATGATCGGCTGCAGCAAAAGCTGCGGCACGCGCGCCTTGGGATGCACCGCGCCGATCTGCCAGTCGACCTTCAGCCGCTCGCCCAGCCGGGTCTGCTCGATCTCGACGTACTGGCGGCACAGCCCCAGCTCGTGCTCGAACGGGACCAGCTTGCGCACGTCGCCCATCACGGCGCGGAACAGTTCGGAGATGCTCTCCAGCATCCGCTCGGCGCGGCGCGGGTCCTCGCGCACCACCGCCAGCACCGCGTTCAGGCTGTTGAAGAAGAAGTGCGGCCGGATGCGCGACTGCAGCGCCTGGTAGCGCGCCTCGGCCAGTGCCGGCGAGAACGCACGCGCGCGCAGTTCAAAGTAGTGCTGGACTGCCACCCCGGCCGCCAAGGCGAGCAGCAGGTAGACAGCGATCTGCGGCCCGTGCAGCGCAGGCGACAGTGGGCCGTACGCGGCGAGGATCAGGCCGGCCACCGCCACCGGCACGGCCCAGGCGATCGCGCGCTGCATCGGCAGCCGCAGCCGCGGCAGGCTGCGCCGGAGCAGGCACCAGAGGATCAGCGACAGCAGCGCCACCGGCTGCACGATCGCCGCCGCGGTCAGCACCTGCTTGAGGGCGGCGTCGAGGGCTTCGGCCGCCGCCAGCGAGACCAGCAGCAACGCCGCGTTGACGCCCACCAGCACGCGCAGCACCACGCCGAGGTTGCAGCCATCGGGAATGACCTGGCGCGGCGTCGGCGCGGCGGTCTCGGCGCGCGAGGCCAGCGGCGCGCCGATGCGCGCGGCTTTCGGCCGTACCGACGCGCGCGCGGGTGCGCGGTCGGCGCGCGGTTCGCGCGCGGCGGCAGTCCCCTCCCGGTCGGTCCTGGCATCGTTCATCGTGTGTGCCGATGGCTGCACGGGCCGCGCGCCCCCGGCTCCTATACTTCGCCGCGATCTTGCG
>ERZ1066136.1593-NODE-1593-length-11150-cov-5.392699_pt1 | contig 11150 bp, 14 predicted proteins | sample MGYA00382783_ERZ1066136 | MGnify/ENA primary metagenome ERZ1066136 (study PRJEB33369, sample SAMEA5778366) | biofilm metagenome | biome: Industrial cooling water; feature: Water cooling tower basin; material: Biofilm | place: United Arab Emirates | collected... | reverse complement strand
CATTGGCAAGGCGAGTTCGCGGCCGGATAAAGGAATGGGTCTGGCGGCGGCGGCGGCGGCCACCAACGTAGCGGTGGCCGAGGGCAATGTGGGCGCTGGAACGGGCGCTACGGTCGGCAAGATCCTCGGCATCGGGCACGCGATGAAAGGTGGGGTGGGAACCGCCACCGTGGCGCTCTCCGGACCCATGCAAGGGGTGCTGGTGAGCGCGCTGGTGGTCGTCAATGCGGTGGGCGATGTGCGGGACCCCGCGAGCGGCCGCATTCTGGCCGGCGCGCGCCAGGCGCCGGACTCCCGCGAATTCCTGAACACGGCGGAAGCCCGCAAACGAGGGGTGAATTGGCAGGTGCCGACGGGCTCGAACACGACGCTCGTTGCCGTGGCGACCAACGCGAAGCTCTCGAAAGTCGGCTGCACGAAGGTGGCGCAACTCTCGCATGCCGGACTCACGCGCGCGATCTGGCCGGCGCACACCACCATGGATGGCGACACCGCGTTCTGTATTTCGCTGGGCGAACGCTCGGCGGACGTCAACGCCATTGGAATCGCGGCCGCCGAAGCCACCGAACAGGCGATTCTGCGCGCGGTCCGGGCCGCCGAGACGCTCGGGGGCGTGCCGGGCCTGAAGCGTTAAGGCAGCGCGAACGCCACGTAGGAGCCTCCCGAAACCGCGCCCTTCTTGGGATCGCCCTTCCCGCCGCCGGCACCAATCACGACATACTGCTTACCATTCACCTCGTACGTCGCCGGCGTGGCGTTCCCCGCGGCCGGCAGCAAGGTCTCCCAAAGGAGTTTGCCGGACTCTTTATCGAAAGCGCGGAACTTGCGATCGAAATTCGTCGCCGCGATGAACAACAAGCCCCCCGCCGTCACCACGGCGCCGCCATAGTTTTCGCTCCCCGTATCCTTGCGCCCTTTGGCCGCCAAGTCAGGATACTCGCCGAATGGCTGCTGCCAGCGGATCTTGCCCTGGTCCAGATCGTACGCGGCGAGCGTCCCCCAGGGTGGCGGGATCGCCGGATATCCGTCCGCATCGAGCATCTTGTTATAGCCGTCGTGATAATACTTCAGCCCGCCGGTGGGAGAATCGTTGGCGCGTAACAGCGTGTCCTTGCCCTCGAGCAGGAAATCCGCCAGGCCGCTGACGGCTTCTTCGCCCAATTGCTGGTAGGGAGGCATACGGCCGGCGCCCCCGGCGATCATCCGCACCACGTCGGCCTTCGACGATTTCAAAGAGACCAGCGAGGGGAACTCCGGCGGCGAGCCCTTCCGGTCCGCGCGATGGCAGTTGGCGCAATGGCGCGCATAGAGCTCACTCGCCCGGGAAACCGCCCGCCCTTTCGGCCGCGGGACCAGCCGCAGCACCCAGGCCATCTCATTCGCGTTCACATAGAACAACCGCGATTCCGGATCCCAGGAAGCGCCGCCCCATTCGCCGCCTCCGTCAAAGCCAGGGAAGATCACGGTGCCCTGTGCGGACGGTGGAGTGAACTGCGGTCCGGAGCGGACACCCCGCGCCGTCGCGAGTTCGGCGGGAATCTCCTGGCGGGAGAAAGGCGGCGGCGCGAGTGGCAGTACCTGCTTCGTGGCCAGCTTCTCGCCATCCACGTCGGACGCCGGCACGGCCCGCTCTTCCACTGGAAAAAGGGGCTTACCCGTGGCCCGTTCGAACACCCAAACGTGACCGGATTTGGTGATCTGCGCCACCGCGTCGATTTCGCGCCCATTGCGGCGAATCGTCAACAAAGTCGGCGCCGTCGGGAGATCGCGATCCCAAACGTCGTGACGCACAATCTGGTAGTGCCAAATCCGCTTTCCGGTTGAGGCATCCAGCGCCAAGAGGCAATTGGCAAAGAGATTGTCGCCGTGACGGTTCGCGCCATAGAAATCGAAGGCCGCCGACCCGGTGGGTACGAATACCAGCCCGCGCTTTTCATCCAAAGCCAAGCCGGCCCAGGAATTCGCGCCGCCCGCGTATTCGCGCGCCCCCCGCGGCCAGGTCTGATGACCGAACTCGCCCGGCGCCGGAATGGTGCGGAAGCTCCAACGCAGCTTGCCGGTCGAGAGCTCGTAGGCGCGGATGTCGCCGGGGGCGGAGGGAAGATCCTCGCCGGTCAGGCCACCGAGGATGAGCAGGTCCCGATAGACTACGCCCGGCGTCGTGTTGCTGTAGGTGAGGCGGGAAGGGTCGCGGCCCAAGCCTTCCCGGAGATCGATCCGGCCGTTGGCACCGAATGCGGTGGCGGGTTGTCCGGTCTCGGCGTCCAGCGCGTAAAGCCAATTCTCGTAGCCGAAGTAAACCCGGCCCTGGGCCACCACGACCCCGCGGTTCCGGTGCTTGCGGTTGGTTTTCCTGCCGCCGGAGGGATCAAAGCTCCAGCGAAGCTTCCCGGTTACGGCGTCCAGGGCGATCACGCGAAGGCGAGGGGTGGAGGCGTAGAGTATGCCGTTCACGACGACCGGATTGCATTGCATCTCCGAGCCGGCGAAGTCATCTCCGGAATCGAAGCGCCAGGCCTGTTGGAGCTGGGCGACATTGCCACGATGGATCTGTTTCAGGGGAGAGAACTTCGTATTGGCGGGGCCACCATGGTAGGAGGGCCAATCGGTGGCGAGGAGAGTGAAGGGAATCAGGAGAGCGTGAACCATTCGCTACCGAATGTAACGCAAAGAGGAACAGGAAAAGGAAAAGGGGCCCACGAGGGGCCCCTTGTTCCGGTTGATTGGTGTTTGAGTTACGGAGTGGTGTTGGCGGCGGTCATCACGCTGGCAACCTTCGAGAAAATTCCCGAGATTTGCGTGGAGACGTTCGGCATGATCGCACCCGCCGCGACGGCCACGAAACCGGCCATCAAAGCGTACTCGATCAGGTCCTGACCGCGGGTATCTTTCCAGATCCGCAGCTTCCACACGATGTTCATGACGTTCTTCATTTTTTAAGCTCCCCTCCTTTAAAGGAAGTTGTTTTGGATAGTTCGAATGTAAACTGATCCGGCCTTGCGACCAATCAGGTGATCACCTAGGAGACCGGTACAGAAGGCCCCTAGGGTTCCGGGTGACTTTCTGAGTTCGCGTACTAGGGGATTAATCCGCATTCCTGAGGTCAGCGGAATCCTGTAAGCAAAACCACGAATTGCGATGGCACCGGTTGATGACATACGCTAGATACACACTCATCGGGGAAAGTGCGATTTCCCTTTAGGTCCGCTTTTTGAAGCGTTTGGAGGAGCCTCAGTGTTTACTCGCTTACTTTTAACGGGATTTCTCGCCGTTCTGGCGACTGCCGCGCCCCTGTCCTTCACGGTGTCGCCGACGATTGTGGCCTCGGGAACAGTGACCGACGCGGTCTATGCGCCCCTCAACCCTCTGCACAATGGTGTCGTACGCCTCTCGCTGAATAATGGCGCCGGGTTCTGTTCGGGGTCCGCTATCTCCGCGACGGCGATCCTGACCGCAGGCCATTGCCTGACCAACTCGGCGGGCGTGATTGACATTTCGACTGTCGGCATCGAGTTGTTCGACTTCAACTTGGCCAGCTATTCCACCTACGCCACCACCTCAGATTTCCTCTTGCACCCGTCGTGGACGGGCAATCTGATCACCGGCGTCGATCTGGCGATCATCCGGATTCAGAACGCGTTGCCGAGCAGCATCACCACCTACCAGTTGTTCACGGGCAACCCTTTGAACCAGGTCTTTGACGTGGTCGGCCATGGGCGAACGGGCAGCAACGGGACGGGCTTTTGGCCGAATCTCGGATTCCGAACCGGGCAGAACATTTGGGACGGAACCTTACAAACGATGGCCGCGAATGGAGTGATCGGGGCGCCGAACCGGACGGATGTTCTGCTAGCCGATTTCGACAATGGCACCGGTCAGAACAACGCCTGGGGCGCGATCAACGCGGCGTTCTCGAACACGGGAGTTCCCAACGGACGCGAAGCGACCACGGCCCCCGGCGATTCGGGCGGAGCCAGCTTCCTGAATGGCTTCCTGGCGGGCGTCACGTCCTTCGGATTGCGATTCACCAATCCCGGGATCGACGTGGATGAATCGCTCAATTCGAGTTTCGGAGAGTTCGCCGGGATGACCAGCGTAGCGGCGCACCGCGACTGGATCATCCAATCGGCGAATCTCGATGTCCCGGAGCCAGGATCGTTGCTGCTCGCGGGGACGGCGCTCGCGCTGCTTATTGGTTCACGCCGCTGGCCAGGAATCCGCCGTCCACGGCAATCACCTCGCCATTAATGTAGCTGGCTGCGTCGGAGCACAGCAGGATCGCGGTACCGGCGAGTTCATCGACATTGCCGAAGCGCTTTAAGGGCGTGCGCGTGATGAACTCCTGGCCGCGGGGCGTGCCCTCGAGCAACGCGCGGTTGAGCGGGGTGGGGAACACGCCGGGCGCGATCGCGTTCACGAGCACCCCCTTCGATCCCCATTCGATCGCGAGCGATTTGGTGAGCGAAGCGACGGCCGCTTTGCTGGCGGCATAGGCGGCCACTTCGTAGAGCGAAACAAACGAAGAAAGCGAAGCGATGTTGACGATGCGGCCGTAGCCCTTCTCGAGCATGTGCCGGCCGAAGACCTGCGCCGCGCGCAGCGTGCCGGTGAGGTTGGTGTCGAGGATACCGTTCCACTCCTCTTCGCTGACGTCGAGGGTGGGTGTGCGCTTGGTCCGGCCCGCGCAGTTCACCATGATGTGGACCTGGCCGAAGGCCTTCACGGCTTCGCTGAGCAGATGGTCAAGCGACTTCCGGTCGGCCACATCGGAGGTTACGCGCAGAGATCGTTTGCCGCGCGCTTCCACTTCTTTGGCGGCGGCTTCCACTTCTTCGGCGCGGCGTGAAGAGGGGATGACATCGGCGCCCGCTTCGGCGAGCCCCAAGGCGATGGCGCGGCCAATTCCCGAGGTGCCGCCAATAACGACGGCGGTCTTGCCAGTTAGATCCAGAGGACGAAAGCTCATAGAGATGTTTCTAGTTCAGCCTACCGCAAGCTCTTGGCGCCGGTAATCACGGTGACGTCTTTGAGCTTGCGCATTTCGCGGCGCGCGATGGAGGCCCAATTCGAGCCGGGGTCGAGCTTGAGATACGTCTTCCAATGGCGGAGCGCCTTCATGGTCTCGCCCATCGTCTGATAGAGCAGCGCCAGATTGTAGTGCGCGTCGGCGTAGCGAGGATTGGCCTTGAGCGCGGCCAGATAGTGGAAGAGCGCTTTGGCGCGTTCGCCCCGCTCGTCGAAAAGATTCGCCAGATTGAAGTGCGCGAGCGGATAGCTGGGATCCACTTCGACGGCGCGGCGATAGAAGTCTTCGGCCTGTTGATGATAGCCGGAGTTGAAGAAGAGCGTCCCGAGATTCACCATGGCGGGCGACATGGCGGGGTTAAGTTCAATGGCCTTCTGATAGGCCTTGATGATCTCGGGTACGGGAGCGGCGGCGTGTTCGGCTTCGAGTCCGGTTTGGAACCAGTGGTCGGCTTCGGCGCGCTGTTTGGCTTTCTGCTGTTCGCGCGCGGCGTCCAGATGCTCAGTGGGCATCGCCTGCGGTTGCGCGGGACGGAAGTCGAAATCGAGGAGCATCTGTCCGGTGCGAGGATCGATCCGGTATCCCGCGCCTTGCACGCCGATTCGTTTCCCGAGGCGGAAGAGCCTTAGTTCGAGGAGCGGATTGCGAATGGGACCGAGGCGCTTCTGGGCCGACTCGATGGCCTCTTTCATCTGGCGGGGTTTGAATCCCTCGGCCTCGAGGGCGACGAGGCGGCGCATCACGGCCACATCCTGGAAGTGGAAGTTCTGCGCGACGGGAACGAAGCCTTTCGCTTCCCAGGCGCGAAGCCGCTGCTCGCTGATCGCGAGCATCCGCTTCACCTTGAGCCGCGTAAACGTCTCCGGTTGGTTCGCCACTGTCGTCGAGCAGTGTAGCACTCGCGTCAGTTACGCGTCACCTTACTGAACCAAAGAAACCACTGGAGGAAGGCGCCACCCACGAGTACCAGACAAAGGTAGCTCACGATTCGCCAGATCTTCTCTTTGGTGTTGTCAAACGTGCTGGGTAATCCCGCAAGGTAGGACAACGCAAAGCCGCCCGCGAGCCCGCCCACGTGGCAGGCGTGGTCGATCCGTCCCATGAAGAGGCTGAAGACCAGCCCGTAAATCGCCCACCGCGTGTAATGTTGCTTCACCTCTTCGCCCATGGCGGTTCCGGCCCGCATGCCGGCGGCGATCATCGCCCCGATCAGGCCAAAGATCGCGCCGGAGGCACCCACCGACAGTGAGCCGCTGAACATGGTGCTGGCCAGGAATCCGGTGATGATGGAGAACGTATAGACCGACAGGTAGCGCGGCGTGCCGAGCGCGTCTTCCACCTGCGCGCCAAGATCCCAGAAGGCCCAGGAGTTCATCAGGATGTGGATCAAGTCGCCATGGAGGAATCCGGCGGTGATCAAGCGCCAGTATTCGCCGTAGCCCAGGATTGACGGAGGATGTTTGGCCCCGAAGAGCCAAAGCGTTTGTCCGTCGATATCGATGCTGCGCGACATGACGGCGGTGGCGGCGAACAAGCCGAGGTTCGCGGTCAGGATAATGAACGTTGTCGACTGGGCCTGCGGGATCCAGGAGGGAAGGCGGCCTTCGCCCCACTTTCTCTTCGGATGGACGACGCCCCGCGGCGGCGGCGCCAGCTCAAACTCGCAGTACGGACACACGCGATCCGCGTTGGAAATAAAGGCCCGGCAATTCGGGCACATGCGCCTATCCACTCCTACATTCTAGATACAATCAAGCGATCCCCCGCGGATGAAGCAGAACGAAGAACAGTTGCGTGACGACATTGTCCGCGTTGGACGGCTGTGTTGGGAAAAGGGATGGGTGGCGTCGAACGATGGCAATATCTCCATCCGGCTCGACGCGGACCGGATTCTCTGCACGCCCACCGGCATCTCGAAGGGCATGATGAAGCCCAGCGACCTGATCATCGTGGATATGACGGGCCGCAAGATCGCCGGCGAACGAGCCTGTACGTCCGAGATCAATATGCACCTGGAGATCTACCGTCTCCGGGCGGATATCCACGCGGTGGTGCATTGCCACCCGCCGACCGCCACTGGTTTCGCAGCGGCGGGACGTACGCTCAATCAAGCAGTCCTGCCGGAAGTGATCGTGATGCTCGGATGTGTCCCACTGGCGGAGTACGGATTGCCGGGCACGGACGCTCTGACGAAGCCCATGCGTCCGCTGATTCCCAATCACAACGCGATTCTGCTGGGGAATCATGGCGCTACGTGTTACGGAGCGGACGTCTGGAAGGCGTACTTCCTGATGGAGACGGTAGAACATTCAGCGAAGATCACGTTGGTGGCCGAGCAGTTGGGCGGTCCGAAGCTGCTTCCGCGTCAGGAAGTGGATAAGTTGTTCGAGGCGCGGGCGCGGTATGGCGTCGCGTCGATGAATCAGATGACGCCGGGTTGCCCGATTGTGGCCGAGGACGAAGGGGCGGAGAAGATCACGCTGACGCGCGAGGAGCTGATCGCCCTGATCGACGAAGCGATGCGCATGCGGTAGCATAGACACTTCGAGGAGTTTCGATTTCCAATGGGTGAAGCATTAGGGATGGTTGAGACGCGTGGGCTGGTGGCGATGATCGAAGCCGCCGACGCGATGGTGAAAGCCGCCAAGGTCACGCTCGTCGGCTGGGAGAAGATTGGCTCCGGCTACGTGACGGCGCTGGTGCGCGGCGATGTCGCGGCGGTGCGCGCGGCGACGGACGCTGGCGCGGCCGCAGCGCGGCGCGTGGGCGATCTGGTGGCGGTGCATGTGATCCCGCGTCCGCATCCGTCGCTGGAAGACGTGTTGCCGATCGGCAAGTCGTCGAAGTAGTAAGGAGATCTGTTTCGCCGTGATTCTCGCCCGGGTTGTGGGCACCGTGGTCGCGACGCGCAAGGACCCTCGGCTTGAGGGGCACAAGCTGCTGATCGTCAAGCCGGTCTCGCCGGAGGGCCACGACGAAGCCGGCTACCTGATTGCCGTTGACACCGTATCGGCCGGCAACCGGGAAAAGGTGATCGTGGTGGGGGGCTCCTCGGCGCGCATGGCCGAGGGCTGCAAAGACAAGCCCATCGATCAGGCGATCATCGGGATCGTCGACAGCGTCGACCTGAACGGATAGCGCGATGCAACTGGGACGCGTGGTGGGCCGCGTGTGGGCGACGGTGAAGGATCCGAACCTCAATGCGCATCGCCTGTTGGTGGTGCAGCCGCTGACTCCCGAAATGCAACCCGCCGGGAAACCGATTGTCTGCACGGACGGCACCTCGAGCGCGGGCGCCGGAGAACTCATCTACTGGTGTGGAGGCAAGGAGTCGAGCTTCCCGTTCCTGCCTTCGGAAGTGCCCACTAACGCGACCATAGTGGGGATCGTGGATGAGCTGCAGGTGCAGCGGCCATGATGATCGGTCGCGTGATCGGCGATGTGGTGGCCACCCATAAGCACGAGAGTCACCAGGGGCGCAAAGCGCTGCTCGTGCAGCCGTTGGAACTCGACGGTTCCAATCGCGGGAACGCCGTTATTGCGCTCGATGCGGTGGATGCCGGGACGGGCGATCTGGTTCTGTTGACGATGGAAGGCTATTCGGCGATGACGGCGGTAGATCGTCCGAACTCACCGATTGACATGGCGGTGATTGGGGTCCTCGATCTCATCGAGATCGACGGCCGACCCGCGGCTCACTTTTTTCCCGCGCCACGAGACCATTAGAGCCGTGAGCACGGCGAGCAGTACCACGCGCAAAGCGACAAAAATCGAATAAGTGCCGGTGAAGGTGCGCAGTTGATTCCACTGCGGGGGCAACGCATCCGGTAAGGTGAACTCGAGGCCGCGGCCCACGCCCACGATCGTGGGCGTAACCAGGAAGTGAACTCCGGCGGCGATAAAGAACAGCAGCGCCGCGATACTCAAGTGCACCCGTCCCACCGAGGTGCCGAACAACAGAATCGCGAAGACCGTCAGTGAGATCAGGATTTCCACGAAGCCCCATCCCTCGAGCAGACTCCGGTTCAATTCGCCCGCCTGGTAGTGCAGCATCCAGCCCGCGGGCGCGCGCCCGAATTGCTGAATCGCCTTGTGCGCTCCGCCCACCATGGGGCTCGCAATCAGTTGATCGGCCAGCCGGAGGTTCAATTGCTGGACCAGCGTGAGCGTCAGTAACGCACTGATCCACACGCCGAGCAGGACACACACCAAGCGGCGGTTATTCATGCAAGAAACAGTGTAACTTTAGGCATGGGGAGCAGACCAGTATCGAATGAAGATTGATCGAAGAACATTACTTGCCGGGCTAGTATCTTCCTTACCCGCGGCCGATGTACCCGCGCGTGTACGGGTACTCATTGTTGGTACCGAGGGTCACACCAGCGAAGTGCAGGATCCGGCCAAGGAGCATTCGCAAATCGAGATCCTCGAGACCGTAAAGGGTAACCAGGACTACGGCGCGCGCCTCGACGCGCTCAAGCCCGATGTCGTCGCGGTTTGCACCGATGATGGAAAACGCGCCGCGGTAATTCTCGCCTGTGTGGAGCGGGGGATTCCGTTTATCGCGGAGAAGCCGTTCGCCAAGCGGCTGGAGGATCTGGCGCGAATCCGGCAAGGCGTCGAGCGGCGGAACTTAAAGATGACGATCATGCTGCCGCTGCGTTTCACGCCGCACTTTCAGGCTTTGCGGCAGATTGTGGCGTCCGGCGAAATCGGCGAGGTCGCGCAAATCGCCGGACAGAAGAGCTACCGGCAAGGCGACCCTGGTTGGAAGGATCGCGCCGAGTCTTTTAGCGGAATCATCCCGTGGGTCGGGATCCACATGCTCGATCTGATGCGCTGGACCTCGGGCCGCGAGTTCGTCGAGGCGGCGTCTTTTCAAAGCCGGATCGCGCATCCGGAAATCGGTGTGCGCGAGAACACGGCGGCCGTTCTGATGCGCCTGGATAACGGCGGTGTCGCGACGCTCCGCATGGATTACCTGCGGCCCAACACTGCCTCCACGCACGCCGACGATCGCTTGCGCCTGGCGGGGACGAAGGGCGTCGCGGAGTATCAACCGGCGACCGGCGTCACCGTGATGTCCGCCAATGGGGAGTTGCGGCCAGTGAAATCCTTGCCGCCGGAGAAGAGCCTGTTCCTCGAGTTCCTGAAGCACCTCTATCACGGGGCTCCCGAACCGATCACGCGCGCGGACATCTTCCGCGTGAACGAGATCGTGCTGAAGGCGCGCGATGCGGCGAATTCATCGCGCGTTATCCGGCTTTAGCCCGGGCCGCGTTTGTTCCCGGATCTGATCGAGCAGCTTCCGCGTCGCCGCTACCGGCACCAGGTCTTCATCGATCGAGAAGAGCAACTCACCGTTGCGCCCGAAGAGCTGGTGAACCACCGTCTTGCCCATACGGCCGACTGCCCGCTTGGTCCGTAGCTTCTCAACCTCCTTGCGAACGTCCAGCCGGTTCACCTCATGGATCTCGCTCCACGGGACGCGCTGGGAACCGATCCGGCTCCCGTACACCACGCCCCGCGGACCCGCAGTAACGTAACGCGTCTTGGTCGCAACGGCGTAAGTCGCCAGTCCGGCCGAAGCGAGCCCCGCGAGCGTCTCGATCAGGATACTGCCCACGTCGTAAGGATCGCCCGAAATCCAATGCGCGGGGGTCCACCAGACGAAAAGCGCCAGCCAAACGGTCACGATGATCCAAGCGCGGCCGGGTTCACTCAGCCGGATGTCCGCGCGCCAAGCCGGCAACTCATCCTCACGCAGCTCCCGCCAGGCGCCCGGCGCATCAAAGATCCGGTGCTCGCCCCAATGGTTGCGGCGCATCCACTGACGGCCGGCCAGCAATCCGGCCGCGACGATCAGGCAGCGCAGCGGATAATCCCACTCGCCGAGCAAACCCGCGTCATCTAGCGACTTCGCCGCCATCAGATGCCGCCCCGCGAACACCACGCACACCGCGACTGCGAGCCAGATCAAGACTTCAACTGTTCGCCGTATTCGCTTCATGCCATCCAGCCAAGATAGCGGATTGCTAGACTGGAGAAGTAGCGCGGAGGGATGGCCGAGCGGTTTAAGGCAGCGGTCTTGAAAACCGCCGTAGGGGAAACTCTACCGTGAGTT
>ERZ1066136.1591-NODE-1591-length-11150-cov-7.116088_pt1 | contig 11150 bp, 10 predicted proteins | sample MGYA00382783_ERZ1066136 | MGnify/ENA primary metagenome ERZ1066136 (study PRJEB33369, sample SAMEA5778366) | biofilm metagenome | biome: Industrial cooling water; feature: Water cooling tower basin; material: Biofilm | place: United Arab Emirates | collected... | reverse complement strand
CTACGGCATCGGCGAGAACCTGCACGGTCATGCCGAGATCGCGTCATACCGCTCTGCGCGGTCGCCCGCCAACCTCGCGCGCACCCTCGAACGCACGGTGATCACCACGTACGGCGAGGACTGCGCCACCGCGAACACGATGTTCCACCGCCCGCCGAACGAGCGCATCGGCCGCCAGAGCCAGACCTGGGTGCGCATGCCCGAAGGCTGGCGCATCGTCGCCGCGCACGTGAGTTTCCAGGCCTAGCCATGCCCGTCGCCGGCCCCGCCGCCGCCCGTCCGCGCCGCGCCCTCGGCCGCGCGCTGCCGTTGTCGGAGGTGGTGTACCGCCAGATCAAGAACGACATCTTCGATTACCGTCTGCTGCCCGGCGACCGGTTCAGCGAAGGCGAACTAGCGGAGCGCCTGTCGGTGAGCCGCACGCCCGTGCGGGAGGCCCTGCAGCGGCTGGAGAAGGAAGGCTATCTGCAGGTGCATTTCCGCAGCGGCTGGAGCGTGCGGCAGCTGGACTTCCGCCAGTTCGACCACCTCTACGACCTGCGCATCATCCTCGAGACCGCCTCGGTGCGGCAGCTGTGCGAGCAGGACCAGCGCCCCGGCCTCGACCGCCTGCGCGACCTCTGGCTGGTGGCTCCCGAGGAGCGAAGCACGCAGGGCGGCACGGTTGCCGATCTCGACGAGGCTTTCCACGCGGCGCTGGTGGAGGCCGCGGGCAATCCCGAGGTGGCACGCTGCCACCGCGACGTCACCGAGCGCATCCGCATCCTGCGCCGCCTCGACTTCACCCAGCAGGACCGCATCGTCGTCACCTACCAGGAACACGCGCAGATCCTCCGCGCGATCCTCCGCCGGCGCACGGAACAGGCGCTGCTGCTGCTGAAGGCCCACATCGAGGGCAGCAAGGCCGAGGTGCGCAAGATCAGCCTGCACCAGCTCTATCTCGCCCGGCAGGACTGAACGTCCCGCGCGGTCAGGCTACGGTCGCGCCGTCCACCACCCGCCCGTCGAACAGTTCGATCACGCGGTCGCACCGCGCCGCGAGCCGCGGGTCGTGCGTGACCAGCAGGAAGGCGATGCCCTGCTCCTGGTTGAACTCGCGCATGAGCGCGAACACGTCGTCCGCGCTCTTGGAGTCGAGATTTCCTGTGGGCTCGTCCGCAAGCACCAGCGCCGGGCGCGCCGCGAGGGCTCGCGCGATGGCCACGCGCTGCTGCTGGCCGCCGGAGAGCTGATTCGGGCGGCTTGCCGCCTTGTCCGCGAGGCCGACCCGTGCGAGCAGTTCGCGCGCGTTCGCGGCCATGGCGGGCTCCGGACGGCCGCGGTCGATGATCTGCGGCATCATCACGTTCTCCAGCGCGCTGAACGCCGGGATGAGGTGGTGGAACTGGAACACGAAGCCCAGCGTGCGTCCGCGCAGGCGCGTGACGCCGGCCTCGTCGAGCGCGGTGGCGTTCTCGCCGCGAATGAAGACCTCGCCGCCCGTCGGCCGCTCGAGCAGCCCCACGATGTTGAGCAGCGTGCTCTTGCCCGACCCCGACGGTCCCACGAGCGCCACGAATTCGCCGGCCTGCAGTTCCGCCGAGATGCCGTGCAGCACCTCCGCCTCGTTGGGCTGCCCCACGTTGTAGGACTTGCGCACCGCCTCCAGGCGCAGGACGCTCTCAGCCATTGCGGATGGCCGTGACGGGGTCGAGCCGCGAGGCGCGCCGGGCCGGCAGGGCCGCGGCGACGAGGCCGATGAGCAGCGCGGTGATGCAGGCCGACACGACGATCTCCAGATCCACCGCGGGCTTGAAGAACACCGAACCGTCCGGGTTGCGGAACACGCCCGAGAACGCGGAGACAAGTCCGAAACCCAGGAGCACGCCGGCGAGCGACCCCGCGAAGCCGTACACCGCGCCCTGCAGCAGGAACACGCTCATGATGTTGCGGCGGCTCGCGCCCATGGCGCGGAGGATGCCGATCTCCTTCGACTTCTGCACCACCGACACCACCAGCACGCTCGCGATGCCCAGCGCGACGATGAGGATGACGAAGCCGCGGATGAGCCGGTTGGTGAGCGTCTGGTTCTTGAGCGCGGACAGCAGCTGCGCGTTCGTCTGCATCCACGATTCGGCCTGCAGGCCGGTCTGTGCCTCCACTCGGCGCGCGACCGTCTCGGCGTCGAACAGCCGCTCCACCGTCGCATCGATGTTCGACACGCCGCCCACGAGGTCCAGCAGGTTCTGCGTGAGGCGCAGCGGCAGGAACACCCAGCGCTGGTTGACCTCCTTGTTGCCCACGTCGAAGATGCCGACGATGGTCACGACGTCGTCGCGGTTCTGCGACGAAGCGATGCGCAGCTTGTCGCCGAGGGTCACGCCCAGGTCGCGCGAGAGATCCACGCCGATGAGCGCGTCGGTCCCCGACAGGCGGAACTCGCCTGCCACCATGTAGTCGCGGAACTTCACGACGCGCAGGTAGCGTTCCGGCTCCACGCCCAGCAGCGCCACCGACTTGGAGGCATTGCCCCGCACCGCGAACGCCGGCCCCGACACCATCGGCGACACCGCGACGACGCCGGGCGTGGCCTCGATGACCGGCACGACGCGTTCCCACTGGTCGATGGAGCGCAGGCGCTGCGCGCGCTTCTCGATCACCGCCGCCACCGGCGGCCCGGTGCGCTCCATGACCGGACGGGCGGCGTCCTCCACAGGGCGGACCACCACGTGCGGCTGCGTGCCGAGCGTGCGCGCGATGATGTTGGCCTGCAGGCCCTCGATGAGCGCCGTGAGGAAGATGATGACGGCCACGCCCGCCGTGACGCCGCTGAGGATGAGCGCCGTCTGCATGCGTCCCTCGCGCAGGAAGCGCAGCGCCACCAGCCAGGCGAACGGCAGCGGGATCATGGCCGCCGCGCGCGGACCTTCATGCCTTCGCGCACGGCCGCCTCGGACGGCGGCACCACGACCTCGCCTTCCTTCACGCCTTCCAGCAGCGCGACCTGCCCCGTCCCGCGTGCGCCGAGGCGCACGGGCACCCGCACGGCCACGCCGTCGCGGATCGCAAGGACCCACGGGGTGGTCCCCGACGCGCCGCGGACGGCCTCGGCATCGATGAGCAGCGCGTTGGCCTGCTTCGTCGCGACGATCTCGGCGGAGACCGTCATGTCCACGCGCACGAACTCCGGCGGCTGCGGAATCGCGAGCCGCACCTCCACCGTGCCGCGCTGCACGTCGACGCTGGGTGCGATGCGCGCGACCTCCCCGCGGAAGCGGCGGCCGGGGTAGGCGTCGGCCGCGATCTCCGCACTCTGGCCGAGGGCCACGAGCGGGAGGTTCTTCTCGTCCACCTGGAACAGGGCCTGGAGCGCACCCGCCGCCACCGAGAAGAGCTTCGTGTTGGCGGGCACGAGATCGCCCGGCTCGGCGTCGCGCCGCAGCAGCGTGCCGTCCACCGGCGTGACGATCCGCGTGTACCCGAGCTTCGCGCGCGCCACCTCCAGCGCGGCGCGGGCCTGCGCCTCGCGTGCGTACGCGAGCGCGACCTCGCTGCCGCGCGGACGCGCGGCCTCCGCCTGGCGGGCCGCACCACGCTGACGGGCGAGCGCGGCGTCGAGATTGCGCCGGGCCTCGTCGAGGCGCGCCTGGCTGTAGAAGCCCGCCGAGACCAGATCGGACGCGCGCGCGAACTCGCTGCGGGCGAGAGCCACGTCCGCGTCGGCCTGCCGCAGCTGCTGTTCCGCAACCGGAAGCGTGGTGGCGCCCAGCTGTGCGAGGCGGGCCTTCGCTTCCTGCAGCGCCGCCTCGGCCTGACCGACGGCGGCGCGCGCTTCGTCGTCATGCAGCGTGGCGAGCGTCTGCCCGGCGCGCAGGCGGGCGCCCTCGATCACGTCGACCTTGTCGATGACGCCGGCGATCTGCGCTCCGATGTCGATGCGCGACTCGGCGACGATGCGTCCCGTCGCCACGACGGTCTGCACGAGGTCCCCGCGCGACGGCACCACGACACGGACGGCCGGCCCGGCCACGGCCCGATAGCCGAAGACGCCTGCAGCCGCCAGGACTGCGACGAGCAGCCAGACGGCGGGACGCCGGACCAGGGACGGTCGCGCCATCGCCGGGGTCACCGGCTATTTCGCGAACAGGCGGGAGGGATCGGCGAAGGCCTTGAACTCGAGCGCATTGCCGCAGGGGTCGAGGAAGAACATGGTGGCCTGTTCACCCACCTGCCCCTGGAAGCGGATGTGCGGCGCGATCACGAACTGCGTGCCGGCAGCCTTCAGCTTCTCGGCCATCGCGTTCCACTCGTCCATGGACAGCACGACGCCGAAATGCCGGACCGGGACGTTGTCGCCGTCCACCGCGTTGGTCTGCCGATGCCCGGCCTCGTCCGGCGAGAGGTGCGCCACGATCTGGTGGCCGTACAGGTTGAAGTCCACCCACTCGTCGGAAGACCGGCCCTCCGGGCAGCCGAGCAATTCGCCATAGAACGCGCGGGCGCGGGCGAGCGAGGTGACGGGGAAGGCGAGGTGGAAGGGGTGCAGGGCGGTCATGGGCGAAGCGACAGGAGCAGTTGACAGCCCGGATTGTCTCAGCAATCGGGCAAGCCGGTCAGCGCCCCGCCCGCCGCGCCCGCAGGGCCTCCAGCGCCAGCATGAGCCCCGTCGTGAAGATCGTGAGCAGCGTGGCCACCGCCGCGATCACCGGGGTGATGTTCTCGCGCAGGCCCGTGAACATCTGCCGGGGCAGCGTGGTCTGCTCGGGCCCGGCGAGGAACAGCACGACCACCACCTCGTCGAAGGACGTCGCGAAGGCGAACAGAGCCCCGGCGACGATGCCCGGCGCGATGAGCGGCAGCGTGACCCGGAAGAAGGTGGTGAGCGGACCGGCGCCGAGGCTGGCACTCGCGCGGGCGAGGCGCCGGTCGAAGCCCTCCAGCGTGGCCGACACGGTCGTGAGCACGAAGGGCGTGCCCAGCGCCGCGTGCACGAGCACGAGACCGGTGTAGCTGTCCGCCAGACCCAGCGGCGCAAAGAACAGGTAGGCGCCCGCGCCCACGACCACCACGGGCACGATCATCGGGGAGATCAGCACGGCCAGCAGCCAGCCCTTGCCTGCAAAGCGCACCTGCGACAGCCCCATCGCCGCCAGCGTGCCCAGCACCGTCGCGAGGGCAGTGGCCGCCGGCGCGATCAGGAAGCTGTTGCCGGCCGCACGGCGCCACTCCGCCGACGCGAACAGCGCGCGGTACCAGTCGAGCGACCAGGCCTGAACCGGATACACGAGAAAGCTGCCCGCCGAGAAGGACAGCGGCACGATGACCAGGATCGGCAGCAGCAGGAACAGCAGCACGAGCACGCACAGCGCGCGCACGGCCCACAGTCCGAGGCGGTCGAGGGCCGTCATGCCGCGGCGAGCCCCTCGCCGGACGCGAAGCGGCGGTACACGCCGTAGAGCACCAGTGTCGCCGCGAGCAGCACGGCCCCCAGCGCGCAGGCCATGCCCCAGTTGAGTTCCACGTTGGCGTACTGCGCCACGCTGTAGCTCAGCATCTGGTCCGCGGGCCCGCCCAGCAGCGCGGGCGTCACGTAGTAGCCGATGGCGAGAATGAAGACGAGCAGCACGCCAGCGGTCACGCCGGGCAGCGTCTGCGGCACGACGACCCGCACGAACGCGCCCAGCGGATGGCTTCCGAGCGACACGGCTGCGCGCTGATAGTCCCTCGGAATGCTCCGCATCACGCTGTACAGCGGCAGGATCATGAAGGGCAGCAGGATGTGCGTCATCGCGATGACCACGCCGGTGCGGTTGAAGAGCAGTTCCAGCGGGCGGTCGATCCAGCCCATGCCGGCGAGCGCGCGATTCACCAGGCCCTCCGACTGAAGCAGCACGATCCACGCGGCGACGCGCACGAGGATCGAGGTCCAGAAGGGCACCAGCACGAGGATCAGCAGGCGGTTGGCGGTGCGCGCGGACAGCGTCGACAGCCACCATGCGAGCGGATACGCGAACACGAGACACAGCACCGTCACCGTGGCGCCGATGCCGAGGGTGCGCAGGAGCAACCTCACGAATACGGCCTGGTCGTCCGGCACACGCTCGATCCCCTGCGAAGTGCGGCGCAGGTCCACGGCGGCCAGCAGGTAGTCCGGTGTCCAGCGTGACCCGTTGCGGGCGATCACGGCCCAGGGCTCGGGCTGCGCCCAGCGAGGGTCGCCGTCGACCAGCGCGGCCTTGGCCGCGGCAGCCTCGAGCCCCGCGAGTGCCTCCCGCTTGCGGAACGTGCCCATCACCAGCGACCGCGCGCCGGGCCACTCGCCGTTGAGGCGACGTGCAAGCAGGCCCGCGTCGGCGGTGTCGCGCAGCGCGCCGAGGTCGCGGGCCAGCGCGGCGTAGGCGGCGTCCGGCACCGGGGCGTCCTCGCGCCATCCGGCCAGCGCCCGCACGGTGGCGGGCAGCGCCCGCGCTACTTCAGGATTCTCCACGGCACGCAGGAGCAGCGCGCCGATCGGCACGAGAAAGGTGAACAGCAGAAAGACGAACAGCGGCAGCGTGAGCAGCAGCGCCCGGGCGATGCGGACGCGCTGCTCGCGACGGAGCGCGCCCGCGGCCGCGGAGGACTCAGCGCCGGTCACGCGCCGTCGTCACTGCGCGGCCCAGGACGCGAAGCGCTTCTCCAGCGCCTCGCCCTGATCGGCCCAGAAACGGATGTCGAAGCGCAGGCCCTCCTTCGCATTCGCAGGCGACGAGGGCAGGTTGGCCAGCACCTTCGCGTCCAGCTTCGCGAGCGCCTTCGTGTTGGTGGGGCCGTAGCTGATGGCCTTCGCGTACTCGGCCTGCCGCGCAGGGTCGGACGCGAACGCGACGAAGCGCATGGCCAGATCGCGGTTGGGCGTGCCCTTGGGCACAGTCCAGAACTCCACGTCGTAGACGTTGCCGCCCCAGGCGATGCGGAGATTGCGGCCCTCGCGCTGCGCAGCGTCGATGCGGCCGTTGTACGCGCTCGCCATGACGACGTCGCCCGCGACCAGGAACTGCGGCGGCTGCGCGCCGGCCTCCCACCACTGGATGTGCGGCTTCAGCTCGGCCAGCTTGCGGAAGGCGCGCTCCGCGCCCTCGGGCGTGGCGAGCACCTTGTAGACGTCCGCCGGCTTCACGCCGTCGGCCATGAGCGCGAACTCCAGGTTGTAGCGCGCCCCCTTGCGCAGCGCGCGCTTGCCGGGCCACTTCCGCACGTCCCAGAAGTCGGCCCAGTGCTTCGGCGCATCCTTCACGCGGTCGCCGTTGTAGGCGATGACGGTGGACCACACGAAGATGCCCACGCCGCACTCGTGCACGGCCGCCGGCAGGAAGTCCGCCTTGCTGCCGATGCGGCTCCAGTCGAGCGGCTCGAACAGGCCTTCGTCGCAGCCGCGGTCCACGTCCGGCGACTCGGTTTCCACCACGTCCCACGTGACCCTGCGCGCCTCCACCATGACCTTCACCTTGGCCTGCTCACCGTTGTATTCGACCGGCACGATGCGCGCGTTCGCGCTTTTCTCGAACGGCTCGTAGAACGCCTTCTTCTGCGCGTTGCCGTTGGCGCCGCCGAAGTTGACGATCGTCAGCGTGGTCTGGGCGTCGGCCATCGGCGCCGCGGACAGGACGGCAGCAGCCAGCAGCGTGGCGAGAGCGTGGGATCGGGACATGACTCCTCCGGAGGAACGGACGGGGGTGCGCATCAGCGGTACACCCTCAGATGCTCGGGCGGCACGGCGAGCGAGACGGCGCTGCCGCGCGGCGGACAGGGGCCCAGGGGCAGCTTCACGGTCGCGGGCACCGTACCCAAGACGCACCTCAGGCGCAGATGGTCGCCGAAGTACAGGACATCGTCCACGGTCGCCGGGAGCACGGCCACGGTCTCGGCGTCGCGCGCGAGGCGGAGCCGCTCGGGCCGGATCATCGCAGTCACCTCCGCGCCGGCCGGCAGGTCGCCGAGATCGCCCGCCACACCGGCCAGGCGGTGCCCCAAGGCCTGGACGTCCACCGCGTCGCCGCGCCGCGCGATCAGTCGCGCCGGCAGGAAGGCGGCATCGCCCACGAAGCCGGCGACGAAGCGGTTGGCCGGCGTCTCGTACAGACGGTCCACGGGGTCCACCTGCTGCAGCCGGCCGTCCTGGAACACCGCCACGCGGTCGGACAGCGTCAGCGCCTCGCCCTGGTCGTGGGTGACGTACACGAAGGTGAGACCCAGCTGCCGGTGCAGCGCCTTCAGCTCGATCTGCATGTGCTCGCGCAGCTGCTTGTCGAGCGCGCCGAGCGGTTCGTCCATGAGCACGAGCGCGGGCTCGAACACCAGCGCCCGGGCCAGCGCGACGCGCTGCTGCTGTCCGCCGGAGAGCTGCGTCGGCCGGCGGGACTCGAAGCCTCGCAGCTGCACCATGTCGAGCGCGCGCAGGACCCGCGCCTCGCGATCGGCGCGGGACACGCGGCGCACCGTCAGCGGATAGGCGACGTTCTCGCCCACGGTGAGATGGGGGAACAGCGCGTAGCTCTGGAACACCATCCCGAAGTTGCGCCGGTGCGCCGGCACGGAGCGCAGGGAGCGCCCGTCGAGCAGGATGTCGCCGGCCGTGGGCGACTCGAACCCGGCCAGCATCATCAGCGTGGTGGTCTTGCCCGAGCCGGACGGACCCAGCAGCGTGAGAAACTCGCCGCGGCGCACATCGAGGTCCAGGTCCCGCACGGCGAAGCTCCGGCCGTCGTAGGTCTTGGAGACGGCGGCGAAGCGGACGAGGGGCGCGGAGGCGTCGGCGGTCATGCGGAAGGAACGGCAGCGATCGGTCGGACAGTATCACAGGCCCTCCGGAAGACCGGGACACCGGCGGTGGCACCGCCTGAGGACCCGGGATGCCCGGACACGCAGTTCCAACCGGCATTGCCGTCCCGAGACGCGTCCATGCGACCGCCTGCCGTTCCCGCCCTGCTCCTGCTGTCGGGCTGCACCTGGGCCGGTCCGTAACGCACTGAGCCACCGGTGCCCTCGAGCGAGGCCGATAGCCGCCGCATCTGCTGGCAGCGCATGCAGGCCGCCCGCGCGGGGGACATGCTGACGGTGCCGGACCGGCACCAGGTACGCATGTGTCTCGAGCGCAGGGAATACGAAGCGACCCGAGCGTCAGAGGATGCGCCGCCGACGGTGGTCCCAGGTCGACAGCGGTACGAGGCTTTCGTATCATCCCGGGTTGTCTGCGGAGGCGCGTGATTTGTCGGAGTCACGCGCCCGCCGCTGCCGAGACGAGCGCCGCCCGGCCCTGCCGGGCGACAGACCCCGAAAGAGCGCAACCGGGCCCGCCCCGGGACGGCGCTCCCGACACGGGGCAGCGCGCGCGGCTCGCCTTGCCGGGAATCGCGAACACCGACTTCGGGGCCGCCAACGGCCCGCCGAAGCCCATGGGACTCCCGGGAGCAAGATCGTGTGGTCCGAACTGCGCGCACTGCGCGATGACATCGACTGCGGCACACCGCCGCGCGACGGCGCGCCCGTCACCCTGACGGTCGACGGCGTGGAGGTGACGGTCCCCGCGGGCAGCAGCGTCATGCTCGCCGCCGCGACCTGCGACCGCCCGATTCCCAAGCTCTGCGCCACCGACTCGCTCGAGGCCTTCGGCAGCTGCCGGGTCTGTCTCGTCGAGATCGAGGGGCGCAAGGGCTTTCCCGCCGCGTGCACCACGCCGGTCGAGCCCGGCATGATCGTGCGTACGCGCAGCGACGCAATCGACCGCCTGCGCAAGGGCGTGCTCGAGCTCTACCTCTCCGACTTCCCGGCCGGCGACGTGCCGGACGGCTGGAGCGAATTCCACGAGGTCCTCGACGCGGTGGGTGTGCACGGCCATCCTTACGGCGAGGGCCGGAACCACCTCGCGGCACCCGTCGACCTGTCCAATCCCTATTTCCTCTTCGACCCCGCGAAGTGCATCGTGTGCAGCCGCTGCGTGCGCGCGTGCGAGGAAATCCAGGGCACATTCGCCCTGGCCATCGAGGGGCGGGGATTCGAATCGCGCGTCGTGGCGGGTCAGGCGCAGACCTTCCTGGACAGCGAGTGCGTGAGCTGCGGCGCATGCGTCCAGGCGTGCCCCACCCAGTCCCTGATCGAGAAGAGCCTGTTCGAAGGAGGGTACGTCCGTGCCGAATCCCCGCAAACCTGAGTCGAGCGTCGTCACCACCTGCGCCTACTGCGGCGTCGGCTGCGGCTTCAAGGCCGAGGTCGCGCAAGGTCGCGTGGTGCGCATGATCCCCTGGAAGGAAGGCAAGGCGAACCACGGCCACAGCTGCGTGAAGGGGCGCTTCGCCTTCGACTACTACGCGCACCCGGATCGTGTCCGGACGCCCCTGATACGCGAGAGCACCGATGCGCCGTGGCGCCCCGTCGGCTGGGACGAAGCCATCGCACACGCGGCCTCGGCGCTCCGGGACATCCAGGCGCGCCACGGGGTGAAGTCGGTCGGTGCGGTTTCGAGTTCGCGCTGCACCAACGAGGAGATCTTCCTCGTCCAGAAATTCGCGCGCGTCGCGCTCCGCAACAACAACATCGACAACTGCTCGCGCATCTGCCACTCGCCGACGCAGTTCGGCCTGTCCGCCACGCTCGGCGCGGGCGCCGCCAGCCAGCACTTCGACTCGGTGCTCGCAGCCGACGTCATCCTCGTGGTGGGTGCGAACCCGACCGAGGGTCATCCGGTCTTCGGATCACTCATGAAGCGGCGCATCCGGGAGGGCGCGAAGCTCATCGTCCTCGACCCGCGCCGCACCGAGACGGTGGACTCCCCGCACTGCCGCGCAGACGTGCACCTTCCGCTGCGGCCGGGCACCAACGTCGCCGTCCTCGACAGCCTCGCGCACGTCATCGTCCGCGAGCACCTCTTCGACGAAGCCTTCATCCGCGCCCGCTGCCGCGAGGACGAGTTCCGCACCTGGGCGGCGCTGGTGGGCGACGACCGGTACAGCCCGGAGGTCGTCGGTCCCGAAGCCGGCCTGGACCCCGAAGCGATCCGCCGGGCCGCGCGTCTCTACGCAGGCGGGCCGAACAGCATCATCTACTACGGACTCGGGGTGACCGAGCACAGCCAGGGTTCCACGGGCGTGATGTGCCTGGGCAAGCTGGCGCTCGCCTGCGGGATGCTCGGCCGG
>ERZ1066136.1590-NODE-1590-length-11154-cov-10.094153_pt1 | contig 11154 bp, 6 predicted proteins | sample MGYA00382783_ERZ1066136 | MGnify/ENA primary metagenome ERZ1066136 (study PRJEB33369, sample SAMEA5778366) | biofilm metagenome | biome: Industrial cooling water; feature: Water cooling tower basin; material: Biofilm | place: United Arab Emirates | collected... | reverse complement strand
GCACGAATGCCGATCCGGCATTGAAGCATTGCAGCAGCCGCCCGCGGGCATACTGCCGCCTTTGCCGCCGCCGGTCGCACGAGGGCCGCGCGGTGCGCACAGGCTGCCGGCGGTCCTGCCCGCCGTCGAACACCTCGCTGCAGCCTGCCGGCCCACCGCCACGAGCGGCGCGCCGATCCGTCGAACCGGGCGACCCACAAGGAGACAGGCATGATGAAGCCCGCCGAAGGCATCCGCAGCTCGCACGCGAGCCTGCTCGACGCCGTGGTGGCCGCCGTGACCGCACAGGCCAAGGCCGGCGAGCGCGCGCTGATCGAAGCATTCGTGCGCGAGTACTACCGCCAGGTCGATCCCGAAGACCTGGCCGCGCGCGGCGTCGAGGACCTGGCCGGCGCGGCGCTGTCGCACTGGCAGTTCGGCCGCAACCGCGCCCCGGTCGAGGGCGGCAGCGCGCGCGTGCGCGTGCTCAGCCCGACGCCGGCCGAGCACGGCTGGAACTCGCGCCACACGGTGATCGAGATCGTCAACGACGACATGCCGTTCCTGGTCGATTCGGCGTCGATGGAAGTCAACCGGCAGGGACTGACGCTGCACCTGATCGTCCACCCGGTGCTGGCGGTGCAGCGCGATGCGGCCGGCCAGGTCACCCGCCTGGCCGCGCGCCGCGATGCGCCCGAGCTGCCGCGCGAGAGCTGGATGCACATCGAGGTCGACCGCCAGGTCGATGCGGCCAGCCGCCAGCACCTGGCGGCCGGCATCGAGCGCGTGCTGGCCGACGTGCGCGCCACCACCGGCGACTTCGCGGCGATGCGCGAGCGGCTGCGCGCGGCGATCGCCGAGATCGAGGCCGGCGTGCCGGCCGCGGCGCAGGCCGAGCGCGACGAGACCCGCGCGTTCCTCGAATGGCTGGTGCACGACCACCTGCTGCTGCTCGGCTACCGCGAGCACGAGCTGACCACGCAGGACGGCGAGGACGTGCTCAAGCTCGTGCCCGGCAGCGGGCTGGGCATCCTGCGCGAGACCGGCGCCGAGAAAGTGTCGGGCAGCTTCTCCGCGGTGCCGGCCAACGCGCGCGCGCTGGCGCATGCGCCGGTGCCGATCGTGCTGATGACCAAGGCCAATGCGCGCTCGACCGTGCACCGGCCGGGCTACGTCGACTACATCGGCATCAAGCGCTTCGACGCGCAGGGCAAGGTGATCGGCGAGCACCGCTTCCTCGGTCTGCTCACCAGCACCGCCTACAGCGCGCGCGTGGCGGAGATTCCGCTGCTGCGCGGCAAGGTCGCGGCAGTGGCCAACCGCGCGGGTCTGGCGCCCGATTCGCACCTGGGCAAGGCGCTCACGCACATCCTGGAGACCTACCCGCGCGACGAGCTGTTCGCGATCGGCGCCGACGAGCTGCACGACATCGCGATGGGCATCCTGCAGCTGGGCGAGCGGCAGCGCTTCCGCCTGTTCGTGCGGCGCGATCCGTTCGACCGCTTCGTCTCCTGCCTGATCTACGTGCCGCGCGAGAACTACGGCACCGAGCTGCGGCGCAAGTTCATCGACATCCTGACCGCGGCGTTCAACGGCAGCTCGAGCGAGTTCGACGTGCTGCTGACCGACGCCATCCTGGCGCGCATTCACATCACCGTGCGCACCACGCCCGGCCAGGTGCCGGACGTGGACCGCCGCGCGCTCGAGGCGACACTGGCGCAGGCGGCGCGGCGCTGGGACGACGAGCTGCGCGATGCGCTGATCGAGGCCGAGGGCGAGGGCCGTGGTGCGCAGCTTTACAAGCGCTGGCAGCGCGCGTTCCCGGGTGCGTACCGCGAGCGCATGAGCCCGCGCGGCGCGGTGGCCGACATCCGCAAGATGGACGCGCTCGGCGCGCAGGGCAGCGCGTTCGCGCTGTACCGCCCGCTGGGCGGACCCGACAACGCGCTCGGCTTCAAGGTGTATCGCGCCGGCAGTCCGGTGGTGCTGTCGTCGAGCCTGCCGATGCTCGAGCGCATGGGGGTGCTGGTGCTGACCGAGCACCCGGCGCATATCAGCCCGGAAGGTGTGGCGCCGGTGTGGATCCACGATTTCGAGCTGCAGGCGCCGGCCGGCCAGGAGCTCGACATCGACGCGCTGCGGCCGCTGTTCGAAGACGCCTTCGCGCGCGTGATGGATGGCCGCGTCGAGAACGACGACTTCAACCGGCTGGTGCTGCGCGCGGCGCTGCCGGCCGACGAGATCGTCGTGCTGCGCGCCTATGCGAAGTACCTGAAGCAGATCGGCTTTGCGCTGTCGCAGAGCGCGATCGAGACCACGCTGGCCGCGCACGCCGGCATCGCGCGCCAGCTGGTGAACCTGTTCAAGCTGCGCTTCGACCCGGCGCGGCAGGACGCCGACAACGCCGAGGCCACGCGCCTGCAGCTGGCGGCGATCGACGATGCGCTCGACAAGGTCAGCAACCTCAACGACGACCGCGTGCTGCGCCAGCTGCTGGCCACCATCCAGGCGACGCTGCGCACCAATTTCTGGCGGCGCAATCACCACGACGAGCCGCGCAGCTACCTGAGCTTCAAGTTCGATCCGGCCAGGATCCCCGGCCTGCCCGAGCCGCGGCCGATGTTCGAGATCTTCGTCTACAGCACGCGCTTCGAGGGCATCCATCTGCGCGGCGGCAAGGTCGCGCGCGGCGGCCTGCGCTGGTCGGACCGGCCGGAGGACTTCCGCACCGAGGTGCTGGGGCTGGTCAAGGCGCAGATGGTGAAGAACACCGTGATCGTGCCGGTGGGATCGAAGGGCGGCTTCGTGCTGAAGAAGGCGCCGCCCGCCACCGAGCGTGAAGCGTTCATGGCCGAAGGCGTGGCCTGCTACAAGGACTTCCTGCGCGGCCTGCTCGATCTGACCGACAACATCGTCGGCGGCCAGATCGTGCCGCCGCCGCAGACCGTGCGCCACGACGGCGACGACCCGTATCTCGTGGTCGCCGCCGACAAGGGCACCGCCACCTTCTCCGACTACGCCAACAGCGTCAGCAGGGAGTACGGCCACTGGCTGGGCGACGCCTTCGCCTCCGGCGGCAGCGCCGGCTACGACCACAAGAAAATGGGAATCACCGCCCGCGGCGCGTGGGAGAGCGTCAAGCGCCACTTCCGCGAGATGGGCGTGGACACGCAGACCACCGACTTCACGGTGGTCGGCATCGGCGACATGTCGGGCGACGTGTTCGGCAACGGCATGCTGCTGTCGAAGCACATCAAGCTGGTGGCGGCGTTCGACCACCGGCACGTGTTCATTGACCCCACGCCGGATCCGGCGGCGAGCTACGCCGAGCGTGCGCGGCTGTTCGCGCTGCCGCGCTCGTCGTGGGCCGATTACGACGCCGAGCTGATCAGCACCGGCGGCGGGGTGTGGCCGCGCAGCGCCAAGAGCATCCCGGTGTCGCCCGAGGCGCGCGCCGCACTGGGCATCGCCGCCGACGCGCTCACGCCCAACGAGCTGCTGCACGCGATCCTGAAGGCGCCGGTCGACCTGCTCTACAACGGCGGCATCGGCACCTATGTGAAGGCCGGCAGCGAAAGCCACGCCGAGGTCGGCGACCGCGCCAATGACGCGATCCGCGTCAACGGCCGGCAGCTGCGCTGCAAGGTGGTGGGCGAAGGCGGCAACCTCGGCTGCACGCAGCGCGGCCGAATCGAGTACGCACTCAATGGCGGCCGCATCAACACCGACGCCATCGACAACTCGGCCGGCGTGGACACCTCCGACCACGAGGTCAACATCAAGATCCTGCTGGGTCTGGTGATGGCCGACGGCGAGATGACCGAGAAGCAGCGCAACGCGCTGCTGGCGGAGATGACCGACGAGGTCGCCGCGCTGGTGCTGCGCGACAACTACTTCCAGACCCAGGCGCTGTCGGTGGCCGGCCGGGTCGGCGCGCGCCTGCTCGAGCAGCAGCAGCGCTTCATGAAGTTCCTCGAGCGCAAGGGCCGGCTGAACCGCAGCATCGAGTTCCTGCCGACCGACGAGGAGTTCGCCGACCGCAAGGTGCGCGGCGTCAGCCTCACCAGCCCCGAGCGCGCGGTGCTGCTGGCCTACAGCAAGATGTGGCTGTTCGACGAGCTGCTCGCGTCCGACCTGCCCGACGATCCGTGGATCGCCACCGCGCTGGCGCGCTACTTCCCGAGTGCGCTGCGGCAGCGCTACGCGGCGGCGATGCCGCGCCATCCGCTCAAGCGCGAGATCGTCGCCACCCACGTGCTCAACAGCATGGTCAACCGCGTCGGCGCCACCTTCGTGCACCGCCTGACCGAGGCCACCGGCCGCGACCCGGCGCAGATCGTGCGCGCCTACCTGCTGGCGCGCGAGAGCTTCGGCCTGGTGACGATGTGGCAGGAGATCGAGGCGCTCGACAACCAGGTGCCCGACGTCGTGCAGGCCTCGATGGTGATCGAACTCGGTCGCCTGGTGCTGCGCGCGACCATGTGGTTCCTGCGCTGGCGCCGCCTGGGCGAGCCGATGGGCGAGACCATCGGCCGCTTCGCGCCCGCGGTGGCCGCGCTGGCGCAGCGCGAGGTCGCGCGCCGCGCCGCCGGCGCCGGCGATGCCGCGCATCAGCAGGACCGCCGCTGGATCGACGCCGGCGTGCCGGCGCAGCTGGCGCACCGGGTCGCCTGCGCGCAGCTGATGGTGGCCGCGCTCGACATCATGGAGACCGCCGATGGTGTCGGCCAGCCGATCGAGCGCGTGGCCGACGTCCACCTGGCGATCGGCGAGCAGCTCGGCCTGAACCGCGTGCGGCAGCTGATCGCCGCGCTGCCCTCGGACGGCTACTGGGAGGGCCGCGCCAAGGCCGCGTTGGGCGACGACATGGCCAGCCTGCAGCAGGCGCTCACCGCCGAGGCGCTGCGTCTGAGCGCCGATGGCGGCGATGCGCTGGAGCGCTGGTCGGCGCACAACGGCGGCGCGCTCGAGCGCGTGCAGCGCCTGCTGGGCGAGCTGGCGGAGGTGCGCAACGCCGATCTGGCGATGCTGTCGGTGGCGCTGCGCGAGCTGCGCAACCTCGCCTGACCGGCGCACGCCGCGACCGCCGTGCAGCCCGCGCCGACCGACTACCTGACGCCGACCGCGGTCGGCGTGGTGTCGCGCGCGTGGGTGATGCGGCTGGTCAGCGGCGTGCCCGATCTGTCGACCGCGCAGCGCAAGCAGCTGGTCGACCAGCTGTGCGACTACCAGCCGCCGCGCCGCCACGGCCTGCGCGACACCTTCATCGCCTGGTGCGTGCTGCTCGGCGGCGCGATGCTGTTCAACGCGCTCGACCTGCCCGGCTGGATCGGCTTCGTGATCGGCCTCGTGCTGCTGGTGCTGCTGGCGCGCGCGCTGGCCGTGAAGGCGCTGCGCTGGCGGCTCGGCCGGCTGCTCGACGAGGACCGGATCACCGGGCGCTGAGCGGGCGCTGTTCGGGCCACCAACGCGCGCGGCCAACGCACCGCGCCAGGCTCACCCTCGACATTCCCGGCAACGGCGTATCGCGCGATACGGACACGCCACCGGCGTGCATGCCGCTGCACAGCGGCCCTCCTGGCGCTTGACCTGCACCAAGCGCGCGCTGCGGCGCGCTCATGACAATCCGCCGCCTGCATCGTCGATGCAGGCATGGGCGCGCCACGGGCCGGGGGGCACCGCGGCGCGCATTCGCAAATCGCAGTCGGAGTGTTCATGAACAAGCATCTCGTCCCCCTCGCCCTGCTGGCCGCCGTCGGCGCCGCCAGTGCGCAGACCAGCAACGTGCAGATCTACGGCCTGATCGACGCGGGCTACAAGCTCAACCGGCCCGACGATGTGCGCGGCGTCAGCACGCCGTCCACGCGCGGCATCGCCAGCGGCAATTCGGCCGGCAGCCGGCTCGGACTGCGCGGCAGCGAATCGCTCGGCAGCCAGCTCAAGGCGTTCTTCGTGCTGGAAAACGGCTTCCTGCTCGACACCGGCATGGCCGATCAGGGCGGCCTGCTGCTCGGCCGCGAAGCCAGCGTCGGCCTGGAGTCCGCGCTCGGCCGCATCTCGTGGGGCCGCATCCCCAACCTCAGCTCGAACGCCGGCACCTACGCGATGATGGGCAGCATCGATCCGTTCCTCACCGGCTTCGACGAGGCCGGCGCGCAGTCGACCTTCGCCTGGTCGCTGTACCGCGTCGACAACGCGGTCGCGTTCCAGACGCCGGTGCTGGGCGGGTTCCGTGCCGGCGCGCTGTACTCGTTCAACGTTGCTGGTGCGGAGTCGGCCGGCAGCGACCGCAACACGCGCTTCGCCGGCGTGACCGTCAACTACGTCGCCGGACCGCTGTGGAGCGGCGTGTCGATCGAGCAGCAGCAGAACGCAGGCAGCACGCTGACCGACGACAAGGTCGTCAAGCTCGGCATCAACTACAACCTCGGCGTGATCAAGCCCTACCTCGGCTGGTCGCGCGCCCGCGGCGCGCACCGGATCGGCGACAACTTCAGCCTGGTCGGCACCGACGTCGCCTCGACCTCGACCCTGGCCGGCCTGACCGCGCCGCTGGCCGGTGGCGTGCTGCAGGCGAGCTGGCAGAAGCTCGACGGCGACCCGGTGCGCCTGGCCGGGCTGACCAGCGCGCAGTCGTTCGGCCGCACGGTCGCCGCCATCGGCTACGAGTACCCGCTGTCGCGTCGCACCGCGCTGTGGGGCGTGTTCTCGCGCTCGCAGGGCGAGGGCGCGCTCGACGCCGACGCGACGCTGGCGCTGGGCGCCGACGCTGCCAAGGACGCGCTCAAGCTCGTCAACCGCAACACGCTGCAGGTGGGAATGCGGATGGTGTTCTGACCATCCTCGCCCGCCTCAGCGGCAAGGCGGCCGCCGCCATCGCGGCGGCCGCGCAAGGACCGCTGCTCATGCATCACGTCTTCCACAGCCAGCCCTGGGTCTTCGTGCCCGAACCGGCGCGCGTGCGCGCGCTGTACGAGGCGCACGGCCGGCCGCAGCGCGTGCCGCGCGGCGGCACCCTCAAGCGCGAGGGCGAGCCGGCGCGCCTGTTCTTCCTGCTGCGCGGGTTGTGCGGCTACCTGATCAACGAGGACCGGCCGCGCTCGCAGATCCTCGGCCTGATCCTGCCCGGCCGCTCGATGGGCGACGTCACCTGCCTGACCGGCCGCCGCGTCAACGTGCACACGGTGGCGCTGCGCGAGTCCGAGGTGCTGACGCTGCGGCCGCAGATCCTGCAGGAGGCGATGCGCGCCGACTGCGACATGGCGCTCACCGTCGCCCGCGCCACGGCGATCAAGCTCGAGTGCGCGATGGAAGGGATGATGATCAACAACGCCGCCGAGCCGCATGAGCGGCTGGCGGTGCTGATGCGCACCCTGCTCAACGCCTTCCCGGCCGGCGTGCAGCCCGGCTTCAATCCGCTGCCGCTCGGCCTGTCGACCGAGGAGCTGGCCGCCGTCACTCACACCACGCGGGTGACGGTCAGCCGCGTGCTGTCGCGCTGGCAGTCGCAGGCGCTGGTGCGCAAGGCGGGCCGCAGCATCCTGGTCAGCGACCGGCTGTTCGACGGCCTGGTCGCACCGACGCCGGCCGACTGGGCCGACGACGCCGCGCCGTGGGACGGCAGCGGCGCGCACAGCGTCGCAGCGTCGGCGCTGGCCACGGCGTGCGAGTCGCGGTCGCCCGACGATGCCCGCGCACGCACGGGCCGCGCCACGCGCTGAAGCGCAAGCAGCAGCAGCACGAGCAGCGCCGCGGCCGCCGCGATCGACGGGCCGCTGCCCCAGTGCTCGGCCGCCAGGCCGAGCGCCAGATGGCCGACCGGTGCGCTGCCGACCAGCCCGGCGCTGTGCCACGCGCTGGCCCGGCCGCGGCGATGCGGCGGCACGGCGGCGTGGATCGCATGGCTGACGAGCGCGATGAATGCGCTGATTCCCGCACCGGCCGCCAGCGCCGCTGGCCAGGCCAGTGCCGGCACCAGCGCCAGCAATGCCAGCGCTGCGCCGGTGATGCAGCCGACGGCGGTGATCCGGTCGCGCCGCGCGATCCACGTCGGACGCAGCCAGCCCGCCAGCGCCGCCGCGCAGGCGCCCAGACCGACGGCGGCCGTCAGACCGCCGAGCCCGCGCACATCGAGCGCGAGCGACTCCGTCGCCAGCGCCGGCAGCAGCGCGACCGCCGGCAGCGCCAGCGCGCTGAACGCCGCCAGGCGCAGCAGCTGCCGCCGTGGCACCACGCCTTGTTGCGCATGCGCCGCTGCCGGGTCGCGCGCTGCGTGCACCGGCATCGCCGGCGCGCGCCACAGCACCGCCAGCATCGGCACGAAGCTGAGCGCATTGAGCAGGAAGCAGGCCGCCGCGCTGCCGCCGGCGATCAGCACCGCCGCTGCCAGCGGGGCGGCCATCCGCGTGAGGTTGAACAACAGCGTGTGGCGCGCAAGCGCAGCTGCGCTGCCCGGCCCGTGGCCGACGCTCGCGCGTTCGAGCATCCACGCCTGCAGCGCCGGTGTGTCGACGGCCGCCACGCATCCGAACGCCAGCGCGATCAGCGCGATGGCGCCGGCGCCCGGCGCGTTGGCGGCGAGTGCTGCCATCAGCGCGGCCAGCAGCATCGAGGCGGTCTGCGTGATGAGCAGCAGCCGGCGCTTGCAGCCGGCGTCGACCCGCGCGCCAGCCCAGCGCGCCAGAAGCAACGATGGCAGCGCGCCCAGCGCCGCGACGGCGCCCAGCCACAACGGCGAGCCGGTCAGCGCATGCACCAGCCAGGCCTGCGCGAACGCGTGGATCCAGAGGCCGGTCAGCGAGCCGGCCAGCGCCAGCCAGAAGCGCGGCGGCAGCGGATCGGTCACGACGCGCATGTCGAGCCGGCCGTTGGGCGTCATTGCACCTGCCGCGTCACTTCACCTTCAGGTCGAAGCTGTGGCACTGGTTGCAGTACAGCGTGGGCGGCTTGTGCACCGCGTGGCATTCGGCGCAGGGCAGCTCGCCCTCGTGCGACTGGTGCGGGTTGAGCTGGACGGCCTTGGTGGCCTCGGCCAGCTCGGCATAGCTGCCATGGCAGGCGTGGCAGGCGGCGGCGGCCGGCGCGCGGGTCGGTGTCGCGGTCTGGTGGCAGCTTTCGCAGGTGACCTTGCGCTGCTGGCCGTGCTTGCCGTTGACCACCACCGGCGCGGCCAGCGCGGTCGCGCACAGCAGCAGGCTCGCCAGCAGGGCGAGCAGGACATCGCGCGCGCGCCGCTGCGCACCGTGCGTCGAGGTGAGGGACTTCATCGGATGCATCCTCGGGAGAAGCTCCCGCGGGCCGGGGGGGCGGCGGCCGCGGGAGATGCAAGATGTCGCCGGAGCGACCTCGTTGCTCGTTGACGGGCGGCGGCGATCGACGGCGTACCGGTCTGCGCCGCCGCGCGGGGCCCGCGTCCGCCGTGCCGGTTGACGCGGCGCGCGGACCCCGCGCCAGCTCAGCGCTGGCCCTTCGCGTACCTGACCGCGCTCTCGGCGGCGATGCGACCGGAGTTGACGGCGAAGCCGATGGTCGAGCCGGCCATCAAGAGGTCGTAGCTGTCGCCGTACATGCCTCCGACGTCATTGCCCGCCGCATACAGGCCGGGGATCGGCGTCTCGTCCTGGCGCACCACCTGGAACTTGTCGTTGGCCTTGATGCCGCCCAGCGTGCCGAGCGAGGAGGCCACGCTCTTGATCGCGTAGAACGGGCCGGTCTTGACCGGGCGCAGGTACTTCGGGTTCTTGGCGAACTCGTCGTCGTGGCGCTTGTCGGCAAAGCCGTTGTAGCGCTCGATCTGCGCCTTCATCGTGGCCGCGTCCATGCCGGTCTTCTTGGCCAGCTCGTCCAGCGTGGCGCCCTTGAACGCGAAGCCCTTGGCTTCGGCGTCCTTGAATTCGGCGTCGAACTTCCCGAGCTTGGTCGCCACCGGCACCATCACGCCCACGCCGAGGTCGATGCCGGCGCCCTTGACCATGTAGTCCAGCGTGGCCTGGTCATACACGACGTACATCGTGCCGCCCTGCCGCTCCAGCGCGTTGCCGGCGTACGGCCAGTTCAGCATGATCCCTTCGTCGCAGAAGCGTTCGCCGCGCGGATTGAGCCAAAGGTGCGGCTGCTTGGCGGTGGCGGCCACGTGCGATGTGGTCGGCTGGCCGCGCGGGCCGGGGCGGTAGGACGCCTGCACCTCCTGGCCTTCCTTGCCGGCACCGGCGGCCCAGGCCATGTTGATGCCGTCGCCGGTCTTGCCCGCCTGCGCGATGCCGTCGACATCCGCGTGCCGCACGTACTGCTTGAGCATCGCGTGGTTGGCGCCGAAGCCGCCGGTGGCGATGATCACCGCCTTGGCGTTGACGCGCACCGCCTCGCCGTCGGCCTGCTGCGCCATCACGCCCACCACCTTGCCGTCCTTGACGATCAGCTCCTTGGCCGGCGTCTGCGTCAGGATCGGATGGCCCATCGCCTTGAACTTGCCCTGCAGCGTGTTGATCCAGCCGGCGCCGCGGCCTTCATAGATGTGCCAGGTGTAAAGACCGCCCGGATAGTTGCTGAACAGCTTCTCGAAGTGCACGCCGTTCTTCTTCATCCAGTCGATCGTCTCGCCCGACTTGTCGACGAAGGCGCGCACCATCTTCGCGTTGGCGCGCCAGTGGCTGTACTCCATGATCATCTTGAACGCCTGATCCTTGGTCAGGTCGTAGTTCATCTCCCGCTGCATCGCGCTTTCCACCGCGAAGATGCCTTCGGAGAACTTGCCGGTGCCGCCGGTGGTGGCCTGCTTTTCCAGCACGATCACCTTGGCGCCGGCCTCGGCGGCGGCAAAGCTGGCGGCGGTGCCGGCAGCACCGGCGCCGATCACCACCACGTCGGTGTCGAGCACCTTCTCCGCCATGGCAGGGCTCGCAAGCAGCGCGGCGAACATCGCCGCCAGCAGCCTGCGTACGGGCTTCATCTTCATCTGGACTGACCTCCGGGTTGTCGCGACCCTGCGGGCCGCAATGCGTTGACCTCAGGGGATGCTCCGGTTCGCGACCGGGGTCATCCGTAACGCCGGATACGAATCCGCCGGTCGCGCGCGCGCCGTTGCGCTGGCTCAAGCGGCGCGCGCGTGGCGCCACAACGGACGCGTCGGAACACGCACACTTCGCCCCCGCCGCACAGCACGCGGCGCAAGGCATC
>ERZ1066136.1586-NODE-1586-length-11175-cov-11.661241_pt1 | contig 11175 bp, 10 predicted proteins | sample MGYA00382783_ERZ1066136 | MGnify/ENA primary metagenome ERZ1066136 (study PRJEB33369, sample SAMEA5778366) | biofilm metagenome | biome: Industrial cooling water; feature: Water cooling tower basin; material: Biofilm | place: United Arab Emirates | collected... | reverse complement strand
GGCCGGGGCCGGGGCGGCCGGCGGCGGTGCCAGCGGCGCGGCACCCGCGGGGGCCGGCGTCGCCACGGGGGCGGTCTCTGCCGGGGGCGCCGCGGGGGCGCGGGCCTGCGGCGGGTCGAAGAGCATGGTGTATTCGCGCACCAGGCGACCGCTGGACCAGGTGGCCTCGACGATCAGGTCGACGAAGGGTTCCAGCACCGCGCGGTCGCTGCGCACCTGCAGGATCTGGCGCCCGTTGCGCTGCACCAGCGTCACCGTGGTGCTGGGCAGCGCGGCGTTGTACTCGACGCCCGAGGCCCGGTAGAGCTCGGGCGGCGCCACGCGCAGCCGCAGCGAGGCGGCCTCCTCCGCGGTGATGCTGGTGACCTCGATCTCGGCGCGCAGCGTCTCGCCCAGCGAGGACTGCACCTGCAGCCGACCCAGGCCCAGGGCCCAGGCCTGGGCGCCCCACAGGCAGGCGACGGCGAGTGCAACACCGCGGAGCGCGAACTGCGCCGTGGACTTCGAGCGTTGATTCAAGGCGGATCCCCCAGGCCAACGGGCCGCTCTTCCCTGCATGGGCAGCCCTGCTTCGTGATGCGTCAGCGCATGCGCCGCGCCGCCGTGTGCCCAGCACCCGGCGGCCAGAACGGCGAAAACACAACAGTATCAAGCATATAGGAGCCGAAGCTCACACAGTGCCTGACATTTACGGCGCTGAAAGCCTTTGTTTCACGGGATCGCGCCCGCGTTGCCGGCGGGCAACGCGGGCGGGGGGATGCCCGGGCTCAGCCCTGCAGCAGGATGCGCAGCATGCGGCGCAGTGGCTCGGCCGCGCCCCACAGCAGCTGGTCGCCGATGGTGAAGGCACCCAGGTACTCCGGGCCCATGGCCAGCTTGCGCACGCGGCCCACGGGGATGGTCATGGTGCCGGTCACGGCCACGGGCGTGAGGTGCTGCAGCGTCGCCTCGCGCGTGTTGGGCACCAGCTTCACCCAGGCGTTGTCGGCGGCGATCATCGCCTCGATGTCGGCCAGCGGCACGTCCTTCTTCAGCTTGAAGGTCAGCGCCTGGCTGTGGCAGCGCATGGCGCCCACGCGCACGCAGAAGCCGTCCACGGGGATGGCCGGGCCGCCCTGCAGCATGGTGCCGAGGATCTTGTTGGTCTCGGCCATGCCCTTCCACTCTTCCTTGGACATGCCGTTGCCGAGGTCCTTGTCGATCCACGGGATCAGCGAACCGCCCAGCGGCACGCCGAAGTTCGCCGTCTCGTCGGCCGACAGCGAACGCTGCTTCGCGATCACCTGGCGGTCGATCTCGAGGATGGCGCTCTTGGGGTCGGCCAGCAGCGCCTTCACCTCGGCGTTGAGCGTGCCGTACTGCGTGAGCAGCTCGCGCATGTGCGCCGCGCCGCCGCCGCTGGCGGCCTGGTAGGTCTGGGTGGCCATCCACTCCACCAGGCCGGCCTTGTACAGCGCGCCCACGCCCATGAGCATGCAGCTGACGGTGCAGTTGCCGCCGATCCAGTTGCGGCCGCCCTTGGCGAGGGCCGCGTCGATCACGGGGCGGTTGACAGGGTCGAGGATGATGACCGCGTCGTCCTGCATGCGCAGGGTGCTGGCGGCGTCGATCCAGTGGCCGTTCCAGCCCGCGGCGCGCAGCTTGGGGAACACGGCGCTGGTGTAGTCGCCGCCCTGGCAGCTGATGATCACGTCGCAGCGCTTGAGCGCCGCGACGTCGTTGCCGTCGAGCAGCTTGGTCTCGTTCTTCGCCATCGCCGGGGCGGCGCCGCCGGCGTTGCTGGTGCTGAAGAACAGCGGTTCGATGAGCGCGAAGTCGCCTTCGGCCTGCATGCGGTCCATGAGGACCGAGCCGACCATGCCACGCCAGCCGACGAGGCCGACCACCGGATTGGAAGAGAGTGCCATCTTGATTGCCTGTTCCGAGAACTCCGGACCCCTGGGTGTTCCCGGCTCGTTGCGCCGGGGTCCTGGAGGGGTGGGGCGAAACGATCCGAGACCTAGGCGGTCTTGGTAATGGTTTTGCCGGTGATGGCGGCCACGACCGCATCACCCATCTCGCGCGTGCCCACCTTCGTGGTGCCCTCGCTCCAGATGTCGGGCGTGCGCAGGCCGGCCGAGAGCACGGCCTTCACGGCGGTCTCGATGCGGTCGGCGGCGGCCGGCTGTTGGAGCGAATAGCGGAGCATCATGGCAGCGGACAAGATTGTAGCCAGCGGGTTGGCCACGCCCTTGCCGGCGATGTCGGGCGCGCTGCCGTGGCTGGGCTCGTACAGGCCCTTGTTGTTCTTGTCCAGCGACGCGCTGGGCAGCATGCCGATGGAGCCCGTGAGCATGGCGGCCTCGTCGGAAAGGATGTCACCGAACATGTTGCCGGTGACGACCACGTCGAAGGCCTTGGGCGCCTTCACGAGCTGCATGGCCGCGTTGTCCACGTACATGTGCTGCAGCTCGACATCGGGGTACTGGGCGTGCACCTCGGTGACCACGTCCTTCCAGAACTGGAAGGTCTCCAGCACGTTGGCCTTGTCGACGCTGGTGACCTTCTTGTTGCGCTTGCGCGCGGCCTGGAAGGCCACGTGGGCGATGCGCTCGATCTCGGGCCGGCTGTAGCGCATGGTGTCGAAGGCTTCCTCGGCACCCGGAAAGTGCCCGTCCACCGCCGTGCGGCGGCCGCGCGGCTGGCCGAAGTAGATGTCGCCGGTGAGCTCGCGGATGATGAGGATGTCCAGGCCCGCGACCAGCTCGGGCTTCAGGCTCGACGCGTGCGTGAGCTGCTCGTAGCACAGCGCCGGCCGAAAGTTTGCAAACAGGCCCAGGTGCTTGCGCAGCCCCAGGATGGCCTGCTCGGGGCGCAACGGGCGCTCGAGCTTGTCGTACTTCCAGTCGCCCACGGCGCCGAAGAGGATGGCGTCGGCCTCCTTCGCGAGCCGGAGCGTGCTCTCGGGCAGCGGGTGGCCGTGGGCCTCGTAGGCGGCGCCGCCCACGAGCGCGGTCTCGCTCTCGAACTTCAGGTCGAGCACGTGGAGCACGCGGACGGCCTGCTCCACGATCTCGGTGCCGATGCCGTCGCCCGGCAGGATGGCGATCTTCATGCGTGTGTCTCCTCTCAACCCAGTTGTGTCTTCGCGAGCCAGGGCATCTTCGCCAGGCGCTCGGCCTCGAAGGCGCGGATCTTGTCGGCGTGGCGCAGCGTCAGGCCGATGTCGTCGAAGCCGTTGACGAGGCAGTACTTGCGGAAGGCCTGCACCTCGAACGGGATCTCCTCGCCGTCGGGCTTGACCACCACCTGGCGCGGCAGGTCCACCGTGAGCCGGTAGCCGGGGAAGGCCGCGACCTCGTCGAACAGCCGGCTCACCACCGCTTCAGGCAGCACGATGGGCAGCAGCCCGTTCTTGAAGCAGTTGTTGAAGAAGATGTCGGCGTAGCTGGGCGCGATCAGCGCGCGGAAGCCGTACTGCTCCAGCGCCCAGGGCGCGTGCTCGCGGCTGGAGCCGCAGCCGAAGTTCTGGCGGCACAGCAGGACGCTGGCGCCGGCGTAGCGCGGCTGGTTGAGCACGAAGTCGGGGTTGGGCTTGCGCACGGCCGGGTCTTGGCCGGGCTCGCCCTTGTCGAGGTAGCGCCACTCGTCGAACAGGTTGGGCCCGAAGCCGCTGCGCGCGATGCTCTTGAGGAACTGCTTGGGGATGATGGCGTCGGTGTCGACGTTGGCGCGGTCCATGGGGGCCACGAGGCCCTGGTGCACGGTGAAGGCTTGCATGGGGGCGACTCCTGGTCAGGTGAAACGGCGCACGTCGACGAAGTGGCCGTGCACGGCGGCGGCGGCGGCCATGGCCGGGCTCACCAGGTGCGTGCGGCCGCCGGCGCCCTGGCGGCCCTCGAAGTTGCGGTTGCTGGTGCTGGCGCAGCGCTCGCCGGGTTCCAACCGGTCGGCGTTCATGGCCAGGCACATGCTGCAGCCCGGCTCGCGCCACTGGAAGCCTGCTGCCTTGAACACCTCGTGCAGCCCCTCGGCCTCGGCCTGGGCCTTCACCTGGCCCGAGCCGGGCACCACCATCGCCACCTTGACGTTGGCAGCCACCCGCTGGCCCAGGCGCTTGACCATCGCCGCGGCCTCGCGCAGGTCTTCGATGCGGCTGTTGGTGCAGCTGCCGATGAACACCTTGTCCACCGTGATGTCGGTGAGCGCCTTGTTGGGCTGCAGGCCCATGTACTGCAGCGCGCGCTCGATGGCGCCGCGCTTGACGGCATCCTTCTCCTTGTCGGGATCGGGCACGCGGCCGTCCACCGGCAGCACCATCTCCGGGCTCGTGCCCCAGGTCACCTGCGGCAGGATCTGCGCGGCGTCCAGCTCCACCACGGCGTCGAAGTGCGCGCCGGGGTCGGACTGCAGCGTGCGCCAGTAGGCCGCGGCCTGTTCGAAAGCCACGCCCGACGGGGCAAACGGCCGGCCGCGCACGTACTCGATGGTCTTCTCGTCCACCGCCACCAAGCCCGCGCGCGCGCCGGCCTCGATGGCCATGTTGCACACCGTCATGCGGCCTTCCATGCTGAGCGCGCGGATGGCGCTGCCGCCGAACTCGATGGTGTAGCCCGTGCCGCCGGCGGTGCCGATGCGGCCGATGATGGCCAGCACCACGTCCTTGGCCGTGACGCCGCGGCCGAGCGTGCCCTCGACCTTGACGAGCATGTTCTTCGCCTTCTTGGCCAGCAACGTCTGCGTGGCCAGCACGTGCTCCACCTCGCTGGTGCCGATGCCGTGCGCCAGCGCGCCGAAGGCGCCGTGCGTGCTGGTGTGGGAGTCACCGCACACGACCGTCATGCCCGGCAAGGTGGCGCCGTTCTCGGGGCCGATGACGTGCACGATGCCCTGCCGCTTGTCGAGGAAGGGGAAGTACGCCGCCGCGCCGAAGGCCTTGATGTTGGCGTCCAGCGCCTGCACCTGCGCCTTGCTGGTGGGGTCCTCGATGCCGTCGTAGCCGCGCTCCCAGCCGTGCGTGGGCGTGTTGTGGTCGGCCGTGGCCACCACGCTGCTCACGCGCCAGACCTTGCGGCCCGCCAGGCGCAGGCCCTCGAAGGCCTGCGGGCTCGTCACCTCGTGCACGAGGTGGCGGTCGATGTAGAGCACGGCGGTGCCGTCGTCCTCGGTGTGCACGACGTGCTCGTCCCAGAGCTTGTCGTAGAGGGTGCGGGCGGGTGAACTCATGCGGTGTCTCCTGCGGGGTGTTCGTGGGGGACGTCGAGCGTCAGCGCGTCGACGAAGCGCTGCACCACGGTGGGCAGCACGTCCTGCCGGCGCACGGCCAGGCGGTACTCGCGGCGCGCCCAGGGCTCGGCCAGCGCCAGCACCTTGACGGCGTGCAGGCGCGCCAGGCGCTCGGCGGTGGTGGCGGGCATCACGGCCACGCCCAGGCCGGCCTCGACCAGCTGCGCGATGGCGTCGAAGCCGCGCACCGACAGGCGGGCCTTCAGCGGCCGGCCGGCGCCCTCGGCCTCGGCGCGCATCAGCTCCTGCGCAGCGGCGCCGTGGTGCAGGCCGACGATGTCGTGGTCCAGCAGCTGCTCGAAGCGCACCGAGCGGCGCCGCGCCAGCGCGTGCTGCGCCGGCACCATCACGGCCAGCTCGCCCTGCCGCCAGGCGTGGGTGGCGAGGCGGTTGTCCAGCAGCGGCGGCACGAACACGCCCACGTCGGCGCGCCCCTCGGCCACCGCCGCCTGCACCTCGGCGCTGGACTCTTCCTCCAGGCTGATGCGGATCTGCGGGTGGGCCTGCGAGAAGGCCGCCAGCGCCGGCGGCAGGCACTCGCTGATGGCGCTGGCGTTGGCCACGATGCGCAGGTGGCCCTTGATGCCGCGGCTGAACTCCACGACCTCGCTCTCCAGCGCGTGCAGGTTGGCGTGCAGCGAGCGCACGTGGCGCACCAGCGCGCGCCCGGCCTCGGTGGGCTCCACGCCGCGGGCACGGCGCTCGAACAGCTGCACGCCGAAGCGGGCCTCGAGGTCGGACAGGCGCTTGCTCGCCGCCGCCAGCGCCAGGTGCTCGCGCTCGGCGCCGCGCGTGATGCTGCGGGTGTCGGCGATGGCGAGCACGAGGTTGAGGGTGGTGAGGTCCAGACGCAAGGGCGCTACCTTAAGCCTTCGCCGGGGGCGGCGGATGCCGCGGATTGTCAATCAAGCCTTCGCGAACTGCGAATCCTGCTGTCACGCGCCGACACAGCCGCCGCCGCCGGCCGCGCCAAGATCGCGGTCATGAAGACGCCCGCCCGACTCCGCCACGCCCTCGTCACCGGCCTGGTCGCCAGCCTGCTCGTCGCCGCCTGCGGCGGAGGCAGCGGCGGCGGCGATCCGCCCTTCGAGGGCCCGCCGCTGACCGGCACCCCCAGCTACACGCGCAGCGTCTGGCTGGGCGGCCTGGCCGCGCCCTGGGACCTGGCCTTCGCACCCGACGGGGCCGTGCTCTACACCGAGCGCAGCCGCGGCCTGAGCGTGCGCACCGCCGCGGGCACGACGCAGCTGCTGTTCCGCCCGGCCGACTTCGTCGCGCAGGACCAGAGCGGCATGCTCGGCGTCGCGCTGGACCCGGAGTTCGCGAGCAACCGCCGCGTCTACGTCTTCATGGCCAGCAACGCCGGCGGCGCGGTGGACAACCGCGTCGTGCGCCTCACGGCCGCGGCCGACTGGAGCGGCGTCAGCGAGCGCCAGGACATCCTCACTGGCATCGCCTACAACGGCGGCGCGCACTCGGGCGGGCGCCTGCGCTTCGGGCCCGACGGGCTGCTGTACGTGACCACCGGCGACAACCGCACGGGCACGGTGCCGCAGTCGCCCACGGTGCTGGGCGGCAAGGTGCTGCGCGTGGCGCGCGACGGCAGCGCCGCGCCGGGCAACAACGCACCGGCCGGGGTGGACGCCCGCGTCTACACGCTGGGCCACCGCAACCCGCAGGGCATCGCCTTCCGCCCCGAGGGCACGGCCACGCCGGGCCGCCCGCTGCTGTGCGAGCACGGGCCGGGCAACAACGACGAGGTGACGCCGCTCAGCGCCGGCGGCAACGGCGGCTGGGACCCGCGCCCCAGCGGCACGCCCGCGCTGTGCCCCGACGGCAGCAGCAACAGCTACTGCGGCTACAACGGCACGCCCATGACCGACACCGTGCGCTACCCCGCCGCCCTGCGCCCGGCCTGGACCACGGGCAACGTGAGCCGTGGCCTCAGCGGCTGCGGCTTCGTGCAGGGCCGGCTCTGGCGCGACTGGAACGGCGCGCTGGCCGTGGCGCTGCTGTCGGGCCGGCGCGTGGAGCTGCTGCAGCTGAGCCCCGACGGCACCAGCGCCACCAGCACCCGCATCCTGGACACGCTGGGCGAACGCATCCGCCACATCACCACCGGCCCCGACGGCGCGCTGTGGGTGCTGACCGACGGCAAGGCCGGCGGCGACGAGGTCTGGCGGCTGGTGCCGGGGGGCTGAGGCCCCGGCGGGCCGCGCCGGGGTGCGTGAACACGGCACACCTCGGCTGTGCGGCGGCGCACAGCGGCGGCCGGCGGCCGGCGTCACAGTGAGGCCACGGTGACGCCGCTCACCGCCCGCCACACGGAGACCCGCCATGCAACTCGCCTTCGACACCAGCGCCCCCTGGGCCGGCTTCACGGCCTGGTTCAGCGGCCACGCGGCCGGCACCCCCGACGGCCCGACCCCGGCCACCCGGCCCGCCCGGCGCGCGCACGGGGCGGTGGCCGCTGCCACGGCGCTGCGCCAGCTGGCGGCCGGCGCGTCGCTGCTGCTCGAGCAGCCGCAGGGCGTGGAGCTGGTGTGCCTGCAGGGCACGCTGTGGGTGTCGGAGGGCGATGACGGGGCCGACCACATCGTCGTGCCCGGCCGGCCCTTCGTGGCCCGCCACGACGGCGCGCTGCGCGTGCACGCCATGAGCGACAGCCGCTGCCTGCTGATCGCGCCGCAGGCCTGAGCGGCGGCGCGGCCGCGCGCGCTACACCTGCGCGGCGCGCGCCTCGAGGTCGGCCTTGAGGCCGGGGTCCAGCCGCAGGCGGCGCGCCAGCTCGTCGAGGTAGGCGCGCTCCATGGTGGTGGTCTCGTCCACCACCAGCAGGCTGGCCAGGTAGACCTCGGCCGCCATCTCGGGCGACGTCACCGCGGCCGCCACCTCGGCCGGCTCCACGGGCTTGGCCAGCTCGGCCTCGAACCAGGCGCGCGTCTCGGCATCGGCGTTCAGGCGCGCCATCTCGCCCTGCAGCAGCTCGCGCTCGCGGGCGTCGAGGTGACCGTCGCTCTTGGCCGCGGCGATCATGGCCTTGAGCATGGCCTGGGCGTGCAGCTCCATCTGCGGCGCGGGCAGCGCGGCAAAGCCGCCGGGCTGCACGGCGGGCGGCACGTAGCCCGGCACGGGCACGCTGCCCGTCATCGGCCGGCCGGGGGACATGCCTTGCGGGGCCTGTTGGGCCGGTTGCTTGGCCTGGTGGTCCTGGTAGAGCTTCCAGGCCAGCGCACCCACGGCGGCCACGCTGCCGTACTTGAGCGCCTTGCCGCCCACGCTGCGGCCGCGCTTGCTGCCCAGCAGCAGGCCCAGGGCACCGCCCGCAGCGCCGCCCACGAGGTACTTGCCGAGGTCGCTGCCGCCCTGCTGCGGCGGCCGGGCACCGCCGAGCGGCGCTCCGCCGCCGCCCAGCAACTGGTTCAACAAGGACTGGATGTTCATGGGGACCACGCGTGTGTGAGGAGCCACCACTGTACCCAGTGCCGCGATGGCAGCACGGCGCGTGCGGCCAAGCCCGGGCGGCGGGCCCGCGGGCCGGTCAGTCGGCCCCGAAACGCAGGCTCAGGCCGGCGAGCAGCGCGGTGTCGCTGCGGCCCGCGCCGGCGGGCGGGCGGTTGTTGCTGCTGTGGCTGAGGCCCAGGGTGACGCTGAAGCGCTGGCTCACGGCGACGGCCACCGACGCCGTGAAGCGCACGAGCCGCGCCTCGTCACCGCTGACACCCGACAGCACCTCGAGCCGCTGCTTCAGCGTGGTGCTGTCGCCCAGCTCGTGGCTGGACTCCTGGCCCGCGACCACGCTGGCCCGCGTGAATCGGCGGCCCGGCTCGCCACCCACCACCTGCGGGCTGTCGTAGCGGTCCACCGTGTGGGCCAGGCCGCCGAACACACGGGCCTGGTGGCGCGGGACCACCAGCCACTTGTGGCCGAAGCCGGCCGAGCTGGTGTGGCGCAGGGCGAGATTCACCACCGCGTCGGCTTCCAGCGCGAGCTTGCCAAAGACGTAGTTGCGCGGGTCCAGGTTGAGCTCGTACTGCCCGCCCGCGGCCCACTGGTTGCTGGTGGTGCTGCGCAGGCCGGCGGTCTCGCCGCGGGCGTAGCGGGCGCGGGCGTCGAGCGCCCAGCGGTCGCGCGCGGTCGCGCGTTGCCACGCCGTGTCCAGGCCCAGCGTGGTGCTCGTGGAGTTGCCCGAGACGGCGGAGAAGCTGGCGCCGCCGGTGCCGCGCCAGAGGCCGTCGGTCTGGGGCGCTGCGGCCGCCTGGGCCAGGGCTGCGGCCGGGGCCAGCAAGGCCAGGGTGAGCGGAAGGGTGGGGAAGGACCGTCGTCGCCAGTGCATGCAGGCTCTCCTCTCAGGGTGGGGTCCTGAGGGAGCACCTGGCGCCCGAAAGGTTCCCCGGCCGTTCAGCCCAGCGCCGCCACCACCTCGGGCGGCGCCTGCACCAGCTCGATGAGCACGCCCTCGCCGCCCAGCGGGAACTCCTCGTTGCCCTTGGGGTGGATGAAGCAGATGTCGTGGCCGGCCGCGCCCTTGCGGATGCCGCCAGGCGCGAAGCGCACGCCATGCGCCGTCATCCAGGCCACGGCGCGGGGCAGGTCGTCCACCCACAGGCCCACGTGGTTGAGCGGCGTGGTGTGCACGGCGGGCTTCTTCTCGGGGTCCAGGGGCTGCATCAGGTCCACCTCCACGGCCGTGGGGCCGCGGCCGAGCTCGCAGATGTCCTCGTCGACGTTCTCGCGCTCGCTCACGAAGGTGCTCTTGACCTGCAGGCCCAGCATGTCGACCCACACCGACTTCAGGCGCTGCTTGCTCGGGCCGCCGATGGCGATCTGCTGGATGCCGAGGATGCGGAAGGGCTTGGCGGAGTGACTCATGTCGGGCGTCAGGCGGGTTGCAGGGTGGCCAGGGGCACGGTGTGCTCGTGCAGCACCTGGTTGGCCAGGCCGCGCAGCGACAGGGTGAGTTCCGCCGCCGCGAAGTCGAAGCTGATGAGCCCCCAGTGGTGCTCGCGCACCAGCGGGCCCACGCGGTTGGGGCCGGGCTCGTCGGCGGTCTTCCAGGGGTGGGTGACGCCGCTGGACGTCATCTCCCACAGCGGGTGGCCGGCCTCGGGGCCGGTGTGGTGGTACAGGCCGCCGATGTGGCGGTCGCCCGAGGCCAGCACCAGGTGGCGCGCACCGCTGGCGCGCACGGTGCGGAAGAAGCGTTCGCGCTCCAGCGGCAGGTTGCCCCAGCGCTCGAAGCCGTGGCCCTCGGCCAGCAGCTGGATGCTGCTGACGACCACGTGGCCGTCGGCGGGCTCGCGCAGGCGCGCCTCCAGCCAGGCCCACTGCGCCTCGCCCAGCATGGTCTTGGCCGGGTCGGCGTCGGGCAGGTAGCGTTCCTTGCCGCGCGCGCCGCGCTGGTCGGTGGGCTTGAGCGGGCTGCGCCACCAGCGCGTGTCGAGCACGATGAGCTGCACGCGCCGGCCGCCCTGCTGCACCCACGTGGCGTGGTGCAGGCCCTCGCGGCCGCGCCGCTCGTCCGTGGCGGGCACGGCCCAGAAGTCGAGGAAGGCGTCCTTGCTGGCCTGCTGGCCGGCGAACCCGGCGCCGCCGTCGTTGAGGCCGTAGTCGTGGTCGTCCCAGATGGCGCTGTGGGCGATGCGCTCGCGCACCTGGCGGAAGCCTTCGACGCGGCCCTGCTGCGCATAGGCCGCGCGCAGCTCGGCGATGCTGAAGGGCTGCTCGCTGGCGTAGACGTTGTCGCCCGCGAACACCAGGTGCTCGGGCGCCTCGGCCAGCACGGCGTTCCACAGCGGCTGAGGCTGGGTCTGGTCGCAGCACGAGACCACGCCGATGCGCACGCGGCCCGGCACCGCCGCGCCCGCGGCGGCTGGCGCGGCTGGTGGGGCGGGCTGCGCGCAGCCGGCC
>ERZ1066136.1581-NODE-1581-length-11207-cov-8.232604_pt1 | contig 11207 bp, 9 predicted proteins | sample MGYA00382783_ERZ1066136 | MGnify/ENA primary metagenome ERZ1066136 (study PRJEB33369, sample SAMEA5778366) | biofilm metagenome | biome: Industrial cooling water; feature: Water cooling tower basin; material: Biofilm | place: United Arab Emirates | collected... | reverse complement strand
GCGGCGGGGTCCTGGTCTTCCGGCAGCGGGAAGGCCAGCACCTGCGCAGCGATGCGCGCGTTGCGGGCGAACACCTCGACCACGCGGTCGAGCCCGGCGTCGTCGAGCACGAGGCCCTGGGCGTCGCAGGCGGCGCGGACATAGGCCCGCACTTCGTCGTCGGTGACGTCTTCCCGCGCGAGCGTCGGCATGGGTCGATTCCGTCCGTGGTGGGGGTCAGGCGGAAAGCGCCGCCTCGATGTCCGCGCAGGCGGCGGTCCAGCCCACGATGCCGCCCTGCGCCCGGATCATTTCGATGGTAGCGCGTTTGAATTCCGGGAAGTAACTCTCGGTCGCGTCCTCCACGAGCAGGCAGTCGTAGCCGCGATCGTTGGCCTCGCGCATGGTCGTCTGCACGCAGACCTCCGTGGTGACACCCGCGAACAGCAGATGCGTGATGCCCTTCAGACGGAGGATCTCGCCGAGCGGCGTGGCGTAGAAGGCGCCCTTGCCAGGCTTGTCGAGTTCGATCTCGCCCGGCAGCGGCGCGACGGCAGGGAGGATGGCGTTGCCCGGTTCGCCGGCGACGAGAATGCGCCCCATGGGACCCGGGTCGCCGATGCGCAGCTTCGGCTGTCCGCGGGCGCGCTTCGCCTCGGGGCAGTCGGCGAGGTCGGACCGGTGCGACTCGCGGGTGTGCACGATGGTCATGCCCGCGCGGCGGCATGCGGCGAGCAGCCGCGCGACCGTGGGGACGATGGCCGCCAGCAGGCTCACGTCGTTGCCGAGCATCTCGCCGAAGCCGCCGGGCTCCACGAAATCGCGCTGCATGTCGATGACGACGAGCGCGGTATGCGCGGGGTCGAAGGTGTATGCGTAGGGCAGGGCGCCGGCGACGGTGACGGACATGGCGGGGGCTCCGGTCAGTGGACGGCTTCGGCGTGGCCGGCCATGGCGCGGCCGACGACGCCGATGTCGACGGATTCGATGGGGGTCTGGTGCACGAGGCGCCCGTCGAACATGACGACCACGCGGTCGGACAGCTGCAGCAGCTCGTCGAGGTCCTCGCTCACCAGCAGCACCGCCGCGCCGCGATCGCGGGCTGCGAGAATGCGCTCGTGGATGTCGGCCACGGCGGCGAAATCGAGGCCGAACACCGGGTTCGCGACGATGAGCACCGACACCTCGTCCGACAGCTCGCGCGCGAGCACGGCCCGCTGCACGTTGCCGCCCGACAGGCTGCGGATCGGGGACTCGGGTCCTCGGGTCTTCACCTGGTACTCGCCGATCAGGCGCTGGGCCTCGCGGCGCAGCGTGCCCCAGCGCATGAAGCCGCCCTGCGACAGCGGCGTGCGGTCGAAACGGCGCAGCGCCATGTTCTCCGCCACCGAGAGGCTGGGCACGCAGGCGTTGCGCAACGGCTCCTCGGGGAGAGCGTACACCCGGTGCCGGCGCATCTCGGCACGGCTCGCGCCGAAGGATTCGCCGTGCACTTCCACGGTTCCGGCCTCGCGCGGGCGCTGGCCCACCAGCGCCTCCACGAGCTGTCGCTGGCCGTTGCCGGACACGCCCGCGATGCCGACGATCTCGCCGCTGCGGACCTCCAGCCGGTCGATGTCCACCGCCGGCAGGCCGGCGTCGTCGCTGACCTTGAGCGCGCGGATGGCCAGACGCACGTCGTTCGTCTGCGGCAGCGCGCTGCGGGTCCGCGTGGCGGCCTTGGTCTCGCGCTTGCCGATCATCATCTCGGCCATGCGCTCCGCGTCGAGGTCGGCCACTTCGCCGTCGCCGGCCAGCCTGCCGCGGCGCAGGACGGTGACCCGGTCGGCGAAGGCCATCACCTCGCGGAACTTGTGCGTGATGATGAGCACCGAGATGCGGCCCTCGCGCGTCATGTCGCGCAGCATGCCGAGCACCTCGTCGGCCTCCTGCGGCGTGAGCACCGAGGTGGGTTCGTCCAGGATCATGAAGCGGCGCTGGAGGTACAGCAGCTTCAGGATCTCCGTCTTCTGCTTCTCGCCGGCGGCCAGGGCGGAGACCGGCGTGTCGAGCGGCACCTGGAACGGCACGGTCTTCATGAAGGCATCCAGCCGGCCGAGCTCGTCGCGCCACCGGATGACGCCCGGGACCTCGTCACGGGACATCACGAGGTTCTCGGCGACCGTCATGCTGGGCACGAGGGTGAAGTGCTGGTACACCATGCCCACGCCCAGCGCGTGCGCGTCGTGGGGGCTGCGGATGTCGTGCTCGCGCCTGGCCACGAGGATCTGCCCGGCCTCCGGCGGGTGGTAGCCCACGAGACACTTCACGAGCGTGCTCTTGCCCGCGCCGTTCTCGCCCAGCAGCGCATGGAAGGACCCGGGGCGCACGTGCAGGCTCACGTCGTCCAGCGCGGTGAAGCTGCCGAACCGCTTGGTGATGCCCAGCATCTCCACTTCGAGCCCGCCTTCGGGCACCGGGAGTCCGCCGATCTTCACGGGGCGAGCGCCTGCAGCAGTTGCTCGGACGCGGCCACGGCGCCGAACACCCCGCCCTGCATCTTGATCATCTTCAGCGCGGCCAGGTAGTTGCCGTAGTCGGTGGCGCCGGTGCAGTCCTCCAGCATCAGGCATTCGAAGCCGCGGTCGTTGGCCTCTCGCATCGTCGTGTGGACGCACACGTCGGTCGTGATGCCAGTGAGGATGAGATTGCGGATGCCCCGCGTGTGGAGGATCAGTTCCAGGTCGGTCGCGCAGAAGGAACCCTTGCCGGGCTTGTCGATGATCACTTCGCCGGGCAGCGGCGCGAGTTCCGGAATGATGTCCCAGCCCGGCTCGCCGCGGACCAGGATGCGTCCGCACGGACCGGCATCGCCGATCCCCGCGCCGATCCGCTGCGAGCGCCAGCGCTTGTTGGCCGGCAGGTCCGAAAGGTCCGGCCGGTGCCCCTCCCGCGTGTGGATCACCATGAAGCCCTGGTTGCGCATGATGGCCATCGTGCGGCGGATCGGTTCGACGGGCGCGCGCGTGAGCGACAGGTCGTAGCCCATCTTGTCCACGTAGCCGCCGACGCCGCAGAAGTCCGTCTGCATGTCGATGACGATGAGCGCCGTGTTGTCCGGGCGCAGGGCGCCGTCGTAGGGCCAGGGGTACGGATCGGCCGCGACGAAGCGCGGCGCGGCAGCGGGCTCAGGCATATTTGCGGATCTCCGGCTGTTCGGGCGAGTACTCGCGCGCGGGCGGTTCGAAGCCGCAGGACGTGCCGTCCACGTGGACCACCTCGGCCTCCCAGGGCAGGCGGTAGCGGCCGGCGACGAGGTCGTGCATGTAGGTGTAGGGGCAGTCCTGCGCGCCGCCTTTCACGGCCACGTAGCCGCGGTGGCCGAACTGGTAGATGTTGTTCTCGACGCCCCAGTGCTTCCGCGCCTCGCGCACGAGGTCGGGCCGCACCTCGCACGTGATGATCTCGTCCGGGCGTCCGCCACCCGCGGCGATGACCGTGCCGTCGAAGTTGACGAACATGCCTTCGCCCATGGAGTCGAACGTGCCGTCGGAGCCGCACATGCATACGCTCGCCGTGACCATCAGGTTGCAGAACGCGTTCGACTGGTTGGTGAACTTCCAGCTGTTGCGGATGGGGGCCGTGTAGCCGGCCGTGCGGATCATGATCTCCGCGCCCTTGTACGCGGCCTCGCGCGCCATCTCGGGGAACATGCCGTCGTGGCAGATGATGAGCGAGATCTTCGAGCCCTTCGGTCCGGTGCACACCGGGATGCCGAGGTCGCCGGGTTCCCAGGGTTCCACCGGCACCCACGGGTGCAGCTTGCGATAGTAGAGCTGGATCGTGCCCTGGTCGTCGATGATGATGCCGCTGTTGAACGGGTTGCCGCGCGGGTTGTACTCCATGATGGAGAAGCAGCCCCAGACCTTGTTGTCCACGCAGGCCTGCTTGAAGGCCGCGACTTCGGGACCGTCGAGCCGGCACATGATGGCCGGGTTCGTGTCCATCGACAGGCCGTGCAGCGCGTACTCGGGGAAGACCACGAGATCCAGCGAGGCCATGTTGCGACGTGCCTTGGCCACCATTTCGCAGATGCGCCGCGTCTGGGCGGCGAGATGCTCGGGCGTCACGACCACGGGCAACTGCAGCTGCACCATGCCCATCACCACGCCTTCCGGAGACTTGTTGAGACCGCCCAGTCCGTTCATGTGAGTTCTCCTCGAATGGGTCAGCGCGTCACGCTCAGTTCGCCGGGTGCGCCGGCGAGAGTGCGCTTCGTGGAACACGTGATCACCATGATCACGAGCGTGAGCACGTAGGGGGTTGCGTTGAACAGGTAATAGCCGCTGGTGATGCCGACCGACTGCAGCGCGGGGCCGAGGGCCGCGGCACCGCCGAAGAGCAGCGCCGCCCAGAAGCAGGCGAGCGGACGCCACCGCGCGAAGATCACGAGCGCCACGGCCATGAGCCCCTGGCCGCTCGACAGGCCCTCGTTCCAGCTGCCCGGGTAGTACAGCGACAGGAAGGCCCCGCCGATGCCGGCGAGGAAGCTGCCGCCGGCCGTCGCCGCGAGGCGGACGGTACCCACGTGGTAGCCCATGGCGCGGGCGGCGTCCGCGCTGTCGCCCACCATGCGCACCACCATGCCCCAGCGGGTGTTGCGGAAGGCCCAGTGGAGGACCAGCGCCAGCGCGACGCCCAGCACGAACAGCACGTTGATCTGCAGCGCCGCCTGGACCTGCGGGGAATCCGACCACGCGCCCAGCGGGATCGCGGGCAGGGTGGGCGCCTTGGGCTGCACGTAGGGCTTGCCGAGGAAGAACGCGATGCCGGTGCCCAGCAGCATGAGGCCGATGCCGACCGCGATGTCGTTGACCCGCGGCAGGTTGCACACGAGCGCGTGCAGCACCCCGAGCAGCAGTCCCGCGATCCCCGCGGCGAGCACGCCGAGCCAGGGGCTGCCCGTGAGATAGGACGTGGCGTAGCCGCCCATGGCGCCCATCACCAGCACGCCTTCGAGCCCGAGGTTGATGCGCCCGCTCTTCTCGGTGAGGCACTCGCCGAGGCTCACGAACAGGAAGGGCGTGCTCACGCGGAGCGCGCCGCCGAGGACCGCGATTGGTACGCCCCACCAGCCGAGCGAACCGTCCGTCATCGGTCTCCTCCGCGGAAGATCCGGAACCGTCCGTACAGGGTCTCGGAGGCCAGGATGGTCATGAAGGCGATGCCCTGCAGCACGAGCACGGTGGCATCGGGCAGGTCGAGCCGGCGCTGCAGCATGCCGCCGCTCGCGTTGATGCCGCCCAGGAGGATCGCGACCGGCACGATGGCAAGCGGGTTATGGCGTGCGATGAAGGCGACGAGGATGCCTGCATAGCCGTAGCCCGCGATGAGCGACGCGTTCGCTGCGCCGTGCACGGCGGCGATCTCCGCCATGCCGGCGAGGCCCGCCGCCGCGCCGCCGAGGAAGCAGCTGCCCAGGAGCAGCACGCCCACGGGCAGACCCACGAGGCGCGCGGCACGCACGTTGCCGCCGACCACTCGAACCGCGAAGCCCGCCGTGGAGTAGCGCACCAGCAGGAATGCGAGGACGCAGAACACCACGCCGTAGGCGAGCCCCCAGTGGACGTCGATCCCGGGGAGCGAACCCACCATGTTGGCGTCGCCGATGGGCATGGTGGAGGGCTTGTTGAGGCTCGCCGGGTCGCGCAGCGGACCTTCGACGAAGTGATTGAACAGCGCGATCGCGATGTACGTGAGCAGCAGGCTGCTGATGGTCTCGTTCACGCCGCGCAGGTGCCGCAGCGCGCCGGACAGCGTGATCCACAGGCCGCCGGCGAGCATGGCGGCGAGCGCCATCGCGATCTGCACGGCCGTGGGGGAGAGCCCGGCCGAGCCGCCCTGGTAGCCCGCGACGGCCGCGGCGAGGCCGCCCAGCACCAGCGCGCCCTCGCCGCCGATGACGATGAGCCCGGCCTGCGCAGGCAGCGCCACGCACAGGGCCGTGAGGATGAGGGGTGCCGCGCGCGCGAGCGTGTTCTGCCACGCGAACGCGGAACTGAAGCCGCCCTTGTAGATGTAGCCGTACACCTCGAGCGGCGAACTGCCGATGGCGAGGATGAACAGCCCGAAGAGCAGCATCGACACCACGAGCGCGCCCAGCGGAATGAGCAGCGCCTCGGCCGCCCGGCGGACACGCACGCCGGACGCCGGCACCGGCGCGTGGGCCGGTGCCGAACCGAGAGTGACGGCCGGAGCGGTCACGGTGCCGATGCGCAGGGTGCCGTCAGGCCTTGCCGATCACGCCGGCCACGAGATAGTTCATCTGCTCCAGCACCACGTCCGTCTGCTTGTGCTCGGTGCCCGCGGGGATCACCATCTTGCCGGTGTTGTCCTTGAGCGGCCCCTTGAAGATCACGTAGTCGCCCTTGACCATCGACGCCTTCACGCCATCGGCCTGCTTGCGCGCGGCTTCGGACACCGCCTTGCCGTAGGGGGAGGGCTTCACGAAGCCTTCCTTCAGCCCGCCGCGCAGGAAATTCTGGAGCGGCTTGCCGGCCTGGGCCGCCTTCACGTGCTCGGTGTAGGGCGTGAGCCAGTTCCACTCGGCGCCGGTGAGATAGCCCTTGGGTGCGAGCGCGGACTGGTCGGCGTGGTAGCCGCACACGTAGATGCCGCGGCGCTCGCAGGTCTCGACGATCACCTTGGGGCTGTCGACGTGCATGGTCATCACGTCCACGCCCTGGTCGATGAGGCTGTTGGCGGCTTCGGCTTCCTTGACGGGGAGCAGCCAGTCGCCCGTGAAGATCACCGTGCAGGTGATCTCGGGCTTCACGCTCTGGGCACCCAGCGTGAACGCGTTGATGTTGCGCATCACCTGCGGGATCGGCTTTGCGGCGATGAAGCCGATCTTCCTGCTCTTGGTGGCGTGCGCGGCCACCACGCCGTTGAGGTACTGGCACTCGTCGATGTAGCCGAAGTAGCTCGCGGTGTTCTTCGGGTGCTTGCCCTCGGACCACAGGCCGCCGCAGTGCGCGAAGCGGACCTTCGGGTACTTCTCGGCCATCTTCAGCATGTGCGGGTCGAAGTAGCCGAACGAGGTCGGAAACACGAGGCTGGCGCCGTCTTCCTCGATCATCGAGGCCATCACCTTCTGCACGTCGGTGGTCTCGGCGACCTTCTCCTGCTCGATCACGGTGACGCCGGGCAGCTTCTTGATGGCCGCGGCCGCCTGCGCCTGCGCCTGGCTGTAGCCGTAGTCGTCCTTCGGCCCCACGTAGATGACACCGACGACGAGCTTGTCGGCCGCCGCGGCGCGCAGCGCGGGCACGCCGAGCCCGGTGGCGAGACCCGCGGCGGACAGCGCCTTCAGCAGGTGGCGGCGGGACGGATCGAAGGGGTTCTGGTCCATGACGTGGCACTCTCCTCTGGGGGTTGGAAGCGGAAGGACACCGCAAGGCCGCGCCGGCGGAACCCGGCGGACGGCTTCTTGTATGCAAGAGAGTGTGCAAACGGCGTGCCGATGACGGATGCATCGCGCGCAGAGGGAACGCACCGTGCAGCGGTGGCCGGAAACGAAAAAACCGGCACCCGAGTGGTGCCGGTTGCACTGGAAGGGTGCCGGGATGCGGGCCGGGGAGGTAGGCCCGAATCACGCGGCCCGGCCGGGCGGGCGCCCGGCCGGAACTGCTGCCCGGATCAGTCGCGCAGGGCGAAGACCCACACGGTACCGCCCGGGGCCACCTGCTTGGGTTCCCAGCCGGATTTCTCGTGCATCAGACCCTGGACGAACGCGGCATCCACGCCCCAGCCCGAGACGACGGCCACGTACTGCACGCCATCGACCGTGAAGGTGGAGGGGGGCGCGATGATCCCGGAGCTGGCCTTGAACTGCCAGAGCAGCTTGCCGTTCTTCGCATCGTAGGCACGGAAGTACCGGTCGCTCGTGCCGCCGGCGAACAGCACGCCGCCGGCCGTGACGAGGGGCGAGCCCCAGTTCCAGGACTTCTGGTACTGCTCACGCCAGATCTGCTTGCCGGAGTTCACGTCCCACGCCTGGATCCCGCCGATGTATGGCGGGTTCTTGTCGACGATGAGATTGATGTCCGGGATGTCCACACCGGCCGACCACTTGCCAGGCACGCGTTCCTCGATCTTGCCCTTGAGGCTCATGCAGTGGTTGTCGTTGAAGGGGATGTAGAGCATGCCGGTCTTCGGGCTGTAGGCTTCGTACGGCCAATCCTTTCCGCCCCACAGGCTCGGGCAGTACATCGCTTCCTTGTCCGTGCCCGGCTTGTGCACCTCGTTGTAGGTGGGACGCCCCGACTTCGGGTCGATGCTCGTGAACACGTTCTGCTTCACGTACGGGATCGCGTTGCGGTAGCTGATGTCGCCGGAGCCGGGTTCGCGATCGAGCCAGTAGAGGTAGCCGTTGCGCTGCGCGCTGATCATCGCCGGGACCTTCTTGCCGCCGCGGTCGAGTTCGATGAGCGTCGGGGCGTTCATGCCGGCCCAGTCCCACGAGTCGTTCCAGTGGTACTGGAAGTGGCTCTTGATTGCGCCGGAATCCGGGTCCATGGCGAGCACGGAGGCGACGTAGAGGTTGTCACCGGGACGCTGATCGCCGAACCACGGCGAGCCGTTGCCCACGCCCCAGTAGAGCGTCTTCGTCTTCGGATCGTAGTTGCCCGGCATCCACATCGTGCCGCCGCCGATCTTGTAGGCATCCTTCCAGCGTCCGGACTGCGGCCAGGTCTCGTGACCCTTCTCGCCGGGGCCGGGCACCGACCACGTGTGCCAGACTTCCTGGCCGGTCTCGGTGTCGAACGCCTTGAGGTAGCCACGGATGCCGAACTCGCCGCCGGACGGGCCGACGAACACCTTGCCGTTCACGGCGTGCGGTGCGGACGTGATGTACGCGCCTTCCTTCCAGTCGCACACCTCGGCTTCCCACACCACCTTGCCGGTCTTCACGTCGAGTGCGGAGAGCACGCAGTCGAGGTTGGCGACGAACACCTTGTCGCCGTAGAGCGCGGGGCCGCGGTTGGTCACGTGCAGCGGACCGAAGCCTTCGGGAAACTCGCGGGAGTAGCGCCACAGGAGGTCGCCGGTCTTCGCGTTCAGCGCGAGCAGCTGGTTGTAGGGGGTCATCACGAACATCACGCCGTTGTTGACGAGCGGAGAGGCTTCGTGACCGGAACCGACCCCGGTGGCGTAGGACCACACGGGAACGAGACGCTTCACGTTCTTCGTGTTGATCTGCTCCAGCGAGCTGTAGCTCCAACCCTGGTAGTTGCCCTTGTGCATCAGCCAGTTCTCGGGCTCGGGGTTCTCCAGGCGTTCCTGGGTGACCGGCTTGTAGCTGTCCAGCGGGCCCGAGTGCGCGAGCGCCGGGACCATCAGGGCCGCCGCGACGGCGGTGAGTTTCCAGTGCATGTGTCGTTCCTCCTTGGTTGTCTTCGGATCGCGGCCCGCGGGCCGCGCGTCATTGCTGCGGCGGTCCGAGGCGTCCCTTGAAGCCGGCTGCCACCGCAAGAGATCCGTCCACCGCCTTGAGCGGGAGGACGGCGAGTCGCCGCTCGGCGGGGCCGCCGAGGACTTCTCCCTGGTTGCCCGCGTCGAAGGTCGACCCGTGGCAGTTGCAGACCACCGCGCGGCCGCTCTCGTGGAGCACGGTCACCTGGCAGCCGTAGTGCGTGCAGACCGCGGACATGCCGATCACGCCATCGGCGGATTCGCTGGCCGACTTCTGCGAGAGGTGCTCGGGCTTGAGGCGCACGAGCAGGATCTGGTTGAGGCGCGACCCGTCGCGCACGGTCTTCGTGGCGGGGTCCATGGGGTAGGCGAAGCGCGGAGCGTCGCCGACGGCGAGGTCGCTCACCGCGATGACTTCGCCCTTGCGCGGACCCTCCATGTAGACGAGGAGGTCGTTGGGTTGCGGCCGCGACGAACGCGGATCGGCGGCCGCGCCTGCGACCGGCAGCAGTGCCAGCGCGGCGCAGCCGCACTTCAGAAGGTCGCGCCTTGCGACGTCGTGATGGGAGGCCGCATCGACCGGAGTCTCCGGCGTGCCAGCCTTGCGCTGCGAACTCATGCTCGTCCTTCCCCCTTGCGGCGTGCGTGATGTCGATGCGCCGTGCCGCATGACGGACGGGTAGGCGACGTTCCGACGCGGCCCGGTTCTCGACACGGCGAGGACGGAGTGTGGGTGACGAGGGCGCATGCGCCATAGACCGCGAGTTCTTTCCCTGGGGCACGTTTTATTCCTGGGGTGATTGGCCTTTATCCCTGTGGCCACAGGCGAAAACCAGGAAGCACCGGGAGGAACTCTTTGCGGTCGCCTTGCGCGCGCCCTTGCGGCGTGGCGCAGCCCGGAACGTGTCCGGGGTTCATCGGGAACTCGTCCCCCGTGTCCCGGGTGAACACGACTCCACGGAAGGGAGTTCGATCCAGTGCGCGGACACAGCATCGCTGGCCTAATTCAGGTCGCGCAGGGTAGACCTCCGGCAGGACACCGTTCACGCGGTGCGGAGCGCCAGGCGTTCATGGATCATGATTGAAGAACCACCCGAACTTGACGCCCCGCTTGCCGGGGCGTTTTTTTCGTCTTGCGCGGGACATGTCCTGCCCGCAGAGGCCGGGCGCCGACTCCATTCGTCGTCGATACGGTGCATCGATTCCAGAAAGCGATTTCTGCGTCGGACGAAACGTCGAACGAGTTCCGGGGTGCCGACAGATTTTTTCCGCGAAGGTGTCGAGTCATCGGACCATGCGGAGAGACGGCGACCCTGTGTACTTTCACAGCGTCGTCCATCGGGCGACGACACCGGACGGAGGGGCGCCGCTCACGACGCGGCGAAATCGGATGGGTCCGGTGCAACGATGACATCCTGGAGGAAGCACAACATGAAACGACTGAATCGCGTCGCGGGTGTCGCGGCGATGTTCGGGCTCGGACTCTGTGTCGGGCTCGGCAACGCCTCGGCGCAGAGTTTCGCGAAGGTGAACGAAGCCCGTCTGCTCGCGGCGGACAAGGAACCCGGGAGCTGGATGACCCGCGGCGGTTCTTACTACGAGACGTACTACAGCCCCCTCGACAAGATCAACGTCTCGAACGTCTCGAAGCTGGGTCTCGCCTGGTACGGCGACTTCGACACGAACCGCGGGCAGCAGGCCACACCGCTGTTCATCGACGGGGTGCTCTACACGAGCACGTCGTGGTCGAAGGTCTATGCATACGATGCCGCTAC
>ERZ1066136.1580-NODE-1580-length-11217-cov-6.408977_pt1 | contig 11217 bp, 11 predicted proteins | sample MGYA00382783_ERZ1066136 | MGnify/ENA primary metagenome ERZ1066136 (study PRJEB33369, sample SAMEA5778366) | biofilm metagenome | biome: Industrial cooling water; feature: Water cooling tower basin; material: Biofilm | place: United Arab Emirates | collected... | reverse complement strand
TCGGTTCGCGGGCGCCGGCACCGTATCTCGAGGCCATGTCGAAGTGCGCACCCGCGCCGGTCTGGATCAACCTCGAATACCTCAGCGCCGAGGACTGGGTGGAGGACTGCCACCGCGTTACCTCCCCGCATCCCCGACTGCCACTCACGCGGTACTTCTTCTTTCCGGGGTTCACCCCGGGGACCGGCGGTCTCCTCGAGGAACGCGGTCTCGCGCAGCGTCGCCTCGCCTTCCTGGGCGACGACACCGCCCGGGCGGCGGCCTGGGCACGCTGGGGCTGCGAACCCGCCGCCCCGGGCGTCACGCAGATCTCTTTCTTCGGATACGGCGGACCGTCCGTGCGGACTCTGCTGTCCGTATGGGCCGACGGCTCCGAACCGATCCGCCTGCTGGTGCCGGAGGGCCGCATCCTCGATGACGTGGCGGTGTTCGCCGGCCGTTCCGCACTGCGCGCGGGCGACCGGGCCGTGCTCGGAGCACTCGACATCGCCGTCCTGCCCTTCCGGCCGCAGCCCGAGTACGACGAATTGCTGTGGCTGGCGGACTGCAACTTCGTCCGGGGCGAGGACTCGTTCGTCCGGGCGCAATGGGCCGAACACCCCTTCGTCTGGAACATCTACCCGCAGACCGGGGGGGCCCACTGGGCGAAGCTGCACGCGTTCGTGAACCGCTATGGCGAAGGGCTCGATCCCGACTCGGTGACGGCCGTGCGGGAATTCTGGCGGCTCTGGAACCGGGGCGAGACGTCCGCGACCGTGCTCGGGACCGCCTGGCGACGGTTCTGGCTGCTGCGCGACGACCTGCAGGCCCATGACGCGGGATGGGCGGCGCGCCTGCGCACGCTCGGCAGTCTCTCCGCCAATCTGGTGCGTTTCGCGGTCGAGCGACTATAATCCCCGGTTGTTCGCTTCCCCCTCCTCCTCCGTCTCCTTGCAGGTTTCCCTATGAAGATCGCCCAGGAACTGCGCGTGGGCAACGTGATCATGGTCGGCAACGACCCCCTGGTCGTGCAGCGCGCCGAATTCAACAAGTCGGGCCGCAACGCGTCCGTCATGAAGATGAAGCTCAAGAACCTTCTCACCGGCTCCACGACCGAAACGGTCTACCGCGCCGACGAGAAGTTCGACGTCGTGGTGCTCGACCGGAAGGACTGCACCTATTCCTACTTCGCCGACCCCATGTACGTCTTCATGGATGCCGAGTACAACCAGTACGAGGTCGAGAAGGACAACATGGGTGACGCGCTCAACTACCTCGACGACGGCCTGCAGTGCGAAGTGGTGTTCTACCAGGGCAAGGCAATCTCCGTCGAAATGCCCGCCTCGGTGGTGCGTGAAGTCATCTACACCGAGCCCGCCGTCCGTGGCGACACCTCGGGCAAGGTGCTCAAGCCCGCCAAGATCAACACGGGTTTCGAGGTCTCGGTCCCGCTGTTCGTGGCCACGGGCGACAAGATCGAGATCGACACGCGCACGGGCGAATACAAGCGCCGCGTCGCCGCCTGAACGCCGGCGGTCGCCGCGTCACGCAACGCCGGGCCCTGCCCGGCGTTGTCTTTTCCGCCCAGCCCTCGCGCTAGCCCGTGCCGGCCCCGGACTTCATCGGCCGGGCGCCTCGCTCCGCCATGCAGTCGGCCATGGCGTCCTCGCCAAGCCGCAGGCAGAAGCCCGCGAAGGCGAGCACGGCCAGTTCCCTCCGGAGCCACACGAGCGGGGGGCAGCCTGTCGCAACGGCATTCTTGTGCATGAACCGCGGACTCGCGAGAGCCACCGGCGCGAACCCGGCACCACTCGGAACGGTGATGGTCACCCCGGGATGATGGCCAAGCCCCCATCGCACCCGACGTCCGCGGAAACGCCGGCGCGAACCCGGCACTGCTGCGCGGTCAGGAACGCCCCTCGGTGAAGCGCTGCGCGGCGCGGCGCCGCAGGATGGTGGGGACGTCCCAGTCGACGGGACCGCGGTGCCAGTGGCGACGCAGCGGCCGGGTGAGTTCGGGCGCTGGGCCGGGCAGGCTTGCGGCGACGCGGACGGTGCGGGATTGACGGGTGGAATCGAAAGGACGCATGGCGGCACACTCCGGAGACGCCCCGCCGACCGGGGCATGCGGCCAGACTAAGACGGTCCGGGCTCAAGGGATGAGCCACCCTCGTACCGCCGGGCCGCACGATGCAGTTCTTCCCGGACGACCCGGCGCAGGTCCGGCGGGCCCAGCACCTCCACCTCGCCGCCGTGCTTGAGGATGTCCATCACCAGTTCGCGCGGGTCGCTGTACGGCACCGACAGGTGGTAACTGCCGTCGGCCTCGAAACGGCTCGCCTGCTGCGGATGCCATTGCTCCCGGGCCACCCAGCGTGCCCGGGCCGGCGTGAAGCGCAACCGCGCCCACGCCACCTCGGCGCCCGAGAAGATGCCGTACCCGCTGGCCAGTTCGCGGTCCATGGCCTCGTCCGTCACGTCCACGGCCGGCGCCTCCAGCATCCGTGCTGCGGTAATCGCGTCCACCGCGAAGCTGCGCAGGCCGTTGCGCAGATGGCACCACGCATCCAGGTACCAGTTGTCGCGGTAGTACACGAGGCGCTGCGGCGACAGATCGCGGCTGGCGCTCTCTCCGGTCGCGCGGTTGAAATGGGCCACGTGCACCCGCCGGCGGTCCAGCAGGGCCTGCGCGAGCACCGCGAAATGACCGGACTCCACCGGGCGGCGGATCGAGTGCAGCAGCCGCACCCGGTGGCGCACCTCGGCCGCCGCGTGTCCGTGACTGGCGAGCAGCTTCTCGAGGCGCTCGCCGATGGGCCCGAGATGCGGATCGAGTACACCGGGGTCGATGCTTGCAAGCAGGTGATGCATGGTGAGCAGCGCGTGCGCCTCGGAGGCGCTGAACCACAACCCCGGCAGTTCATCGCCCGAGTGGGTCGTCTCCAGACGATAGCCGCCCGACTCGCGATCCCAGACCACCGGGACGTTCAGGCGGTCGCGCAGGTAGGCCATGTCGCGCTTGAACGTGGCGCGGGAGACCTCGAGATCGCCGAGGAACACGTCGATCGGCACGAGTCGTCGCGACTGGAGCAGGCGGCGGATGCGGTAGAAGCGTTCGGTCCGGTCCATGGACGGAGATCAGTCCTGGCGAAGTGCCACCGTGAAAACGTGGGGTGGAACTTTGCCGCATTGACACCCCTCCATGCTGGCATCATCATGCTTTACTGTAAAAGAGGGGTAGAAGCTCATGAAAGTTTTCGGTAAATGTCTCAATGTCACGACGGTGAGTGCCGGGCTTGCCGGCGTGATGGCGCTGACTGGGTGCACTGCCATGAACGCCGGTGCCGGGAAGTCCGCCGGCGCATCACAGCCTGCGACGACCAGTACGCACACCGCCAATTATCAGCCCGTGTCGGACGTCCCCATCCCACCGTCCACCAAGATCAACACCGAACGCTCTGCCATCTTCGGCGGGGGCGAGCGCTGGTACGGGCGGATGGTCCTCTCGCTGGATCGGTCTTCGACAATGGCCTACGCCTACTACCTGGATCAGATGCCGCCGTTCGGGTGGGAGCTCGTCTCCGCGGTACAGGGCAAGGTCTCGGTGCTGACCTTCACCCGGGGCGATCGCGCCGCGTCCGTCGAAATCACGCCGTCTGCGCTCCGCGGTTCCGAGGCCGTCGTGACGGTGAGCCCCCGCCCTGCCGCCGGCGCGGCCCCCGCGGGCAACGGGAGCAGTGCCGCACCGAAGAAGTAGGATGACGACGGCGGCTCGGCCGCCCACTGCCAGGAGCGATGTCATGCCCATCGTGGGAATGAACCACTTCACCGTCCTCGCGAAGGACCTTGCGGCCGCGCGCCGCTTCTACGTGGAGATCCTCGGACTGCGGGAGGGCGACCGCCCCGACCTCGGCTTCCCGGGGATCTGGCTGTACGCGGGGGATCAGGCGGTGCTGCACGTGATCGCCGGCCGCCCCCTGCCGGCCGACCCGAAGGGGGTCCTGGATCACATGGCGTTCACCGCGACCGGCCTTCCGGACGTGGTGGCCCGGCTTCGGGAGTTCGGCATCAACTACGACCTTCGCCGCCAGAACCAGTCGGGGACTTGGCAACTCTTCTGTTTCGATCCGAGCGGCGCACGGGTCGAACTGGACTTCGATGCGTCGGAAACGGCGCCCGGCATCTGAACCGCGGCGCGCCAGGCGCGTCGTCGCGCGCGCACGACGGTCAGGTTGACGAGCCGATGGAGGTCCTCAGGACTCGCTTTCCTTGATGCACGCGGCGTAGCCCTCGTCCCCCACGAATTCGGGTGGGAGTCGGCTGCGGCCCCGTTGTGCCTCCCGGTCGATGATGGCGTACGCCCGGTCGATCGTGCCGTTCACGAACCGAACCTCGTTCTCTGTCTCGTCCCCGTGCCAGTGGATCGTCACCTGGTCGCGCGCCCGACCTTGGCTGTGATGGTAGGCCGCAGCAGCGTGCAGCCGGGCAACGTAGACGCAACGTTCTTCGCGGGTCATGCTGGTAATGCGGTCCGCGAGCGCATCCGCGGCCGGAAGTGCGAGAAGCACGGAAACGAGCAGGCGGCGCATCGGGCAGCTCCTGGGCGGTGGGACACGGGGGTCATCGAGCACACTCGATGCCATCGTCTTCGAGACTTTAGGGGCTCGAAACACGGCGTACAACGCCACGGCATCGGTTTGTCCAACCTTGCGCCCCTGACAAACGCAGGGCGCGTCGAAGTCCGCGCTTTCCGGGTTGCAGATGCGAACGCTCGGAAAAGCACGCAAATGTTTGCGTGGACGGTCGATGAGCCGTTTGTCAAGAGCAAAGGCACAGAGTTATCAAACGCCGGGGCCTTGACATTCACGACACCTCCCGTCCTTTCCAGCACTCCCAGGGGGGCATTGACAACCCATTGAATATTTGCCGAAAAACGGCTGATCAAATCTTGCTCGCCGTAACGTAAGTATGCCGCCCGCAAGCGATTTTTCGGGTTATCCGGGCACTTTTGCACAACTTTATCCACAGATCCTGTGGATCGTTCGTGGCAGCCTCGTGACAGCCCCCGGCCGGTCAGACGGGCTTGCAGTCCGCCAACACCACGAACCCCACCCAATTCCAGGTGGCAGCCCGCATCGGCGTGACGGAGGAGTCGATTTCCCACTTCTGCGTCCCCGCGAGGGGCCCGAGCACCGTGCACTGAACGAGTTCGCAGCCCGAGGGGCACGCGCCCTCTTCGGGCGCATTCGCCCGTTCGCGTGCACGAGACAGGCGCACCTCGTAGGCACGCTCGAACGCGCGCTGGGCGGCCACCACGGCGTCGTCCCCGAGACCCTGCCCCACCACCCACTCGAACACGAGTGACTCGCGCGGCGGACAGCGTTCCACCGCGAGCATCAGCGGCTCGCGGCCCGGATCCGCACGGCCACCGGATCGGCGGACCTCGCCGGAGACCCGATCGTCGCGCTTCGGATTCTTCCTGGGCATGGCGTTCTCCCGGCGCGGGTGCGAGGGCCCTGCGACCCTGCACATCCCGGCCTTGCGCACGTTACCGAACCGGACCTCGCAGAGCCAGCACCTCGCGATGCAAGGTGTCCAGATCCAGCGCGTCCGGCGCCACGGGGCGCCCGGCCGCCAGTCCGACCCTGGGCCGGACACCCCTCGGGACCCAACGCGCGAGACCGCGGTGGCGACGACTGAAGACCCCGCCCCACAGTCCCGACAGACCCATGGGGACCACCGGGACCGGCGAGCGGGTCACGATATCGCGCAGCCCGCGACGGAACGGCTGCAACTCGCCGTCGCGGGTGATGCCGCCCTCGGGGAAGATGCCGACGAGATCTCCCTCGTTCAAGGCGCGCGCGACCTCGTCGTACGCCGCCTGGAGCAGCGCAGGATCCTCCCTGGCCGGAGCAATCGGGATCGCGCGGGTGTGGCGGAAGATGTAGCTCAGCACCGGCACCCGGAAGATGCGGTGATCCATCACGAAGCGGATCGGCCGGGCGCTGCACCCCATGATGATGACGGCATCCGCGAAGCTCACGTGATTGCAGGCGACGACTGCGGCCCCCTCTGCGGGCACATGCTCGAAGCCCCGGCGGTCGACACGGAACACGACCTTCACGAGCAGCCACGCCAGGAAGCGCAGGAAGAATTCGGGAATGCGGAAGTAGATGTACCAGGCGATGCCCGCATTGAGCAGCCCGAGCGCAAGCCAATGCGCTGCTCCCGGCCCGTGGGCACCGGCGGCACGCGCCACACCCGCCGAGACACTCGCCAGGACGGCGGCCGCCACCATCGCCGCAACCCAGCGTCCGGCCTGCGAGACCGGACTGCTGCGCCGCCGGACGAACCGATACAGCGGCAGGGCGTACCACGCGAGAAACATCCCGCTTGCCGCAAAGACCGGCATCCACGCCTCGGCCTGGAGTGCTGCCCCTCGCGACAGGACGGCCGCCACGAGCGGCACGAGCGCGAGGCCGATGGATCCGAACGGAATGAGGCCCAGTTCGTTGTGCCCCCGCGCCAGCCCGAGTTCCAGGAACCAGGCCGCGAGAGCGCCCGCCCCCAGGGCCGCGAGCAGGACCGTCGGGCCGTTGGTCCACCCGGGTGCGGCACCGGCCACCGCCGGCGAGAGCCCGGCCGCGAACACGGCGAGGACGCTGGCGTAGGCCGCAGCCCAGGCGAGCCCCAGCACGGACAGAACGAGCGGCGTATCCCCGAACCAGCCGTTGCGCGGCACCACGTCGGGAGTCGTGGCCGGCGGAAGCCCGGTCACACCGGCGCTCCGCCCGCCTGCGCGGGTCCGGAGCGCGCGCGCCCCGGACGCGCGCCCCGCGCTACTTCGACAGGCATTCGCTCATGAACTTCTTGCGATCGCCTCCCTTGAGGTCCTTCGTCTTCGCCTCCGCGTTGCAGGACTTCATCTTCTCCTGCTGCTCGGTGAGCTTCTTCTTGCCCTCCTCCCTCGCGGCACTCAGGCACTGCTTCATGAAGTCCTTCCGTGCGTCGCCGTCGAGAGCCTTCTCCTTGGCCTCGGCGTTGCACTCCTTCATCTTGTTCTGCTGGTTGTTGGCGGCAGAGGCAGGCGCCCCCGCGAAGGCGGCCGCGGCGAATGCGGCAGCGAGACGAACGACGAAACGGTTCATGAACTTCCCCTGTGTTGTTGACGACTGGTGAAGCGCCGGGCCCCGGCGACCCGGACCCCACCGGGCCGCGACCATGCCGCGCCTCCCGGCAGTTGCGAGTTTGGCACCAATCCCGGCGGCCCGGCACGGGCGCGCAGGAACTTTCACATCGGCCCCCGTCTCAGAAGGGCACCCTTAACCCAAGGAATCCTCCCCATGCTCAAGCACCTCCTCCCTGGCCTGCTGCTCGCCGCCGCCATCGTGCCGCAGGGCGTGTCCGCAGCCGGCTGCCCGGCCTTGCTCAACCACCAGCTGAAGACACTCGACGGCAAGCCGCTGGACCTCTGCCAGTTCGAGAAGCGCCCGATCCTTGTCGTGAACACCGCCAGCAAGTGCGGCTTCACGCCCCAGTTCGAGAAGCTCGAGGGGATGTACAAGCAGTACAAGGACAAGGGCCTGGTCGTCATCGGCTTCCCGTCGAACGACTTCCGGCAGGAACTCGAGACCAACGCCCAGGTGGGTGACTTCTGCCGCCTCACCTACGGCGTGCAGTTCCCCATGGCCGAAAAGACCTCGGTGTCCGGCGAGGGCGCGAATCCGTTCTTCAAGCAGCTGGCCGCCGCCGCGCAGGAGGCCCCGCGCTGGAACTTCCACAAGTACCTGATCGCCCCGGACGGCAAGACCGTCTACAGCTTCCAGACTGCGGTGGAACCCGACGCGCCACAAGTCATGACCAAGCTGCAGAGCATGCTCGCCAAGTAACGGCCGCAACCGATCCGGCAACACCAACGACGCCACCGTCCCCGGTGGCGTCTTGTTTTTCGGGGGCGCTCGCGTAACCTCGGCGCTTTGGTTTCGGGGAATGCCGATCGCATCGGCGTCGCTCTCGCCGTGTCTCTCGCCCGTCCGCTCGCGCCGCACAGCGCCCCACCCGACGAGGCCGCCCCGCCGTCTGCACCCCGGTGGCGCCGCTGGTTGAAGCGCGCGCTCATCGGCGTCGCGATCGTCATCGCGCTCGTCGTGGTTCTCGGATTCTTCGCCGTTCCCCCGCTCGCCCGGCACGTCCTCACGACACGCGTGGCGGAAGAGCTCGGCCGCAAGGTCACGGTCGGCGAGATCGCGCTGAATCCGCTGGCGCTCACGCTGGAGGTGCGCGACCTCGTCATCCACGAGCCGGGCTCCGACCAGCGCTTCGTCGCGTTCCGGCGCCTGTTCGTCGACGTTTCCACGGAGACCTTCTATCGCCGCGCGCCCGTCGTCGCCGAGGCCATGCTGGAGGAGCCCTACGTCAACGTGGTGATGCTTGCGCCGGGGCGGTTCAATTTCACCGATCTGATCGAAAAGTTCGCAAAGGAGGAGAAGAAGGACGAAGAGCCCGCGCGGTTCTCCATCAACAACATCCGTCTCACAGGCGGTGCAGTCGACGTGGACGACCGTCCGCACCGCACCCGCCATCAGGTGCGCGCGCTGTCGGTGTCGGTGCCATTCCTCTCCAACCTGCCCTACCACGGCCAGATCTACGTCCAGCCCGCGCTGAGCGCGCGGGTGAACGGCACGGCCCTGGAACTCGCGGGCAAGTCCAAGCCGTTCAGCGCGACACGCGAGACCTCGCTCGACCTGTCCGTGAAGGACCTCGACCTGCCGTTCTACCTGCGCTACGTGCCGATGGCATTGCCCTATCACATCGCATCGGCGCGGCTCGACCTCGACGCCGACATCACCTTCGCGCAACCGGAGGGCAAGGGTTCGCGGATCGGCGTGCAGGCCGAGTCAGTCCTGAAGGCGGTGCGCATCACCACGCCCGAGGACGAGGCACTCGTCGCGTTCGAGCGGCTCGCGGTGAGGACGCATCGCATCGACGTCTTCGGCACGGCCATCGGTCTCGCCTCCGTACGGCTCGAAGGCGCGGATGTGAATGCGAAACGACAGGCGGACGGCACGATCAATCTTGCGGTGCTGGGGTCCACCGGCGCGCGCGGCGGCGAGACGACCGCCCCGTCCCGCGAGCCCGCTACATCGAGGAAGGCAGCGAACCGGGTCGTGACCGTCGATCGCATCGAACTGGCCGGCGCGCATGTGCGTTTTCGTGACGCCGGCGTCGCGCCTGTGTTCGAGACGACGCTCGCACCCGTCGATGCCACCGTCGATGGTCTGTCGACCGCCGCGGATGCCGCGCCCGCGCGAATCGCCCTCACCGTGAAGACCGATGCCGCCGAGTCGCTGGACATCCGGGGCACGGTCGTTCCGGCGAGCGGCGCGGTCGCCGTGGATGCATCCCTCGGTGCCGTGCCCGTCGCCCGCTACGCCCCCTACTACGCCCCGGCCATCGACTTCACCATTCCGGCCGGCGTGCTCTCGCTGGGTGCCCACGTGGACGTGACGCCGGGCGCCGAGGGCACAGCCGTTTCCGTCTCGGGCGGCACGCTGGACCTCACGGCCCTGTCGCTGCGCCGCACCGGGAGCAAGGACGACTTCGTGACGCTGAAGCATCTGTCGGTGCGCGACACCGCCCTCGATCTGGCCCGCCGCAAGGTGTCCGTCGGCGACATCACGGTGGACAGGCTGCGCGTCGTCGCCCGTCGATCGAAGGACGGCGTGGTGGACCTCACTCGCCTCACCCCTGCGAAGAAGGCGCAGACGCGTGCCGCCCCGGAGCCACCGCCCGCGCCGGGCGCCCCGGACGCGACCCCATCCGCGCCGCCGTGGAATGTCACCGTCGGCCATGCGTTGCTCGATCAGGCGTCGGTGCAATTCCACGACGAGGTGCCCGCCACCCCCGTGACACTCACGTTGTCGCCCACGCGCGTCGAGACCTCGAATCTGGTGGTGGGCGGGCCGGGCACCGCGAAAGTCGCGCTGAAGACGGTGCTGAACGGCAAGGCCACGCTCGATCTCGACGGCACCGCGACGCTCGCGCCGCTGGGGCTCGAACTGCGCACGCGACTGGGCAAGCTCGACGTGCCGACCTTCGCCCCCTACTTCGCGGACAGGCTCAACGTGACACTGGCAAGTGCCCGCGTGGACGTCGACGGCAAGCTCGGCGTGCAAATGCCGGACGGCAAGCCGCCGAAGATGAGCTTCGACGGCAAGGCCGGCATCGCGAAGCTCGCGGCCCTCGACAATCGCACCGGCGACGATCTGCTCCAGTGGGAGTCGCTCTACGTCCAGGGCGTGCGCGCGAAGACCGAACCATTCTCGCTCGGCATCCGTGAAGTAGCCCTCACGGACTTGCGGACGCGGCTGCAGGTCAACGCCGACGGCACGCTCAACCTCCAGGGTCTCGTGGTCTCCGACACGCCAGCCGCAGGCGCCGACGCTCCGCCGCCCGAGCCGCCGCAGAAGGCGGCGCCGAAGCCGGCAGTGAGCCCCGTGCCCCGCTCCATCGTCATCGATCAGGTCACGCTGCAGGGCGGCACGATCCTGTTCAGCGATCGGCTCATCAAGCCCAACGTCTCCGCGACGCTCACCGAGGTAGGGGGGCGTGTCACCGGCCTCCTCGCCGACCCGGGCACGAAAGCGGACGTGGACCTGCGAGGCAAGCTTGCGAACCAGGCGCCGCTGGAGATCACCGGCAAGATCAACCCGCTCGCCGGTGACCTTTTCGCCGATCTGAAGGTGAGCTTCCGCGACATCGACCTGCCGCCCTTCACGCCCTACTCGGGCAAGTACGCGGGCTACACGATCGAGAAGGGCAAGCTCACACTGGACCTGCGCTACCTCATCGACAAACGCGCCATCACGGCCGAGAACAAGGCCGTCATCGACCAGTTCACCTTCGGTGACAAGGTGGAAAGCAAGGACGCGCTGAGTCTGCCGGTGCAGCTGGCCGTGTCGCTGCTCAAGGATCGCGACGGCCGCATCAACCTCGACGTGCCGGTATCCGGATCGCTCGACGATCCCAAGTTCAAGCTCGGACGGGTCATCTGGCAGATCATCGTCAATCTCGTGACCAAGGCCGTCACGGCGCCCTTCGCGCTCCTTGGCAATCTGCTCGGGGGCAGCGGCGAGGAGCTGTCGTATCTCGACTTCGCACCCGGGTCGGCGACGCCGGATGCTGCGGGCGATGCGAAACTCGCACAACTCGCGAAGGCACTCACCGACCGCCCGGCGC
>ERZ1066136.1571-NODE-1571-length-11266-cov-6.369815_pt1 | contig 11266 bp, 8 predicted proteins | sample MGYA00382783_ERZ1066136 | MGnify/ENA primary metagenome ERZ1066136 (study PRJEB33369, sample SAMEA5778366) | biofilm metagenome | biome: Industrial cooling water; feature: Water cooling tower basin; material: Biofilm | place: United Arab Emirates | collected... | reverse complement strand
CGCCTGGGTCGGTGTGCCGGCGGCCGTGCTGTGCCTCGGCGCGCTCGCATGGCTGTCGCGACACCTACCCGTCCGCGAGGCCGCGACGCGGGACCCGGAAGCGGCAGGCTACTTCCTGGAGGCACGCGTCAACGCCGATTCACCTCTGGCCGGACGCACGATCGAACAGAACCGCCTGCGTGCGCTCGACGGTCTGTTCCTCCTGGAGATCATCCGGGACGGCCGGCTGCGTTCGCCCGTGGGACCCGACGAAGTGATCCAGGCTGGAGACTGCCTCATCTTCACGGGCGCCCTCGATCGTGTGAGCGCGCTGCGCGAGTTCCGGGGACTGACAGTGTTCGAGGATGGTGCCGATGCCCTGCTGGGTTCGAATCTGGTGGAGGTGGTGATCGCCAGCCAGTCCGAACTGGACAAGAAGACCCTTCGCGATGTGGACTTCCGAACGCTCTTCGATGCCGGTGTCGTGGGCATCCGGCGAGGCGAGGAACGCCTCACGGGCCAGCTCGGGCGCATCCCACTGGCCGTGGGCGACTGCCTGCTGCTCGCCGTCGGACCGGACTTCCGCAACCGCCACAACCTGGAGCGGAACTTCCACGTGCTGGGCGAGGCGCCGCTCGCCACGACGCTCGACGCCCGCCGGAGCGCAGCCGTCCTTGCCGGATTCGGTGCCGTCGTGGCGGCGGCGGCAACGGGCGTGCTGCCGCTCTTCCACGGCCTGCTCGTGTTCCTCGCCGCGCTGCTCGGCTTCCGTGTCCTCACGTTCGCGCAGCTTCGGCGACGCTTCCCCTTCGACCTGTTCTTCCTCGTGGGTTCATCGCTCGCGGTGGCGCATGTGCTCGACTCGACCGGCGGGGCCGAACTGGTCGCCGGCCTGCTCGGCGGACTGTTCGAGGGCATGGGTGTGTGGGGCGCCTTCGCCGGTGTTTACGTGCTCACGGTGGTACTCACGGAGCTCGTGTCGAACAACGCGGCGGCCGCGCTCGCCTTTCCGGTCGCGATCGCCACCGCGAAGCTCTGGAACGTGGACGCGACGCCGTTCGTGCTCGCCGTGACCTACGGGGCGAGCGCGGGATTCCTCATCCCCTTCGGTTATCAGACGCACCTGATGGTGTACTCGGCGGGACGCTACCGCCTGGGGGACTTCGTCCGGCTTGGCCTGCCGGTGTCGGTGCTCTTCGGCGCCGTGGTACTGATCCTGACGCCGATGGTCTTTCCGTTCACACGGGCGCTTCACTGACCGCGAAGGACCCCGAGCATCTCGGGGCCCTCCGGGCTCAGCGGCGAGCGGTCTGCGCGGCTCCGCCGAGAGGCTGCCCACCGCGCGAGGAACCTTCTGCCGCAGCCTTCCCCAAGCGTCCCCGGCCGTCGCGCTCGCCGTAGTTCTTCCAGTAGATGAGGCTCGCCACCACGGCGTCCTTGAGGTTGCGGCTCTTGCGGTACAGCGGCTCGCGGAAGACGCTCTTGAGGTGGTCCATGCCGAGCTGCAGGCCGAGGAAATCGTTCAGCGTCTCCAGTGTGCGCTCGGGCGTGAGCAACAGGTCCTCGAAGCTGAGCCGCACGTAGGGCAGAGCGCGCTCTTCAAGGTACGAGATGTTCGAAGCGGTGATGCCGTGGTTGTAAGCGCGAGTGAAGGCCATGCTCTGCACGTGCCGTCGAAGATTCGCGGAGATCCAGGCCTGCCGGTCATCACGCGTGAGCACGATGTACGCGGTGCGGTCGGCCGGCAGCAGCGGATGCCACTGCCGGATGGTCCAGGTGAGCCGCGGATCCTTCCAGGCCCAGGGCGTGTGGGCTTCGCAGCGCTCCACGAAGGCGCGGTAGGGGGCGACGTCGAGCCCCCCCGCGCGCCGTTCCAGTTCGAGCACCGTCTCGCGCGAGAACTGGTGCTCGTGGTTCTGATCGAGCCGCAGTTCCTCCATCATCTTCCGGTTGAGTTCCACGAGCCCCTGGTTCTCGAAGGTATCGTAGTCCGGCTTCTTCATGGTCTCGGCGCCGAGCCAGTACCCGGCGGTGCCGAGAAGACCGGTGAAGACGGAACTGCCCGTCCAGCCGTGGGTGAGAATGATGACGTTCCTGCGCATGGGGAATCTCCAGGGATACCGGGCCGAACACCGGCACCGCACGCTTCGAGTCTCCCAGTGCAACGTTATGGATTCGTGACAATCGGTCGGTCCGAATGGTCCGGGCACTCGCGCCATGGCAATCCCTCGATACACTCGCGTACCCTCCACGGCTCCGACCTCCCCCATGCAAGCCACCATGCTCTCGAGCACGCGTATCGGCGCCCTACCCGCGCTCCGCCTCGACCTCTCCGATGGCGGCAGCGCCACCGTCACCGACTACGGCGCGCACGTTGTGTCGTGGCAGCCCGTCCCGGGAGACGAACGTCTCTTCATGAGCGAGACCGCCGTCCTGGACGGGACGAAGCCCGTGCGGGGCGGCGTGCCGGTCATCTTTCCGCAGTTCGGCGCCTTCGGAACCGGTGTGCGCCATGGCTTCGCCCGGACCGTCTCCTGGACACCCGAGGAACGGCGTTCCGGCCAGGACTACGCCACCGCCACCTGGGTCCTGACCCCTGACGACTCCGCACTCAGCGTGCCGGCACGCGTGGAGATGACCGTGTCGCTCGGGCCGCGCCGGCTGGACCTGGAACTGCACGTGGCCCACGACGGCACCGCATCCTTCTCCTTCACGGCCGCCCTGCACACGTATCTGCGGGTGGACGACATCGCGTCCGCGAGCCTGCTGGGGCTGCAGGACTGCGCCTACCGGGATCAGACGGACGAGGGCCGCATGAAGCGGCAGGAGGAGCGCCATCTGCGCATCGACCGCGAGATCGACCGCATCTATGCGGAGGCGCCTGCGAAGCTGGAACTGATCGCCGGGGGCCGCTCGACCCACGTGCTGCAGGACGGCTTCACCGACGTGGTGATATGGAATCCGTGGATCGAGCGCAGCCGGGCTTTCCCGGACCTGCCCGCGGACGGATTCCGGCGGTTCCTCTGCGTTGAGGCCGCCACCGTGCTTGAACCCGTCCGGCTGGCGGACGGGGAGACCTGGACCGGCCGGCAGACACTGATCGCGCCCTGACGACCGGCACGGCGCTTCGGCACCATCCGCGCCTCTCCGGCGCGGATGGTGCCGCCCGCGTCAGGCCGCCCGCTCGAAGTGCTGCAGGAGCTTGTGAAGGGACGTGGCGGTCTCGGCCAGCGTCTTCGACGCCTGCTCGATCTCGCCGATGCCGCTGACGTTCTCCTCGGTGAGCGCGCTCATCTTCTCCATGCTCACCGCCACCTCGTGGGAGGCCTGCGACTGCTGCTCGAGCATTGAGGCGATGTCGCGAGCGGAATCCGCGACGCCGCGGCTCGCCCCCTGGATCGACTCCAGGCTCTCGTGGGTGGACTGGATCAGGCCCGTGCCACGGTTCACCTCCGACACGGCGGCCTGCATGGTCTCGGTAGCGACGATCGTCCCGGACTGAACCTCGGCCACCGTGGTTGCGATGTCCACTGTACTCGCGCGGGTGCGCTCGGCGAGCTTGCGCACCTCGTCTGCCACCACGGCGAACCCGCGACCCTGCTCGCCTGCGCGGGCCGCCTCGATCGCGGCGTTTAGCGCGAGCAGGTTGGTCTGTTCCGCAATCTCCTGGATGGTCTTGGTGACCATCGAGATCTTCGCGACGGCCTCGCTCAGGGTCTCGATCCGGGACTTGGCGACGTCCACCACGCGCACCACCTCGTTCGTGGCCGAGAGCGAATCGCGCATGCGGTCGCTGCCCTGCTGCACGACCTCGATGGCCTCGCCCGCGAACGACGAACTGCGGTGGGTGGCGTCGGAGATCTCAGCGACCGAAACCGAGAGTTCCTCCAGCGCCGAGGCCACCCCGCTGATGCCGTCGGACTGCTTGTGCGAGCGCTCCAGCAGGCTGCCCGCCTCGGTGGCGAGGCGATGGGCATCGCTGGCCACCTCGTTGGCGGCCGAGGTGACGTCGGAGATTACCGCGCGCAGATTCACTTTCATGGATCGCAGGGCGACCAGCAGTTCCGCGAACTCTCGCGACCCGCTCACGTCCACGTCGGACTCGAGGTCGCCCTCGGCAATCTGGCACAGCGCGACGCGCGCACGGTCGAGCGCCGTCGTGACCTCGTTCCACAGCCACAGGTAGGCGCCGGCCCCGCCCAGGAGCAACGCGGCCGCGGTCGCGATGGACCAGGGCTGCGGCATCAGGGCCGTCGCGACGCCGAGCGCACCGAGGCCGCCGAAGACGGCGCCCAGCTTGCCACGCAGCGAACGCCCGAAACTGGTGGGCGTGGCCGGCATCTTGGACTGCCCCGCGCGAATCGCGGCATAGAGGGATTCGGCCTCTGCCTTGTCCCGCTCGCTCGGACGCGACCGGACGGACATATAGCCGACGGTCTCGCCTTGCCGGGTGAGCGGACTCACGTAGGCGTCCACCCAATAGAAGTCACCGTTCTTGCAGCGGTTCTTGACTCGCCCTCGCCATGGTACGCCGGCGCGAACGGTCCGCCAGAGGTCCTCGAAGGCCTCGCGCGGCATGTCCGGATGCCGGACGACGTTGTGGGGCTGGCCGAGGAGTTCTTCCTCCGTGAAGCCGCTGATGCGGACGAAGGCCGGGTTGGCGTAGGTGATCTTCCCCTTGAGGTCGGTCTTGGTGACGATCGGCTTGCCGGGCTCCAGGTGCTGTTCCACGTTCGTGGTGGGCGCCTGCATGCGGGCGGCGCGCCCGCGGGCTGAGGTTGGGTCCTGCATGTGCATGGTCTCTCGAAAATCGCCGCGTCCCCCACCCCGGGAGACCTCCCTCGGCTTCGAGTTCTGGTATCGGCTGGATTCCCGGGCGGGTTTAGATTTTTTTCCGTCTTCTGACAGCGAGACGACGCATTGGCCGGGGCGCCTCGATGCCGGGCCGGCAGGCGCCGAGTCGACCCGTCAGCGGATGCCCGCTCCGGCTCGCTCGGCATGAAACCCCAACGCACGGAGGGAGGCCACCACCTGGTCGGCGTGCTCGAAGCCCCTGGTCTCCAGGACGAACTCCACCTCGGCGTCCTGCAGCGGCAGATCGGAGAACGCGCGCTGGTGGTGGACTTCCTCGATGTTCGCGTCAGCCTCGCCGATGGCCGCCGTGACCTTGGCGAGAGATCCGGGCAAGTCGCGCAGCCGGACGCGCAGGCGGGTCAGGCGCCCGGAACGCACCATGCCGCGCTGGATGACGTCCGCCAGCGTCAGCGGATCGATGTTGCCGCCGCAGACGACGAGCGCCACCCGCCTGCCCGCGAAGCGTTCCCGATGACGCAGAAGCGTGGCGAGCCCCACGGCGCCGGCCCCCTCGGCCACGGTCTTCTCCACCTCGAGCAGCAGCAGCACCGCGTGCTCGATGTCACCTTCGTCCACCAGCAGCACGTCGGCCACCAGGCGTCGCACGACTTCGAGAGTGAGCGCGCCGGGCGATTTCACCGCGATACCGTCCGCGAGCGTGCTTGCACCGAATTCCGGTGTCCGGCCCTGGAGAGCCGCCAGCATGGACGGGAAGCGAACGGTCTGTGCACCGACGATCTCGATGTCGGGCCGCAACGCCTTCGCCGCGGTGGCAATGCCGGAGATCATGCCGCCGCCGCCGATGGGTACGATGATGACGTCCAGGTCCGTCGTCACGTCGAACATCTCCAGCGCCAGCGTGCCCTGCCCCGCCATGACGAGCGGATCGTCGTACGGGTGCACCAGCGTGAGGCCGCGCGCCCGCTCGACCTCGGCAGCGTGCGCCTTGGCCTCGTCGAAGTTTTCTCCGGCGAGGATCACCTCCGCGCCGTGACCCCGCGTATGGGCGACCTTCACGTTCGGCGTGAAGCGCGGCATCACGATGACTGCGGGAATGCCGAGACGCCGCGCATGGTAGGCAACGCCCTGCGCGTGATTGCCTGCCGAGACCGCAATGACACCGGTCGTCCGCTGAGCGGGCGTCAGCGCGGCGAGACGATTGAGCGCGCCGCGTTCCTTGAACGAGGCGGTGAACTGGTGATTCTCGAACTTGAGCCAGACTTTCGCACCCGTGATTTCCGAGAGCGTGCGGGAGTGCAGAAACGGCGTGTCGACGATCTGCCTCGAAATTGTGCGGGCGGCCGCACGAACGTCGTCGAGCGTGATGGGTGGCGTCATGACGAATGGAAACAGGAATAGCAGGTAACGCAGAAAATAAAAAACCCGCCGAAGCGGGTTTCAGACACAGCGGCAGCCGTTGAATTCAGAGTGCCTGGATATTGGATGCCTGCTTGCCCTTGGGGCCGACCGTCACTTCGAAGCTGACCCTCTGCCCTTCCTTGAGGGTCTTGAACCCGTTCATCTTGATGGCAGAGAAGTGCGCGAACACGTCTTCGCTCTTGTCATCGGGGGTGATGAAGCCGAACCCCTTGGAGTCGTTGAACCACTTTACGGTACCGGTTGCCATGTATTTCTCCTGTCTAAGCTCGCGGGCTGCCACCCGTGCAGATGTTTGGGTGGCAAGACCGTGCATGGCACTACCGTACCGCCGACTACCTGGCCCCAAATCACGCGCGAATAATACCCGGCCCTTTCGGCGACGCAAGCATTTTCTAGCAGCAATCACAGGGGATATTGTGAACGGCGTTCATTCGCCGTTATCGTTGCGCGCATGCTTCGCAACTCCAATTCGCGCTCCGGTGTACACGGCGACGAGTGGCTCTCCGTCGTGTGCGCCGCAGCAGCGTTTTTCTGCATTCTGGCTTCGTATTACATGCTGCGCCCGGTGCGAGACGAGATGGCCGTGCGTCTGGGCGCGGACCAGTTGAAATGGCTCTTCACTGCGACGTTCGTCGCAATGACGGCCGTGGTGCCCGTGTTCGGTTTTCTTGCGTCCCGCGTGAGGCGAGTCCCGCTGGTGTTCGGGGCACTCGCATTTTTCGCCCTGCACATGCTGGGTTTCCGTGCTGCGCTGCAAGACGCCAGTCTCGCGGCGCACGCGGCGCCGGTGATGTTCGTGTGGGTCAGCGTGTTCAATCTCTTCGTGGTCTCGCTCTTCTGGAGCGTGATGACCGACGTCTTCTCGCTCGAACAGGCGGAGCGACTGTTCGGCCCCGTGGCTGTGGGCGGAACGCTCGGCGCGCTGTGCGGCCCGCTGCTCACTTCGACGCTCGTCGCACGGATCGGCGTGCCCGATCTTCTGCTCGTTTCCGCGGGTGTTCTGATGGCGGCGGGGGCATGCGTTCTTCTGCTGGACCGCGTCACGCGTGCGCGCGGCCCGCGAGAAACGCCTCCACCCCCGGCACTCGGCGGCAGCGCCTGGGAAGGACTCCTGCTCGTCATCCGGTCGCCTTATCTCCTGCTGTTCAGCGCCTACGTCCTGCTGCAGTCCCTCGCCGGGACGGTGCTGTATTTCGAGCAGACGCGCATCGTGAAGGACGCATTCGACACCACCGAGGCGCGCACGGCGTTCTTCGCGCAGGTGGACCTCGCGGTGAATGCGATTACCGCCGTGACGCAACTGCTGGGGCTCGCCCCACTGCTGCATCGCTTCGGCCTGCGCCTGGCGCTCGCGATCCTGCCGGCCGTGACGGCGCTGGGCTTCCTGGCCCTCGGACTGTGGCCGACGCTCACCATTTTGGTTACCTTTGGGGTGCTGAGGCGCGCGATGGAGTACGCCGTGGCCCGGCCGTCGCGAGAGATGCTGTTCACGGTGCTGCCGCGCAACGTGAAGTACAAGGCCAAGAACTTTCTCGACACGGCCGTGTTCCGAGGGTCGGACGCCGTGTCGAGCTGGATCGTGGACGCCGCCCGTACCGCGGGGTTTGCCGGAAGTGCGCTGGCGTTCGCTGCGCTGCCCGCTGCCCTGATCAGTCTCGCGATCGGTGTCCGGCTCGGCCGGCCGGTCGATGCCCGCTACGAGCAGGAGAGCCCCCCCGATGACACCCGACACTCCCCCTCTGGCAGCCAGGCGCCGGTGGCTCCGCCGCGCGACGGCGCTGGCTCTGGCGCCAGCCGCCCTTGACGCCATCGCCGCTCCGGAGTCCGCCCGCATGCATACCCGTCCCATTCCCGCCACCGGCGAAGCCCTCCCGGTGATCGGCCTCGGCACATATCAGGTCCTCGACGTGGACGACACCGCCGCGGCAACGGCACCGCTGGAACCGGTGGTCCGCGCGTTCGTGGATGGCGGCGGTGCCATGATCGACAGCTCGCCCATGTACGGCAATGCCGAGACCATCGCGGGCGTGCTCACGGAGCGCCTTGCGCTGCGGCGTCGCGTGTTCCTCGCCACCAAGGTGTGGACCTCCGGCCGCGAAGCCGGCATCCGCCAGATGGAGCAGTCCTTCGCACGCATGCGCACGGAGCGCATGGACCTCATGCAGGTGCACAACCTGCAGGACTGGGCCACGCACCAGAAGACGCTTCAGGCGTGGAAGGCGGAAGGACGCGTGCGTTACGTCGGGATCACCCACTATCACTCGGGGGCCTACGCCGAACTGGCGCGGCTGATGAAGACGAAGCAGTGGGATTTCGTCCAGCTCAATTACTCGCTCGGCGAACGCGAGGCCGAGGACACCATCCTGCCGCTCGCGAAGGACCTCGGCATCGCGGTCATCGCCAACCGCCCGTTTGCGCAGGGCGCACTGTTCTCCCGGACCAAGGGGCGTGATCTGCCGCCGTGGGCGGCGGACATCGACTGCGCCAGTTGGGCGACCCTCTTCCTCAAGTGGATCGTGTCCCACCCCGCCGTGACCTGCGCGATCCCGGCGTCACGCAAGGTCGACCACATGCAGCAGAACGTCGCCGCCGGGCATGGACGCCTGCCCGATGCCGCGATGCGCGAGCGCATGGCTCGGTACTTCGACACGCTGTAGAGGACCGGCCTGCGCGGCAACGGCTAAGCCCGGGTCCGGAGCGCCCCGGTACCCGGGGCCGGCTTGAGCGGTCAGGCGCGACGGGTGCGAGCCCGCATCACGCCGACCAGCCCGAGGCCTGCAGCCAGCATGGCCCAGGTCTCGGGTTCCGGGATGGGGGCGGTCTGACCGGTGACGGTCGTGGAGAACCAGAACGCGTCCCACTGGCTGTTGACCGAAGTGCCGCGCATTTCGATGGTATTGATGCCGTCGACGAAGAAGCCCGTCCCGGCGGCGACGCTGAAGTCGACGTCGGCCGAAAACGCGAAGCTTCCGGTGTTGGTGCCCGGCACGGCGATGCCGTTGATGAAGACGCCCCGCGCGGTGTCCGCGACCCGGAAGGATGCGGACAGCGAGACGGTATCGACATCGAAGCCGCTGAGATCGAACGTCCGCTTCAGGAACACCGTATTGCCGACGCCCCACGTCGTGTTCGGGCTGGTGGCGATCACGTCCGGCGTGGTCACCCACGCGGCCGTGTTGTCCACGGTCTCCATGCCGCAGCAAGTCTGACCGCTGTCGGGCCCCGGAAAGGAGCCAGGGTAGGCCACGCGCGCGGCAGCGAAGCTCGTCCCGTTGGTGGAGATGGTCCAGAACGGATCGAGTGCACCCGACGCGAGGACGTTGCCCTCGGCGTCCGTGCCGGTGTTGAGGTTGAACGAGGCGGTCGGCAGGACGGCGTGCGCGGGTCCGGCAAGCGCGAAGGCGGCGAGGCCGGCGCCCAAAATAGCGGTCAATTTCATTCTTTGGAGTCTCCTGGCTTATGGCGCCCGTCGATGACAGCCTGCCCGCGGCAAGCATGATCACGGTCGCTTTCGTCGTCACGGGCGCAGGTTCCATGCCCAGCGGAAAGCCGGACGGCCATCCGTGGGGGCAAGGCGAGCACCGCGCACCACCCGACTCACCATGGCCGTGCCGGTTGTCACGCGATCCGACAGCTGCCGTGCAACCTCGGCGCCTCCGGCACACGCTCGTAGCGACTTGCGTCCCCCGGGGCGTTTCGCGGAGCATGACAGCACCCTTCCAGGCCTGCCGGCTCCATGCCCCTCTCCTCTTCCGGACCGGCTGATCCGTCGTCCCTTCCCATCGACGCGCGCGTCGACGCCGAGATCACCCGCCTGCTCCACGAGCAGGACCTGCCGGGCATCTTCACCAACTTCTCGGGCGCCGCGCTGGTGGCGTGGCTCCACTGGAGCACGGGCGAGCCGGCCGTCCTGTGGGGATGGGTCGGCGCCTGGGTGGCGTCGAACGTGTTCTACCTGGGCTTCTACGCGGTTCGCCGCCGGCGCGAACGGGAGCGCCTCGGCTCACCGGGATGGCGATGGGCGCATCTGTTCGTCTCCAACGTCGTGTCGGTCGGCGCCGCGGGGTTCATGCCCTGGTTCTTCTCGCCGACGCCCGAGTGGCTGTACCTCAACACGACCATCGTGCTCATCTACTTCGCGGGCATCTACGCGTCGAACGCGATGATCTCGCCCGCGTCGTTCCTCGTCGCCGGCGGCACGGTCATGCTGCCTCTGGTCGCCCAGCACCTCTGGCTGGGCACGCGCGGTTCGCTCGCCATCGCAGCGGCCTCGATCCTGTTCTACATTGCGCTCATCCCCTTCGCCCGCGTGCACGCCGGCGCACTGCGGCGCGCCATCCGCACGGGATTCGAGAACGAGGAACTGGCGCAGAGCCTTGCCCGCCAGACCGAACGCGCCGAACAGGCCCGCCGCGACGCCGAGGAGGCCAACCGGGCCAAGGCCCGCTTCCTTGCGGCCGCGACCCATGATCTGCGACAACCGCTGCACGCACTGTCGCTCACGCTGGAGACCTTCCCTTCGCGTGACGGCGACGCCGCCGCACCGATGGACCGTGCCCGGGACTGCACGCGCCAGTTGTCGTCGATGTTCGACGCGCTGCTCGACCAGGCGCAGCTCGACGCCGGCACCCGCGCGATCGCGCTCGAACCCGTCGCCCTCGCCGCGCTGCTGGCGCAACTCGAATCGCAGTTCGCGCCTCAGGCGCAGGCGAAAGGTCTGTGGCTGCGGTGCCGGCCCACCCGCGCCGTCATCCGTGCCGACCGCCTCGCGCTCTGGCGCATCGCGTCCAACCTGGTCACCAATGCGCTCGACGCGACGGACGCGGGAGGCATCCTGGTGGCGTGGCGGGCCCGCAGCCGCACGCTGGAGGTGCGCGACAGCGGCCGGGGGATCGCACTGGAGCACCAGGACATCATCTTCGAGGAGTTCCGGCGGCTGCCGGAGTCAGGGCCGAGAGGTCTGGGCCTCGGACTCGCGACGGTCCGGCGCCTCGCGGGGTTGCTCGGCGCGCAGATCGACCTGCGGTCCGCGCCGGGGCGGGGCAGCGTGTTC
>ERZ1066136.1567-NODE-1567-length-11291-cov-6.281951_pt1 | contig 11291 bp, 10 predicted proteins | sample MGYA00382783_ERZ1066136 | MGnify/ENA primary metagenome ERZ1066136 (study PRJEB33369, sample SAMEA5778366) | biofilm metagenome | biome: Industrial cooling water; feature: Water cooling tower basin; material: Biofilm | place: United Arab Emirates | collected... | reverse complement strand
CGATGCCAGGACCCCGACCGGATGCGAGGATGCGCAGCATCCACCCGGACAGATGCGGGGTTCGCTCCTTGTCGTCGGTCTGCTGGTGATGGCGGGGCTGTTCGTCTGTCGCATGCTCGAGGGGGCGGAAGGCCTGCGGGCACTCGTCCGGCGTATGCGGGCGCCACGGGCGGCGGGCGCGATTCGTCTCCGCCGCGCAAGCGCGAGCGCGCCAGGGTCGAACCGATCCGTCCGCAGGCGCCCGCTTCGCATCGTGATGCCGCGCCGGGCAGCGCCGTCAGTGTGACGGGGCATCCGCTGCCGCCGTTTGCGAGCGTGCGCTTCTCCGGTGCGATCAGGGAGCACACCGAACGTCCTGCCGAGCCCTTCGTCCAGGTGTGGAACCTCGTCAAGCCGCGTTCCGGGCGCGATGGCTGGCTGCTGGCGGGGATCCAGCAGATGGGCGAAGGCTGATCGGGGCCGGTCCGCCGGTCGCGGGGGCGCATGTTCGGGCGCACGGGTGTCGGGCGCCGCCGCGGGGGCCGGCGAACCGGCGCGCGGCGACGTGTTGCGGAGCGCTAGGAGCGGCCCGCCGACGGCATGCGACGGCGAGGTGCACGCCCGCGCAGTCGCCAGCTCGCGAGCAACCCGAGCCCGGCGCCGAGCATCGCGTAGGTCTCCGGCTCGGGTACCAGCGCGACGTTGCCCACGAGGAGCGCCTGAGCGCCTGCACCGGCCGACAGGGTGCTCAGGTAGCGCCCGCCCGCGACCAGCGACGGATCGTCCACCAGCTGCACCGCGATCTGCCATGACTCCCCGGGCGCCAGCGAGGCCCGGTTCCACTGCAGACCCAGGTCGGTGGCACACCCGGCGCCGCCGCACGCGCCGGCCACGGAGCCGTTCAGTCCGTTGGCGCTGCGCATCCGCTCGATGGAGCCCGGCCCGAGGGCGGCCGCGTCGAACACCTGGAACTGCTCGGGCTGGCCCGCCTGCAAGGGGGCGCCGAAGCCCACGGCCGTCGCGATGTCGCCGGCGCCCGGTTCGCCCCGCACCCGCACGTTCAGCAGGAAGCGCAGATCGCTGAACGGCGCGCTGGCACCGGGGTCGTTGGTGACGGTGTAGAGCAGGTCCAGCACCGGGGTGCCGAAGCCGCTCACCGCGTAGGCGTAGCTGAGCTCGCTGCCCAGTACCTGCGTCGCGGCGACGTCGGTGGCACCGAAGTCGCCGACGTACAGCAGCGGCGTGACGTTCATCCGGCCGTCGGCGCCGAAGCCCAGCTGGTTGAAGGAGCCGTCGAGCAGCGTGTCCGTGCCCGTGATGGCGGCGGCGGCATTGCCGGCGAGCGCCAGGCCCAGCGCGGCGGCCAGGACCCGGCGGGGGGATGCGATGGATGCGTTCATGGAAACTCTCCTTGTCAGTGCGCGCCGCGGCACGGGCCTGCCGGTTCGTGGCGCGCGGAACGTGGCGTGGCCTCAGGGCTTCGGCCGGTCGCCTGCGGGCGGATCACCTGCGGGACGCACGAGGGCGTACTCCATCACGCGGCCGGCCGTGGCCTGCCCCGCGTAGAGCTTCTGCTGCTCGTCCTCTGTCGGGTCGCGCAGCACGGGCGAGACGTGCACCCGCACGGCCGGCAGGAGCCAGCCGTAGGTGCCGCGCCAGTCCGCCCCGGCCACCAGCTGGAACCGGATCTGGGCGATCGAGCGGACGCCGTCGTTGAACAGGTCCTCGGCGATCTCCCCGATGAGCTCGTTCGCGGACTTGGCCTGGTCGACGCTCATGTTCGGATCGATGCGCAGCTCGGCCCAGTCCTGCACCGACACGCCGGCAATGCCCTTGTCGTCGAGCATCACCATGGCACGGCCCGGCGCAAGCACCCGATCGAGCCGCCGATTGCCGTTGGCCGGATCGGCGATCGGGTCGGGCAGGGCGAAGCTGCGCGGGACGATGAGCACCTTCTGCAGGACCACCTTGCTCGCCGGGGTCTCGCCGCCGCCGTTGAGGGCCAGCGAACGCACCTGACGGCTCCAGTCGACCCCGGCCGGGATCTCGCCCGCAGGGATGCCGACGACCTTCTGGAGGAACTCGAGGCCGCGTATGGCGGCGTCCCGGTCCGACAGGGTCGTCGCCGGCGGCGGCGCGAAGCTGGTCGGCACCGCGTCGCGCTTGACGAACTTGATGCTGCCCAGTCCCATGTTCTTGCTGTACGACAGGCGCCCGTACGCGCCCGCGCCGCCTTCCTGGCCGAGCGTCGCGGTGCAGTCCCCGGGATCCCGGTCGCCCGTCGGTGTGAGCAGGCGCCGGCAGTCCGGGGAGACGACCACCGAGGCATCGCCGAACAGGGTCCGGATGGCCGTATCGGCGCGGAAGGACGAGCGCAGGGGCGGAGGGAGCTGGATCTTCAGCATCCTGCCCACCGCGTCGCGTCCGCCGTCCTTGAGGAAGACGGGCATCGCGTCGCGGATGACGGCCGCGAGCTGCTCCTGGGTCTCGACAGGCCGGGATTGCGCGCCGGCCGCGGTGGCGGCGCAGAGTACGGCGAGACCGGCGAGGCCCCGCAGTCGATTCGATCGTTTCATGATGTGTCTCCGTGGTCCGCGGCGCGGGATGCGTGCGGACGGATGGGGGATTCGGGAGCCGAGGCGGCGGACCGCGACGGCGACGGGCCCGGGCAGGCCCGGGTCAGGGCGGCGTGAACGCCGTCTCGCCCACCGGGTCGCACTGCTCGTAATAGAGGTAGCGGTAGTTGCTGTTGCCCGCGGGATCGCCGAAGCGCCAGTTGTAGCGTTCGTTCAGCAGCCGGAACTCGGCATCGGCGCCACTGCTTCCGACTGCATAGGCGATGGGGCATTGGTCCTGGCAGGTGCCGAACACGTTGAACGGGTCGTACCACTCGCACGACAGCGAATTGCTCTTGTGGTGGTTGGTGACCCACGACCACGCCACGCTGACGGCGTGCCCGTCGGCGGCGGTGTCGCGGTAGTCGCCGTTGAAGCCCGACGAGATCCACATCACCCCGTGGAAACCGTCGAACTGGTGGGCGCGGCGCGAACCCGAGGTGGCCGTGTCCTGCATCGCGGTGCGGATGCCCGGAAGGTTGTCGTCGTCGGCGCTGTTGCACGACGAGGCGTGGAAGAACTCCACCCACGAGTCGCCGACCTTCACCTGGTTCGACGTGCCGCCCATGCGCAGGGCGCACTCGCCGTTCCACGCCGGCCGGCGCATCACGCCGCCCCAGTGGTCGCCGTCATCCCAGCCATGGGTCGCGACGATCGCGGCATCCATCCAGTCGACGCCGTGCGGGCTGCTCGACTGCGCGTCCCGGCACTCGGCGCTGTAGGCGTTCGGGTCGCAGAAGCGCCGGATGGTCATGTTGCCGTCCACCTGGCGGAAGCGGCTCGACACGGGTCCGCGGTAGTGCCCGCGCGCGCCCATCTCGTCCCACCACGACTGCACCATGCCCGGCCAGGCGCCGACGTCGTCGGCGCCACAGCCTCCCGAGGATTCGGGGACGAAGTCGCCGATGGCGTACATGCCGACGTACATGGCGTGCGCCTGCGGCGCGACTGCCGCGGCGACCGCCACGGCGGCCGCGCTCACGGCGCGCTTCAGTGCGGTTCGATTGCGAGTTCTCATTGGGTCCACTCCTCTGAACTTGCTGCCACAGGGGGACGATCACGCCGCAGGCGTTCCGCATCCGCGTGCGCCGCGGCCGGGGGGGGCGACCGCTTCGGCGTGACCGCCGGCGTCCTTCCGGGCGCCTGGGACCAAGTTACGCGGCCGATCCCGCCGGCGACATAAGGACACCCGCATATGCACCCACGCAGATGACACCGCTCGGGATCGGTGCCGACGCGCCCCCGTTCGGTGCGCGCATCGCCGTCGGCGGCAGGCGCGGCGCGCGTCGCGGGGGCCCGCACGGGGCGTGTTGGTGCGACCGGTCGCGCCACGAGGGCCACCGGCGCTGGAGGAACGTCGAACGGACGGGCCGTGCGTCTTCGTCGGGCATGCCGAGTGCTAAACTTTGTTGCATGTCTCACGCGGCAGCGTGCGGCCCGCGACGTCGGCGGCACGAGGTCGCGGAGGTCGCGGATGCCGCAGCGCCTGCATGCGGCGCACCCTCCTTCACGTGCAGGTCACTTGCTCATGTACGACATCATCGAGGGCCGTGCGCCCTTCCGGGAATACGAGACCTGGTACCGCGTCTGCGGCGATCTGCGCAGCGGGCTGACGCCGCTCGTGGTCGCGCACGGCGGGCCGGGATGCACGCACGACTACGTGGACGCCTTCCGGGACATCGCGCAGACCGGCCGCGCCGTCATCCACTACGACCAGATCGGCAACGGGCGTTCGACCCATCTGCCGGACAAGCCCCGCGAGTTCTGGCAGCCCGCCCTGTTCCTCGCGGAACTGGACAATCTCCTCGCGCATCTGGGCATTGCGGACGACTACGCCCTGCTCGGGCAGTCCTGGGGCGGCATGCTCGGCGCGGAACACGCCGTCACGGCGCCGCCGGGTCTCAAGGCCCTGATCATCGCCAATTCGCCGGCGTCGATGGCCTTGTGGCTCCAGGCGGCGGCTCGCCTTCGCAGCGCCCTCCCCGAGGACGTGCAGGCCACGCTCCTGGAGCACGAGGCGCGCGGCACGTACGACAGTCCCGAGTACAAGGCGGCGACGCAGGTGTTCTATCAGAGGCACGTGTGCCGCCTTGATCCGTGGCCGGAGGAAGTGAAGCGCACCTTCGAGGCGATGGAGGCCGATTCGACGGTGTACGAGGCGATGAACGGGCCGACCGAGTTCCACGTCATCGGCCCCCTGAAGGACTGGTCGGTGATCGATCGTCTGCACGCCATCCGCGTGCCCGTGCTGCTCATCTCGGGGCGGCACGACGAAGCCGCGCCGGAGGTCGTGCAACCGTTCGCGGACGGCATCCGGGACGCGGAGTGGGTCATCTTCGAGCACTCCAGTCACATGCCGCACGTGGAGGAGCGCGCCGCGTGCATGGCGGTCGTCTCGGACTTCCTGCGGAGAAAGCTTGCCGAACCGGGAAGCTGAAGTGCGGCATTCCGCGGCGGCTACGTGTCTGCATGACGGCCACGGTCCAGTGATTCCCGCTTCCGGCGGTCGCGCGGCCGCGCACGCGCGTGACCGCGGAACGCCTCGTGTCATTGGCGCGAGCCAGGGCTAGTCGTGCACCGTTACCTCTTCGTGCTGTGGCGCCCCATCCAGCTCCTGCCGGTGCTGTTCGGCGTCAGCCTGCTCGTGTTCGTGATGATGCGCGCCATTCCGGGCGATCCGGCGCGCATGCTGCTCGGCGTGCGCAGCACCCCCGAGGCCATCGCCCGAATCCGGGCGCAGTACGGCCTCGATGAGCCCCTGTGGCTGCAGTACGTCTATTTCCTGCGCAACCTGATGAACGGCGAACTGGGCAAGTCCATCATCTACCGTGTCGACACGTTCAAGCTGATCGGCACACGCATCGAGCCCACCGTGTTCCTCGTGCTGGGCAGCGTCCTGCTCGCCGTGCTGATCGCGCTTCCCCTCGCGGCCTTCGCCGCGCGGCGACGCGGACGCCTCGCCGACCACCTCATCCGGCTCGTCTCCACCATCGGGCTGGGCCTGCCGGCGTTCTGGCTCGGGATCATGATCATTCTCCTCTTCAGCATCGCACTGGGCTGGTTTCCCGTATCGGGCTACGGGAGCGACTGGGTGGAACGTCTGCACCACCTGTTCCTGCCCTGCCTGACCGTCGCCCTCGCCCTGTCGGCCGTGCTCACGCGGAATCTGCGCGCCAGCCTGCTCGTCGAACTGCAGACGGACTACGTGACGGCTGCCCGGGCCCGCGGGGTGAGCGAGGGCCGCATCTTCTGGCGCCACGTGATGCCCAACTCCCTGGTGCCCACCATCAACCTGCTGGCGGTCAACGTCGGCTGGCTGATCGGCGGCACCGTGGTGATCGAAAGCGTGTTCGCCATTCCCGGGCTGGGACAGCTGCTGGTGAAGGCGATCATCAGCCGCGACTACATGGTGGTGCAGGGCGTGGTGCTGGTCTTCGCCCTGGCAACCGTCACGGTCAACCTGCTTGCCGACCTGCTCACCGTGATGCTGGATCCGAGGGTCAAGCTGTGAGCGCGATCGCCGGCGTGGCGCCGCCGGTGCGCCGGGTGCTGCCGCGCGGGAGCACGCTGACCGTCGGCATCGTCATCCTCTCGGCCTGGGTGCTCGTCGCGCTGCTGTGTCCGTGGATCGCCCCTTACGACCCCATCGCGCAGGACACCTCGGCGACCTTGCTCCCGCCCGGCGCGGCCCATCCGTTCGGCTCGGACAACTTCGGCCGGGACATCCTGTCCCGGGTGATGTGGGGTGCGCGCGTCGATCTGCAGATGTGCGTCATCGGCGTGGCGCTCCCGTTCGTGCTCGGGACCATCGTCGGCGCGCTGTCCGGCTATCTGGGCGGCGCCGTGGACACGGTGCTGATGCGCGTGATCGACATCGTGCTGGCCTTCCCCTTCCTGGTGCTGATGCTCGCGATCATCACGATCCTGGGGCCGGGGCTCGGCAGCTTCTACATCGCGATGGCGCTGGTGGGCTGGGTCTCGTACGCACGGCTGGTGCGCGCGCAGGTGCTCTCGCTCAAGCACCGGGACTTCATCGTGGCCGCGCGCAGTCTGGGCTACAGCCACGGGCGCATCCTGTTCCGCCACCTGCTGCCGAACGCGCTGACCGGCTCCGTGGTGTTCGCGATGTCCGATTGCGTGCTGGTGCTGCTCAGCGGGGCGGCTGTGAGCTACCTGGGGCTCGGCGTGCAGCCGCCCGTGGCCGAGTGGGGCGTGATGGTCGCGGAGGGGCAGGGGTTCATCACCACCGCGTGGTGGATCACGACGTTCCCCGGACTGGCGATCGTGGTGCTTGCGACGGGCTTCAGCTTCCTGGCGGACGGGCTGGGCGACCGGCTCGGCGTGCGCCCATGACGCTCCTTCAGGTATCGGACCTGACGATCGAGGATGGTGCCGGCACGATGCTGGTGGACGGTGTGTCGTTTTCCCTGGAGAAAGGGGAGATCCTCGGGCTCGTGGGCGAGAGCGGTTCCGGGAAGACCCTGACGTGCCGGGCGATGCTGCGCCTGCTGCCCGGAGACGGCCTGCGCATCCGGCGCGGTGAGGTGCGGCTCGACGGCGCGGACGTGCTCGGCTACGACGAGCCGAGAATGCGGGCGCTGCGAGGGCGTGAGATCGGCATGATCTTCCAGAACCCGGCGAGCCATCTGAACCCCGTGATGAGCATCGGGAGCCAGATCGCAGAAGGGCGCCGCATCCACTTCGGCGCGAGCCGGAGGGAGGCGCGTCGTGATGCGATCGAATGGCTGCGGCAAGTGGGCATTCCGGACCCTGCGCGACGGGTGGACAACTACCCGCACGAGTTCTCGGGCGGGATGCGGCAGCGCGCGATGATCGCCGTGGCGCTCGCTTGCGAGCCGCGGCTGCTGATCGCCGACGAGCCCACCACCGCACTGGACGTGACCGTGCAGATGCAGGTGCTGCGCCTGCTGCGGGATCTGCGCGATCGCCTGGGGCTTGCCGTCATCTTCATCACCCACGACCTCGGGGTGGTGGCCCAGACCTGCGACCGCGTTACCGTGATGTACGCAGGCCGCCTGTGCGAGACCGGGGGCAAGCGTGAGGTTCTAGCCGCCCCGCGGCACCCCTACACGCAAGGGCTCGTCACCTGCCAGCCGTCCAGTGACGGCGGGGCCGGGCGCATGATCACCATCCCGGGGCAACCGCCACTGGCGAAGCGCTTTCCGACAGGCTGCCGGTTCCATCCGCGCTGCGGCCACGCGACGGCGCAGTGCGCAGCGGTTCAACCCGAGATGCTTCCCGTTGCGGGTTCAGGACGCCATGAGGCCGCCTGCCATCACCGGATGGAGGGCACGCGTGCGGGGAGGGACCATGTCCGCTAGCTCCGCGCCGCTGCTCGAGGTCGAAGATCTCTCGGTCGCGTTTCCGGTTTCGCAAGGGCTGGGGTTCCGGAGGCGCCTCGTGCATGCGGTCAACGAGGTGTCGCTTCGCATCGAGGCCGGACAGACTTGGGGGTTGGTCGGCGAGTCCGGCAGCGGAAAGAGCACGCTGGGCCGTGCGATCCTGAACCTCGAGAAGCCGCGTTCGGGTCGAGTCCGGTTCGACGGTCGCCTGATCACCGGAGGGCAGGCCGCGGACGTCGCGATGCTGCGCCGGCAGACCGCCATGATCTTCCAGGATCCCTATTCGTCACTGAATCCGCGGCAAAGCATTGGCGACGGCATCGCGGAGGTGCTGCGCGTTCATGGCAAGGCAGGCGGCACAGGGCTGACGGCGCGCGTGAACGAACTGCTGGTCCTGGTGGGTCTGAGTCCCGAGCAGGCGACCAGCCGTCCGCACGCGCTGAGCGGCGGTCAGTGTCAGCGTGCCGCGATCGCGCGGGCACTGGCGATGGAACCGCGGCTGATCGTGGCGGACGAGTGCGTCGCGGCACTGGACGTTTCCATCCAGGCCCAGATCATCAACCTCCTCATGGACCTGCGCGAACGCATGGGCCTGGCGTTGCTGTTCATCGCCCATGACCTGTCGGTCGTGCGCCGGCTGTGCGACCAGGTGGCGGTGATGTACCTGGGGCGGATCGTCGAGAGCGGCCCCGCCCGGGACATCTTCGACCATCCGCTTCACCCCTACACGGCGGCGCTGGTGGCGGCGATTCCCGAGATCGATCCGGACATGCCCTTGCCCGGGGAACTGCTGCGCGGCGAGCCGCCGAGCCCGGTCTCCGTTCCGGAGGGCTGCACCTTTCATCCGCGCTGCATCCAAGCCCGGCCATCGTGCCGGCAGGGACCGCCTCCTGCGCTCCGGCGCAGGGGTGACCGAGCCTTCGCCTGCGTGCTGCACGAAGGCGACGATGGTATTCATCCAGTGACCAAAGGAGCATGACACCATGAAGAGGTACCTGAAGATCGCAGCCGCCGGGCTGATGCTGACGTCCTGCCTCGTATTGGAGGCGGCCCAGGCGGCCGGCATCCTCACGATCGGCCGGCGCGAGGACAGCACGACCTTCGATCCGATCAAGTCGGCCCAGAACGCGGACAACTGGGTTTTCTCCAACGTGTTCGACGTGCTGATCCGGGTGGACAACACAGGGACGAAGCTCCTGCCGGGTCTTGCCGAGAGCTGGACCATCTCGCCGGACGGCAAGGTCTACACGCTGAAGCTGCGGGACGCCAAGTTCTCCGACGGGACTCCCGTGACGGCCGCGGATGCGGCGTTCAGCCTGACGCGCATCCGTGACCACGAGGGTTCGCTGTGGCGCGACTCGTACACCATCATCGACACCGTCACGGCCAAGACCCCCCGGGAACTGGTCATCACGCTGAAGACGCCGTCTGCGGCGTTTCTGTCCCAGCTCGCGCTGCCGAATGCCTCGGTGATTTCGCAGAAGGCGATCACCAAGCTGGGTGAAGAGGCCTTTGCAGAGAGCCCGATGGGCTCGGGTGCCTTCTACGTGAAGGAGTGGGCGCGCGGCGAGAAGGTGAAACTCGTCAAGAACCCGTACTACTGGGAGGCCGCGAAGGTCAGCCTGGACGGGGTCGACTGGCTCACGGTGCCCGATGACAACACCCGCATGCTGAAGATCCAGGCCGGTGAACTCGATGCGGCGCTCTTCGTTCCGTTCTCACGGATTGCCTCGCTGAAGAAGGATCCCAATCTGAATGTCCTGCTCGATCGTTCGACCCGAGAGGATCACCTGCTCATCAATCATTCCCGCGGGCCGCTGGGGAAGGTGGAGGTGCGCCAGGCCCTGGATCTTGCCATCGACAAGAAGGCCATCATCGACACGGTCACCTTCGGTTACGGGAAGATCGCCAACTCCTTCATTCCCGAAGGCGCGCTCTATTACCACGCCGAGAACCCCTCGCGCCCCTACGATCCCCAGAAGGCGAAACAGCTGCTGGCGAGCGCGGGCGTGAAGAATCTCACGCTGAACTACGTGGTGAACGCGGGTGACGAGGTCGATGAGCAGATCGCGGTCCTGCTCCAGCAGCAGCTCTCGAAGATCGGCGTCACCGCGAAGCTGCAGAAGGTCGATCCCAGCCAGAGCTGGGACATGCTGGTCGCGGGCGACTACGACATCTCCGTGATGTACTGGACCAACGACATCCTCGATCCGGACCAGAAGACGACGTTCGTGATCGGCCACGACTCGAACATGAACTACATGACGCGCTACCAGAACGAGAAGGTCAAGGCAAAGGTGGCGGCGGCCCGCGTCGAGATGGACTCCGCCAAGCGCAAGCAGATGTACATCGACCTGCAGAAGATGGCGAAGGCCGACGTCCACTGGATCGATCTCTACTACAGCCCCTATCGCAACGTCACGCGCAAGAACATCCAGGGGTTCCGCCAGAACCCGCTGGGACGGTTCACGCTGGAGGAAACCGTCAAGAAGTAGCGGCTGCCCGGATGTGTTCCTGCCGGCGTTCGTCTTCCGGTCCTTGTGCCGGGCGCGCGATCGCATGCCCGTCGCAGTGACGGCCGACCGGCAGGAACCTTCTTCCGGGGAGGTCGGGAGAGCGTAAACTCTCCATGCAGGGCGTCATGCGCCGCCGTCGTCGTGTGCGGGCAATGGGGCCCTTCATGCAGAGCCCGCCGGTCATCGAGCGGGCCGGAGAGAGCGATGGAAGCATTTCCCCGTGCCGCGTGGGCGGCGGTGGTGGCGTTGCTGGCGGGCCTGCCCGCGGCAGCGCCGGCCTGCGTCGAGGGCGACGTGCGTGGCGAAGCCGTCACGGTCGAGAAAGTGGTGGGCGCCACCGCGTCCGAGCAGCGGGCGGACATGCGTATCCTGGGCGCCGGGTGGTTCCGCGCGCTCACCATCGAGAAGGACGGCGGGTTGACTGACGACACCACCGTCACTCTCGAACTCGATGGCGAGCCGATGATTTCCACCTCCTTCGCCATTCTCAAGAACGCCTGGAACCAGATCGGCGGCATGTCCCTGAGCGCCGCGGTGAAGACCGAGGGCTCCCGCAGTGTCATGACCATCTGGTATTCGCCCGAACTGAAGTTTCGCGCCGTCGCCAACGTCCGGGTCGAGATCAACGAGACGGGCGTGCAGGGTCTGGTGGTGCGGACCATCATGAACAAGCCTGCGCCGCACGAGCACATCCCCGGCACCAACACGCAGGTGGCTTTGCCGGCGTTCAAGTAACCCTCGCTGCGCCTGAAGCGCACGGATATGCGTAGCCCGGGCCCCGCCCGGGGGCGGTGCCGCTCTGGTCGACGCGGTATCCA
>ERZ1066136.1566-NODE-1566-length-11291-cov-6.719473_pt1 | contig 11291 bp, 10 predicted proteins | sample MGYA00382783_ERZ1066136 | MGnify/ENA primary metagenome ERZ1066136 (study PRJEB33369, sample SAMEA5778366) | biofilm metagenome | biome: Industrial cooling water; feature: Water cooling tower basin; material: Biofilm | place: United Arab Emirates | collected... | reverse complement strand
CAGCGCCGTCGCGATCGCGAACGGGTTGCCGTACTCGTGGAACCAGACGCCGGTGTCCGGCTGCAGCGCCAGCAAGGCACCGACCCCGCGCGCCAGTTCCGGCTGCAGCGCCTTGCCGTCCTGCGGCCGCGTCGCCGACCACGCCAGCAGGAAGCGCAGCGCGTAGGCGCGCGCCCATAGGATCTCGTCGCGGTCGGACAACGCGAGCCAGCTGCCTTGTTCGATGTTGGTGCGGATGCGCAGCAGCAGCGCCTCGACCCGCGCCAGCACGGCCGGCGGCAGCTGCAGCTTGCCGGCGGTGTTCCGCGCGGCCACCGCCAGCAGCGCTTCGCCGACGAGGCAGGTCACCGCCGCGTGCACGTTCGGCAGGCTGTCGGTGCCGCCGAAGTCGTAGATGCTGTCGCGCACGACGCCGTCGCCGTCGTCCATCGCCACCAGGAACGCCGCCGCGCGCAGCCACAGCTCCGGCTCGCCGTAGACCCCGGGCGTGCGCGTGCCGTCGACCGGTCGTTCCGGCATCGCCGCCGCCGGCAGCGGCAGGTAGTCCTCGAAGCCGTGCCCGAACGGGCCGTGGCCTTCGACCTCGAGCGCCGCCTTCCACGCCAGCGGTTCGTCGGGCAGCAGCTGCGCCAGCTGTTGCCAGCGGGCGACGGCCTGCGCGCGCTTGCCGCTGCGACACAGCGCGGCCCCGGCCAGCCAGTCGACTTCCGCCGCGACCGCCGCCGACGGCGCCTTCGCCAGCACCGCGTCGCAGCGCGCGATCGCCTGGTCGCGGTCGCCTTGGCGGTAGGCCTCCCACGCTTCACGCAGCGCCGGGTTGCCGGGGAAGCCTTCGATCGGCTGCCTGGCCAACGCGCGCAGCGGCGCTTCGAACCACTGCGGGTGCAGGGTCGTGATCTGCGCCACGCGCAGCACTTCCTTGCCGTCGCTGTCGAGCACCAGGTAGCCCGGCTCGACGTACTGGTTGCGCAGCAGGCCGTACTGCTTCTGCAGCTCGCCGCGCGCGACCTCGGCGACCGGCACGAAGTGCTGGCGCAGCAGCTCGATCGTCGACGGCCACGAGAACGGGCCGCCGCGCAGGTAGCGGTCGATCTCGCCCTTGCGGTCCATCGGCGAGCCGGCGACGCCGGGCACGTACCAGAACACGAGCTTGCCGTCCTTCTTGGCCTCGGCCAGGGCTTCGCCGACCGAGGCGCGCCACGGCACCGCGGTGCCGGCGCGCGCCGCTTGTTCGCCCGGTTCCTTGCGCACCTTCTTGGTCGAGTTCTGGGCGGCCAGCGGCAACACCAGGGACGCAGCGAGAACGACGGCGACAGCGCGCAGCAGCATCGCGGCAGCGTGCCGCGGCACGGCCAGCGCGACAAGCCGCGGGCGACGAGGAGGCTTGTCGTTTCGTCGTCGCGGCCGTTCGATGCCGGGATGCTGGGCGAACGCTTCGATCGGGCGCTGCTGCGCGCCGCCGACCTGCACCGGCACCAGGTGCGCAAGGCGACCCAGGTGCCCTACGTCTCCCACCTGCTGGCGGTCTGCGCGCTGGCGCTCGAGTTCGGCGCCGACGAGGACGAAGCGATCGCCGCCCTGCTGCACGATGCCGTCGAGGACCAGGGCGGTGCTGCGACCGCGGCGGCGATCCGCGCCGAGTTCGGCGACCGCGTCGCCGACCTGGTGCTCGGCTTGACCGACGCCGACGTCGTGCCGAAGCCGCCGTGGCGGGCCCGCAAGGAGCAGTACCTCGCCCACCTGCGCCACGCCGACGCGTCGACGCGGCTGGTGTCGTGCTGCGACAAGATCCACAACGCCCGCGCCATCCTCGGCGACCACGCGCGCAGCGGCGCCGCGGTCTGGGAACGCTTCTCCGGCGGCCGCGACGGCACGCTGTGGTACTACCGCGAACTGGCGGCGATCTTCACCACCGCCGGCCCAGCCGCACCCGCCAAGGTGCTGGCCGAGCTGGCGGGCCGCATGCAGACCCTGGCCTGAGCCACGACCACCGGCACCCAGCACAGGGCCCGCCCCGGAACCAGCGAGCGACCGTTCGCGCGCAAGCGATCGGGCGCGTATAGCTTCCGCATGCTGCGTTCGTCCGCCCTGCTCGTTCTCGCGGTCTGCCTCCTCCCCGAAGGTTCCCTCACCGGCGGTCCCTTCCGCGGCGCCGGGCCCGACGAAGGGCAGTGGCTGCCGACCCAGGTCCGCGAGATGGACTGGGAGGCGCTGCAGAAGCGCGGCATGGTGATGACGAAGGACGAGTTCTGGCACCCCGAGAAGGGCGGCGTGCTGTCGGCAACGGTGCAGATCAACGGCTGCACGGCGTCGTTCGTGTCGAAGGACGGACTGCTGCTGACCAACCACCACTGCGGCTTCGGTGCCGTCACCGAACTCAGCAGCGCCGAGCACAACTACCTCGAGAACGGCTTCGCCGCGGCGAGCCGCGCCCAGGAACTGCCGGCGCCCGGCATGGTCGCGTCGGTGCTGAAGCGCATCGAGGACGTGACCGCGGTCGTGCACGAGGCGCAGGCGAAGGCCAAGGACGACCTCGACCGCTTCGTCGTCACGCAGCGCACGCTCGGGCGGCTGGTGGCCGAGGCCGAAGCGAAGGAGGCGAACACCAAGTGCTCGGTGGCGTCGTTCCTCGAGGGCAAGGAGTACCACCTCTACTACCGCACGCAGATCACCGACGTGCGGCTCGTCTACGCGCCGCCGCGCAGCATCGGCGAGTTCGGCGGCGAGACCGACAACTGGGAATGGCCGCGCCACACCGGCGACTTCACGTTCTTCCGCGCCTACGTGGCGCCGGACGGCAGGGTGCGCGAGCACCATCCGGAGAACGTGCCGTTCCAGCCCGAGCACTCGCTGAAGGTCGCGCAGAACGGCGTGCAGGCCGGCGACCTGGCGCTGATCCTCGGCTACCCGGGCCGCACGCAGCGCTACAAGACGAGCCGCAGCGTGGCCCTGCAGGAGGGCTACGTGTTCCCGCGCCGCCTCGACGTGCTGACCGCGGTGATCGCCGTGCTGACGCAGGCCGGCAAGCAGAGCGTCGAGAAGTCGCTGCAGGTCGCCGACGACATCAAGTCGCTGGCCAACGTGCAGAAGAACGCCTCGGGGATGATCTTCGGCCTGCGCCGCAACGCCGTCGTCGCCCGCAAGCTGCGCGAAGAGGCGGAGTTCACCGCCTGGCTCGCCGCCGACCCGCAGCGCAGCCAGGCGCACGGCAACGTGCTGGCCGAGATGCTGGCCGCGGACGACGCCGAAGCGGCGACGCTCGAGCGCGACACGATGATGGGTTTCCTCGGCCTGCTCGACGACCAGATGCCGCTGCTGACGGTGCTGGTCGAAGCCTGCGCCGCCAGCGCCTCGTCGCCCGAAGGCAAGCTGCCCGCACGCCTGCAGGAGGTGCTGGGCAGCGACATGCTGACCGCCGACTTCGACACCATCCAGCAACCGGTGCTGCGCATCCTGTGCGCGGAGTTCGCGGCGATGAGCAAGGAACAGCGGCTCGAGGGCACGCAGGTGCTCGGCGCCGACGGCCTCGACGGCAAGGCGCTCGACGCGCTGTTCACCACCACCCGGATGCTCGACCCGAAGGCGCGGCAGGACCTGTTCGCCGGCGGCAAGGACGCGCTCGGCAAGAGCGACGATCCGATGGTCGTGCTGGCGCGCGGTCTCGCCAAGGAACGCACCGCCTGGCAGCTGCGCCAGCGCCAGCGCGCCGGCAAGGCGCTCGACGTCGGCCGCCGCTGGATCGCGGCGCAGGAGGCGTTCCGCGGCAAGTCGTTCTATCCGGACGCCAACAGCACGCTGCGCGTGTCGATCGCCGAGGTCGCCGGTTACTCGCCGCGCGAAGCGGTGAGCTACGCGCCGCACACGACGGTCGCCGGCATCCTGCAGAAGGAGACCGGCGTGGAGCCGTTCGCCAGCCCGAAGGCGCTGCTCGAAGCCGCGAAGACGCGAGACAAGTCGAAGTTCTTCGACCCGAAGCTCGGCGACGTGCCGGTGTGCTTCCTGACCAACGGCGACACCACCGGCGGCAACAGCGGCTCGCCGGTCGTCAACGGCAAGGGCGAACTGATCGGCCTGAACTTCGACCGCGTGTTCGAGAACGTCGCCGGCGACTTCGGCTGGAACCCGGAGCGCTCGCGCAACGTGGTGTGCGACGTGCGCTACGTGCTGTGGGTCGTCGAGTCGGTGCTGCCGAGCAAGAGCCTGCTGCAGGAACTCGGCGGCTGAAGCCTGGTCGCGGTCTGGCCATCGGAGTCCCTGTCCGGTCGACGCATCGCCGGCGGTCACCCCTTGCCGTGCACCGTGCAGCGCACCCAGTTCGCATCGACCACGAACTCCAGCGCCGGATGCCCCGCCTTCGCCAATTCCGCGCGCGCAGTCGGAATCCCGAAGCCGAAGCGTTGCACGAGCCCCAGCACGCGCATCGCCTCGGCGAGCACCTGATTGCGGTAGTCGGTCACGCCGGGCTGTCCGAACGTCGCCGCGGTGACGATGCCGAACGGGCCACCGGGACTGAGGATCTCGATGCGGTCGTCGAACCAGTACACCCGGATCGGCGCATTGGTGCCCTCGTAGCTGCGGTGCAACAGCGCATTGCGGGTCAGCTGCTGCAGCGCCGGTAGCGGATAGCTGGCGGAACGGATCTCGTGCGAGGCGGTCGTGAAGTCGACCGCGGTGCGGTTGTGCGAAGCGAGCTTGTCGTCGAGCCGCCGCACCACGTCGCTCAGCGTGCCGTCGATCTCCGCTTCGTCGTGAACCGGATCCCCCCAACGACTGCCGGCGATCCGCAGGAACTGCACGTAGGCACCGGGCAGGAACTCGCGCGGGCGCAGCCCGAGCACCAACATGCCCGCGACCGTCGGCCGCGGATCCTGCAGCGACACGATCATCTTGGTCGCAGCCAGCCGCTCCTCGTACGTGCGTTCGTTCGCCTGCAGGATCTCCGGGTGGAACGCGCGCGGCAGGTAGTCCTCCTCGAACCGGCGCAGGCTCAGGTCCGAGAGTGCAGCACCTGGCACCGGCTGCGCATCGAACGGACGGTCGCGGTGGCGGCGCTTCTCGTTCAGGAGGTTCTCGTCCTGCCGGCTCGCGATGCCGCGCCGCGGCCCGATCCGGATCCAGATGCGTCCGTCGTAGCGAACCGGCGGGGCATCGGCAGGCTGGACGTGCACGACCGCGATGTCACAACCGCACAGGCGTCGCTTCTCGACGACCACGGAAGGCGGCGGAACCATGCTGCCATCCGCCTTGAAGTCGGCGAGCAGGAGGAGCAGTTCGTCGGTGATGGGCAGACCGGTCGGCATGCCGCGATCGTCGACGCCGACGAACAACACGCCGGCGCGCCGATGGTCCGGCAGATCGTTGGCGAACGCACAGACAGCCTGTCGAGCCTTCTTGGCCAGATCGCCCCGGAGCGATTCCTTGCGCTCGACGAGGTCCGATTCGAGGTCCTGCATCAGGGCTTCGAGTTGCTGGTCCGAGTAGGTCATCACGTGTAGGAGCCTCCGTAGACACGGACGGTTCGGATACGGCCCTCTACTGGCTCGCCGTGGCCGCGCGCTGCAAGAACGCGCGTTCGATCGCCGCGTCGTAGACGACGACGTCCGGCAGTTCGCGGTAGCGACCGTCGAGGTCCATGCCGAAGCCGAGCACGAACTCGTCCGGGATCTCGAAGCCGAGGAAGTCGATCGTCACCGGCACCACGCGCCGCGACGGCTTGCTGAGCAGCGACGCCACGCGGCAGCTCTGCGCCCCCTTCTGCAGGAAGTGCTCCTGCAGGGCCGCGATCGTGCGGCCGGTGTCGACGATGTCCTCGAGCAGCAGCACGTGGCGGCCGCGCACCGGCAGGTCGGCGCCGGTGGTGATCGTCACCTTGCCGCTGCTCTGCGTGCCGGCGTAGGACTGCGCCCGCACCTCGTGCACCGGCAGCGAGCCGGGCAGGAGCTTCTGCAAGAGCCGCGCGAACGGCCGAGCACCTTCGATGACCGCGACCAGCATCGGCGGCTCGGGGGCGGTGGCGACGTGGATCTGGCGGGCCAGCTCCTGCGCGCGGCGCAGGATCAGCTCGTTCGGGAACAGGACCGGGAACGCGGGGAACTTCACGGGAGGACGAACGGCACCGCCGGCGACACGCCGGGGACTTGGAAGGAGAAGTCGAGGATCACGTGCGCGGCGAAGAACGGCAGGCCGGCCACGGGGTTGGGTTGCGGGATGGCGACGTCGAGGCTGCGGTAGCCGCCGGGCGGCATCAGCGCGACGAAGCCGGGCACGGTCAGCGACGCCTGCAGCATCGCGTCGAACGCCAGCGGGATCAGCGCACCGCCGAACGGGATCGCCGGCGCGTCGGCGTTCGCCAGCGCCAGCACGCTGAGGAAGACGCCGCCGTGGTCGAGCGCCGTCGCATGCAGGGTGAAGCGCGTGCTGTCGACGGTCACGCCGCACTGCACCGGGTGCACCGTGGTGTCGGCGCTGTTCGTGGTCCCGGGCGTGCCGAGGTCGCCGGCGCCGAACGCCGCCACCGCGGCCGCGTAGTTCGCCGGCACCTGCGGCCCGAACAGGTCGCGCCGTTCGGCGGCGACGCCACTGCCGCCGGGGAACCCGGTCGTGTAGGCCAGTTGGTCGAGCGTGGTGACGCCCTGCGTCAGCGCCACCGTGTCGCTGGTGTCGCCGAGCGCCACCGAGCCGAACGGCAGCACGACGCCGAGCGGCTGGTTGCCGTTGCGAGTCGGCGCGCCGTCGACCTGGAACAGCAGCGGCCGGCCGGGCACGGCGACGAAGTTGCTCGCCAGCGTGATCGTGTTGCTGCCCTCGACCAGGCGCACCCCGCGCAGGCCGAGTGGCTTGCTGCCGACGTTGACGACCTCGACGTACTCGCCGTTGGTGTCGGGCACGTTCGCCGGATTGCGATGCACTTCGCTGATCTTCAGCTCGCCGACCGCGACCGGCGGCGTCGCCACCTCGTCGCACCAGAAGTCGAGGAAGCTGCCGTTGCTGGCCGCGGCGCGGTAGCGGCGGCCGTCGGTGTCGATGCGGATCGAGCCGGCGACGCCGAAGCCGATCGTGCTGGCGCTGCCGGTCGTCGTGCTGAGCAGCGCGCGCGCCGCCGCCGCCTGGTTCAACCGGTTGACCACGTTCGCCGTCGGATGGCCGAACGAGTTGCCGGCGCCGCAGCTGACCACCGCGAGCTCGGGCGCCAGCCGGGTGATCAGGTTCAGGCTGGTCGACGTGTTCGAACCGTGGTGGTTCAGCTTGTAGACGTCGACGTCGCCGCAGGCGAGGCTCGCCGGCCCTTCGACGTCCGCCGTGCTGCTGGCGCCGCCGGTCAGGTCGCCGCCGAACCACATCGAGAACAGGCCGTAGTCGAGACGCAGCACCACCGACCGCGAGTTCTCCTCCTGCGCCGACGCCGTCGGATCGACGAACGCGCCCCCGAGCACGTTGCCGTCAAAGGCGATGACCGTCATCGTCGCTCCGCCGCCGAGCTGGTAGACGGCGCCGAGCGACACCTGCTGGCGGCGGCTGCCGGCGGCGGCCAGGTAGTTGTTGACGGTCAGCGTCGTCGGCCGGTTCAGGTCGCCGCGGTCGTAGGCGGTCTGCAGCGGCAGCGCGTTCAACACCTCGTCGAGGCCGCCGGCATGGTCCTCGTGGAAGTGCGACAGGAACGTGAAGCCGTAGCCGCTCGGCGCCAGCTGCGCGATCGCCGGCAGCATGCGCGCCGTGCCCTGGCCGTTCGGCCCGGCGTCGACGAGATGCACGGTGCCGTTCGGGGCGCGCACCACGATGCCGTCGCCCTGGCCGACGTCGACCACCACCACGGTGAGGCCCACGGGCGCATCGGCCTGGCTGCCTTGGGGCGCACAGGCCGCGAACAGTGCGGCAATGGCGGTGACGAGCATCGGAGGACCATAGCGACTGCCCGCGGCAGGTGCATCAGGCCGGCTGCAAGCCCGCGTGAGGTCGCCGCGTGCGGCCGCTATGGTCGGGCCATTGCGTGCCATGGCAACGAGGCGATCAGCATGCCGACCATCCTTCGCATCGGCTCGACGAGGTTCTTATTCTTCTCCAACGAAGGCTCCGAACCTCCGCACGTCAACATCGAGCAAGGCGATGCGCTGGCGAAGTTCTGGCTGGAACCGGTAGCCTTGGCATCCTCGAGTCGCTTCAGCGGCCGCGAACTCCGCCGCCTCGAGGAACACGTGATCACCCACCGCATGCGCTTCCTGGAGGCTTGGCGTGACTACTTCCGGGCCTGACGTCGATCCCCGCGCCGTGCGCGTCGCCATCGGCGACGACGAGATCCTCGTCGATCTGGCGGATGGCCGCCGCCTCGCGGTGCCACTCGCATGGTTCCCTCGCCTCCTGCACGCCGAGCCGAACCAGCGCCAGAACTTCCGCCTGCTCGGCGAAGGGCAAGGGATCCACTGGCCCGACCTCGACGAGGATCTGAGCGTTGCCGGGTTGTTGCGCGGCGCGGCCGCCCCGCGGTCCTCGCGACGTGCGGTGTGAGGTAGCCAGCGCATGGCCAACCTGCTCGCCCACCACTACGGCCAAGACGTCGTGCTGTTCGACGACCCGTTCCTGGCGACGCTGCTGCAGCGCATCGGCAGCCCAAGCACCGGCACCGCGGAGATCCCGGGCCTCGTGCGCACCGGCTACCAGCGGCTCTTGCAGGAAGTGCTCGCGCGCGAGTTCCCGGTGCAGGCCCAGCGCGCACCGACGCGGATGACGACGCAGGAGCCGCGCGCGTTCGTGCAGGGCGACTTCCTGTGCCGCGAGACCAAGCTCGTCATCTGTGCGGTGATCCGTGCCGGCATCCTGCCGGCGCAGGCCTGCTACGAGGCCGCCATCGAGGTGCTGCCACCGGCGAACGTGCGCCTCGACTTCCTGAACCTGTCGCGCGTCACCGACGCCCAGCACCACGTGACCGGCGTGCGGCTCGACGGCAGCAAGATCGGCGGCCCGGTCGACGACGCGATCGTGCTGGTGCCGGACCCGATGGGCGCGACCGGCGGCACCGTCTGCCGCGCCTACGAGGTCTACCGCGAACTCGGCGGCCGGGGCCCGAAGCGCTTCGTCGCCGCGCACCTGATGGTGACGCCGGAAGCCGTGCGCCGCGTGACGTCGTCGCACCCGGGCCTGCGCCTCTACGGCGGCCGGCTCGATCGCGGTCTGTCGAGCGAGCGCGCGCTGGCCAGCACGCCGGGCAGCTTCCCGAACGAAGAGCGCGGGCTCACCGACGTGCAGTACATCGTGCCGGGTGCTGGCGGCATGGGCGAACTGCTGACCAACAGCTGGGTGTGAGCCGCGCCGCGAAATCCTGCGCACGTTCGCGTCGGAAGTGCAGGTCCGTCGTGCCCTCTCCCTGCGTTCCGGCGGTTGCCGGCGCAGGAGAGGCGACATGGGCGAACGAAGCAGGATTTCCGGGCCGGGGCGGCGCGCGGCAGCGCTGGTGATGGACGACGACGAAGACGATCCGGGCGACGTGTGTGCAGCCTGCGGCTGCTCGCAGTGCCGGCTGGCCGAAGTGTTCGACGCGTTGGCCCGCCGTCCGGCCCGCACGAGCGGGCCAACAGCAGCCTTGCCAGGGCCGCGGCTCGCCCGCTATCCCTTGCCGTCCTCATGACCACCATCGTCTCCGTGCAAGGCCGCGAAGTCCTGGACAGCCGCGGCAACCCCACCGTCGAAGTCGAAGTCGAACTGGAGTCCGGTGCGCACGGCAGTGCGATCGTGCCGTCCGGCGCCAGCACCGGCGCGCACGAGGCGGTCGAGCTGCGCGACGGCGACAAGAAGCGCTACCTCGGCAAGGGCGTGAGCAAAGCGGTCGCCAACGTCAACGGCGCGATCAGCGAGGCGCTGCTCGGCGTGCCGGCGGAGGACCAGTTCCTGGTCGACACGCTGCTGCGCGAAGCCGACGGCAGCAAGAACAAGGGCAAGCTCGGCGCCAACGCGATCCTCGGCGCGTCGCTGGCCACCGCCAAGGCGGTCGCCAACGAGGTCGGCATGCCGCTGTGGCGCTACGTCGGTGGCGCCAAGGCGCGCCGGCTGCCGGTGCCGATGATGAACATCCTGAACGGCGGTGCGCACGCCGACAACAACGTCGACTTCCAGGAGTTCATGGTGATGCCGATCGGTGCCAAGAGCTTCAAGGAAGGCCTGCGCATGGGCGTCGAGGTCTTCCACGCGCTGAAGGCCGAGCTGAAGGCGAAGAAGCTGATGACCGCGGTCGGCGACGAAGGGGGCTTCGCGCCGAACCTCGAGTCCAACGCCGCGGCGTTCGAGATCATCCTGCAGGCGATCAAGAAGGCCGGCTACAAGGCCGGCAGCGACCTGGTGCTGGCGCTCGACGCGGCGGTGACCGAGCTCTACCAGAAGGGCAAGTACACGCTCGAAGGCGAGGGCAAGTCGTTCGACTCGAAGGGCATGGTCGAGTTCCTGGCCGGCTGGTGCTCGGAGTTCCCGATCTTCTCGATCGAGGACGGCATGGCCGAGGACGACTGGAAGGGCTGGCAGGCGCTGACCACGGCGATCGGCGGCAAGACGCAGCTGGTCGGCGACGACCTTTTCGTCACCAACACCGAGCGCCTGCAGCGCGGCATCACCGAGAAGGCCGGCAACGCGATCCTGATCAAGGTCAACCAGATCGGCACGCTGACCGAGACGCTGGAAGCCATCGACATGGCGCACAAGGCCGGCATGCGCGCGATCATGTCGCACCGCTCGGGCGAGTCGGAGGACAACACCATCGCCGACCTGGCGGTCGCCTGCGGCACCGGCCAGATCAAGACCGGCGCGCCGTGCCGCAGCGATCGCGTGGCGAAGTACAACCAGCTGCTGCGCATCGAAGAGCAGCTCGGCGACGCGGCGGTCTACGGCATCTGAGCCCGCGAGCGCGACCGGCGGCTCACTTGCCGCCGGCGTCGGCCTTCTTCTCTTCCTTCGGCTCGACCTTCTTCTCGTCCTTCTTCTCCTCGGCGGCCGGCTTGCCGAGCACCTCGAGGATGTCCTTCTCGAGCTGCTTCTCGCCGCCCGGGCCGAAGCCGACGTGCACCTTCTTGACGACACCGTCGGTGCCGATCACAACGGTGTGCGGGATGCCCTTGACGCCGAACTTGCCGCCGAGCTCCTGATCGCACAGCGCGACCGCGATCGACAGCTGCTTCTTCTGCAGGAACTGCTCGACCGTCGCCTTGTCCTCGGCGAGGTTGCAGGCGACGAACACGACGCCCTGGTCGGCGAGCTTCTTGGTCACCTCGCTGACCTTCGGCAGCCCCTTCACGCACGGGCCGCACCACGTC
>ERZ1066136.1561-NODE-1561-length-11327-cov-12.611427_pt1 | contig 11327 bp, 10 predicted proteins | sample MGYA00382783_ERZ1066136 | MGnify/ENA primary metagenome ERZ1066136 (study PRJEB33369, sample SAMEA5778366) | biofilm metagenome | biome: Industrial cooling water; feature: Water cooling tower basin; material: Biofilm | place: United Arab Emirates | collected... | reverse complement strand
GTGCGGCGCCGAGCCGCGGCGCCCTGCAGCGCGCGGAGCGCGCCCGGGCGGCGCGGGCTCGGCGGCCCAGCGCCGCCCCCCCCGGGGCAGCCTGGAGCCGCGGCTCGGGCGGGCCGCCTCCGGACGGCGGCTCCGGAATCTCGGGGGCCGCGTTCGGCGCGCGCCTTTTCGCTGTCTTCGCGGCGCTTCCCGCCGGCCTGCTCTGGCGCCGAGGCCGGCGCCCTGCGTAGCCTCTTGGCCCATGCTTTCCGGCGACTCGGATCCCGCGGATCTGCTCGAGATCGGCAGCCAGCGCTTTCGCTCGCGCTTGTTCGTGGGCACCGGCAAGTACCAGAGTTTCGAAGAAACCCGGCGGGCGCTCGAGATCTCGGGCAGCGAGTGCGTGACCGTCGCGGTGCGGCGCGTCAACCTGGACCCGAAGCGGGGGGAATCCCTGCTCGACCACATCGACCGCGGCCGCTACCGGATCCTGCCCAACACGGCCGGCTGCTTCGATGTCGAGTCCGCCCTGCGCACCGCGCGCTTGGCCCGCGACCTGCTCGAGACCGACCTGATCAAGCTCGAGGTGCTGGGTGACGAGCGCACGCTGCTGCCCGATCCGGTCGGCACCCTGGCGGCCACCGAGGCCTTGGCCCGCGAAGGCTTCGAGGTCTGGGTCTACACCTCCGACGATCCGCAGCTCGGCCGACGCCTGGAGCAGGCCGGCGCGGCCTGCATCATGCCGGCCGGCTCGCCGATCGGCTCCGGGCTGGGCGTCCTCAATCCCAACGCGCTGCTGATTCTGCGCGAGCTGGTGCGGCTGCCGGTGGTGGTCGATGCGGGCGTCGGCACCGCCAGCGATGTGGCCATCGCCATGGAACTGGGCGCCGAGGGCGTGCTGCTCAACACCGCCATCGCCGGGGCCAAGCAGCCCTTGCTGATGGCCGAAGCCATGGCCCTGGCCTGCCGCGCGGGCCGGCTTGCTTTCCGAGCGGGCCGCATCCCGCGCCGCCTCTACGCCAACGCCTCCTCCCCCTGGGCCGGCCGCATCGAAGGCGCGCCGGATGCCCGCTGACCATGTCTGTCCCGTGTTTCACGGCCCTGCTGGGCCCCTGTGTTGTCCACGCCGACGCGGCGCCGGGCGAGACCCTCTGGAGCGGCCTGCTGCTGGCGGCGCTGGGCCTGAGCCTGTGGCCCCTGTGGAGGCGAGCGCTGCTGTGGGCCGCACCCGGTCGCAACGTCTACTTCGTTTCTTGGGGCTTTTCGCAGGTCCTGATCGCGATCCTGGCCGCGGCCCTGGCGAACTTCGCCGTGGGCGCCCTGATCGAGGGGGCCGCGGGGGCCATGGGGGCCTTCTTGGCGTCCCTGGTCGCCGTGGCGCTGGTCGCCGCCTGGACCGCCCGCAAAACCCAGCGGGAGCCGCTGCGCTCCCTGGGCCTGTTGGTCGGGCGGCCCGATCGGGAGCTGCTCTGCGCCGTCCTGGCGCTGGTCGTCGCGCTGCCCCTGCTGTTCGGGCTGGCCTGGGCCTGGCCCGAGCTGTACAGCCAGCTGGCCGGGCTGCTGAGCGCAGGCCCGGCGGGGGCCGCGGCGACGCAATCCTCCGGCTCCTTGGGCGCGCTGGGCCCCGTGTGGCTGTGGGGCGCGGCCCTGCTGGTCTCGCCCGCCCTGCAGGAGCTGTGCCTGCGCGGTTTCCTGCAGCCGCTGCTGATCCAGAACTTCTCGGAGCGCGGCGGCCTGCTGCTCAGCGCCCTGATCTTTGCGGCCATGCATGGCCCCTCCGGTTTCCCGGTGCTGCTGGCCCTCGGCCTGGTCCTGGCCGAGGTCAAGCTGCGCACCCACTCCACCTGGGCCGCGTGGCTGACCCACGTGCTGTACATGGCCCTGTGCATCGCCCAGCAGCTCGCCGGCGCGCCCGGTCCGCACCTGCCGACGACCTTCGGCTGATGCCGCCGGGCTCCGCCCGACCCCCGCTCCCAGGGGCCCCAGCGGGGCGGGCCGGCCTGCACCCGCGCACGGCCCGCACCCGCCCAGGCATCCGCGGCCGCCGCGGGCGGTTCAGGTCAGGGCCGGGGCCGGAGCGCGCTCCGGCCCCGGCCGCGGTTTCCTCCACCCCAGCCCCCCGTCGACCAGCCATGTCGTTTTTTCCCCGTGCCGGCCTGATGGAGCGCCTCGAGAGCGGCGCCTGGCGCGCCTTCAACGCCGTGCTCACGGGCGAGATCGAGCTGGGCGAGGACGCCAGCGTGTGGTTCGGGTCGGTGCTGCGCGGCGACGATGCGCCGCTCGTGATCGGGCCGCGCAGCAACGTCCAGGATCTGACCATGATCCACGCGGATCCCGGGGTGCCCAACGTGATCGGCTGCGAGGTGACCATCGGCCACCGCTGCGTATTGCATGGGGCGCGGGTCGAGGACCGTTGCCTGATCGGCATGGGCGCGATCCTGCTGGGCGGATCGGTGATCGGCAGCGAATCGATCGTCGGCGCTGGCGCGCTGGTCAAGGAAGGCGCCGTGATCCCGCCGCGCTCCCTGGTGGTGGGCGTTCCGGGCAAGGTCGTGCGCAGCCTGACCGAGGCCGAGGTCGAGCGCCTGGTCGCCAGCGCCCAGGGCTACGTCGACAAGGCGCGGCTTTACCGTTGACGGGTCGAGGGGACCGTTGACGGGTCGAGGGGCGATCGACCCGGGCCGCTCCCGGGCCGCCATCGCAGCCTGAGCGCATGCCTCTGGGCCGCCCCCGGCGGCCGCGGAGGGGCGCACCGGCCCGGTGGGCCGCTCCCAGGCTTTGGGTCCCCGGCGTGACCCCGATCCCTCGGCAGCGCGGGAGGGCCCGCCGGTCTCGGCGCCGGTCGCCCGGCTCCTCCCGGGGGGCCGCCGGGGGCCGTCGGGCCGAGCTCCGGCCGCGGGGGCGGCCGCGCTTTCCGTGGGGCGGGGGGCGCTGCGGCGCTGGCCCGCGGGGCCCGGGGTCCGAGCGGCTGCCCGCGGCGGGGTCCGCCGAGGGCCGGCCGCTCCCCCCGCCCCGGATCGTCGGACGCACCCCCCCGCGCCCCTCAGCGGAATCGGAGCGGGCGGACCGGGCGCTCGGGGGACCGAAGTTTTTTCCGGGTCGGCTAGGGACCGCCTCGGGGGCACGGCGGGGCCCCATTTCGGCCCCGCAGCAGGGAACCCAAAAAGGCCCTACTTCCCCTTATCTTCATCCATGGCGGCCCAAGGCTGCCTGTCCCCGGGCCGCGCGATTCCCGGCGCTTCCCGCGGATCCGTACGCAACCGGGGCCGCTGGACCGGGTCTGAATTGGGCCGCGGGCCCAAGCCTCTGTGGATCGGCCAACCGGCCGGACCTTCCTATGATTGCCCATACCGATCGCCGCGGTGCCTTGCTCCCCGCGGCTGCGTTGGCCCTGTGCGGTCTCCTGCCGGCCTGCGAGGTCTCTCCCAGCGGCTCGGGACCGGGCTCCACCCCGGCGCCCCTCGAGGTGCGCTTCGATCTGTCGAGTCCGGCGGTGCTCTCCACGGATGCCTTGGCGGACGGCCTGGCCCGGGATCTCGATGGGGACGGCAAGCTCGAGTGGATCCAGGCTTCGAGCCAATCGGGCCTGGTGCGCGTGGCCTGGAGCGCCGGCCTGACCGGGCCGGGGCCGGGCGGGACGATCCAGGTGCTCGAACCGGGCGGGGCTCCGCTGCGCCTGTGCGTGGGCGACTTCGACGGCGATGGACGGCTCGGGCTGGCCGTCTTGTCGCGCGTGGTCGGGACGGGCGGGGACAGCCGCATCAGCGTCTATGAGCAGGTGGGTCCGGGCGGTCTGACCCTGCGCGCCAGCGCCGTCTTGCCGGGTCTGGCCGTGCGCCTCGCCAGCGGCGGACTGGGGGGCGTGCAGCAGCCGGACCGGGTGCTGGTCCCGCTGCCCCTGTCCAACTCGGTTCAGGTGCTGCGCCTGAGCGGCGGCACCTTGCTGCTCGAAGCCGCGCTGTCCTTCGGTTTCTCCGGCGGCCCCCTGGACGTGGCCGTGATCCCGGCCGCCGCCTTGCCCCTGGGCGTGCCCTGGCCGGCCCTGGTGATCAGCGAACCGGGCTTCCCCGGCTCGCCGTCGCGGGTGCGCTGGTATCGGGCCAGCTCCGAACTCGACTATGAACCCGCCGGCGAGCTGGCCACGTCCCTGGGGCTGCCGCTCCTGGCCGAACCCAGCGATACCGATGGGGATGGCCGCGCCGACGTGCTGATCTGCGACGTGCTGGGCGGCGAACAGGGGCTGTACCGCAGCGCTGGGGGCCCCTTCGGTCTCGCGGCCGCCCAATGGATCCCCGGCCCGAACAGTCCCAGCGACGCCCGCTGCGTGGCCTTGGTTCCGGGCTCCCTGCCGGACCTGTTCGCCGCGGAGCCATTCAGCCTGAGCCTGACCCGGCTGCCGCGGCTGCCCGGCGGCGGATTCGGTCCCCCGCAGACCTATCTGGCCCCGGCCCAGTGCCTGCGGCTCGATCGGCCCAATCTGTCCAGCATCGCGGGGCTTTACCCGGTCGGGTCCCTGCAGGCGGAGTGGGTGCTCGGGTCGTCCGGCGCCCCGGCGGAGCTGGCCTCGGCCCGCGGTTATCCCGCGGGCCAGCGGCCGGCCCTGTTCGAGCTCGGCTTGCTCGACGGCGACGGATTCCTCGATGCGGTCGTGCTCGACCAGGCCAGCAGCGCCCTGATCCTGCTGCGGGGCCTGCCGGGCCGGGCCTTCGAGCAGGCCGATGCCGTGCCCCTCAACATCAGCCCCGGCACCTCACCGGGGGGCTTCCGCCTGGGCGATCTGGACGGGGATGGCGATCTCGACGTGCTGCTCGCCGCCAACCAGGCCGGGCGCCTGATCGCGATCGAGAACCGCGCTGGCCTGGATTTCGAACCCGGCCCCTCGGTGGACCTCAGCGGGACCGCCATCGACCTGTCCCTGCTCGATCTGGACCAGGACGGCCGGCTCGATGTGGCCGTGTCCCTGCCGGCCCTGAACCGCCTGGCCCTGCTGCGCGGGCTCGAGCGCCTCGAATTCGAGCCCTGGGCCGAGATCCCGCTGCCCAAGCGCCCCCTGGCCCTGCATGCGGCCGATCTCAACGGCGACCCGCGTCCGGAATTGATCGTCTCGAGCGCCAAGCCCAACGGTTCCGACCCCTCGCTGCTCGTTTTCCGGGCCGTCGAAGGCGGCCTCTATCCCCTGGAGCTGGCCTTCGTCGAGGAACTGCCGGGTCTGGGGGTCCAGATCAGCACGGGCGACCTCAACGAAGACGGGCGGCTCGACCTGCTCGTCACCCAGAGCGGCCCCGAAATCGTGAACCTGCCGGTGTTCCTGTCCACTCCGGATCCGACCGCTTTCGACCTGCTCAGCGTCGCGATCGGCACGAATCCCGGGGCGGCCCGCATGGTGGACCTCGACCGCGACGGGCACCTGGACTTGGCCGCCGCCCTGGCCAAGGGCAAGCTGGCCTGGGTGCTCGGCGACGGCAACGGGGGTTTCCGCAGCTCCGACGGACCGAGCTACGCCCTGCCCAGCTCCGCCAGCGCTCTGCGCTTCGCCGACCTGGACCACGATCAGTTGCCGGAGCTGCTGTGTGTCACCCCGGCCGCTCCCGAGCTGTGGGTGGCTCGCAACCGCAGCCAGTGACCGCCCGGAGGCCGCCCCCGCCGCCCCTGGCGCGGTTGGGAAGGGGCGGCGGCGGAAGGGCGGGCAGCGAGCGGCGCGCGTATGATCCGCTGCCGTCCCCGCGAGAGCCCCCCCCGCAGCGATGTCGAATCCGCCTCCGTCCGGCGCGCCCCAGGCCCCTGCCGACCGCCATGCCCAGCGAGCGCCGATGGGGGTGCTGCTGGCCGCTGGCAAAGGCACGCGCATCCGCCCCTTCAGCGATACCCTGCCCAAGCCGCTGCTGCCGGTGCTCGGCCGGCCGCTGCTGGTCTGGCAGATCGATGCCATGGTGGCCCTCGGGATCCGGGACATCACGATCGTGATCGGGCACCTCGGCCACCAGATCGTCCAGACGCTCGGCGACGGCTCGGCCTTCGGGGTCAGGCTCTCCTACGTCGAGCAGGACCGCATGCTCGGCATCGCCCATGCCGTGGGGCAGCTCGAGCGCGGGGTCGACCGCCCCTTCCTGCTGTTCCTGGGGGACATCTTCTTCGAGACCCGCGACCTGGGCTCCCTGCTGACCCGCTTCCGGCAGCCGGGCGTCCACGCGGTGCTGGCGGTCAAGCGCGAGCCGAGCGCCGAGGCCATCCGGCGCAACTTCACCGTCGAAATCGATGCCCAGGGCTTCGTGCGCCGTGTGATCGAAAAGCCCCGCCATCCCAAGACCGACATCAAGGGCTGCGGCTTGTACCTGTTCGATCCGGCCATCTTCGACGCCATCCGCCGCACCCCGCGCACCGCGCTGCGGGACGAGTACGAGCTGACCGACGCGATCCAGATCTTCATCGAGTATGGCTATGGCGTGGTGGCCGCAGAGGTGGTCGAGGACGACCTGAACCTCTCGACGCCGAAGGACCTGCTCGATCTCAACCTGCATGTGCTGGCCAAGTCGGGCCGCTCCATGCTGGTCGATCCAGAGGCCCTGGTCGAATCCGGGGCGCGCCTCGAGCGCAGCGTGGTCGGACGCGGCGCGCGCGTTCCGCAGGGAGCCGTGCTCGAGAGCTGCCTGGTCCTGCCCGGGGTCAGCGTGCCCGCCGGCCACCACCAGCGGCGCATTTTCGCCGCCGACGGCCCGGTGGATTGCTGACCGGACCGGCCGCGAGGACCGTCCGCTGCGGGCCCGCGGCCAGCCGGCGGCTCCGGGGCTCCCCGCTGGCCCCTGCGCGCCCGATCTTGGCGGGCCGTGGCGGCCTGGGAGGTCGGGCCTGCAGCCGTGCCGGGCCCGCGGCCCGGTTCGCGTCTTGCCACCGGCGACCCGCAGGCCCTGTCCGAGCACGGCAACGCGGTCCCCGGCCGTGGCAGCCGGGCGCTCGCCCCGGCGGGCGGATGGCGGCCCGACCGCGGCGCCGCCCCGCTCCGAGGGAAGGGCTGTGGGACAGGCCGAGTCCGGCCCCGCCCGGCGCGGCCGGTCAGGGGTGGACGCCGAGCCAGGCGAACAGCTGGCGGCGCAGGGGCGCCAGGCGCGGGTCCGAAGGATCCCGGGGGTGCTCGAAGGGCAGTTCGAGGATGCCGGCGATGCGTCCGGGGCGCGGGCTGAGGACCACGATGCGCTCCGCGAGCTGCAGGGATTCTTCGACGTCGTGGGTCACGAACAGCACCGTGGGGCGCTTTTGTTGCCACAGGCGGATCAGCTCGGAGCGCATCGTCAGGCGCGTGAGCGAGTCGAGCGCGCCGAAGGGCTCATCCATGAACAGCACGTCCGGCTCGACCGCCAGGGCGCGGGCGACCTCCACCCGCTGCTTCATGCCGCCGGAAAGCTCCATCGGGTAGGAGCGCTCGAACCCCTTCAGCCCGACCAGGTCGATGGTGGCCTGGGCGCGGGAAGCGAGCTCCGCCGCGGGCAGGTGCCGGAGACCCAGACACACGTTGTCCCAGACCGAGGCCCAGGGGAAGATCCCGTACTCCTGGAACACGAAGATGCGCTTGGGGGAGGGCCGCTCCACCGGCTCGCCGTCGATCAAGACCCGGCCGGCGCTGGGGCGCTCGAAGCCGCCGGCCACGTTGAGCAGCGTCGACTTGCCGCAGCCGGAGGGCCCGAGCAGGCACACAAACTCGCCGCTCTTGACCTCCAGGTCCACCGCGGTCAGGACCGGGAGCGGTTTGCCGCGGCGCAGGAACTCCTTGGCCACGCCCTCGAAGCGCAGCTTGGTTGCGGATGCGTTCATCGTTTGGAGTAGCCCCAGCGGACCTCGTCGAAGTGTTCGAGCTGTCGGATCAGGAAGTCGAGCAGGATCCCGATCGCCCCGATCACGCCCATCGTGGCCACCACCAGGTCGTAGCGGCTGCCGGCGTTGCGCGCGTCGTTGATCAGGTAACCGAGCCCGGAGTCCATGCCGACCATCTCGGCCGCCACGATCACCAGCCAAGCGACGCCCAGGGCGATGCGCAGGGAGGTGATGATCTGCGGCAGGGCCGCCGGCAAGACCACGCGGCGGAAGAGGTCGGCGCCGCTCAGCCCGAAGTTCAGGGCCGAGCGCTGGTGGACCGTGCTGATGCTGCGCACGGCGGCCATGCTGCCCACGGCGATGGGGAAGAAGGAGGCCAGGAAGATCAGGAAGATGCCCGCCCGGTCGCCGATCCCGAACCACAGGATCGCGATCGGGATCCAAGCGATCGGCGAGATCGGTCGCAGCCCCTGGATCAACGGATTCAGGGCCTCGAACGTGCGCGTGGACCAGCCCGCGAAGAGTCCCAGCGGTATGGCCACGAAGGTCGCCAGCAGATAGCCCCAGGTGACGCGGAACAGGCTCGCGACCGTGTCGCCCCAGATGCGTCCGTTGGCGATCAACTCGCCCAGGGCGGCCACGGTCTCCCGCGGCGAAGGCAGGCTGCGCCGCGGCGGGCGGCCGGCGGTCTCGGGCTCTGCTTGCCAAGGCCAGTGCCAGCTGCCGAAATCGATCAGGTCGCACAGGCCTTGCCACAGGCCCAGGAGCAGCAGGGTCAAGGCCAGCGGCATGGCCACCGCCCGCAGGCGCTGTTCGCGCCCGTAGCCCAAGGCTAGGCCCAGCAGGCCCGCCAGGCACAGCAGCAGCGACAGGGGGCTCATTGCGAGCCTCCGGTCTCAGGCTTGCCGCCCGCGGCGGGGACCAGCAGCGGATTCAAGGCCTTGCCGGGCGGCCCGGCGGGTTTGGGGGCCTGGCCGTCGGCGGACGCCGGCGCCGCCGCCGGGGCGGCCGCGGGAGGTGCCACGGGCGCCTCCGCATCCAGCGCCGGCAGGTGGGCCAGGTCCCAGGCCCGGTGGGCGCGCTGCGAGAAGGAGGGGTCCACGTAGGCTTCGAATTCGATGCGGCCGGAGAGCACCCCGGAGGACACCGCCAGCTCCATGATCTCGTCGAAGTCCTCCTTGAGCGGGGCCAGGTCCGAATAGCGCACCCGGTCGATGGGCTTCGAGAGCACGTATTCGAGCAGCTTGGGCGGCTGGAAGTAGAAGTGCTTGCCGACCACCTGGGCCGCCTCCATGCGGTGCTCGAGCCCGTCTTCCAGCCACAGGCCCGAACGGGCGATGCCGCTGACCAGCTCCTGCACCAGCTCCCGTTCCTCGGCGATCAGGTCGTTGCGGACCACCAGGACGCAGGAGATGAAGTCCGGCCAGATGTCCTTGGTCAGGTGCAGGACGCGCCCGATGCCGTCCAGCTCAGCCTTGGCCGGGAAAGGCTCGCCGACCAGGAAGGCGTCGATCGAGTTCGAGGCCAGCGCCGCGGGGTGCTCCGGCGGCGGCAATTCGCGCACGTCGATCGAGCCGGGAGCCATGCCGTTGTCGCGCATCAGCTTGCGCACCAGGATGTGCTGGTTCGAATAACGGTTGGGCACGGCGATGATCTTGCCCTCGAGGTCGCGGAAGTGCCGCACCGGACCGTCCTTGGCCACGATCAGGGCGCTGCCATCGCGATGCCCCAGGTAGACGATCTTGATCGGCACCCCATCGCGCACCAGCTGCATGGCCAGGGGTGCCAGGATGAACGAGGCGCCGATCTCCTTGGAGATCAGGGCTTCCTTGACCGTGGCGAAGTCCGTGAACTTGCGGCTGCGGAACACGGCGCCGCTCTCGCTGTGGGTGGTCACCCAACTGGTGACCGGACAGGTCAGGTGTCATGTGACCGGTAGGAAGCCCACCAGGAGCTCTCCGCGCTCCCCGCTGAAGCGCCGCAGCACCTGGCTCTCGAGCTCCTTCCAGCCCACGTTGAGCTGGATGTGAGCCAGGGTGATCAGCAGGGTCCAGAGCAGGGCTCCGAGCAGGATCTTGCGCTTCATGGGGGGCGGGTCGGCCGGAGGGCTTGGGCTGTGTATAAGGGAAGATAATATCGTGGTTTTGGGTACTTATGCTTGGGGGGAGCCCGAAAAAATGGCGCACGCGCCCCGGCAGCGGCACGGAGCAGGCCCGCCGACCCCCGGGCGCGGCCCCTCTGCCGCGCCGGTCGCCCCCGCCCCCGGCGCGGGGCCAGGCCGCCGGCCCCTGGCGCTTTGGCCGTCGCGCGCCCGATCCGCTGGGGCCTGCGCCCGGCCCTGCGCCGCCCGCCAGCCCCCGGGGCCATGGACCCGCGCGCGGTCGCCGCCCGGGGCGCCCTCGCCAACGCAGTTCAGCGGTGGAAGATCGGCAGGTTCTCGGACGGCAGGGCCAGCAGCAGGCAGTTCATGGCCGTGGCGTAGGCCAGCCCGAACTCCGAACCGCCCCAGGAACCGTCCGGCTGCTGCGATCCGAGCAGGTCGGCCAGCTCCAGTTCGAGATACCGTCCGAAGGCCTGGGCATCGCGGGCGTGCCAGAGCGCCTGCGACAGGTACATGCGCTCGTAGAACGGGTAGCGCGCGGGCACGCGGCCGCCGCCGAGCAACTCGCGCCAGATGGCCTCCAGGCCGGATTGCACGGCCGGGTCGTCGTAGCGCCCGGTGGCCTGCAGGCAGGAGACCGCGGCGGCCGTCAGCGCCAGCGAGGTGGTCTCCGAGCCGATCTGATAGCGGAACTTGCCGTCCGGCGCCTGGGAGCGGCGCACGTAATCCTCGGCTTTGGCGATGACCTCGTCGCGCACGCGAAAACCCGCGCCGCGGGCTGCGCGCAGGGCCTGCACCAGGGTGATCGTGACCGAGCCCTCGTGCTGGACCTCGATTTCTGGCTCGTACCACCAGCCGCCTTCCGAGCCCTGGGTGCGCTCGATCAGGTCCACGGCCAGGGGCAAAGCTTCAAACAGCCGCGTGCCGCGCGGCGAGCCCGGGGACAGGCTGCAGGCCTGGGTCAGGGCCAAGGTCGCGTAGCCATGGCCATGCATGCGCGAGTTGCTGTCGGCATCGCTGCCGATGAAGCCACGGCGCGGCGCACCGCGCTCGAGCACGGTGCGCAGCAGCAGGTAGTCGACGGCGCGTCCGACCTCGCGGCTGTAGGGCCCGCGATCGGGCTGGCTGCCGTCCGCCATCCAAGCCAGCGCCGCCAGGGCGGTCACGGCCACCGGCGCGCGCGTGGCTGGTGTGGAGCCGTCGAGGGGCAGGGACCCGTCGGGCTGGCGGGCCTGGGCTTTGGCCAGGTACTCGAGTCCGCGCTGCAGCGCGGACTCGGCGGCGGCGCGGGCGCTTTCCGAGGGCCAGACGCCGCGGACCCCAGGCGGGCTCGGAGCGGGCTCTTCGGGGTTCCCGCCGCCGCTCGTCGCGAGGCCGCCGCGCGGCGCTTGGGCCCGCGGCGCGAGCCCCCGGCGGGCCTGCAGGTCCGCGGCCCCGGGCC
>ERZ1066136.1556-NODE-1556-length-11362-cov-7.180508_pt1 | contig 11362 bp, 9 predicted proteins | sample MGYA00382783_ERZ1066136 | MGnify/ENA primary metagenome ERZ1066136 (study PRJEB33369, sample SAMEA5778366) | biofilm metagenome | biome: Industrial cooling water; feature: Water cooling tower basin; material: Biofilm | place: United Arab Emirates | collected... | reverse complement strand
GGCGAAAGGCGAAAGGCGAAAGGCGGGGTCAGGCGGCGGCGGGCCAGTGTCGCGCGCGTTGCACGGCGTCGGCGAAGCGGGTGTGGAGATCGCCCGTCAGAGGCGCGCGGGGAGTGACTCTCGAGGGCTCGGGCCGCTGCGGCGGAAGGGTGTCGAGCGTGCCGAGGCCGGCACCCAGCCACGCGAGGCGCGCTGCGCCGAGAGCGACGAGCGCCGGCTGCTCGGGAGCCACGACCGTACGGTCCAGGGCGTCGGCGAGGAAGCCGCGAAAGTAGCGGCTGCGCGAGAGCATGCCGTCGATGCTCACTTCGTCGGCCAGCGCGACCGCGTCGGCCATGGCCTGCAGAGCCTGCGCACAGCGCAGCCCGATCCCCTCCAGGATCGAGCGCAGCAGATCGCGCGGGCCGGTCTCCAGACCCATGCCGAGCCACAGCCCGGCGGCGTCGCGGTCCCAGTAAGGTGCGGCGAGTCCCGTGAGCGCAGGGACGAACACAAGTCCCCGTGAAAGTGCGGTCGGACCTTCGAACTGATCGAGTTCCGCCAGCGCCGTGTAGAGCCCGAGACGCCGCGCCCAGTTGAGCGCCGAGTCCGCGTTGTTGACGCCGGCATCGACGGCGTAGTCGATCGCCGGTCCCAGTTGCCACGCCACGGTCGGCAGAAGGCCGCTGCCCGGCGGAATCGGCGGCGGCCCGCCGGTCACGGCGAGACCGTACGCCGCCGCGCCGAACGTGAGCGCAACCTGTCCGCGCCGGTGGCATCCGTGGCCGAGCAGGGCGGCCTGCCGGTCGGCGATGCTCCCGACGACCGGCACGTTGCCGTGCGCGTGCGACCCGAAAGCGAAGACATTCGGACGAATCGCGGGCAGGCAGTCGCGCGGGACGCCGAACAGGCGGCAAAGCTCGGGATCCCACGCGGCGGTTGCCAGATTCATGAGGCCGGTGCGCGACGCCGTGGCCACGTCGGTCGCGTGGGTGCCGCACAGCCGGTCGAGCAGTAAGCTGTCGAGCGTGCCCAACCGCAGCTTGCCGCGGCGCGACAGCGCACGGGCTTCCGGGACGTGGTCGATGAACCACCGCAGCTTGGCGGCGGCGTTGTAGGCGTCGAGCGGAAGCCCGGCGCGCTCCAGCAGCAGGACCTCCGCGCCATCCTCGCGAAGGCGGTCGACGACGCCCGCGGTTCGGGTGTCATGCCAGACGAGGGCGTTGTAGAGCGGATCGCCGGTCTCCGCGTTCCAGGCCACCACGGTCTCGCCCTGGTTCGAGAGCGCCACGCCGGCGGCGCCGGCAGAGGAGTCGAGCGCCCCGCGCATGCGTTCCAGGATCTCGAGCGCGTCGTGCTCGACCCAGCCTGCCTGCGGATAGAACTGGCGGTGTTCCTGCGCGAAGAGCCGCAAGAGGGTGCCGTCGGCATCCAGCCGCCAGGCGGCGGTACCGCAGGGATTCTGGTCGATGCCGACCACGAAGGACGTCGAACTGGCCATGGCGTTGCGCATTGATCCCCATCAAGCCCCGCCGGGGCGCGGGGCATCGGAGCCTCCGCGGCGACGGCGAACAGGCCGAATCGTACGGACGCCGTCGCGACGGGAACCGGGGTTAGATCAAATCGGATGCACTTTTCTTTCCGCGAGGCGCGGGCGCGGCGGTCGGGCGGTCCAGGGCTGTCGCGTATCCGCGACAAGGCGTCGACCTGCCGTCCGGATGCCGGCGTGCGGTGTTCGTCCCTCGTACACCACGGCGCCGTCGCGCAGGTGGGGCAACCAGACGGTCGGAACGGGCAGCCGGGCCCCGCGTTCGCGTCGGGCGACGGAGACACCGCGTCGTCGTGCGATGACCGTCGATGCGCAGCAACCGATTGATTGCATGCATGCAAATGTCCTGGCCACGAAGTTGCAACAGGAGGCCGGAGGCTGCAGGCGGATTGGTTCGTCGCGGCCTGCCCCTGACACACCGAGAGAGCCCATGACCTGGACCCCCGAGGATGCCGCTCACCTCCTCCGACGCGCGGGCTTCGGCGGCACGCTCGAAGACGTGAACCGCCTGCACGCGCTCGGCAAGACCGGCGCGATCGACGCGATCGTCGACTACGAGAAGACCGCCGACAGCGTCTGGAGCAACGACAACCCGTTCGGCCTGCCCGACGTGCTGGCAGAGTGGGACGGCGTGCGCACCGCCCTGCTCTGGCAGTTGCTGAAGTCGCGGCGCCCTCTGCAGGCCAAGCTGCTGTGGTTCTGGCACGGACACTTCACGACGCCGAGCAGCGCCGCGGGCACCCTGCTGTTCCGGCGCCAGATGAACACCTGGCGCACGCATGCGAACGGCAGCTTCGCGGCGTTCCTCTCGGCCGTCTACAAGGACGGTGCGATGCTGGAGTACCTCAACGGTTCCTACAGCCACAAGGACCACCCCAACGAGAATTTCGCCCGCGAGGTGCAGGAGCTCTACACCACGGGCACGGGGCCGTACCGGGAAGCCGACGTGCGCGAAGCTGCCCGCGCGCTCACCGGCTGGGAGGTCACCTGGCCGGAGAGGAACGTGGTGTTCAACCCGCAGAGCTTCGACACGGGCACCAAGACCTTCCTCGGTCAGACGGGCAACCTCAACGGCGAGGACATCATGCGCATCCTCGCGCAGCGGCCGGAGACGGCGCGGCGCACCTGCGCGAAGCTCTACCGCGCCTTCGTGAGCGAGCGCGTGAACCTCGTCGAAGTCAACGCGCTCGTGAAGCGCTGGGCCGAGACGGGCGGAAACATCAAGGCCGTGATGCGCGCGCTGTTCCAGTTGCCTTCGTTCTGGGACGCCCGCACGCGCGGCTTCCTGTTCAGGACGCCGCTCGAACTGATCCTCGGCCTGATGCAGCGACTGAGGCTCGACCTCGATCTCGACCGCGCGCGGGCCGTGGGCTGGATGAGCCACCAGATGGGGCAGGACCCGTTCGAGCCTCCGAATCCCGCGGGCTACCGCACGGGCCTGCGGCTCACGGGCGCCAGCATGCTGCTCGGACGGACGCAGATGGCGGAGAACCTGATCTACAACTGGGCGTCGCCGGCGTCCATCGCGATTCTCCACGCAGGCCTGCCGCGGCCCACCCCGCCGGACCAGCTCGTCGCCACGGTCGCCGCCCGTCTGGGCGTGACGACCCTCACGGCCGGCACCCGGGCGTCGATCGCCACCTTCCTCGGAAGCACCCCGATCGCGCAGCCGAACCTCGAGGACCGCACGCGCAGCGTCGCCTTCCTCGTGGCGAGCAGCCCCGAATACCAGGTGATGTAGGAGCCCGTCCATGACCGTCCAGCACAATCGCCGCCGTCTCGTCCAGGCCGGGCTCGGTGCCTCCGCACTCGGTGCCATGCCTGGCGTGGAGGTGATGCGCTCCGCGCGCGCCGCCGGTCCGGGCCGCAAGCTCGTGACGATTCACCTGACCGGCGGAAACGACACCGTGAACACGGTGATCCCCTATGCCGATCCGCGCTACGCCGCCGTGCGTGGCGCACTCGCGATTCCCGTCACCGCGGCGATGCCGAAGCTCGATGCACGCAATGCTCTGCATCCGTCGCTGAAGGGTCTGCACGCGCTGTGGAACCGAAACCGGGTCGCCATCGTGCACGGGGTGGGCTATCCCGCCTTCGACTATTCGCATTTCCAGGCGATGGAGATCTACTGGAGCGCCGACCCGAGACGGACCACTTACACCGGATGGCTGGGCCGCGCGCTCGACACCGTGTCCGGCGGACAGACCGCCCCGGGCGTGCTCACCGGCCTGTCGATCGGGTGGAGCCTGCCGCCCAGCCTGATCGCGCGGACGGTGTCTCCGCCGCAGCTTCCGCCTCGGGCCGATGGCTTCTACCTGCCCTCCTGGGGAGCGCAGCAGGCCGCACTGAAGAGTGTGCTGTCGCAGCCGCCCACGGGCACGAACCTCTTCTACGACGCGTACCTGCGCAACAGCCACGCGGCCATCCGGGCTCAAGATGTCGTGCGTACCGCAGGGGCGCTCGGAACGACCGTGACCTATCCGGAGTCGGACTTCGCGCAGGGCCTGCGATTCGCGGCGCAGCTGCTGCGCACCGATGCCGAGGTGCGGGTCGTCGCGATGGAACAGGGCAGCTACGACACGCACGAGAGCCAGCTCGCCCAGCACACGGAGAGCCTCACGGAACTTGACGAGGGGCTGCGCGCCTTCACGGCCGACCTGGACCTGCACGGCCTTTCGGACGACGTGCTGGTCCTGTTGTGGAGCGAGTTCGCGCGGCGGGTGGTGCCGAACGCCTCGCTCGGGACCGACCACGGTTCCGCGCAGGCCATGATCCTCATCGGTGCCGGCGTGCGGCGGGGCCTCGTCGGCACGCCACCCACGTTCGACCCGGCGAGGCTCGTCGACGACGGCAACCTGCCGATGCAGTTCGACTTCCGCCAGCTCTACGCCACGGTGCTCGACCAGTGGCTGGGCCTCGATTCGAAGACCGTGCTCGGGGCGGTCCATCCGCACCTGCCGGTCCTCCTGTGACACCGACCTTCCGGAGACCTGCATGACTCATCACAAGCTGTATGCATTCCTGGCCGGTGCCGCGCTCGCCGCTCTCGGGACGGCCGCCGGCGCCGCGATCCTCGATTTCGAAGCGCTCGCGCACGACGGCGATGGTGCGGTGTTCGTCGCCGGTCACGAGGAGGACGGGTTTCGCATCGCGAGCGACATCGACCCGGTGCTGGGTGACATGGCCTTCGGGGTCTGGGGCGCCACGGCAGCGGAGTTCAACGGGTCGACCGCGCTGTTCAATACGTTCGTCGGGTTCGGCACGACCCTGACGCGCCTCGACGGCGGCGTCTTCACCCTCACCAGCCTGGACGTGGGGCCGCTCGTGCCGGACCTGAGCGGGGAACTGACCTTCGTGGGAACGACGGTGGCGGGCGGCACGGTTTCCCGCGCGGTGGCGTTCGGGCCCGGACTCGCGCCGCTCACCGTGGACTTCGGCACTGCGTTCCAGGACCTGATCTCGGTGTCGTGGGCGCAGGAGACCGAGAACCAGGCCCATCAGTTCGACAACATCCGCCTCGACGAGACCATTCCGATCCCGGAGCCCGGCACGGTGTTCATGCTGCTGGGCGGACTGTCGGCGCTCAGCATGCTGTCGATGCGTCGCCGGAGCCGGCGCGTGACGCTCGGCTCCGGCCCCGCGTCATTTCTTCGGCCGTGAGGTGTCGGTCGGTGCGCGCTCCAGCAGGATGTCCTGCATCCGGGTCTCGATGGCGCCCTTGATCTTCTGGTGCGTGAGGATGTAGAAGCGCTCGTCGCGCACCGCCTCGAACACGCGCTCGGCCACGTCGTCGGCCGTGATGCGGCCGGACTTCACCGCATGGCGCAGCGCTTCCTCCCGGGCGAGGTCGTCGGGGGTCGGTTCGCGCGGGGCGTTGCGCAGTTCCGCGGGGCGGTTGCGTTCCGAATCACTGATGCCCGTGGGTACGTAGGCGGGGCACAGCACCGACGCCTTGACGAGGTCCGTCTTCGACGCGAGGTCGTGATGCAGGCACTCCGTAAGCGTCACGACGGCGTGCTTCGACACGCAGTAGATGGCCATGCCCGGCGGAGAAAGGAGGCCCGCGACCGAAGCCGTGTTCACGATGTGCGCGGGCTCGTTCTGGGCGATGAGGTGCGGCACGAAGCTGCGCAGCCCGTGGATGACGCCGTACACGTTCACGCCCAGGCACCACTGCCAGTCCTCCAGGGTGCTTTCCCACGCGAGTCCGCCCGGCGCCACGCCCGCGTTGTTGCACAGCACGTGCACCTTGCCGAAACGGTCGAGCGCGGCATCACGCAGGGCATCCACGTCGGCCTGCCTGGAGACATCGCATCGCACACCCAGCACCGGGGTGCCCGCCGCCTCGAACTCCGCCACTGCACCCGCAAGCGCATCGGCCTGCACGTCGGCCAGTACGAGCCGCATGCCCTCGCGGGCGAAGCGCCGCGCCATCGCGAGCCCGAGCCCGCTGCCGCCGCCGGTGATGACGGCGACCTTGTCCTGAAACGTCTCCATGTGATGCTCCTCCGGGAAGGCCCCGAGTCTACCAGCCGGGTCTGCGGGAGCGCCCGTGGCGGCGCGACCCGAAGCCCGTTGGCGCCCCGTGGGGCCGGGGTGTATCCTCGCCCGGCTCAGAATGGCCGGGTCCGGCCGGGGACGAACGGGGATGCACGAGGAATTCGTAGGGACCATGCCGGTGCAGGACAAGCACCGTTTCGACGAGGCGTCGCTCGCGCGCTATCTGCGCGCCCACGTGGAGGGCTTCTCCGGGGAACTGACGGTCACCCAGTTCAAGGGCGGTCAGTCGAATCCGACCTTCATGCTTTCCGCTGGTGGCCGGCGCTACGTGCTGCGCCGCAAGCCGCCGGGCAAGCTCCTGCCCTCCGCCCACGCGGTCGATCGCGAGTTCAGGGTCCTGTCGGCGCTGCACGGCACGGACGTCCCCGTGGCGCGCCCCTACGTGCTGTGCGAGGACGAGTCGGTCATCGGCACCATGTTCTATGTCATGGACTGCGTCGAGGGCCGAGTGCTCTGGGACCCCTCTCTCCCTGGGTTGACCCTCGAGCAGCGCGCCGCGATCTACGACGAGATGAACCGCGTCATCGCCGCGCTGCACCAGGTGGACTACCAGGCGGTGGGCCTCGGCGACTACGGCAAGCCCGGCAGTTACCTGGAGCGGCAGATCGCGCGCTGGACCAAGCAGTACCGCGCCTCCGAGACCGAGAAGATCGAGGCGATGGAGAATCTCATCGAGTGGCTGCCGAAGAACATTCCGGCCGGCGACGAGACGACTCTCGTGCACGGCGACTACCGGCTCGACAACGTGATCTTCCATCCCACCGAGCCGCGCATCCTGGCCGTGCTCGACTGGGAACTGTCGACCCTGGGTCACCCCATCGCCGACTTCGCCTATCACTGCATGACGTGGCGCCTGACGCCGCAGGAATTCCGCGGCATGCTCGGCTTCGATTTCGCGGCCCTGGGCATCCCCTCCGAGGAGGCCTACGTGGCGCGCTACTGTGAGCGCACCGGGCGTTCGTCCATCGCGCACTGGGACTTCTACCTGGCCTACAACATGTTCCGCCTCGCGGGCATCCTGCAGGGCATCATGGGCCGGGTGAAGGAAGGCACGGCGTCCAGCCAGCACGCCATCGAATCCGGCAAGCGGGCGCGCCCGATGGCCGAGGCCGGCTGGCGGCAGGTCGAGAAGATTCTGCGCGGGTAGGCGTCAAGAGTCGTCGGCGCGGCCTTACGCGACCGGCGCCTGGTCCCCGCGATCCCTGAACGACGAGGAACACTCATGAAGGCAGTGCTGTGCAAGAAGCTGGGTCCGCCCGAGGCGCTCGTGGTGGAAGACGTACCGTCCCTCACCCCGCAGCCGGGACAGGTGGTCGTGAGCGTGAGGGCGGCCGGGGTCAATTTCCCTGACACGCTCATCATCCAGGGCAAGTATCAGTTCAAGCCCGAACCGCCGTTCTCGCCCGGCGGCGAGGCGGCCGGCATCGTGAAGGCGGTGGGCGAGGGCGTGACCAACGTGAAGACCGGCGACCGCGTCATCGCGGCGGCCACCTGGGGCGGGTTCGCGGAGGAGATGGTGGCCGACGCCGACCGGCTGGTTCCCATGCCCGACGGCATGGACTTCGTGCCCGCGTCGGCCTTCATCCTCACGTACGGCACGTCCTACCACGCCCTCAAGGACCGCGCGAACCTGCGCCCCGGCGAGACGCTGCTGGTGCTCGGCGCCTCGGGGGGCGTGGGGCTGGCCGCCGTGCAACTCGGCCGCGCCATGGGTGCCAAGGTGATCGCCGCGGCGTCCAGTGATGCCAAGCTCGAGGTGGCGAAGCGCAACGGCGCCTCCGAGGTCATCAACTACGGAACCGAGGACCTCCGCAGCCGCATCAAGCAGATCACGGGCGGCAAGGGCGTGGATGTCGTGTACGACCCCGTCGGCGGTCCCTACTCGGAACCGGCGTTGCGCGACATGGCGTGGAACGGCCGGTTCCTGGTGGTCGGCTTCGCTGCCGGGGACATTCCGAAGATCCCGCTCAACCTCGCGCTGCTCAAGGGCTGCGCGATCGTCGGCGTGTTCTGGGGCGCGTTCACGCGCAACGAGCCGGAACGCAACCGCAGGAACAACCAGGAACTGCTCGAGATGTTCATGCAGGGCAAGGTGGCGCCGCACATCCATGCCACCTATCCCCTCGACCGGGCAGCCGAGGCGTTGAACGAAGTGCTCTACAAGCGCGTATCGGGCAAGGTGGTTCTCGTCCCCTGAGCCCGGACGACCATTCCGGAGGAGAAGGCGCGATGCAGTCGACGATGATGCAGGTGAAGCTCTCGCTCAATCATTTCCTGGAGCGGGCGGGGCGGCTGTTCGGGGGTGTGGAGATCGTCTCGCGCATGCCGGACAAGTCCCTTCACCGGACAAACTACGCGGCGTTCCACCGCCGCGCGCGGCTGCTGGCCGAGGCCCTGCAGAAGGCCGGCATCCGCAAGGGCGACCGCGTAGGCACGCTCATGTGGAACCACTACGCGCACTACGAGGCCTACTTCGGCATCATCGCGAGCGGCGGAGTGCTGCACACGCTCAATCTCCGGCTCGCACCGGACGAGATCGGCTTCATCGCGAACCACGCGGAAGACCGCATCGTCATCGTCGATGACATCCTGCTGCCGCTGCTCGAGCAGTTCCGGCACCTCACGAAGATCGAGCAGGTGGTCGTCGTTCCGCTCACGGGCAAGCCGGTCGCGGCGCCGTACATCGACTACGAGGCCTTTCTCGCTACCGCCAGCGGGGACTGGGACTATCCCGACCACGAAGAAGACGACCCCGTGGCCATGTGCTACACGTCGGGCACGACCGGCCGTCCGAAGGGCGTCGTCTACTCCCACCGGTCGCAGGTGCTGCACTCGCTGATGCTCGCGACGCCCGACGCCGTGGGCATGTCCGGCCGCGACGTCATCCTGCCGGTCGTGCCGATGTTTCACGCCAATGCCTGGGGCGTGCCCTACACGGCGGCCATGCTGGGCACGAAGGTCGTGTTTCCGGGCCCACACCTGCACCCCGACGATCTGCTGCCGCTGCTGGAAAGCGAGAAGGTCACGCTCTCGTGCGGCGTGCCCACCATCTGGCTCGGCATGATCCAGATCCTCGATCGCGATCCGGGCAAGTACCGGCTGCCGAGCGGCATGCGGCTCACGGTCGGCGGCTCGGCCGTGCCGGAATCGCTGATCCGCGGTTTCGCGCGGCACGGCATCGACATCCTCCAGGGCTGGGGCATGACCGAGACCTCGCCGCTGGCGACGGTGTCGCGGCCGAATCAGCTGCAGGGCGATCTCACCGAGGACGAGCGCTTCGCGGTGCAGGCCCTGCAGGGCTATCCGCTGCCGCTCGTGGACCTGCGCATCATCGGCGACGACGGTGAACAGCCGTGGGACGGCGAGGCCGTCGGCGAGATCCAGGTGCATGGCCCCTGGATCACGGGCAGCTATCACAACCTGCCGCAGTCGCAGGACAGCTTCACTGAAGACGGCTGGCTGCGCACGGGCGACGTCGCGTCCGTCTCGCCCATCGGCTACGTGAAGATCACCGACCGCACGAAGGATCTGATCAAGTCCGGCGGCGAGTGGATCAGTTCGGTGGACCTCGAGAACGCGATCATGGGCCACCCCGCGGTGGCCGAAGCTGCCGTGATCGCCGTGCCGCACCCCAAATGGGCCGAGCGGCCGCTCGCGGTCATCGTGCTGCGGCAGGGCAAGTCGGCCACCGTCGACGAGATGAAGGCCTTCCTCGCGACGAAGTTCGCGAAGTGGGCGGTGCCGGACGCGTACGAGTTCGTCGATGCCATTCCGCGCACCTCCACCGGCAAGTTCCTCAAGACGCGCCTTCGCGAGCAGTACAAGAACTGGCAGTGGCCCGCCTGAGCCGGAGCGGCCGGACGCCACGCGGAGACTGAGCCCTGTTCCGCAAGCTGCGCATCGCGGTCCTCCTCGTCGTTCTCGTGAACGTGGGCGTGGGCGCATGGCTGATGCGCGTGCGTACCACCTCATGGGAGCGTCCGGTGCGGGTCGCGGTGTTTCCCATCGCGGCCGACGGCAGTCCGGCGACGGCGCAGTTCATCGGCGCGCTCACCGAGGCGAGCCTCGATCCCGTCGAGGCGTTCTTCAGGGACGAGGCGAGGCGGCACGGACTGGCGCTGTCGACTCCGTTCGATCTCCAGCTCGCTCCGACCGTGCAGACCGCGCCGCCCGAGCCGCCCTTCGGCGGATCGCGGCTCGACATCATCCTGTGGAGCCTGCGGCTGCGCGCCTGGGTGTGGCAGCACGGGGACGTGGCCGGTCCGGCACCGCACGTGCGCCTGTTCGTGCTCTTCCATGATCCGGCCCTGCGAGTCGCCGTGCCGCATTCCGTGGGGCTGCAGCAGGGCCTCATCGGCGTGGTCCACGTGTTCGCGTCCCGCGCGCAGACGGCACAGAATCTCGTGGTGATGGCCCACGAACTCCTGCACACGCTCGGCGCCACCGACAAGTACGACCCCGCCACGAACCAGCCGCGCTTTCCGGATGGCTACGGGGATCCCGACCAGTCGCCGCGCCATCCCCAGCAGTTCGCCGAACTCATGGCGGGGCGGTTGGCGATCTCCGAGACTGAATCGGACATGCCGGCCGGGCTGGACGAGTCGCTCCTGGGGACGCGGACCGCGTCGGAGATCGGCTGGCGGACGCGCTAGCGCAATCGCGTCCTTTGCGGCCCCCAGGGCGGCGCCGCGCGCGTCCGCCGGTTGATCCGGTCCCGCCGCGCCCGCACAATGGCCGGCCCGACGTTTCCTCCTTCGCGGACCCTTCCATGGCCAACGACGCGCGCGGCTACCGCCGCAATCTCACCAACTACGGCGACAGCGCCTTCGCGCTCTACCTCCGGCGGTCCTTCGCGCAGTCGATGGGGCTCTCGCGTTCGCTGATGGACCGGCCCATCGTCGGCATCGCGCAGACGGCGAGCGGCTTCAACAACTGCCATCGCAGCGTGCCGGAACTGGTGGAGGCGGTGAAGCGCGGTGTGCTGGCAGCGGGCGGGCTGCCGCTCGAGTTCCCCACGGTGTCGCTGGGCGAGGTGTTCCTCAGCCCGACGAGCCTCATGTTCCGCAACCTGATGTCCATGGACACCGAGGAGATGATCCGGGCGCAGCCCATGGACGCCGTGGTGCTCGTGGGCGGGTGCGACAAGACGGTGCCCGCACAGCTCATGGGCGCGGCCTCCGCCGATGTGCCGGCCATCCAGCTGGTGACCGGACCGATGCTGCCGATGCCCTTTCGCGGTGAACGTCTCGGCGCCTGCACCGACTGCCGCCGCTT
>ERZ1066136.1555-NODE-1555-length-11377-cov-7.913443_pt1 | contig 11377 bp, 10 predicted proteins | sample MGYA00382783_ERZ1066136 | MGnify/ENA primary metagenome ERZ1066136 (study PRJEB33369, sample SAMEA5778366) | biofilm metagenome | biome: Industrial cooling water; feature: Water cooling tower basin; material: Biofilm | place: United Arab Emirates | collected... | reverse complement strand
GTTGGGGGTCGTCCAGTAGTACAGGTCGATCATGGGGCACCGTGCGCGGAATGGGTCGTCGGAGTATAGCGGCCGGGGGTGTCCGCCCCGGGGATCGCGGGTATGCTTCCGGTCCACTGCGGGGTCGCCCCGCCCGGTGACACGAATCATGACCCGACATTTCGACCTGCTCTGCCTCGGTGGCGGCAGCGGCGGCGTGGCCACCGCGAACCGCGCGGGCAGCTACGGCGCGCGCGTTGCGCTGGTGGAGTCCGGCCGCCTCGGCGGCACGTGCGTGAACGTGGGCTGCGTGCCCAAGAAGATCATGTGGAGTGCCGGTCAGCTGGCCCACGCGCTCGAGGACGCGGCGGGCTACGGCTTCACGCTGGCCGGTCACACGTTCGACTGGACGCACCTCAAGCGCGAACGCGATGCGTACGTGCGCAATCTCAATGGCGCCTACGAGCGCTACCTCGCGTCGAACAAGGTGGAGATCGTGCGCGGCACCGCACGCTTCACGGGTCCGCGTGCCGTCGAGGTGAACGGCGAGACGCTCACGGCGGATCGCATCGTCATCGCGGTCGGCGGGCGACCGAAGCGTCCGAACGTGCCGGGCGTCGAGTTCGGCATCGACTCCGACGGGTATTTCGATCTGGCGGCCCAACCGAGGCGCATGGCCATCCTGGGCGCGGGATACATCGCGGTGGAAGTGGGCGGCCTGATGCAGGCGCTCGGCACGCAGGTCACGCAGTTCCTGCGGCGCGATCACTTTCTTCATTCCTTCGACGGGCTCCTGCGCGATCGGCTGCGCGACGAGATGACCGCCGCGGGCGTCGCGTTCGCCACGCACTTCTCGCTCGCCCGCATCGAAGCCGACGGCCCCGAGCGGTGGCTGCACGGCACGGACGGCTCGCGGCACGGCCCGTTCGACTGCGTCCTGTACGCCATCGGACGCGAGCCGAATACGCGGCCGCTCGATCTCGAGGTCACCGGAGTCACGGTGCGCGACGACGGCGTGATTCCCGTGGACGCGTGGCAGCAGACGAACGTTGCCGGCATCTACGCCCTCGGTGACGTGATCGGTCACCACGAGCTGACGCCGGTGGCCATCGCGGCGGGCCGGCGTCTCGCGGACCGCCTCTTCGATGCGCAGGCGGACCGGCGCCTCGAGTATGAGAACATCGCGACGGTCGTCTTCAGTCATCCGCCGATCGGCACGGTGGGGTTGTCCGAGGACGACGCGATCGCACGCTTCGGCGATTCGGTCCGGGTCTACGAGACGAAGTTCACGCCGATGGTCCACGCATTCACGTCGCGCAAGGTGAAGATGGCGATGAAGCTCGTGGTCGCCGGCGATGACGAACGCATCGTGGGCCTGCATGCCATCGGCCCGGGCGCGGACGAGATGCTGCAGGGCTTCGCCGTCGCGGTGAAGATGGGCGCCACCAAGCGCCAGTTCGACGACACGGTCGCCATTCATCCCACGGCGGCCGAAGAGATGGTCACGATGAAAACGGCCCGGCCCGCACGCCGGAGCCCCTGACCGGAGGAGAAGCGACGATGAGCACGGCCCATACGGCGAAGGCCCACTTCGACCCCTATCACCTGGACCCGCACGACATCCTCGAACCGCCGGTCGGGTTCGGCAACATCATCCGCAAGATCGGCCCCGGCATCGTGCTGGCCGCCTCCATCGTGGGCTCGGGCGAACTCATCGCCACCACGGCGCTCGGCGCCAAGGTGGGCTACACGATGCTCTGGCTGGTGATCATCAGCTGTCTCATCAAGGCGGTCGTGCAGGCCTTTCTCGGCCGCTACGTGATCGCGCGCGCCGAGACGGGCCTCGATGCCGTCAATCACATTCCCGGCCCGCGCGGCAAGCGCATCAACTGGGTGGTAGTCGCCTGGGGCGCCATGGTCTTCATGACGCTGTTCCAGGTCTGCGCCATGCTCATCGGCGTCTCGCAGGTCATGTTCAAGGTGACTACGCTACCGGTATGGGTGTGGGTGCTCGCGTTCTGGGCCTTCACCCTGATCCTGCTGCTGGGCGGCGGCTACGAGCGCATGGAACGGCTCGCGATGGTCAAGGTGGGGCTGTTCACCCTCATCACCCTGCTGGCGGCCGTGCTGCTCATGGGCTCGCCGAGCTTCTCCGTCGGTGACATGGCGGGCGGCTTCAGGTTCGAGCTGCCCAAGGACGGCATGGCGATCGCGATTGCAGTCTTCGGCATCACCGGCGTGGGCGCCTCGGAGCTCTATGTCTATACCTACTGGTGCGTGGAAAAGGGGTACGCGCGGTACACGGGCCCCTACGAGAACACCGACGCCTGGCGTCGGCGCGCACGCGGATGGGCGCACGTGATGAACGTCGACGTGGTCCTGTCGATGCTGATCTACACCATCGCGACGATTGCGTTCTATCTGCTGGGCGCAGGCATTCTGAACGCCCGCGGCGAAGTACCCAACGGCGCGGAGATGATCTCGGTTCTGTCGAACATCTACACGCAGACGCTGGGCGAATGGGCCCGCTACCTGTTCTATCTGGGCGCGATCGTCATCCTGTTCGGAACGATCGTTGCCGCAACCGCAGGTCACGCTCGGATGTGTTCCGACCTGATGCGCGTCATGGGACATTTCGACCGCTCCGATCTTCGGGCACGCAACCGGTGGCGCGATATCTTCGTCGTCGTGCTCACCGTGATCCCGGTGGTGATGTTCTTCGTCATCGGGCAGGCGCCGGTGGCCATGGTGACATGGGGCGGCATGGCGCAGGCTGCGATGCTGCCGATCATCTCGTGCGCCGCGCTTTACCTGTACTACACGCGCATGCGGCACTCACTGGACGCGCCCGGCTGGATGGTGTCGCTGCTGTGGGTCGCGGCGGGCTTCATCATCTTCTTCGTGGTGCCCTCGTTGTACCGCGAGCTAATCAAGTTCTTCGGCTGAAGGAGAAATCCCATGAGCATCGAACGCCGCCACGTCGGCAAGCGTCTGTCCCAGGTCGTCGTCCACGGCGACACTGTCTACCTCGCGGGCATCGTCGCAGACGAGCCCGTATCGGAGGATGCCGGCGAGCAGACGCGCAGCATCCTCTCCAAGATCGACGCCTATCTCGCCGAGGCGGGCAGCGACCGGAATCATCTGCTCTCCGCAACCATCTGGCTGTCCGACATCGCGCACTACAACGCGATGAACGCCGTGTGGGACCCCTGGGTACCCGAGGGCGCCGCGCCGGCTCGGGCCTGCGTCGAGGCAAAGCTCGCGCATCCCAAGTACAAGGTGGAGATTCGTGTGGTCGCCGCGAAGAAGGGCACCTGATTTTCTGTTGCACCCGCTCGACGAAACGAAAAAGGCGCCCCCGGGGCGCCTTTTTCGTGGCCGGCTGGTCCGGATCAGCCGTAGCGGCCCTTGCCCAGTTGGGCCGAAGGCAGCTCACCGAACATGGACCGATAGTGCTGGCTGAACGCGCTGGGGTGCCAGAAGCCCCAGCGTGCGGCAATGTCTCCGATCTTGCAGGTGGCAGGATCCGCCGCGAGGAGATCGCGCCTCGCCCCGTCGAGCCGCAGACAGCGCAGGTAAGTGCTGGGGTTCACGCCGAGAGCATGCTCGAAGGCGTAATGCAGTGCACGGCGATCGGCGCCCAGCCGGGCGCACAGTTCGGTGACACTGAGCACGGCATCGGGTTCGGCGAGGATGATGTCGCGCGCCCGCCGGAGGAGCGATGCGTAGGTCTCTCGCGGGCGCCCGCGGCGAGCCGGTTCGACGCCCTCGGCTGCGACATCGAGCAGGAGGTTCATCGCTTCGTGCCGAACGGCCGTGAGCGCCTGGGGTGCGTGCATGAGTTCGGGGTTTTCGCGAGCCTGCGCGAGAGTCGCCAGACAGAAGTTGCGGATGCGCTGGATCATCTCCGGCTGGCGGCGGAGGATCGGTGTCATGGCCGACAGCGCCTTGCGCAGCGTCGGGCTCTGCCGCGCCGCGAACTCGTGCAGCGCCTCCGCGCAACAGACGATCCCCACACCATCTGCATTGCGGGGCGAGACCCACCACAGGTCGCCGCCCGGCTTCGCGGTGAGCACATGGCCGTCACCGACGGGATGTCCGCCGAAGGTCGCGTGCTCGCGCGTCGCCGTCGGCTGGAACAGCCCGTAGCTGTCCTGCAACACCTTGGCGCGGACCTCCACCGCCTGACTAAGCTGTTCGCGGAAGATCGAGACCGATCCGGCCTGGAAAATTTCGACCTCGGCCCGGAACGCCCCTCCCGAAAGCTGGACGTAGGACTGGTCGAGACACCCATAGAGGCGCGCGAGGCGCTGGGGGTCATTGGTGCGGACATGGATGATCTGCGCGTGCCCCGCACTTGGCGGCGCATTGCCAGGTTCACGGTAACTGTCCGCGGCTGCAAGGAAATCCGGTGTTCCGGAACGCGGATTCAGCGCCGGTGGGCTGGAAAATCCGGATGCTCCCGAGGGCGATTCCGTTCTGCCGTGGCTGTCGTGACTGCTCGAGGATACGGGCGCGCCCGATCCGGTACTCCGATGCGGCGTAGTCATGGTGACGGTCCCAAATTTTTGACAACTTGTATGGCGGGTGTCTGCTGTTGGTACGCTTCAATGCATCGGATCTTCCGCCCGGTATGAAGCGCGACTTGACTTTATCCAGCGTACCGCCCTTCGTCTATCAGACTTGAGCCAATAATGGTCACGGATCGGAAGTTTTGTTCAACCAGCCTGCGACAAAGTGCCGCACCCCGTGCCCAAGGCACACCGATAAAATCCGCAGGATGGACAGCGCCGTGACCTCGCAGGAATCGCCCCCGTTCGCGGACGCCGCCCGGCGCAACCTTCAGCGCCTGGCCGTGCTGCGTACCGTCGCACTCGTCGCGATGGCATCGACGATCGCCGTTGCCGAACTTGCGTTCGATCAAAGCCTCGATCTGCCCGCCCTGGGCGTCGTTCTCGCGGCCGCCGGTCTGCTCAACGCCTGGACGTGGGTGCGGGTGCGTCAGCGGCCGCCCGTGGGCGAAGCACTTCTGTTCACGCAACTCCTTGCCGACACCGCCACGCTGACCGGCGTTCTGTATTTCACGGGCGGGTGGTCGAATCCCTTCGTGTCCCTGTACCTGCTCCCTCTGGTGATTGCCGCCACGCTCCTGCCGGCCCGTGGTGCGTGGGGCATCGCGGGTATCACCTTTTTCAGTTACACGATGCTCGGGTTCTTCTTCGTGCCGCTGCCGCACGCGCACCACGGGCAGCGAAGCGACTTCGATCTGCATGTCTTCGGCATGTGGGTCAGTTTCCTCCTCGCCGCCGGGATCATTGCCTATTTCGTCGTACGGATGGCCGCCACCCTCCGCGAGCGCGATCTGCAACTGGCGGCCGAACGCGAGCGCGCGCTGCGGGACCAGCACGTCCTTGCCCTCGGCACGCTGGCGGCCGGCGCCGCCCATCAGCTCGGCACACCGCTGTCGACCCTCGCAATCGCCCTGCGCGAACTCCAGCTCGATCACCGAGACGACGCAACGCTATGCAGCGAGATCGAGCAGATGCGCCAGCAGGTGGGGCACTGCAAGGCGATCATCAGCGACCTCGTGGCCGCGGCCGGCCAGGGACGCAGCGAGGGCGGCAGAGCCGAGGCGGTGGACGCGTTTCTCGCCCGCACCCTGGAGGACTGGCGGTCGCTGCGCCCCGGGATCGACGTTCAGGTTTCGCTGGAAGGCCCGGCACCGGCCCCGACGATTCTCGTCGAGCAGTCGCTGCGCCACACTCTGGTGACCTTGCTCAACAACGCCGCGGACGCCTCCGACCAGAGCATCGAACTGGTCGGCACGTGGTCCCCGGACCGGCTCGCCGTGGAGATTCGCGATCGCGGCCAAGGCGTACCCGACCCGATTCTTGCCCGGATCGGCCGCGCCCCGACCAGTACCAAGGGACCTGGCCGCGGCGTGGGCCTGATGATCGCCAATGCCGCACTGGAGCGTTTCGGTGGCCGCGTCACGTTGAGCAACCGCCGCGAAGGCGGCGCATGCACCCGGCTGGAGCTTCCGCTGGGCGCGCTCTCCACCGCACGCGCGTGACCGAACCTGCGCTGCTGCTCGTCGACGACGACCCCGCTTTCTGCGACGTGCTGCGCCGAGCCATGCAGCGTCGCGGCTTCCGAGTCACCATGTGTCATTCGGCCGACGATGCCCTGGCCAGCCTGGCTTCCGACATCCCGACACACGCGATCGTGGATCTCCGCATGCCGGGGCGCTCCGGACTTTCCCTCGTGGGCGAACTCCATCGCACGTCACCCGGGATGAGAATCGTGGTGCTCACGGGCTATGCGAGCATCGCAACGGCGGTGGACGCCATCAAGCTCGGTGCCACGCACTATCTCGCCAAGCCGGCGGACGCCGACGAGATCCTCGCGGCGTTCGACGACGACCTGCCTGCCCTGGAGTCGGTCCCGGCAAAGCCTCTGTCGGTGGACCGTCTCGCTTGGGAGCACATCCAGCGGGTTCTCGCCGAACATGGCGGCAACGTTTCGGCCACTGCACGGGCGCTGGGGATGCATCGCCGCACGCTCCAGCGCAAGCTCGGAAAGCGCGCTCCAGGGCGTCCCGGCGGGGGTTGAGAAGCAACGGACGGCAGCCTCGGGCGAAAAAAAAGGGCAACCTTTGGGGTTGCCCTTCAAACCCCCTAGCGGGGGGAGGAGACCTGCTTTTATTTGCGGCCCGGCACGCCAGAACTGAAGGGCCCAACCGCAAATATTCTTTGCTGACGTATCAAAAGCTTAACAAAATCCCCGGAAATTCCTAGGGGGTTCGACAAAAAATTTGCCTGCGAACCTCCCATCGCCGGGGCGTCCCGCTCCCCCCTTGCGCCCCTCCCCAGAACGCTGGGTTCGCTCCACCGCTGTCGCGGATGGTGAGCCGGTACTTACCTATGTCCTTTACAACGCCCCGCTCGTCGAACCGGATGACGAGCCGATGCGGGATGCGCACCACCCAGAAAACCGCCCATTCCCTGCCGGCTCCGCCCCGGATCACGTAGAGCCGGACGTGTTCTCCGAGGATCTGCCGCACCTCCCTGCGGCTGGTCCGGCCCGGTTCGATACGAGTGATGGCGCGAGTCTCGCGGGTCTGCTCCCGCAGACGAGGCGCCCCTGATCGTCGAAGGCGAACCTCAGCTCCGTGACGCGGTAGGGGTTGACTCCGCACTCCCGGACCTCCCGGCCGGCGACGTCGAACCGCACGGAAGATGGCTCCCCCTCCTGCCGGACGACGTCTGCCTCCGTCGTTGCCGGGGCGTCGGCCGCGCGAACCCCGGAGACGACCAGCAGCGCTGCCCGGAGCAGCGCCCGCCAAAGCCCGCAGGCTCGTGCGGCAGCGCCTGCGTGTCCGCGACGAACCTCCCCGCCGCGAAACAGAGGACGAGAGTCCCGCGTTCGGACAACCCGAACTGCCGAGAGACCGTGCCGTCTTCCGGAACGATGCGGTCCGGGCGGCCGAGCATTCCCACGACTTCCGAAGCCTGGGTCTCGGGTACCACCACCGCGAGCACGTCCCCGGGCGTGCCCATGGGCCGCGCCGTGCCACACCAGGCCATCACCGGAATCGCCATGCCCATCAGACGCGAACGCAAACCCCGTTGGCCCGCACGCTGCGTTTCACTCACCATCGCCATGCCCCGGAACTCCGTGATGAAGAAGCCTTCTCTCCTTCTGCTGTGTGCGACCGCAGCGCTCCTCACTGCACCGCGGTCGCAGGCCTTCTGCGGCTTCTACGCGGGACGCGCCGACTCCGACCTGTTCAACACGGCGTCCAAGGTGATCATGGTGCGAGACGGTCCCCGCACGGTGATCAGCATGATGAACGACTACTCGGGCGACCCGTCCGAGTTCGCGCTCGTCGTGCCCGTGCCGCAGGTGCTCGGCCGGGATCAGATCCACGTGGGCGACCGCGCCATCTTCGACAGACTCGACGCATTCAGCGCACCGCGGCTCGCCGAGTACTACGACGAGGACCCTTGCGAGCGGCGCAGATTCCGCGCGGACCGCATCATGGAACTCCGAGAGGCCCCGGCGGCCCTCGCGGCCCCTGCGGCCCGGCGGGCGCTCGGCGTACAGGTCGAGGCCGCCTACACGGTGGGCGAGTACGACATCGTGATCCTGTCCGCCCGGCAGTCGGAGGGTCTCGAGACCTGGCTGCGCGAGACGGGCTACCGCATTCCGGCCGGCGCATCGCGGGCGCTGCGCCCGTATGTGCGTCAGGGCATGCGGTTCTTCGTGGCACGCGTGAACCTGAAAGAGCACGCGCGGACCGGAACGCAGACCCTGCGGCCGCTGCAGTTCGCCTTCGACAGCGAGAAGTTCATGCTGCCGATCCGCCTCGGCATGGTGAACGCGCGCGGTCCGCAGGACCTCATCGCGTTCTTCCTTACGCGCAGGGGGCGTGTCGAGACGACGAACTACCGCACGGTGGAAATGCCCACGGACGCGGAGCTTCCGCTGTCCGTGCGCGGCGAGTTCGGCAGCGTGTATCGCGCCGTGTTCGACGAGCAGGCGCGTCGCGAGAAGCATCGTGTCGTGTTCACCGAGTTCTTCTGGGACGCGGGCTCGTGCGACCCCTGCGCCGCCGAGCCTCCCACACCCGAGGAGCTGCGGCGGGCGGGGGTCTTCTGGTTCGATGCGCCGGAGGACGATCTGCGCGCGAGGGCGTCGCCCCGCCTGCGGCCACCGATGCAGGCCTGGGCCGGGACCGCCGTGATGCTCACGCGCCTGCACGTGCGCTACACGCCCGAGACCTTCCCCGAGGACCTCGTCTTCCAGGAGACCGGCGACCGGCGCCCCTTCCAGGTCCGTCATGTCCTGCGCCACCCGTTCCCCGTGCAGCGAAACGCCTGTCCCGAAGCGGCCGCGTACCTCGCGGAGGTGCGCTCGCGCGAGCAGCGGCAGGCGATGGCCCTCGCCTCGCTCACCGGCTGGCCCTATCGCGACGCCCTGTCACCGACGCCGTCCTCGGGCGGGGCGCCACGGGCGGGCTCCTGGTGGTCGCGCCTGTGGAACTGAGCCGCATCGCCGGCCGCACCGGAACGGCTGCGCGGGCTCTCGCTGCTGTCCGCGCGCGGCTGCCCCGTGACGCGCGCGTCCTCCAGATTGCGTGTCTCGCGATGCTGCTCGGCGCGGGGGTATTCACCCGGGACTTCAGCCTGCGCCGGGAGCAGATGCTGCTCGCGTTCGTCGCCGGGCTGGGGACACAGGTCGTGCTCCTGCGACGCCTTCGGCTCGACTCGCGCAACGTGCTGAGCGCGGTCGTCACATGCTTCGGGCTGTCGATCCTGCTGCGCGCCGATGCGCTCTGGGTGCATCCGCTCGTCGCGTCCGTCGCGGTGGCATCGAAGTTCGTCCTCCGCGTGCGCGGACGGCACGTGTTCAACCCGGCGAACCTCGGCGTCGTCCTTGCACTCACGCTGTTGCCGGGCACGTGGGTCTCCGCGGGTCAGTGGGGGCACGATCTCGCGGCGGCGGTGTGGTTCGTGATGCTCGGCACGCTCGTGACCGGTCAGGCGCGCCGCTGGGAGACGAGCTGGATCTTTCTCGCGACGTGGCTCGGGCTGGCCGCGCTGCGCACGCTGTGGCTGGGTCAGGCGCCGGCCGTGCTGCTGCATCAGGCGGGCAACGGCGCGCTGCTGCTCTTCGCGTTCTTCATGATCTCGGACCCCATGACGACCCCGGCGCGGCGCGGCGCGCGCCTCGTCCACGCGGTGACGGTCGCCGCAGTCGCGTTCGCGTGGCAGTTCGTGGCGTTCCGCACCAACGGACTCGTCTGGGCGCTGTTCGTCTGCGTGCCGCTGGTGCCGCTGCTCAACCTTTGGTTTCCGGCACCCGCACATCGCTGGACCTCGCCCGCGTCCGCCGCGTGACGCCATCGCGCAAACCGGCTATGGTCGCACCCACGTCATCACGCCGCATTCGCCATGTCCCTGAAGACTCCGCGCACCACCATCCGCCGCCTGCCCAAGCGCGGCCACTACGACCGCGAGACCCTCCACGCGGTGCTCGACGCCGGTTTCCTTTGCCACCTCGGCATCGTCGTCGACGGGCAGCCTTACGTGATACCCACGGCGTTCGGCCGCGACGGCGACGTCCTGTACCTCCACGGCTCGGCCGTGAGCCGCACGCTGAAGCATGCCGCGCAGGGTGTCCCGGTGTGTCTCACGGTCACGCATCTCGACGGGCTCGTGCTCGCACGCTCCGGATTCCACAGCTCGATGAACTACCGCTCGGCGGTGGTGCTCGGCACGGCGGCGCCCGTGGCAGGCGAAGAGAAGGTCCATGCTCTGGCCGTGATCTCCGACCACATCCTGCGCGGACGCTGGGCCGAGATCCGCGGTCCGTCGCGCAAGGAACTCAACGCGACCGCGGTGCTGCGTCTGCCCATCGAGGAAGCCTCGGTGAAGATCCGCACAGGCCCGCCGGCGGACGACGAGGAGGACTACGCCCTGCCCGTGTGGGCGGGCGTGCTCCCGCTGACCCTCACGCCGGGCAAGCCCGTGCCCGACGACCGGCTCCCGGCCGACACGCCCGTCCCCGTCTACATGAAACGCAAGCGCAGCCGCTGACGGTCTACTCGATCGCCGACTCCGGCTCCTCGTCCTTCACGTAGCGGTGGCCCCACGCGACGTACAGGCCGCTCGACACGATGATGGCCATGCCGATCACCGAGTGAAGATCCGGCACGTCGCCGAACACAAGGAAGCCGGACACGCTGATCCACAGCAGCTGCGTATACCCGAACGGCGAGAGCGCCGAGGCGCGCTCGATCTCGAGCGCCTTGATGAGCAGCAGGTGTCCCAGCATGCCGGCCGCGCCGAGCAGCAGGAAGAACGGCAGGTGGTGCCAGTCGGGCATGCGCCACGTGTGGGGCAGCATGAAGGTCATGAACACGGAGCCCACGAGTGCCGTGTAGAAGAGCGTCGTGATCGGATCGTCGCCGCCGCTGATGCGGCGCGTCATGATCTGGTAGAGGCTGTAGCAGAAGGCCGAGCCCAGCGCGAGCAGCGCCGCCGGGTCCAGCATCGCGGACCCGGGACGCACGATGAACAGCGTGCCGCCGAACCCCACGAGGATCGCGACCCACCGGCTCACGCTCACGGTCTCTTTCAGGAGCCACACCGCGAACACCGTGACCAGCAGCGGCGAGACGAAGCTGATGGCCTTCACCTCCGCCAGCGGCAGGAAGCTGATCGCGCCGAAATTGCAGAGGGTCGATCCGAGGAGCAGCGTCGCGCGGGACAGCTGACTCGTCGGCTGCACCGTACGGAACAGTCCGACGCCTCGTCCAGGGAAGAACAGCACCAGCATGAGCAGCATGTGGGACACGTACCGGGCCCAGACGACCATGGGCACGGGATAGGTC
>ERZ1066136.1554-NODE-1554-length-11380-cov-12.207947_pt1 | contig 11380 bp, 17 predicted proteins | sample MGYA00382783_ERZ1066136 | MGnify/ENA primary metagenome ERZ1066136 (study PRJEB33369, sample SAMEA5778366) | biofilm metagenome | biome: Industrial cooling water; feature: Water cooling tower basin; material: Biofilm | place: United Arab Emirates | collected... | reverse complement strand
GCGACCACCGTCCCCTTCGGCAAGGTAACGCCCTGCTTTCCCGAATTGAAGTTGGCTTTCAGGACTCGCATCTCCCACTTCGACTTGTCGTAAAGTTTGATGCGCCAGTCGTTTGGGCCACCGATCGCTCGCATACGAGCTCGTTCTTCTCGCAGAATAGATTCAAAGTGCTTCTGTTGCTGCTGTTGGAGTGCGTTAGACATGCTGGAGCTCCTTGGTGAAGTTGAATCAAGCGATGTAGTGACCATTGATCGCCCGGCCCTCGCGAATTGCAGTCCGTTCGGCTGAACGCCTTGCGCCTTCCAGCGCCTTGTACCACTTGGTGGGACCGTTGTCTCGGAAGTCCTCGAAAGAAGTTACCAAGACCGTATGTTCGAGCAATCCGCTTGTCGGTGCGTCACCGAACTGGCTACCATGCACGACGTTGCGAAACACCACGTTGTAGCCTCGAGCTACCTTTTGCACGCTCTCGACCCAGATAGTGCAGTCGCCGAAATCGACGACGTTCTGAACGAGAACGGGATCCTGCGAGTTGACGATGTTCATGAAGGGCTCCTTGATGAAGTTGCGTTGGGTGAAGTTTGCAAGTTGACGGGCAGCGTGCGCGCAATGCTCCGCCATAGCTTGATTTTAACACAGAAACGACCAGATTCATAGTGCGGAAAGCACGGATTTTGGTGCGTGTCTAGGCGTTCCAGTGCGAAAAAGCGACAGATGGACCGCTTTCCTAGCGAAATCTAGAGGTTTTTCGGTGCTAGGAAGCACCGAATCTGGCAGTCAGAAACGGTGCCAGAGAACAGGTCATACAGTTTTCAGAGCCATCCGCTGAACGTACTTGAGCAAGGTCTCCGTTGCACGCCTGTCCCTAGGGTTTATGCGAATAGACTTGGGATGCCTCAACGTGTAGTGATTGTTCCACGGGTAGTCGATCAGGCCTACAGGGAGACCTTGGCGCTCAACCGCTTGCGCTACATGCACAGAGTCTTCGATGACAAGCCGCGTGTTTGGAGGCAACAGGTCCACCTTGTTGTCGTTGTGGTGACAGACCTGAATGTCCCCTGAAGGGAACCAATGCTTAGCCAACCAATTTGCGGTAGTGGTGAACGCCGCTTCACCGAGAGGATGCTCACGTCCTGTGATGTATGTCACCTCAAGGTCGTGGTTACTCCGCAGGTTGTTGAGCTTGAACCCGAGTGAAGTTGAAAACACAGGCCGCAGAGACGAGTAGAAAACAGGCGTATGTAGGACGGATTTCAAGTCTCTGTACTGAGCGTCGGTGAGGTTGTCGGTAAGCCACGAACTTGAAAGCAGGTTCACATCGATCTCTACATCGAACATCTGCTTGATGCGCTTCACCACGTTCGGGACGAACTCACAGAGTGTGTCGTCGAGGTCCATTACCAGCATGTGAAGTTCCTTTCTTGAACTTTGTCAGTTGAGCTTGTAGGGCTTGAGTAGCCTCTCGAGTTTCTTTCAGGTCTTTCAGAACCTCAGGTGTGAGCTTGTGGACGGTGAACACCGAAGAGCTTACCTCCATCACCTTCCCTTGCATGTCGGTAGACCCTTGAATGAACAGAGACTTCTTGGCCTTCACCTTGTAGACTCTGAACCCGTACCCGTCTCGTACTCCCTTGAAGGTACCGAATATTGCATGAAACTCTACACCGTAGACATTCTTCACGCAGAGTAGAACTACCTTGTCACCTTTGCGTATGGCCATGCTCTTTCCTTACCACATAAGAGAAAAGGGTGGTGAACATGAGCCCACCACCCTTCGGTTCGCAGTTGCCTGTGATTGAGATTATTCGCCGCTTGCTTCTTCGCCCGACTCGGTGACGAGGCTCTTGCGAGCCATAGAGCCGTAGGCCAGAGAGATCTGCAGGCGCAGACCTGAGGCTGCATGCTCTGATTGGAAGCTGGCGTAGAAGCTCGTCGGCACGATCTTCACGTCCTTGAACGTGAAACGCTCGACGTCAACACCGTCGTCATCCTGCACGAACAGGAAGACTCGGAAACCTTCGTAGGACGCGAGCGACTCGATGAAGTCGATTGCGACATTCTTCGGGTCGTCGATGAACTCGATGTTGATGACCTTGCCTTTGGCGCTCTCAGACTCTGCACGCGGCTTGCGACCACGGCGCTTGGGAGCTTCTTCACCGGCAGCCTCGATAGGCACACCCAGCATGCGCGTGAAGTTGACCTTGGTCACCAGTTCCACAGCGAGGTCGGACAGAGGCAGCTTCTTCTTGCCTTCTGCGCGTTTGAACACGAGTCGAAATTCGGCGTTCGATTTCATGTCCACACCCTCGTCCTCCATGTCGGCAACGAGGCTGTCCTCGGGCACCAATACATCGAGAGGATTCACAGCAGGTTGCTGTTGTTGAGCAACGCCCATGTCCTGCGTGAACGAGCTTTCGCTTGAAGTTTGTTGTTGGTCAGAAGTTTGCATTGAGTTTCTCCGAGTTCAGAGGGTTGAAAATTGTTGCCCTCACATTTACAGGATGTTGGGCAAATCAGCCCTTTGCTTCGATACGCTCGAAAACATAATCGACCGCATTTTGGACAGTCACGAGCTTCCCAGCATCTTCGTCTGAGATCTCGAGATCAAATTCATCCTCAAGTGCCATGGTCAGTTCGATCAAGTCGAGACTGTCAGCACCTAGGTTGGCTACGAAAGCCGACTCCATTTTCACAGAGTCATTCGGCATACCAAGCATGTCAGCGACAACCTTGGTCACCGTTGCTTGAATCTCTTCTTTTGTTTTCATACTATTCCTGCTTGATGACTAGAGTACTGTGTGAGCAGCACTCGCGAAGTTTGTCGTACACGTCTGGCATCACGTTAACGCACCCGTTGGTTACGTTTTGCCTTTCGCTCGGGTTGGATGATTGAAGCCTCTCGACTCTGCGTTGACTTGGATTCAAAGTCCACACTCTGTGAATAGCGTACACCAACCCGGGTATTCGGTCGTATTGCAATACGTCACCTCCATAACCTGGGTCTTGAGTGATTCGCGGCGCCAGCTTGTATGACCCAGGGTTCGTGTCCTTGCCTACAAGAGCAGGATGACATTCGCCTTGAAAACAAATCAGCGCAGAAGCCAAGAGAACCTCAACCATTGCCTACCTCACTCGCCTTTGCGTTCTCGCTCGACGTACACGATCTTTTCGACCGGCTTTTCGACGATCTTCTCGACCGTCACGGTGGGGCCAGGCACGGTTTTCTCGACGACCTTTTCGATGGTCACCGGGGCAGGTGCAGGACACCGCGTCCAGAATGCACCTGCGCCGCCCCAGCTGTAGCACGGGGTGCTGTCAAGCGCGAAGTTCGGCTTGCCACCACCGATCGGCGATTCGGCTTGCGCCATCCCGACCAGCATGACTGCCGAAGCCAGCGCGAGCAGCTTCAAGGATTTCTTCATGTCGACTCCTTCTCAGTTGAAAGGGGAACCGAGTTGCCTCGGTCCCGTACACCATCACTGAGCAGCGAGTTGCTGCTCGTTCACGCGGGTCAGACCCAGGCGGCGAATGACCGTCTCGTCGGTACCTTCGTACTTGACGATTTCGCCAGCAGCGTTGCGGTACACAGGCTTCGTCGTGGCCAGCTTCTGCTCCAGCACAGTGGCTTCGGCTTTCTTCTGTGCGCCCTCACGGTTCTTGAGGGCGTTCTTGACGACTTCCATGTCTTCCAGAATCGCGTTGGCAATGTCCATGCGACCCAGCATGCCGGCAACGCGAGCAGCTTCACGTTGTTCGCAACCGTAGTCCACCGTCGAGGCGTTCGCACCGATCGCCCACCCCGGCGCGCTCATGCCGATGCCACCGCTGAAACCGTTGCAAGGGCCCGAAGCCGGACCACCGATGCTCACCGGCGCCACGTTCTTCACCTTGTACTCGCCGCTGTAGTGAACGCCGCTCGCTTCGTTGAACGTCACGTTGGACACGCCGGTGTTGTTGCCGCTGTTCTTGGTGGACTGCGACTGACCTTGCGCCTGGCCCTGCTCGTTCTTGTTCGACGAGATGTTGGCGTTGTTGTTGGTGTTGGTGTTGCGAATGTCGGTGTCCACACCCACCACGTTGGTGTTGGTCACAGCGCCCTTTTCGATGGTCGCGTGAGCTTCCGGCGAGAACGTCTTGCTGCCGAAGCCGCTGGCGTTGCCGATGTTGTTGGTGTTGACGTTGTGGTTCGCGCTGTTGCCCGAGCCGACAACCGAGCCACCTGCACCGCCGGCGCCACCTGCACCACCAATGCCCACACCCACACCGATGCCGATGGCACCAGCAGCGGCATTTGCCGTGTTGTCACCGCCACCAGCCGGAGCGCACGAACCGCGGCCGTTGCAGTCGTCACCGTTGTCACGAGCCAGAACCCCGGTCGAAACCGACAGGGAAGCCACGAGAACGAGAAGGAGTCGAGAAGTTTTCATTGATATTGCCTCTATGGTTGAACAGGGCTTACTAAGAGGTGGCCCAACCCTCACACCGTCTGTGGCACTCACCGCGGAATTGCAATGCTATGCCACGCGCCAGTAGCGAGTACCCTCCGGTCCCCGCGTACATCCATTTACAGTATTTGGTCTCGGAATACCAAATACGAGAAACCATCAGAGCTTGACCAAGTGTTGCTCATTATCTTTCAACGCAGACACATAGGTCTTGTCGTACACCGATTCTATCCAAGGACTGACTCTGTCAATCACCGTAGCCCACGGTGCACGTATGGCAAGTTTAAGCACCAGTCGCTCAGTCTGCAAGGGAACTACAGAGTGAGGGGTAGTCCCTACGTCTATGACCGCTGACTCGTACTCGAAGGGCTTGCCTCTCAGATGAATGGTAGCCGGTTCGTCCATCAGGTTGAAGTTGATGCCGACGATTCGATCGTGGTCTATGTGTGTGCCAAGACCTGTTCTTGCTAGGTTCTTACTGTACCGAGGTCTGACGTCAAGATCAGTAAGGCGTAGGTCCTCAAGTATCTGCGCCACGGAGTCACCTACCTCAAACAGTTTGAACCAGTTCCGATTCTCAGAGCCTGCGGTTTTGTGATGACGAAAGAGCGAGGAGTTCTTCTCCGCGTAGGTCCTCAAAGACCGCTTGTCGACACGATAACGTAGACTGCAAAACATCGAGAACCTCTGCATAAGACCTATCGAATATACTGAGCTTGAAGAGTAACCTTCCGGTCTCCGGACTCAGTACTCCGTGGTACACCTGTGTGTTTAGCAGAGCGCAGTCATAGCGTGTCTTGGTATCGTTGAAAGCGATGTAGTCGCCCTGCCCTTTAAGCACCACGTTGATACTGCATTGAGTGCCTCGGTCAACGTGGTATTTGATTGTTGTGCCTGGCGTCTGCCAGTAGAACCGAGGACGAACGTCAGCATCATGCAGGTACAGAAACTCTTTGAACCACCTGCAAATTTTCTGTGACGTCAGGTCACCTTCCGGTTCTAGTCTTTTGATCAACCAACCATGAACCTTCTGACCTGTCTTGGGGTCAGTGAAGGGTACCCAGTGATCCTGATCCGATGCTTCGTCGATCAAGAGAGGCAGCAGATCAGGCAAAGGGAAGTCGAACAGAGTTAGTGGACTCATCTCGGCGACCAATAAAACGCAGGAGCGTCTTGGCCAATGGGCTTCTTGGTATAGCCTCGGCGTTCCAAGCAAGCGGCAAGACCTTCGTTACCGACACCTTCGATGTAGAGCACACCACCAGGTATGTAGCGACGCACCAACTCTTCGCTCAAGGTCAGCAGACCTTTGAAGACACCTTTGCCACGTTCAGACTCTTCGACGGTTACCCGAGCCAACGTGAGAGCGTCAGCGATGCCACGCTCACGAGACAGAATCACCTTCTGCCGTCGCACGTAGACTTCGATTGGTCCCCGTTCGAACCAGCGGTTGAACGTCTTGTTTGCCTTCAGGTATTCGGCAATCGTGTCCGCAATGATTTGAGCATCCTGAGTGGGTTCCGCTATTACACCTTGCTGCATGGTTAGCCTCGATGGGCGTTGAGTTTACTGACGCATCTCCGCCGTCGGTTTTACTCGACAGTTTGCGAAGTGCGAACTGAACGCAGAGTTCCTGTGTTTGCACCACGGTGTACCCTGCGCTATCATTTACAGTTTTCTCGTGTATTTCTGGCCAGTCGGCCAAAACGTGTTTTACGATCTTCCGACGCACTTCTTCTGACGCCGCGCCCAGGTGAATGGTGCGGTCTATGCGTCCCGGTCTAGTAGAGACAGAGCCTTCGGTGGACACCACACCCATTGCAGGGTCGATGTGCTCTATGTGATTGGTTGTGACGATCAAGAAGACACCGTGCTGCGTCTTGACGCCGCTGATCTTGTTGAGCACACAGTCAAAGGTAAGACTCTTGTGCTCAGTCAAACTCTCCCTACCGTGAAAGACTGTGTCGAAGTCTTCAAAGAGGACAACACAAGGCGTGGGTAGGTTGTCCCAAGCGCGAATAAACTCTTGGTCAGACAGAGTGTTGAGGAAGAATTGAACGAGAGGGTACTTGAGAGTCAAGGCCGTAGCAAGCCCCAAGCTCGACTTGCCTGTGCCACCCGGGCCATGAATGAGCCAGCCCCTACGCCAAGGTATCGACCTTGCTCGGTACCACTCCTCGTTTGCCTTCCAGGTCTTGGCGTCCTCAAGGTGCTCCAGAATCTCTTTGTCGTAGAACAAACCCTTGAGAGGGTCTTCATTGGAGACCAGCAAGAGCTGAGACTTGGGGAACATGAACGAGTTGTCAATAGCAGGGTTCGGCTGAGCATACCCATAAGTAGCTAGAGCAGTACCTGAAGAGTACGGCGACTCTTGGCTTACATCTCCGCTTCTATGCCTCACGCCCGCCCACGCACCTTTCTCGTCTCCAAGAATGACCTCAACTCGGAATCGAGTTGCCTCTTGTTCAACCTCAAGGTTGAGAGAGGAGGAGAACTCTATGACCTCGGTTATGAACTTGTCAGAGTCGAATAGCCCTCTGACCGAGGTCAGTTTTGCTGAGTCACCTAAGGTGAGGATTACCGGCACACCGTGTACCAGAAAGACGTTAGTGCTAGTAAGCACACGATAAGGTACAGGGCGAAGCCCGAAGATTGTGATGAGCGCAAGGCTTCGATAAGACAGAATACCTGAGGGAACTCGATAAGCCTTTGCCTTAAGGTACTGAACCGCATATGTGCTGAGGGAAATGTCTAGCTCTACTCGAACGATGAGAAAGGAACTTAGGTAGGTGAAGAGCGAACGAGCTTGCTGCCAGAAGGCAACAAGGGCGGCCACAAGACCGCCCACTGCAAGGTTTTGAAGGTTGAACAGGTCCATTGTTATTGGTGTGGGTATTTGTTAAACACAAGGCGTTTGCACTTGGTACACCGCCAGAGGGATCTACAGTTCAGCTCGTTGATCTCGTCCCCGTAGATGTTGCGAACGAACTCTTGCTCTGGATGCCTACAAAAGAGACTCTTGAACCAACCTAACATCTTAGTCTCCTATGTGTTGGCACGCCTGGGAGGACTCGAACCTACCGACGTCTCGCTTAGAAGGCGAGTGCTCTATCCGACTGAGCTACAGGCGCATGTGGGGCTATCGAACCTTTGCTACGACACAGACAAGAGCGTGGTACTCGTCGTTCTCAAGAGTCCAGCCTTGCGGAGTGACAAACACCGTAGGGTGAAAGGGAAAGAACAGGCGAATGATAGACGCCTCCAGCTTGTCTATCTCAGCCTTGCTCTCTTTCAGAGACGGCTTCGCCTTTAGGCTGAGGCTAACCCAAGGCGGGGAAAACATCTCGTCTTTTATTTCTTGGTCTTCGAGTTTCTCTGAACCAATGAGGTATCGAAACTTTCCGTTTCCTTGAACGACTGTTGTAGGATCGTCGCTCAAGTTTACAACAGCTAGTGTCTTGGAGAACGCGGGGATTTCCATTGTGTTACCTCATGACGTCCAGGGAGATTATGCGAGCAGGATCGCTTGTGTCCCAGACAAAGATTTGGCAGAAGTTGATCTTCTTGCCGTCGCAAGATGCGACGCAATCAGGTTCGACCAGGTGGTCAAAGACCGCACGCATGGTGTAGTAGTGACTGATGAGCAGAACGTCACCTGAGGTGAGTAGGTCAAGTATCAACGTCTTGAAACCAACCTCAACCTTGTACCTTTCTTCCCAGTCAGCAAACTCGTTGAACGCTGGGTCGATGTACCAAGGTACCTCATTGGTCAACTGATTCCGAATCGCTGACGCGGTGTGCCGGGCCCTACATAGCTCAGAACTAACGATAGCAGTCAGGTCTATCTTGTGTTTCTCGAACCACTGCCCTGTTAGTTGAGCTTGAAGTGCACCGAACTTTGACAGAAAATTCTTCCTGTCGTCTTTGAGTATCGCAGCGTCTATGTTTCCAACGGCTTCTCCGTGCCTAATCATGTAGAGCTTGGAGCTCATAAGGTTCCCTCGTTTCTACATCCAATCTGGGATGCTAGGTATACGTTGCCATCCGAGCCAATCTTTTCTAGTAGCCTCTGTTATCACAGAGTGAGTTGCGACCTTCCCCAGATTCAAGACGTGCAGCTTTACGCCTACCGGAGCGTCTTCCATCGGTAGCCAGTACTGGTCAGGTGCTACTGCTACCGTTCTGTCTGAGTTCAACCTGAACGAGGCGTTATTAGGTTCCACCTGTTTGAGGTCTTCTGATGAGAGCCCGTTCGAGCCTTCAAGAGGATTTGGAGTTTGCATGGGATACGAAAAGTCCGGAAGAGGCCGAGTTAGACCAGAGCTTTTTGATCGCTTCTACCAGCGAAGTTTCCATGGTGTAGAACCAAAGCGAACCCCTGTTTACAGGGAAGAAGGACACCATGTACGAGTCGTTGACCTTGTCCATTTTCAATGAACCTACCGACAACAACTGAAAGAACTTTGAGTAGGTAGCCAACACCTCAGGTGAGTGACTGTGCTCGTACACAGGTTTGAAGGCATGCTCAGGTCTGTCCTTGATTCTTTCGTAGTCTTCGAGACCGATCAGAACCCATGGACCTTTGCCTTTCACCTGACAGGTGTAGCCGACTAGCCTGCCACACTGAGTTCCTATCAAGAGCTTGTGCAATGACGCATGGTCAAACATGAACGTGTCGGCAGAAGCGCCGTGGTCCTTGACTGAGTCAAAGAGGCCGCCTGCCTCAGTGACCAACAGTTCAAGTGCTATCTTTTCTTCGGGTAGCATGGTCCCACCTTCTTGATATTGGTGCCCTCTGTCCGACTCGAACGGACGACCTACTGCTTACAAGGCAGTTGCTCTACCAACTGAGCTAAGAGGGCTGAGTATGTGCGCCTCGAGTCACGCTACGCTAGGTCCTTGGACTCAGTAGGCGAATTGGTCGTCTACCAAGTATGAAGGTTCCCTGTGAGAGGTATTCCAGTCACAGCCTCGTTGCCGAGGGCATTGAGTCTCGTTCTCAACCTGCTTTAGGCGGCTTAATCGTTTTCCGGTTTAACCACTTAACCCGGGTTTAGATCTCTACTGTGGTTCCCGCTTGACTTGGGGTTCGGGGCAAACTCAGTCGGCGGCGTAGGATTGGGTGCTAACTCTTCTCAAGTCGGATGTAGTGTTGACCATAGCCATCACTAAGGCAGACATTGCCTTGAACCTTAGGACCTGTGCCGTCGTCGTCGAACGGCTTGTTGCCCAATGCTTCGTCGATCAACAGAGACTCCTCAGAATTCGGAATCAGAACAAGAACCTTCTTGTCTTGAAATTGCCGTATTTCGACTTGCATTAGAGTACCTTTCTTGGTATTGGCGGAGACGGTGAGATTCGAACTCACGGGTCCTTTCGAACCGCTGGTTTTCAAAACCAGTGCAATAGACCACTCTGCCACGTCTCCATTTTAACTCTTGACCTTGGTCAACACCAAGTCTCCGGGACAAGCACATAAGTACTTGGGACATGTCAAGAACTCTTTTTCGAGTTCAAAGGACTCCAAGGTACCTAGGTTCTTTGCAAGGCATATTCCCGCGTAGACATTTCCGTCAAACGATACGGTTATACCTTTAGACCCTGCAGAGCACTTCCACCCTTTATAGGCGTTGTTGCCTGTCCGTATAAACTCAGGGGCTATCACAGGAATAACAGACCCATCAGCCTTGGTTGCGTTGGCTAGGAAATACTCGTCTACCGGTTTTGCTACCGTAGGGAACGAAGCTATGAAGTCTCGTTGCTCTTTGGTGTAGGGCAGAACCTTACCGAAGTAAGAGTTGTCTTTGCCTTGATACTCAGACTCACCTTGGTAGTTTATTACCTTTGGTCTTACGCTTTTTCTGAGCTCTGGGTTTAGACCCTCAAAAATCGACAACGACTTTTCCCACATAAAGGGGTCGAGGAGTAGGTTGAGATAAGTGTCGACTCCCTTGTCGGTTAACCAAGTAACCACTTCGTTGATTTTGGTTACATTAGAGAACTTGGGGTGCAAAGAGACAACTACCGTACGTGGTAGTCTACTCAGAGATTTCCACCAAGCAAGCGGCCTAGAGCAATTGGTAACGACCGACACCGGCAAAATGTCAGGGTTCTCTGCCAACCATTTAAAGGAAGGGTGCGTGGTCGGTTCCCCTCCTGACAACGTGATGTTGATTGGCGTGCCATTAGCTTGAGCTAACAGCCTAGGGATAAATGCCTGTATCTGCGCCTCAGAAGGCCAACCTGGTTTTCTTCCTGAAAAGAAGTCTCCGTCATGAAGATTCCTTGGACAGTAAGGGCAACTAAAGTTGCAGTAGTCTGTCAGAACCCAGTAGACATTGAGAACGTCTCTTACTTGCTTCACCGACACCAAGGTGTCATTGCTCTCATCCTTCACTGTCATCTTGACCTTCTGTGTCTTCTGCGTTCTCTTCTTCGATCTCGTCGTCGTTCAACGACATGAGCAAGGTGTCGATGTAACCTGAGACGTCCTCGAGACCTTCTCGTGTCGAAGATCTTGATCGAGAGGTGTCACTGAAGAACTCTTCGACCTTGTCTTTTACTTCTTTGACGGTTGTCATGGTCTTCACCTCTTGTGTTAAGAACTGTCGTCGGCGTCAGGTAGCTCTGACTCAGGTTCAGGATGAATCAGCAGCCATTGATCCCTGTCCCAGTAATGAGTTGCGAGAATAGATACAGTGGAGTACATCGGGTCGTGAGGACTCGCAATGTGCTCTTTGCCTTGCTCGTCAACGTACCGAAGAGTACCTGGCCTGTAACTCATGCCGAACTCCGAAGAAGAAAGCCCTTGCTCTGGTCGAGCTTGCGATGCAATAGGTTGGGAGGAGGGGTTTCGCGTCCCCGAACAGGAAGACGCGAACACATCGCAGGGCGTAAACTGGTTGATGCGGCTACCTCGAGGAGTTAGGTAACAA
>ERZ1066136.1553-NODE-1553-length-11386-cov-12.680611_pt1 | contig 11386 bp, 9 predicted proteins | sample MGYA00382783_ERZ1066136 | MGnify/ENA primary metagenome ERZ1066136 (study PRJEB33369, sample SAMEA5778366) | biofilm metagenome | biome: Industrial cooling water; feature: Water cooling tower basin; material: Biofilm | place: United Arab Emirates | collected... | reverse complement strand
GCTGAGCGTGGGCCAGCAGCAGCGCGTGGCCGCGGCGCGCGCGCTCATCGGCCAGCCCGAGCTCGTGATCGCCGACGAGCCCACCTCGGCGCTGGACGCCGCGCGCCGCGACGACTTCATGCGCCTGCTGCGCGAGGCCTGCACCGCCGCCGGCAGCACGCTGGTGTTCGTGAGCCACGACGAGCGCCTGGCCGAGGGCTTCGACGAGCGCCTCGACCTGCCCGCGCTCAACCGCGCCGCCGTGCCCGCCGACGCGGCCACCGCCGCATGAAGGCCCTGCTGGCCATCGCCTGGGCGAGCGCGCTCAACCGCCGCGGCACGCTGGCGCTGGTGGTGGCCGGCATCGCGCTGGCCACGGCGCTGCTGCTGGGCCTGGAGCGCCTGCGCACCGACATCCGCGCCGGCTTCTCGCAGAGCGTCAGCGGCACCGACCTCGTGGTCGGCGCGCGCACCAGCCCCATCCAGCTGATGCTCTACGCGGTGTTCCGCGTCGGCGGCGCCACCAACAACGTGTCGATGGACAGCATCCGTGCCGTCGAGGCCCACCGCGCGGTGGCGTGGGTGGTGCCGCTGTCGCTGGGCGACTCGCACCGCGGCCGCCCCGTGCTGGGCACGACCACGGCCTACTTCGAGCGCTTCCGCTGGGGCGACCGGCAGCCGCTGGCCTTCAGCGCCGGCCGGCCCTTCGCGGGCACGCTGGACGGCCTGTACGAGGCCGTGATCGGCGCCGAGGTCGCCGAGACCCTGGGCTACGCGCCCGGCGCGCGCATCACGCTCACGCACGGCGGCGGCGAGGTGCTGGGCGTGGAGCACGCCGACAAGCCCTTCACCGTGGTGGGCGTGCTCGCGCGCACCGGCACGCCGGTGGACCGCACGGTGCACGTCAGCCTCGAGGCGCTGGAGGCCATCCACCTGGACTGGGCCGGCGGCGCCCCCATCCCCGGCATGGCCATCCCGGCCGAGGCCGCGCGCAAGTTCGACCTGACCCCCAAGCAGGCCACGGCCGCGCTGGTGGGCCTGAAGAACCGCGTCGCCGTCTTCAACGTGCAGCGCTTCGTGGCCGAGTACGAGGGCGAGGCCCTGCTCGCCGTGCTGCCCGCCGTGGCGCTGGACGAGCTCTGGCAGGTCATCGGCCCGGCCGAGCAGGGCCTGCTGGCCATCAGCGGCTTGGTGGCGGTGGTCAGCCTGGCCTCCCTGGTGGCGGTGGTGCTGGCGGGGCTCAACGAGCGGCGGCGCGAGCTGGCGGTGCTGCGCGCCGTGGGCGCCGGGCCGCGCCACGTGCTGCTGCTGCTGGCGGCCGAGGGCGTGCTCGTCACCCTGGCCGGCGTGCTCCTGGGCGCGGCGCTGGCCGCGGCGCTGGTGCTGGGCGCGGGGCCGCTGCTGCAGGCCGAGTTCGGCATCACGCTCAGCCGCGCCGCCCCCACGGCCACGCAGTGGGCGCTGGCCGGGGCCGTGGTGGCCGCGGGTATGCTCGCCAGCCTCGTGCCGGGGTGGCGGGCCTACCGCCTGTCGCTGGCCGATGGCCTGAGCCCCCGCACCTGAAGAGCCCCCGATGACCGCCCGCCGCTCGCTGCTGATCGCCCTGCTGGCCAGCCCTGTGCTGGCCCCGACCCTGGCCCTGGCGCAGTCGCCCGCCGGCGTGCCGGCCATGAAGCCGCCCATCAAGGCCACGCCGGCGCCCGCGCCGGGTGCGCCGCGCACCATCCAGTGGGAGGAGCTCGTGCCGCCCGACTGGGACCCTTTCAAGGACTTCCGCGGCCTCGACTTCCAGACGCTGGACGACGGCGACCCCAAGGCCGCCGCGCTGCTGAAGAAGATGCGCGCGGCCTGGGATGCCGCGCCCGTGAACGAGCGCCTTGTCGGCCAGGTGGTGCGCATCCCCGGCTTCGTGGTGCCGCTGGAGGACACCAACGACGGCCTCAAGGAGTTCCTGCTCGTGCCCTACTTCGGCGCCTGCATCCACAGCCCGCCGCCGCCGGCCAACCAGATCATCCACGTGCTGCCGCGCACGCCGGCCAAGGGCTTCCGCTCCATGGACACGGTGTGGATCAGCGGCCGCATCAGCACGCCGCGCACCGACAGCTACATGGGCGTGAGCGGCTACCGCATCGAGGCCGACAGCGTCACGCGCTACGAGGAACGCCGCCGGTGAGCGCGCCGGAGGCACGCCCCGGCCGCCGCGACCTCGCGCGCGTGACCTTCGGCGTGCTGTTCATCGGGCTGCTGCTGGGCGTCTCGCTGTGGGTGCTGCGGCCCTTCCTCGGGCCCACGATCTGGGCCACGATGGTGGTGGTGGCCACCTGGCCGCTGATGCTGCGCCTGCAGGCGGCGCTGGGCGGCCGGCGCTGGCTGGCCGTGACGGCCATGACGCTGCTGCTGCTGCTGCTGTTCGTGGTGCCGCTGGTGCTGGCCATCGTCACCATCGTCGGCAACGCCGACCGCCTGATCGAGTGGGCGCGCCTGGCCGCCGCCTGGCGCCTGCCCGAGACGGCCCCCGAGTGGCTGCGCGCGCTGCCGATGGTGGGCGCGCACGTCGACGGCCTGTGGGCGCAGCTGTCGGCGCAGCTGGCCGCCCTGGGCCTGCGCGACCTGCTGCCGCGCCTGGGGCCCTACGCGGGCGACCTCACGCGCTGGTTCGTGGCCGAGGTGGGCAACGTGGGCGTGCTGGTGCTGCAGTTCCTGCTCACGGTGCTGATCGCCGCGGTGATGTACGCCCACGGCGAGGAGGCCGCGCGCCAGGTGCGCCTGTTCGCGCACCGGCTGGCCGGCGTGCGCGGCGACGAGGCCGTGGTGCTGGCCGGCGGCGCCATCCGCGGCGTGGCGCTGGGCGTGGGCGGCACGGCGCTCGTGCAGGCGGTGCTCGGCGGCCTGGGCCTGGCCATCGCCGGCGTGCCCGCGGCCACGCTGCTGACGGCGCTGATGTTCATGCTGTGCATCGCGCAGATCGGCCCCGTGCCGGTGCTGCTGGGCGCCGCGGCCTGGGCCTACTGGGGCATGGGTGACGGCGGCAGCCTGGGCTGGGCCATCGCGCTGGCGGTGTGGGCGCTGATCGTGGGCACCATCGACAACGTCGTGCGGCCCGTGCTCATCCAGCTCGGGGCCGACCTGCCGCTGATCCTGATCTTCGCCGGCGTGATCGGCGGCCTGTTCGCCTTCGGCCTCGTGGGCATCTTCGTGGGGCCGGTGGTGCTGGCGGTGGGCTACACGCTGCTGGAGGCCTGGATGCACGAGCGCGACGCGGCGCCAGCGGCGCCCGTGCCGCCCGAGTTCAGGGACTGAGCCGCAGCTCGCCGCTGGGCGACGCCGCCAGGGCCTGCCCGTCGCCCAGGGCGCGGCTGCGCAGGCGGATGGCCAGCACCTCGCGCGGCAGCAGGGTGCGGTCGAGCAGCCAGCCCTGACTGTCGCGGCGCAGGCCCGGCGAATCGCCGACGCTGACCTCGACCAGCCCGAGCGCCGCCGGCTCCACCTGCACGCGCGGCTTCACGATCGGCGCGTAGTTCACGAGCATGTCGCGGTCAGCGGCGTTGAAGACCATGTCCAGGCGCCACACCACCTCCCAGAGCCGGACCTGGCCGTCGCTGTCCTGCAGGGGCAGGCCCTCGGCGAGGTCGGGCGCCTGGTCGGGGTCGGCCTCGATCACGACGAAGCCGCCGCGCAGGATCTTGCGCAGCGGCACCTCGCGCTCCGCCACCGGCTGCAGCGCGGCGTCGAGCCGCCGCAGCCGCAGCGCCGCGACCGGGGTGCGGTTCCACTGGAACCACTCCGCCGTCAGGCGCAGCGGGTGGCGCGCGGCGTGGGGCACGAGCCGCACCGGGCGGTAGCGGTTGGTCTGGCGCAGCTCGAGCCGCGCCACGCCGTGCGCGTCGGTGACGAGGCGCAGCCCGCCGTAGTGGCGCACGTAGTCGGCCAGGGCCACGCTGGCCTGGGCGGCCTCGCTGGCCCGCGTGACGAAGGCGCCCAGGATCTCCGCTGGCACGTCGTCGCGCACCGCCTTCACCGCGAGCTCGATGCGCCGCAGCGCGGCGTGGCGCTCGCCGGCCACCGCGCCCAGCTGCTCGAGCTCCAGGCCCGGGCGGCCCAGCACCAGGCGGAAGAAGTGCATCACCGCCTCGGCCAGGCGCTGGTCCATGGGCTGGGCGCGGCGCAGCTTCTGCCACAGGCGTTCGGCGCCGGCGCCGTCGGCGGCCAGCCGCGCGCCTTCGGCGCGCAGCCCGGCCAGGTCCAGGGGCTGGCCGCTGCGGCCCAGCGGCAGGCCGCCGGCCGGGCGTGCGGCTTCCAGAAAGGCCTGCAGCAGACCCAGCAGCTGCTGGCGACGCGGTTCGCGCCCGGATGCCGGCAGGCCGGCCAGCGCCTCGTCCATCAGCCGCTCGATGGCGGGCAGCGACAGCACCGTGGTGCGCCGGATGCGGGGTGGCTTGGTGGGCTGGGCAGGCACGTGGGCTGGCGCCGCGCGGGCGAGGGGCGAACGGGTGGGCGGTGGACTTAGGGCGTGCTAACCGCCCAGGCAAGCGGCGGCGCGACTGCCTAAATTGTGACCACCAGAACCGGGCGCTTCCGCAAGGACGCCCGAACAAGGGCTCGGGAGGAACGATGAAGACGTGGCAATTCGTGCGCGCCCTGGGCGTGTGGCTGGCGCCCGTGCTACTGGCCATTGGCGTGGCGGCCTGCGGGGGTGGGGGCGGGGGTGAGGGCGCCGAAGCGGGCGCTCCGCCGCCGGCCACCCCGGCCGCACCGCTGATCACCACCCAGCCCCTGCCCCGCAGCGTGGCCGACGGCGCCGCCGCCAGCTTTGGCGTGGTGGCCAGCGGCAGCGGCCTGGCCTACCAGTGGCAACGCGACGGCAGCGCCGTGGCCGGCGCCAACACGGCCACGCTGAACCTGCCGGCCGTGGCATTGGCCGACGACGGCGCCCGCTTCCGCGTCGTGGTCAGCAACGCCGGCGGCAGCGTCAGCAGCAACGAGGTGCGGCTGACGGTCACGCCCGTGGCCCCGGCGATCACCTCGGCCCCGGCCGCGGCCAGCGTGATGGCCGGTCAGACGGCCAGCTTCGCGGCGGTGGCCAGCGGCTCGGCCCCGCTGAGCTACCAGTGGCTGCGTGACGGCACCGAGATTCCCGGGGCCACGGACGCCAGCTTCACCACGGCGGCGCTGGCCCTGGCCGACGACGGTACGCGCTATGCGGTGCGCGTGAGCAACGCGGCCGGCAGCGTCACCAGCGCAGAGGCGCTGTTGCGCGTGGCGAGCCCGCCGGCCGCGCCGGCGATCCTGACGCAGCCGCAGGCCACGAGCGCGCCGGTGGGCGGCACGGCCACGTTCCGCGTCGTGGCCACGGGCACGCCGCCGCTGGCCTACCAGTGGCGGCGCAACGGCGGCGATATCGCCGGGGCCACCGCCGACAGCTACACCACGCCGGTGCTGGCCAGCACCGACAGCGGCGCGGTGTACAGCGTGCGCATCACCAACGCCACGGCCAGTGTCGACAGCGCCGGCGCCACCCTCACCGTCACCCCCGTGGCCCTGGCCAGCCCCTTGGCGGGCCGCGCCTGGACGCCCATGGCGCAGCTCGCGCCCAGCGTCTTCGACGGCTTCTTCGTCGGCCTGGCCGACAACGGCCGCGCCGTGGTCGTGGGCGACGGGCGCACGCCGCTGGACAGCTTCCCGTTCGCGCGCTCGACGCCGTTCGTGGTGCTCGGCGAGCCCGGCGGCAGCGCGGCGGTGCGCTGGTCGAGCCCGCAGAACCTCGCGGCCTTCGGCACCCGCTCGGGCGCGGCCGTGCCCTCCGACCTGCGCGTCAACGCGCTGCGGGTGGCCGCCAACGGCCGGGCCGTGATCCTGGCCACCGGCAGTGCGGGCGGCTGCCCCAGCACCCTGCCGGGCCTGACGACGGCCTGCCGTTTCGTGTCGGTGCTCGACCCGGCCACGTCGACCTGGTCGCCCTGGGACGTGATGGCGCTGCTCGACGACAGCCGGCGCGATGACAACTTCGTGCTGGCGATCAATGACCGAGGGGATCTCGCGCTGTACTTCCCGGCGGGCGGCTTCACGAACCCGGTGGCCCGAGTCTTCTGGCGCAGCGCCAGCGAGCTGGCCTTCCGCTCGCTGGCGATCTCCGGCTCGCCGACCGGTCCTCAGCTCGGCGAGGTGACGCTGGACGAAGCTGGGCGGCTGGTCCTCGCCGCGCCGCTCAACCAGGGCGGCACGACCGACATCGCCGTCTGGCGGGGCAGCGTCGACGCCGGGCTGTCGGGGCCGTTGGTCGTCGACACGCGGGCAGCCCCGGCCACCTTCCAATCGATGCACACCGGCCGCAGCGGGCGCTCGTTCCTGATCTGGTCGCAGAACAACGGCGTCAACGACAGCCTGTTCGGCACGAAGTTCGATCCCGCCAGCACCGCCCTGGTGGCCGAGGACCTCGGGCCGCCGCTGTTGTCCAACCTGCCTGCGTTGGCGGCGGCGAGCGTGCGCGATGACGACGAGCTCATCTCCCCGCGTCTGCGCGGCCCGGTGCTGACCAGCTGCGCCACGTTCCGCTGGCCGTTCGGCGGCGCCGTCGTGCTCAGCGACGCGCCGGTGCCCTGCAGCCTCGCGCCCTCGGGCATGCTGAGCGTGCCGGGGACCGACTGGGCCAGCGAACGGGGTGGCAATGTGCTGGCCACGGGACACACGCTCACCTGGTCCACCTACGACGCCGATCTCAACCGCCAGATCGACGCGCCCATCAGCGTGGGCAGCACGGCCAGCGGCCCCGGCTACGTCATCGGCGTGCGGCGGCCGCTGGGCATCCGCACCTACCGCATCGCGCTGTCGCGCTCGGGCATCGGGCTCGTGGTGATCAGCGCCAACTTCGACACCTGGCCGACCCCGGCCTTGCCCAACGGCGATGGCCGCCCGGCCGTGGCCAACCTGTGGGCCGCGTACTTCAAGTGACCCCCCGCGGGGGCCGAACAGGCCCCCGTCCCACCACACCCGTCTGACCTGGAGGAGTCCCGTGCCCTTGCATCGAGTTCGTGTGCGCGCCCGTGCGCGTGTCGTGCCGTTGGCCCTTGTCACTCTGCTGGGGGCTGCGCTGTCGGGCTGCGAAAGCACCCCCGGTGGCCTGGGCCTCGGCGAACACTTCAGGAAGGCCCTGGTCGCGGCGGCCCAGGCCGACGGAGCGGCCAGGCCCGCGGGCGGGGCGGCGCCGGGCGCCGCCGCCGAGTTCGCCAAGAACCCGCTCGAGGGCACCGAGCTCGACAAGATCTTCCAGAAGAAGCCCATCACCAACAGCAACCGGCCCGAGCGCTGGCCGCGCGTGGCCATCACGGTGAAGGCGGCGACGCCGGGCGTGCACAGCATCGAGGGCCAGGGCACGCTGCGCGACAGCGACTGCATCACCTTCGACGCGCGCCTGTGGCGCAGCGCCACCGACAGCCAGAAGTTCGAGAACCTGCGCCTGTGCACGCCGGCCGTGGAGCGCCTGTCCAAGGGCGTGGCCTATCGCACGCTGCAGCTGTTCCCGCAGTACACGGTGCCGCGCGGCGAGAACAGCACGGCCAACAACCGCACCGACGGCCCCAACCAGCCGTTCTACATGTTCCCGCAGGACATCAAGTCCATGCAGCAGTGGATCCTGGGGCCCTGGAACAACAAGTTCTACCTGGGCGCGCTGTTCGTGGCCCTGGGCTACGACTGGGACAACGACTTCGACCGCCGCCTCTGGGTGACGACGCTGCCGCTGCCGCCGGGCTGAGGCCTCAGCCCACCCAGCCCGCCGCCCGCAGCGCCGCCTCGGCCTGCGCCGCGTGCTGGAAGTGCACGCCGTGCCAGCCCGCCGCGCGCGCGGCCACGATGTTGGGTTCATGGTCGTCGAGGAACACCAGGTCCCCCGGGGCGGCGCCGAAGCGCTCGGCCGCCAGCGCGTAGATGCCGGGCTCGGGCTTGACGCGCTGCACGCGGCCCGAGAACACGCCGCCCTCGAAGTGCGCGAACAGGGCGGCCTCGCGTTGCTCCAGCACGTCTGCGCAGGGCGCGGGCATGTTCGAGAGGTAGTGCAGGCGGTGGCCGGCGGCGCGCAGGCGCTGGATCAGCGCCACGGTCTCGGGCAGGGGCCGCAGCTCCTCGGGCACGCCGTCGACCACGGCCTGCACCTCGGCGGCGCCGAGCCCCGTGCGCGCGGCGATGCGCGCCACCAGCTCGGGCACGGCCACCGTGCCGCGGTCGTAGTCGCCCCAGTCGCCGCCGTAGCCCTGGAACACCTGCGCTGCCCAGTGCGCGGCGTCGGCCGGGGTCGCCACGCGCGCGGGCAGCGCGGCGCGCACCACCTCGTGCGGCCGCCAGCGCAGCACCACAGCGCCGAGGTCGAACACGATGCGCTTCATGCGCCCCTCACGGCCGGTTCAGCAGGCGCTGCAGCAACGCCGCGGTGGACGCGTCGAGCCCCTCGGTGGCGCCGCACTGCGGCCCGGGCAGCAGCCGCGGCAGCAAGCGGTTGGCCAGCGCCTTGCCGAGCTCCACGCCCCACTGGTCGAAGCTGTTGATGCCCCACAGCGCGCCGCTGGTCCACACGCGGTGCTCGTACAGCGCGAGGAAGGCGCCCAGGCTCGTGGGCGTGAGCGCCTCCAGCACGAAGCTGGTGCTCGGCCGGTTGCCCGGGAAGGTGCGGTGGCGCGCGAGCACCGCGCGGTCGAAGCCGGCGTCGGCGGTGGGCACGGCCTCCGCGGCGGCCTCGGCCTCGGTCTTGCCGAGCATCAGCGCCTGCGCCTGCGCCAAGCCGTTGGCCAGCAGCTTGGCGTGTGAATCCGTCAGGCCGTGCGCGGGCGTCTTGACGAGGATGAACTCCACCGGGATCACGTCCGTGCCCTGGTGCAGCATCTGGAAGTAGGCGTGCTGGCCGTTGGTGCCGGGCTCGCCCCAGACCACGGGGCTGGTGGCAAACGGCAGGGCACGGCCGGCCATGTCCACGCCCTTGCCGTTGCTCTCCATCTCCAGCTGCTGCAGGAAGGCCGGCAGGCGCCGCAGGCCCTGGTGGTAAGGCGCGATGCTGCGGCTGGCAAAGCCATGGAAGTTGCGGTACCAGACGTCGAGCAGGCCCAGCAGCACGGGCAGGTTGCGCGCCAGCGGCGCCATGGCGAAGTGGCGGTCCATGGCGTGCGCGCCGGCCAGCAGCGCGCGGAAGTTCGCGCTGCCGATGGCGATGGCGATGGGCAGGCCGATGGCGCTCCACAGCGAGTAGCGGCCGCCCACCCAGTCCCAGAAGCCGAAGGTGGTGGTGATGCCGAAGGCCGCGGCGGCCTTCACGTTGGTCGTCGTGGCGGCGAAGTGGCGCGCGATGTCGGTGCCGCCCTGCTGCAGGAACCAGTCGCGCGCGGCCTGCGCGTTGGCCATGGTCTCCTGCGTCGTGAAGGTCTTGCTGGCCACGATGAACAGCGTGCGCTTCGCGTCCAGCCGCGCGAGCAGCGGCGCGAGGTCGTGACCGTCGACGTTGCTCACGAAGTGCACGCGCTGGCGCGGCAGCGTGAAGGCCTCCAGCGCCGCCACGGCCATGGCCGGGCCGAGGTCGCTGCCGCCGATGCCGATGTTGACGATGTCGGTGATGGCGTCGTCGGCGCGCACGGCGTCGGCGTAGGCCAGCATGGCGTCGAGCGTGGCGTGCACCTCGTCGGAGAACGGCCCGGCGCCGCGCGGCGCACGCAAGGCCGTGTGCAGCACGGCACGGCCCTCGGTGGGGTTGGCCACCTCGCCGGCCAGCATCGCGTCGCGCCGCGCCTCGAGCCGGCACTCGCGCGCCAGGTCGAGCAGGAAGTGCAGCGTCGCGGTGTCGAGGCGGTTCTTGCTCAGGTCGGCAAAGACCTCGGGCGCCTCGAAGGAAAGTGCGGCCACGCGGCCGGCGTCGCGCGCAAAGGCCTCTCGCATGTCGAAGTCGCGGCCGTGCGCCTGCCAGTGCCCGGCCAGCGCGGCCCAGGCCGCGGTCTCGTCGCAGCGCGGCGCGGTGCTCACCGGCGCAGGCCTTCGATCAGCGCGTCGAGCTTGCCGGCGTCCACGGCAAACGCGCGGATGCCCTCGGCCAGCTTCTCGGTGGCCATGGCGTCCTGGTTGAGCTCCCAGCGGAAGCGCTTTTCGTCGAGGTGCACCTCGGGCAAGGGCAGCGCGCGCGCGGCCTCGGCGTCCAGCGCTTTGGGGCAGGGCGCGTCGCTGGCCTGCAGCTGGGCCAGCAGCTCGGGTGCGATGGTCAGCAGGTCGCAGCCGGCCAGGGCCACGATCTGCCCGGTGTTGCGGAAGCTCGCGCCCATCACCTCGGTGGCGATGCCGTGGCGTTTGTAGTGCTCGAAGATGGCGCGCACGCTCTTCACGCCGGGGTCGTTGGCGCCGGCCATGGCGGCTTCGTCCCAGGCGGCGCCGGCGGCCTTCTTGTGCCAGTCGTAGATGCGGCCCACGAAGGGGCTGATGAGCTTCACGCCCGCGTCACCACAGGCCACGGCCTGGGCGAAGGCGAACAGCAGCGTGAGGTTGCAGTGGATGCCGGCGCGCTCCAGCCGCTCGGCGGCGCGGATGCCCTCCCAGGTGGCGGCGATCTTGATGAGCACGCGGCCCCGGGGCACGCCCGCGGCCTCGTACAGGCCGATCAGGCGCTCGGCGCGCGCCACGGTGGCCTCGGTGTCGAAGCTCAGGCGCGCGTCGACCTCGGTGCTCACGCGGCCGGGCACGATGGCCAGGATCTCGCGGCCGAAGCGCACCAGCACCTCGTCGACGATGGCCTCCAGTGGCCGGGAGGCGTGCGCGGCCACGGTCTCGGCCAGCAGCGGCGCGTACTCGGGCTGCTGCACGGCCTTGAGGATGAGGCTGGGGTTGGTGGTGGCGTCGCGCGGCGCGAACTGCGCGAGCTGCCTGAAGTTGCCGGTGTCGGCGACGACGGTGGTGTGCTGCTTGAGCTGGTCGAGCTGGTTCATGGGTCGGGATTAGACCCGAGCGGCGCCGCGCGGCGGATACTGACCGGTTACGAACCGGGCTTCGCCGCGTGTCCACCGCCGTCCTGCACGACCTGCCCCTGCCCGCCCGCCTGGCCCCCTGGCCGCGGGCCAGCCGGACCACGCTCGTGCGCTGCCTGTGGCTGGCCGCGCTGCTGCACCTGTGGGCGGCGCTGTGGCTGGGCAGCGCGCCCGAGGGCACGGCGCCGCCGGGCCAGGGCGTGCAGGGCCGGCTGAACGTGACGCTGCGCGGCCCCAGCGAGGAGGGCCTGCCGAGCCCGCCGCCCGTGGTGGCGTCTCAGACGGGCACGGCGCCGGCGGGGGCCCCGCCCCGCCTGGGCGGGCGCGTGCGCGACACCGAGCTTCCGCCCGAGACCGCCCCTGGCGCCGCGCGCCTGGGCCCGGCGCCGCAGGCGCTGCCCGCGCCCGCACCGGCGCTGGAG
>ERZ1066136.1550-NODE-1550-length-11403-cov-18.579750_pt1 | contig 11403 bp, 6 predicted proteins | sample MGYA00382783_ERZ1066136 | MGnify/ENA primary metagenome ERZ1066136 (study PRJEB33369, sample SAMEA5778366) | biofilm metagenome | biome: Industrial cooling water; feature: Water cooling tower basin; material: Biofilm | place: United Arab Emirates | collected... | reverse complement strand
CGTGCGCCCGCTCGCGCAGGGGAGTGGCTGTCCTGTAGTTCCTCAGCCGTCACCGGCCGGCCGAGCGGAGGGCTATACCTGGACCCGGAACCCACCACGATCCCCCTTGGCCGAAAATCCCCCGCGCGCGGAGGCTCGTCCAAAGAAGCAGTCAGCGGTGTCGGCGCCGCACGAACGCCCGAGTCACGCGCCCCGCTCAGGACCAGCCTTCGAGCAGTCGCTCGGTGAGCACGGTGACGAGCGCCATGATGGTCTCCTGGGGATTGGCGCCGACGCCGGTGGGAAGGAGCGAGCCGTCCATCACGTACAGGCCGGGGACGCCGTGGCGTTCGCCGGTGGGGGTGCAGCCGCTCGTGCGCGGGTCGGTGCCGAGGCGCGCGGTGCCGTTCACGTGAGCGCTGTAGAGGGCGAGGCGGTTGGGAGCGACGGGAGCGGTGGCGATCGCGGCGAGATCGCGCTCGGTCCGGATCACCAGCGGTTCGGCGTGCATCGTGAACACCTCGCGTGCGCCGGCGGCGAGTTGCACACGGGCGGCGGCGGCGATCGATGCGCGCACCGTGACGGCGTCGGATGGCGTGAGGCGGTAGCGGAGCCGAACGCGTCCCGTGCGATCGACGTGCACGCCGCCGCTCGAGCGATGCACGTCGGCGCCGTCACGCGTGAGGCCGATCACCGGTGTGAGTCGAGTGAACTGCCGCATGCGCGCGGCGTGCGCGGCGCCGAATCCCTGGATCGCCGCGGCGCCGAACGCGGGCTGCCACGGCGGGCATTGCAACCAGAAGCCGTAGCCCGACGTGCCGTGCTCGAACTCGCGCACGTCCACCGTGAGCGGCACGCCACCCGCCGCATAGACCTCGTCGTCGTGCACGCCCACGACGCCCGTCGTCGGGTGGAGGCGCAGCCACTCGCCCAAGCCGCCGCCACCCATGCCGGAGCGTTCGAGGAGCACGGGCGTGCGCACCGCACCGGCCGCGACGATCACCACCGGCGCCTCGATCTCGAGCGACGCCACCGTTTCACCCGTCTGCGGATCGCGCACGATGGCGTGCACGCGCTTGCGCGGACGCACACCACCACGCTCGACGACCTCGATGCGTTCGGCGTCGGTGTCGGCGTAGAGTCGCGCGCCGGCGGCGAGCGCGCGCGGCAGCCAGACCTGCAGCGTCCCCTGCTTCGCGTCGTAGCGGCAGCCGTGGCTGCAGAAGCCGCTCCGCACGCACCCCTTTGCGTTGATGCGCGCCTCGTGCACGCGCCAGCCGAGCGTGCGTGCCCCGTCGAGCAGCAGGCGGTTGGCGCGTGAATGCGCGTCCGTCGGGACGACGCGCGCGTGCAGCTCGTCCTCGATGCGCGCGAAGACGGGCGCCATCTCCGCGGGCGACATGCCCACGAGACCGAAGCGACGCGCCCATTCGTCGAGCACGTGGTCCGGCGTGCGGAGCATGATCATCCAGTTGACCGTCGTGCCACCACCCACGACGCGCCCCTGCAGCATCGCGACGCTCGCATCGTCGGTCGCCTGCAGGCCACCGGCGGCGTAGAGTCGGCTGATCGAGCCCGCGTCCTCCTCGGTGAAGTCGGCACCGCGCAGGTACTCGCCGGTCTCGAGGACGATCACCTCCTTGCCCGCTTCGGCGAGACGTGCCGCGGCCACGCCACCGCCGGCACCGCTGCCGATCACGATCGCGTCGGCGACGAGACGATGCGTGCCGCGCAGGGTGCGCGCGTCGTGGAGCGATACGGGTCGCGCGATGTCGGGAGTGCGCGTCCAGTGCGCACGCGTGCGCAGCACCGGCTCCTCGTCGGCGGTCGCGACGCCCGGCACCGGGCCCTCCCACGCGACGACCGGCTCGCGCGACCAGAGCGGGCCGCGCATCCCCGCGTCGCGCTGCCCCTCGGGCGTCACGTAGTGCGCGAGGAGTGCGAGACGACGCACCACCTGGAAGAGCGTGCGACAGGCGCCGACGGGGCTCCGCCCCCACGCGGCGAGCATCGCGTCCTGCTGCGCGGGTGCGAGGTCGGCGAACGGTATCGCGCGCCCGATGCTCGCGAGCGCAGCGACGCGCGAGCCGAAGAGCGAGAGACCCTGCGCGAGCTCGCGTCGCTGCGCACCGTCGAGCGTGGACAGGCGCACGAGCACATGCTCGGCGATCGCATGCGGTGGCGCGTGCGGCACGATGCGCGCGCAGGCGGCGACGAGCGTGCGGTGCGCGCTCGCCGGCAGCATGAACGTGCGTCGTGCATCGACGGCGGACGGTGTGTCCGTGGCGGGTGTGCCGGGGAGCGTGGCGGTCACCCCCGAAGCATACGCGAGCGCGCGGCGGCCGGGCGAGCCGGAGCGCACCAGCGCCTCACCGCTCGGTCACGCGTCAGGTCGCGGCGACCATCCGCAGTGCACCCGTCGGCGTGCGGCGCATCACGGTCGCAGTGCGGAACGCGAGCGTGAACGTGCTCCCGCGCCCCGGCATGCTCTGCACCGCGAGCGAACAGCCCATCTGCTCGGCGAGCATGCGCGAGATCGCGAGGCCGAGCCCCGTGCCGCCGTAGCGATGACTCGTCTCGCCGTCCGCCTGCTCGAACGCGTCGAAGATGCGCGCCTGCCGATCGAGCGCGATGCCGATGCCCGTGTCCTCGACGGCGATCGACTGCGCGTTGCCGTCCGCGTCGGCACGCACGCGCACGGTGATGCTGCCGCGCGGCGTGAACTTGACGGCGTTGCCGAGCAGGTTGACGAGCACCTGCCGGAGCCGCGCCACGTCGCCGGTGACCATCGCCGGACCGACGGGCACGTCCAGGTCGAGCGCCACCGGCCGATCGACGACCTGCGACTCGAACAGCGAGAGCACCTCGCGCGCGAGCTGCGCGAGATCCACCGGTTCGAGCACCAGCTCGACCTTGCCGGCCTCGATCTTCGAGAGGTCGAGGATGTCGTTGACGAGCGTCAGCAGGTGCTCGCCACCGGCCTGCACGCGTTCGAGGAAGAGGCGGTCGCGATCGGCGAGCTGCGAATCGCGGCTGCGGCGGACGATGCGTGCGAAGCCGATGATCGAGTTGAGCGGCGTGCGCAACTCGTGGCTCATGCGCGCCAGGAACGCGCTCTTGGCGCGACTCGCGCTCTCGGCCGCCGCACGTGCCTCCTCGAGCGCGCGCTGCGCGACGTGCTTGTCGGTGAGGTCGTGGACGAAGATCGCCCACTGCGGGAGTCCGCCGACGGGAAGCGCCGTCACCGCCACTTCGGCCGGGAAGGCGCGCACGCCCGGCATGCGGATGCGCGCGGTGAAGCGCGGCTGCGCCATCGCGTCGCCGAAGTCGAGCGTGCCGTCCGACCCGACGCCGATGCGGAGCGAGTCGGGGGCGAAGACGTCCGAGAACAGCGCGCCGACGAGCGCCTCGCGCGACCGGCCGGTGAGGGCGACGGCGGCCGGGTTGGCGATGAGGATGCGGCCACCGGCATCGACGGCGAGCACGCCGACCAGCGTCGTGTCCACGATCGCGCGATTGCGATCGCCCTCGACGCGCACGCGCTCCAGCAGTCGGCGCAGCTGGTCGCGCGCGGCGCGCACCGCGTCGTGCAGCGGGCGGAACTCCTCGTCCGATGTCGGGAGATCGTCGAGTGCCGCCGAGTCCAACTGCCCGCGTCCCAGCGCGAGCACCGCTCCCGCGAGCCGGTTGATCGGCGCGACGATCGCGCGGAGCGTCGCGAGCATCACCGCCAGCGCGAGTACGCCCGCGACCGCGATCGCGGCGACCGCCAGCCGCACGGCGCGCGTGAAGCCGGCGTCGGCCGCGTCGACCTCGCGCGTGGTGCGATCGGCGACGTGATCGGCGAAGCGATCCACGAGTCGCGAGCCGAGGGCGACTTCGGTGGCGAGTCGTGCGTCGAACGCGATCTCGTCGAAGCCGCCGCGGTCGAGCGCGCGCGTGGCACGCTCCTGCCAGAAGAGCACCTCGACGCGCGCGAGCTGCCGCCCGAGCTGCATGAGCAGTGCCCGCTCCTCCGTGTCGAGTCGCGGATCGCCGAGCAGCGCGTGCCGGAGCGTGTCGGCACCGCGTGCGGTCGCGAGGTGGCGGGGAAGCCACGCCGCGTCGTCGAGCGCGCGCATGCCGAGGCCGTCGGTCATCACGGTGAGCACCGCGGCGCGCAACTGCCGCGCATCGCGCGAGAGCTGCTGCAGTTCGCCGGCACTCGCGGTGCGCTCGGCGCGCAGCGCATCGAGGCGCAGCCAGGCCGTCGAGAGCGCACCGACGCCGATCACCGCCGCGACGGTGACGCCGGCCGCGAGCCGTCCGCGGATCGTGCCGACACCGCGCCGTGTCGTCATGGGCGCACCGCGCGCGACGCGAGCCGATAGGTCCGCAACGCGATGGCGCCGTCGTTGCCCGTCTCGAAGCGGATCGCACCGTCGGAGACGAGGCCCGGCGTCCCGCTCGGCAACCCGGCCGAGACGACGTCGCGGAGTCGCGACCGATCGGCGCCGACGCGACCGACGGCCAGCGCCACGAGTTGCGCGGCATCGTGCGCGCGCGCGGCGAAAGCACCGACGAGCGGTGTGCGACCGGTCGAATCGGGGGCGCGCCGGGCGAGCCGCGCGAGGAAGGCCGCGTCGATCGCGCCCGCCGCGGCGTCGCCGACCCACGGCATGCCGACGAACTCGTCGCCCCATTCGGCCAGCCCGCTGATGGCGGGGCCTCCGAGCACCGGCAGGCGCGGCGCGATGCGACGCACTTCACGCAGCAGCTGCGCGGTCAAGGTGACGTCACCGCTCACCACGACGAGCAGGTCGGGGCGCGCGGCGGCGACCTGCCGTGCAGCGAGCGGCAGGTCGTGCAGCGATTCGTCGTAGGCGACGGTCGCGACGAGCCGCACGCCGAGCGAATCCTGCAGCGCGACCATCGTGCCGAGCGCCTCGCGCCCGACGACGTCGGCGGAATGGGCGACGGCGATCGTGCGCGCGTGCAGCGAGTCGCGCGCGGTGCGCAGCATCTCGCGCGCGAGCACGTCGACGCGCGGGGCGAGCCGGAAGAGCCACGGCGTGACGCCGGTGACGAGGCGCGCCGACGCGGACACCGTCACGAGCGGTGTCGGTTCCGCACCGCGCTCCACCTCACCGCGCAGCAGGCTCGCCGCCGCCAGCGTCGGCTCCGCGCCCTCGGCGCCGATCACCGCGACGACGCGCGGATCACGCTGCCATCGCGCGAGCGCATCGAGCCGCTCCTCACCGACACGCGGCGCGACGACGCCGAGCGGCGCGCTCCCCGCACGTCGCGTCGCGTTGTACGCCTCGAGCGCGAGCGACACGGGTGGGAGCGTCGCGCGCTGCCGCATCGGGAGTGCGAGCACGCCGATGCGCAGCGTGTCACCGGCACGCGGCGACGCGCGGCGCGCGCGGTCGTCGCCCCTGCAGGCGACGACGCCCGTCACCGCGACGAGCGTCGCGATCAGCCGGATCCGTGTCCTCACTCGTCCCTCTCCCTCGCGCGCGTCGATGCGCCGATCTCCCCGCGGATGCGGAAGATGTCGCGGGAGAGTGTCGGCAATCATGCACGGAACGTGAGCAACCCTTGCATGCAATGCCTCGAACCTGTCGGGACGCTGACCGTCCCGCGAACGCGCGTCAGGTCGCGAGCACGCGGGCGGCGACGAGCCGATCGACGTTGCCGCCGCAGTGGATGACGCCCACGTGCCGCCCCGCGATCGCATCGCGCTGCTGCATCGCCGCGGCGAGCGACGCGGCGGCCGCCCCTTCGGCGAGGTTGTGCGTGTCGGAGACGAAGGCACGCATGGCGTCGGCCACTTCGTCATCCGACACTTCGACGACACCCGCGAGTCCCGCCGCGAGGTGCGCGAGCGCGTCGGCCACCGGCGTGCGGCAGGCGACGCCGTCGGCGAGCACCGTCGTCGCGGCGTGCGACTCGAGTCGTCCCGATGCGAGCGAGCGCGCCGTCGCCGGCGCGTGCACCGACGTCACGCCGACGACTTCCACCGGATGCCCGAGCGCCGCCTTGGCCGCGAGCATCCCGCACGCGCCGGAGCCCAGGCCGATCGGCACGTAGACGCGGTCGAGGTCCGGTGCGGCGCGCAACAGTTCGAGCGCGTACGTCCCCACGCCGGCGACGAGCGCGCGATGGAAGCTCGGCATGCGATGCCAGCCGCGCGCGCGCGCGATCGCGTCGGCCGCCTCGACGCTCGCCTGGAAGTCGTCACCCTCCTCGACGAGCTCCACGCCGAGCGCACGCATCGCCGCGTTCTTCTCGGCCGCGTTGCCGTGCGGCACGACGACGCACGCCGGCACGCCGTACCGCGCACACGCGAAGCCGACCGACTGCCCGTGATTGCCGCGCGTCGCCGTCACGATCCCAGGCACCTCGCCGAGCGTGCGGCGCAGCCAGTCGAGATACACGATCCCGCCGCGCACCTTGAATGCGCCGACCGGCGTGTGGTTCTCGTGCTTGACCGTGCACCGCGTCCCCAGCCGCGCCTCGAGCAGCGGCCATCGATACTGCGGCGTCGGCGGCACGTGCGGCCTGATCAGCGCTGCGGCGGCTTCCAGTTCCGTCAGGTCCGGCAGCGTGTCGATCATCGTCACATCGATCTCGTGTGTCTTCCGTGGGTGCGTCGTCATGCGAGCGTCCGATGCGGAACAGCGTGAACGCAGAGGTCGCAGAGCGAAGGGCGGGGGCGCAGAGGTGCGGAGCGGCGAGCCCTCATGCACACGGCGGTTCTTTTCAAAAGATCGGGAAAAAGCCGTTCATGCCACGAACGCCCGTGAATCGCACCTCTGCGCCCCCGCCCTTCGTCCTTGCGCCCCCTGCGTTCACGCCGTTTCCGATCTACCTGACACACATCGCTTCCCGCATCGCTGACACACATCGCTCGAGCATCGGCGTCGTCGCGCGCGCGAGGACGGTCGCGGATCAGGCAGGCCAGCGCGTCGGGACGCGTTGCGCGCAGGCGACGAGTGCCTTGAGGGCGGCGGCGTGCAGCATGATGGCGCCGAGGGAGCCGCGGGCGAGGCGCAGCTTGCCCAGGGCGACGCCGGCGACGGGATCGAGCGAGCCGTCGAGCAGCGCGCGCCAGGTGGCGGCGGTCGCGTGGAGGACGAGCGGGGCGTCGGCGGCGTCGGGGGCGAGGGCGCGCGCGCCGGTGCACCGACCGCCGTCGAGCGTCACCTCGACCGCCGCACCCGCGGGAAAGCCGGCGTCCGTTTCGGCGGCGCAGGTGAGCGCGAGCGCGTCGCGCCAGCGTGCTCCGACGTCGCCGTAGGTGGCGTCGGCGTTGATCGCGTCGCGCCACGCGTCGGCCCACGCGGCGGAGAAGGCGTCGTGTCGCCTGTCGTGCGTCGTCTCGTGCATCGCGGCGCGCTCCGGCGTCAGCGTGAGGCGCCGCTCGGCGCGGCGGCGGCGTCGTCGGCGGCGAGGACCTGTCCCACGGCCCCATCGTCGCCCTTGCGACGGATCGCACGCATCACCGCGCTCCCCGCCACGAGTGCGCCGGCGACGATGTAGATGTAGAACGTGTAGAAGCGCCACCAGACGAGCGACGCACCGAAGATCGCGACGGGGATCGTCTGGCCGAGCGTCTGCTTGAACGCCAGCTCGACCGCGCCGCCACCGCCCGGCGCCGGCACGACCGCCGCACCGTACAGCAGCGCGAGCGGCCACGCGACCAGCCGCTCGATCGCGACGTCGGGGAACGACGTGAGCACGAGCGCGGGTAGCACCGCGAGCCGGAAGGCGACGTGCAACGCGCTCGCGACGTAGCTGCCGAACATGAGCATCGCGTTCGCGTTGCGCACGCTCGACACGCCGTCGCGCAACTGGCGCAGCGAGCGCTGCACCGTGCGCCAGCGACCGGCGTGCAAGCCCACGGTACGCGCCCAGCGTGGCGGCGGGCCGTTCGCGTTGCGGCGCGAGAGCCCGATGCCGAACGCCGACGCGCCGAGCACCGTCACCGCGTACGTGCCGATGACCGCGAGGACGCTCGCCACCGCGCCACCGGCTTCGCGGAAGAAGAGCGCGATGACGAGCGCGATCGTCGCCAGCGAGAGCATCTCGAGCACGAGTTCGAGCCAGAGCACCAGCACCGCACCGGCGACCGGCGTGCGGGCTTCGGCCATGATCAGGAAGCGCGCCGGTTCGGCGCCCGACCGCGCCGGCGTGACCGCGGCCCCGAAGTCGCCGCCGAGCGAGACGCGGAGCGCCGTCCAGACCGTGAGCGGGACGCCGATCGCGCGGGCGGAGAGCGAGATCTTGATCGCGCGGAGCGTGACCTCGCTCACGGCGGCACCGGCGGCGAACAGGTGCGCGGTGATCGGCAGCGCGAGCGATCCGCCACCGGTCGGCCAGCTCGACCACACCAGCCACACCGAGGCACCGATGGCGCCGGCGAAGCTCACGAGCGTGATCAGCCAGCGCGTCGGGGTCACGTGGGGGCGAGCGGACGAGTGGAACGGAACGCGCCGAGCCGGAGCGCGCGATGACCGGGCAGAAGATACCCCCGCCGACGACCGGCGGCGCACGCGGATCGATCGCGCGGCGATGCACGACTGGACGCACGACCGACGGGGCGCTCGCCGTCGCGAAACGCCCCATCGGTGGTACCGCGTGCCCTGTCGCTGGTGCCCGGCGACCGGGCGTGCCGTCGTGCGACCGGCCGGCTCGCCGGTCGCACGCGGCGGATCCGAATCACTCGCCCGATGTATCGAGTGCGCGACGGATCTCGAGTCGCGCGTCGTCGTAGTGCGCGCGCGTCATCCGGTCGCTCGTCTTCGCCGCACCGGCGGCGAGCTGCCGCTCCAGCTCACGCAGCTCGGCGCGCACGATCGCACGCAGGTCGGCGGGCGTGCCGACGCCGACGCCGAACGCGGCGAGCTGCGCCGGCGCCGGATTCGGTGCGGCGGCCTTCGTCTTGGCGATCATCGACTCGACGTACGTGCGCTGCGCACGTCGGCGAAACGCATCGACCGCCGCGCCGGTGGCCGTCTCGCTCCACAGCCCGCGCCGCAGGTCGGCGAGGTACTGCGGCAGCGTGTAGCGTTCACCCGCGACCGGCGTGGCGTCGGTCTCCAGCATGCGCTGGAGCTTCGTGTCCGAGAGGAGCGCGTTCACGTACGCTCCCATCGCGCCACCGACACGCTGCACGGTGCCCGTCGCCTCGAACTTGCGCGTGATCGCCGTGTCCACGAGCCAGGTCGGCGTCACGAGTGCGTTGCTCTGCAGGAAGGCGAGCGCCGCCTTCTGCCGTGCGGCGGAGACGGGCGTCCAGATCGGTCCCGCCTGGCCGGTCGCGCGCTGCACGCGGTCGGCGCCGCCGATGACGCGGAGCACCGCGTTCATCTCGCGCCGCCACTGCCCGACGACGTCGTCGTAGAGCTCCTGCAGGTCGTCGTACGTCTCGCCCGGCGTGGACGTCGTCGCGGCCGGCAGCAGCTTGACGACGCGCTGCAGGTTGCGGATGCCGAGCGCGGTGGCGCGCACCGGATCGGCGTCGCCGATGACTTCGGCCATCTCGCCCGGATCGGCGCCGCCGATGCCGCCGTCGGCGGCGCTGCGGAACCACGGCGTCGTCTCCTGCAGGCGCGCGAGCGAATCGAGGAACGGCTTCTCGGCTTCCGGCGTGCGCGCGCCCGGCACGGGCGTGTAGCCCCACTGCACGGCGTACGTGTCGTAGGTGCCGACCTTCGGCACGAGATCCTCGACGGCGATGCCGTCCTCGGGCTGCGCGACGTAGTTGAAGCGTGCGTAGTCCATGATCGAGGGGCTGTGCCCCATGCGCTTCACGAACGACGCGTTGCGGATCGAGTCGAGCGGGTACTGCGAGCTCGCCTTCATGTTGTGGGGGAAGCCGAGCGTGTGCCCGACCTCGTGCGCGACGACGAACTGCACGAGGCGTCCCATCAGCTCGCGCGGGAAGGGGCCCTTCTGCGCGCGCGGATCGAGGTGGCCGACCTGCGTGAAGTACCACGAGCGCTGCAGGTTCATGATGTTGTGGTACATCTGCACGTCGGCGTCGAGGATCTCGCCGGAGCGCGGATCGACGGTGCTCGGCCCGACGGCGTTCTCGACCGGCGACGGGAGCCAGCGCACCATGCTGACGCTCGCGTCCTCGCCGTTGATCAGGTCGACCGAGTCCTTCGGCACTTCGCGCGCGACGATCGCGCGGCGGAAGCCCGCCTGCTCGAACGCCGGCTGCCACTCCTCGATGCCGGCCTTCACGAACGGCACGAGCCAGGTCGGCGTGGCGGGATCGATGTAGTACGTGATCGGCTTCACCGGCTCGCTGACGGCGGCGGTGACGTCCTTCTTCTCGAGGCGCCAGCGGTTGATGTAGCTGCGCGTCTCGACCTTCTGCTTCGGCGAGCCGAAGTCGCTCTGGCGAGTCGAGAACCAGATGACGCGCGGATCGGCGAGGCGCGCCATCATCGGCTTCTCGGGGAGCTTGACGAGCGAGAAGTGATAGAGCTCCGTGGTCGCGTTGCCGGACGCCGGCGGCGTCGGCAGGCCGGGGAAGGCGGGCGCCGGCGCGGCGGTGAAGGTCTGCGACGCGTCGATCTCGACGTTGCGCGGATACGCGCTGACCTTCTCGATGAACGAGCGCGTCGGATCGACGGCGGCGCGGCGGCCGAGCGCGGCGAACTCCGGCACGCCGCCGGTGAACATGCGCGAGACGTCGATGACGGGCGCCGAGTCGGCGCCGAACGCCTCGACGTTGAACGACGCGACGATCGGCAGGAACTGGATGATCGGCAGCGCGCGCGTGATCGCGTCGGTGCTGTCGGTCGTGATGTTGCGGAAGTTCACCGCGCGCGCGAGGACGCGATTGTCCTTGCGTTCGAAGCGGACGAGCACCGAACTGCCGAGGGTGCCGCGGATCCCGATGCCGTCGGGTGACCCCTTGAGCGACGAGACGGCGAGGAGATCCTTGCCGAGTTCCGCGCGCGGGATCTCGAAGAGGAGCCGGCCACGCACGAGATGCGTGACGAAGAGCCCCTTCTTCGTCACCGCCTGCGGCGTGACGACCTGCGCGTAGGGACGCGGATTCGGTTCACCGGGCGCGAAGCCACCACCCGGCGGGCCGGCCGTCGGCGCGCCACCGGTCGGCGTGCCCGGCGCGCCGGGGGTCGGCGTTGGCATCGCGGGGCCGGCACCGGTGGTCGGCCGCGGCGAGGGCGTGGGAGCGGGCGCCGGCTTCTGGGAGCACCCTGCCGCGGCCACCGCGAACAGGGTCAGCGCCAGGCGGCCGGAGGACGACGTGGTTCGGACCATCGGAGTACCGTCTCGGGTCACGTCACCCCGCGCGCCGTGCGCAGGGCGGACGGCGAACTCTACGTACTCCCCGCCGGGACCGCTGCCCCTGTCCGTTGTCGCGTGGCTCGAGGTAAGGTGACTGGTCGAACTGCCGACCGC
>ERZ1066136.1549-NODE-1549-length-11408-cov-13.439708_pt1 | contig 11408 bp, 9 predicted proteins | sample MGYA00382783_ERZ1066136 | MGnify/ENA primary metagenome ERZ1066136 (study PRJEB33369, sample SAMEA5778366) | biofilm metagenome | biome: Industrial cooling water; feature: Water cooling tower basin; material: Biofilm | place: United Arab Emirates | collected... | reverse complement strand
GCCCGGCCGCGGGCGGGGAAGCTCAACGCCCCGCTGCCGGCGGCGAAGCCCAGCGTCCGGCCGCCGGACAGCCCCAGCGCCCCGCCGCCGGCGGCGACGCCCAGCGCCCCGCTGCGGAGCAACCCCAGCGCCCGGCCGCGGGCGGCGACCGCCCCGCCCAAGGCAACGGTCGGCCCTGAGCCGTCCCTGCCGGACCCGATTCAGATCAACGCCGCCGGTCCCGCCGACGGTCCCCCCCCCAGCCGACAACTCAACGATGCGCTCCCATCTCCTGACGCTGCTCGCCGCCTCGGCGCTGCTCTCCGCCTGCACCAAGCAGGAGCAGTCGCAAGCTTCCAATGCCGCCGCGCCCGCAGCAGGCGCCCCCGCTGGCGAAGCCCCGGCGATCCCCACCCCGGAAGAGGCCGCAGCGGAAGCGGCCAAGACCATCGATCAGTCGAACGCCGACCAGGAGTTCGACAAGCTGATGAAGGAAATCGAAGGCGGTTGACCCCCCATCCGGGGAGTCCGCTATCCGCATCCGGGCCTGTTCCCGGGGCGGGGATCACGCCGAGGGCCGCAGCCGATGCGGCTCTCGGCATTTAGGGCTCCGCGGCGGGGCTGATCAGCGGGGCTCAGCGCAAGGGGGCCGCGCAAGGGGGCCGCGGCGGCGGGCAGGCAGCCGTGCGGGCGCCGGTCCACGGCCGCGAACGCCGGGCTCGGCGGACACTGGGCGGGGCAAAAGCTGCGCGGGAAAGGCGGGGAAAGTGATCCGGGTCGGCTGCGGTCAGGCAGCCCGAGCCCCGGGCCCTGCGCAGGGCCGACGGCGGAGTCCGGCCGCTCGCCGGGGCCGGTGCCGCGCCGGGGCGCGCTCGAGTCGCCGACCGCTGGGTCGAGATCCGCCTCGACAGGCAGCGGGGCGCCCGGCCGGGTTCGCCGAGGGATGCGCCACCTCGAGCCCCATCGGGCCCGCGGAGCCCCTTAGGCCGCCGCGCGGCCGGCCTGCGGGCTCGGTCGCAACCGGCAGCGATCCTGCGCCGGGGCCCTCAGCGGCCCTGACGCTCGGCCCAGCGCAACAGCTCGTCCACCTGGCGGTGGAAGTCGTCGCTGGTGGCTCCGATCGGAGCCTTGAAATAAGGCGCCAATTCGGGCAGGTGTCCGGCGCGGCGGTCGCGCAGCGCCCGTTCGGCGAAACGCGCCAAATCGATCACCAGCGGAGCAGCCAGGGCGGAATCCGAACCGGTCCAGGTGAATTGCAGGCTCATGCGCGCCCCGAGGAAGCCCTCGAAATGCACATAATCCATGGCGGTCTTCCAGTCGCCCAGGGACGGCAGGAAGTCGATGCCGACCCGGCTGGCAAGATCCGGCGCCTGCAGCAAACGCCGCAGGACTTCGTCCTTGTTGCGCAGCTTCGCGCGCTTGTGTTCCGGATCTTCGAGCACCGCCCCATCGCGGTTGCCGAGCATGTTGTAGCCGGCCCAGGTCAAGACCTTGAGGCGCCGGTGGGCGAACATCGGCGCCAGGGCGGTCTTGACCAGGGTTTCGCCGGTCTTGCCGTCGTTGCCGCAGTGGGGCACGCCGCGCTCGCGGGCGAAGGCCTCGAGCGCCGGCGGCGTGGCTCCGGTCGAGGGCGTGAAGTTGACGAACGCGGCCCCGGCCTGGATGGCGGCGTAGGCGTAGAGCAAGGAAGCGGGCTGCGGTTCGCCGCGATCCAGGGCGGCTTCGAGGCTGGCCCGGTCGGCCCAGCTGGGCGAGGGTTCGATCCAGCGTTCGCTGCTGGCCAGGTTGACGACCACGATGCGCTCGAGGGACTCGCGGCGGCGAAAGTCCTCGAGGCAGGCCACCACGTGGGCGATCCGCTGGCGGGGCGAGGCCCCGAGCAGCGCCAGGGTGCCGGCTTCAAAGTCGTCGCGGGCCAGCCCGCCGCTGTCCCGATCGGCCGGATCGAGCAGCCCCGGGGATAGTCCGCGGTCATAGCGCTCGACCGCCTCCCGGCAGAGCTGGCCCAGCTCCGCCGGCAGGATGTGCTGGCGTTCGAGCTCCCGGCGCGTGTGTTCGATGCCCGCGCGGCGGACTTCGCAGCCCGAGAGGGCGAAGGCTCCGGGCGCGAGCAGCCCGAGATGCTCGAAGCGCGGGTCGAGGCTGAGCAGACCGATCGGCTCGACCCAGCCCCGATCGAGGCCGAGCAGCCCGTGCACCACGCAGGTCGAGATCGCGCCCCGGCCGCCGATCAACCACAGGCCGGCGCGGGGGGAAGCGGTTGCGAGGACGGGAGTCATGGAGGGTGCTGGACGGAGCTCGGCCCGTCTGGGTGCCCCGGGCCCTGTGGCTGCCGGGTGGCTGGCGGGTGGCTGGCGGACGAGGCTGCGGGGGGGGCTGGGGTCGAGGCTCGCGCGCCGCCCGAGGCGTTCTTGGGGGGGCGGGCTCTCCGCGCGGCGCCTGCCGCGCGGCGGCCCGGCCGCCGCGGGGGGCGAGGATGCTCCCTCCCCGCCGCCCGGGCTGCAACTCAAAAGGCCGGGCGCCCGGACCGGAGCGCCACCCATGCCGCCACCACCGGAGCCTCGCTGGCCCCGAACAGGGGACCGGGCGCGGAGCTGCCCGGGCGGGGCCCGGTCAGGGCCGGATCGGTGCCGGCGGGAAGGGGCCCCGGGCCGGAGCCCGACGCGGGGCTCAGGGCCTGCCCGGGCGGCGGCTCCGCCGGGGTCCCGGAGGCTGCCCCGGCGAGGCCCTCGGCCGGGGGCGCAGCCGCGGTCTCCCCCGCGCCCGGGTCCCCCTGCCGGTCCCCGGACGCCGCCCCGGCGGGCCCAGGCGCCGCGGGCCCCGGAGCGGAGGCCTGCTCCCGGCCTGGCCCCGGGGGCGCCGCGCCGGCCAGCTCGTCCGCTGGCGGCTGTGCGGCCCCGGGGCCGCCCGGAGGCGCCGCTTGGGTGCCCGTGGTTGGGCTCGGTCCGCGCAGCGGGGCAGCCAACAGCCGAGCCGCATCCAGGCGAGCGCGGGCAGCGGCGATCGCTGGCGCCGCCGGACCCGAGGAGAAGCGGGCGGATTCGAGCTCCCGGAGGCGCGCATCCGCCTCTTCGAGGCGCGCGGCCACGGCCCGCTCCCCGCGGGCCTCCCGGGAGCGCAGCGCGGCGCCTGCCAAGGCGCTGCTGGCCCGCGCGAAAGCGGCCCGCGCCAGATCCGCCTGGGCCTGGCGAGCCGCCGGGCTGCCCTGCTCGGTCGTGCGCAGGACCTCGGCCGCGGCCAGGGAACCGGCCTGCTCCAAATCGGAGGCCGCCGCTTCGAGCAACTGGGGCAGTCCGGCGGGCGGCTGGCCGCGGGACTCCAGACTCTGCAGCAGCAGCGCGCTCGACAGCAGCAGGGGCAACAAGCCCACCCAGGCGGGCGGCGAGAGGGCGCGCCAGCGGCCGGGCCCCGGAGGGCGCGACAGGGTGCGCTGGCACAGGGCCGGCAGCAGCGGGTGGCTCGGGCGGGAGCGACAGAGCTCGTAGGCGGTGCGCAATTCGCCGAGGTGGCCTTCCGCAGAGTCCAAGGCGTCGGCCAGATGGACTGCATCCAAGCGGGTTTCGCGCCAGAAAGCCCACGCGGCGAGCCCGCCGCACAGCAGGCACAGCAGCACGGGCCATGGGCCGTGGCCGGCGGCGAAGCCGCTGGAGCGTCCCGGGTCGGCCCACAGCTGGACCCCGCTCGACAGCAGGCCGGCGGCGCACCACACCGAGCCGGAAAGGCCCAGCAGCAGGGCGAACGCGGCGTGGGTTCCCCGCCGGGTGCGGGCGGCCTGCGCCAGTCTGGCTTCGAGCGCGGCTTGGGAAGCGCGGTTCGCGGGGGCGAGCTGCCCCGCGGCTTGGGCCCGCATCAGGAATCTCCGCTGGGGAATAGCGACTCCGGAAGACGCTCGGCCAGGACCGGCGGCAGGGTCTCCAGCGCCCGACGCGACAGCAGGAACAGCACCGGCTGATCGCTTTCGGGCAGCAGCCACGGGTTGGCGAACCAGGCTTCCTCGTTCTCGGCCTCGCGCACCGCGGCGGTGAGCAGCGTGTTGCCCGCCGAAAAGAACACCAGGTTGATCAGGTTCTGCTCGAGATCGGCGGCGAAGGCCGGCTGGGCTCCGGGCTTGGGCTCGACCCAGCGCGAGCCCAGGTACACGAAGCGATGGCGGCGCATGGCGCGCTCCTGGCGCACGTTGGCCAGCAGGTCTTCCACCCGGAAGAAATACGCCTCGCCCTCCGAGCGCCAGGCGGCGTACAGGAACAAACCATCCCCGCTGGGCAGTTCGATGCGGAAGCGGGGCCGGCGCGGGACTTCGTCCGCGGCCGCGCCGACGTCCTGCAGAGGCTCCTCGCTGGGCGCCGGGGCTTCGCTCGGGGCTTGCGCCGGCGTCGGCGCACCCCCGCCACCCGGACCGCCCTGGCCATCGTTGGGGCTGGCCTGGGCCGGGTCCGCATCGGGGGGCAGCTCGATCCAGCGGGCGTTCTGGCCGGGGGCGGTGCCCAGCAGCAGCAGCGCCGCATTGAGGGCGCTCGGCTTCACCTCCGTGCCGAACAGGGACTCGTGGCCCTGGCCGCGCGGACCGACCAGCACGTATTCGAGCGGCTGGTAGCGGGCGAGCACCCGGGCCTCGAGGCCGACCCAGCCCTGATCCAGGTCGACCCGCAGGCCCTGGGCCAGGAAGCCATCGAGCACCGCCTGGCGCGCGGCCGCCTGCTCGGCCGACCGCTCCGGGACCGGCGCGTCCTGGGGCAACCGGTCGGGGTCCGCTGGCCCGCGGCTTGCGGCCGGGAACCCGGGCGCCCCAACCAACGGTCCCGGGAACGGGTCGGCGCTCCGGTGCTCGCCCCGCGGCAGCCCTGCCTGCCCGGCCGGCCCCTGGACGGAAAGCCGGCGAGCGATGGCCGCCGGAGCCAGCCCGCCGGCCAGCAGCAGCAGCGCCAGCGCGAGCCAGGCGGGGAGCGGCAGGCCTGCGCGGGGGTCGCCGCCGACCGGCGCGGGGCGCGCCCCCGGCGCTGCCCGGTTGGCCCCCGACCGGACCCGGAGCCGGGCGCTCTCGCCCGGTCCCGCGCTGGTGCTGCGCCCCGTGCCGCCCGCGCAGGGCGGAGCCGGCGTGGGCTCTCGGTCGGATTCCTGGTGGCCGTTCATGGGTGCCTTAGGGCGGGACTGATGGTTAAGACGTCGCGGGGGGCGCTCGGTTACGGACGATCCGTAGGCGGACGGCGGGGGCCCGCGCCGCCGGGACGGTCCCCGGGCTCGGCGCCCGCTCCGGCCCCGGGCCCGGCGGGGACGGCTTCGGGCTCGGCCGCGGCCCGGATCGCCGCGCGTGTCGCCGCGCTGAGGGGCACAAGGCCGGCGGCCAGCCCGACCACGAACAGGGCCACCGGCCAGGGCGGCAGTCCGCTGCGCTGGCCCAGGGCTACCTCCCTGACCCCCTCCTGGATCCACAGGAACAGCGCCACCAACAGCAGCCGGGTCCAGGCCAGGAACAGCCGCGTGGGCTCGAGGGCCCGCATGCGCCCCGCTGGGTCGAGGCTCAGGAAGCGCGGTTTATCCGGCAGGTTGAGCAGGCCCCCGGAGCCGCTCGCGGCGGCGCGCGTCGCAGCCGAGACCAGCCACAGCAGGCCCGAGAGCGCCACGGCGATCGCCGGCAGCATCAGGAAGCTGGCGCGCGGGCCGAAGCCGTCCGGCAGCCCCTGGGCGTCGAAATGCAGCGGGATGCGCGCGGGCAGCGTGGGCCAGCTTTGCGCGGCGCGCAGGAGCATCCCCGACAGCAGCGCGAGGGCGAGCGTGTCCAGCAGCCTCCGGATCCGCCCGGCCACGCGCGGGCGCGACTCGGCTCGATGGACCTGCATGGCTGCGCGGGAGGACGACGGGCCGCCGCCTCCCCTAGCGCGCCCCCTGCTCCGGCAGCAGGCCCGCCGGATCGATGCCGATCTGCTCGAGGTGCCGTCGCACCAGCTGGGCCACCCCTTGCGCGTATCGCCGGATCTCGAACTGCGCATCGGGCTCGAGGCGCTGTTCGAGGAAGTGGATCACGCCTTGCAGCGAAACGGTCCAATAGGCCTGCGTGTAGACGTTCTGGGGCAGGAACATGCGCGCGATCTCCTTGGCCACGCCGCGCTCCAGGCGCTCGCGATAGAGCGCGAAGGCCTGCTGGCATTCCGCCAGCATGCGCCGCCGTTCGCCGGCGTGATCGAAGTCGGCGGGCAGCTCGACCGAAGCCTGCTTGTTGCCATGCGGCGGGTTGGCGCGCATGCGGGTCGGAACGTAGAACTCGGGCTCCCAGGTGACGTAGCGCCCGGAGATCTCGTTCCAGCTGCAGCCCTTGTCCGTGTCGAACAGGACGTCGAAGGCCGCCGCGGAGCAGGACTCGCCGTTGAGTTCGTACTCGCGCCAGCCGCTGCCGACCTGGTACTTGAAGGCTTGCCGAAAGACGAACAGCGGCGCCTTCCAGTGGAAGGTGAAGAAGGAATGGCGGAACGGCGAGGTGTGACCGTGCTCCCAGAGGAAGCGGGCCAGCTTGCCGTCGGCGGCGTCGAAGCTGTGCTTCTGTTTCGAGTACGAGATGCGCGCCGCGTTGACGACCTTGAGCGCCGGGTCCTGCTGCATCGCGTCGACGAGCGCTACGAATCCGATCTCGTCGTCGAGGACGAACTGGCTGCCGGTCGGGGCGTCGAGGCCTTGGGTGCGCGTCATGGGATGCCTCTCGGGTTTGGGCGGTGCGCGAGGATAGCGGGACGGCGCGGCGGGCCGCTCGCTCAAGGGGCCGACAGGCACAGCGACAGCAGCCGCTGGGAGCGAGGGCCCGGGCTCTGCACGGCGAACTCGAGCGCCAGGTCGGCGAGCGTGGGGTCGGGGCCGCCCGTGGCCCCCAGGCCCGCGGCGAGGGCCAGGACGCGCAGCTCGTAGGCCAGCTCGGCATCGCTGGCCGCAACCGCCGCGGACGCCGCCTGCAGCGCGTCGCTCGGCAATCCCGCCAGCCGGGCCGCGAGGCCCACCTCCGCTCGCCCCGGGGCGGCCGCGAGGGCGGCCAGGGCCCGCAGCAGCGCCTCGTAGCGCACCCGCGCCGGCGCGGGCCAGTCGAGGGGCTGCCCGAACTCGCCCTGGGCCAGCTCGAGCGCCTGAGCCAAGATCGGATCGAGGACGGCGGCCGGCAGCAGGCCGCGGGAGACCGCCGCGAGCTCGATTTCGAAGCGCAGCTCCGCCAGGGCCTGGAGGGGTGCGGTCGGCGGCTCGGGGGCCGGAGCGGGCCAGGCCAGGCGCCAGCCAAGCAGCAGCGGCCAGGCATCGCCGCGGGCGATGGCGGTCTCGAGCGCCTCCCGGCGCACCCCCAGATCGGGATCCGCGGCGAGTTGGCCCAGGAGCTCCTCGGCCAGCCCTGCCGACCCCTCGCGCAAGGCGCGCGCCACGGCCAGGCGCCGGGCGGGAACCGCGTCCGCGGCGACCTGGCGCAGCGCGGCGGCCGCCTCGGGCTCGGCCGCGCCGGCCAGGGCCCGCAGCGCGCCCTCGGCGCGGCCGACGGGCAGGCATAGCGCCTGCTCCGCCAAGCGGGCGATCGCGGCCTGGCGCACGGCGAACTCGAGCGGACCGGCCCGCGCGAGCAGCAGGATCCACAGCTCGCGCTCGCTGCGCAGCTCGCGCGGCGCTGCGCTCGAAAGCCAGACCAGCACCTGGGCCCGGCCGGCGCTGTCGCCAACGAGCTTGCGGGCCAGACCCGCGACCCACGGCCCGCCCTGTGGAGCGAATTCGGCAAACCATCGCGAACGCTGCGCTTGCGCCGCCTGCGGGTCGAGCGCTTCGAAGGCCTCGAGCAGCGCGCCCAGTCCCGGATCGGGAGGCGCCCGACGGCGGCTGTCCTCGATCCATTGGCCCAGGGCCTGCGCCGCCGGCGCGCCGCCGCAGCGGGCCAGCCGCGGGGCCAGCTCGGCGCGGCGGGCCGGATCCCGGCCCCCGGCCTCCAGCCAGCGCGGCGCGAAGGCGGGCCAGGGCCGATCGAGCGGCAGCCCGCGCTCGAAGCGCAGCGCACGCTCGGGCGCGCAGCGCGCGCACAGCGCCGCCAAGGAATCCTCGAGCTGCGGCGCCCGGCGCGCCAAGCAGGCGAAGGCCGTCCAGGCCAGGTCCAGCGGGGCCCGTTCCGCGACCTCCAGCAGGAAGCCCTCGGGCAGCGGCTCGAGCGCCGTTTCCAGGCATTCGAGCACGAGCCCCCGGGCGGTTCCGAGGCGCTGCCAGGCGGCGCGCGCCTCCGGCTCGCTCCAGCGCAGAGGCACGAAACGCGCACGCTCCAGGAAGCGCTGCAAGGCCGCATCGTCCAGGCCGACGGCGAGCTCAGGCGCCGCCGGGCCCAGGGCCGCCAGCGCATCGTCCAGGGCGCCGGTGTCGCCGGCCGCCGAGGCGGTTTCGAGCAGGGCCCGTCCGAGCTCCGGTCCGACGCGCGGCGTCAGGCGCGAGAGCAGGGCGCCGAGGCGCGCCGAGCGGGCCCGCGCCCTGGGCCAAGCCGCGGCCTGCCAGGGGGCCCCGTCGGCGCGGGAGCGCTCCGCAGCCGCCAGCAGCGCCGGCGCCAGGCGCGCCCAGTCGGGGGCCCCGGCGGCGCGCATGGCGCTCTCGACGGCCGCCGCCGCGCGCGGGTCCCCCTGGCGCTCGAGCTGCTCGATTCCAGCGAGCCACTCGTCCAGGTCCGCGCCCGGCGCTTCGATACCGCGGCCCGCTGACTCGAACCACTGCGCGGCCGCGCTTGGATCCTGCGCCGACCAAGCGAGCAGCGCCGCCTGGGCCCAGCGGCGCACGCGCGCTTCGCCATCCGCGCACAGCGCCGCCGCAGCCCGCGGGCTCGGCGTCCGCTCCGGGCCGCACAGGGCCGCCGCCGCGGAGCGCGCCTCGAGCAGCGGTTCCGACCGCGCCTCGATCAGCTCGGCCTCCCCCAGCGCCGCGTCCGCAGCCCAGCTCGCCCGCCAGGCCGCGGCGCGCACGCTCGGATGGGGATCGCGGCGACCCGCGCGCAGGCGCTGCTCGAGCCCTTCCGCGGCTGGGACGCCGCGGACCAGTGCGCGCTCGGCAGCGTCCGGCCCAGCGATCCAGACCCAGCGCGCCAGGGCCTCGAAACCGCGCGCCCGCTGCCACCAATCGGGCGCCTGAGTCGCGGAATCCCAGTCGAGCCGGTCGCGGGCCCAGCCCAACGCCGCGCGGCACACCAAGACCTCGATCCGCCAAGCTTCGTCCCCGGCCTGATCCGCGGGGAAAGCGTCCTGTGCAGGCGGCGTCCGCGCAGGGCTCGCCAGCGCCGGCCCCGCGCTCGGCGGCAGCCCAACGAGCAGCGCCAGCGCAACCCCCGGGGCCCGCGTCACGGCCCGCCGCCCTCGAGCTCGCGCTGCGCGCCGGGCAGGGCCTCGATCAGGTCGGAGGCCAGGGTCCCGCGCTCCCCCAGCCGGGCGGCGCAGAGCTCGCCGGCGCGGCCATGGACCCAGACCGCCGCGCGCGCGGCGGCGAAGGCATCGAACGCCGCTCCCAGGTTGCACAGGTAGGCGGCCAGCAAGCCGGCCAGCACATCGCCGCTGCCGGCGGTCGAGAGCGCCGGGTCGCCGGTCGGGTTGCGCGCTTCCCGCTGGCCATCGTCGATGCGCGTGCCGGCGCCCTTGAGGACGCACACCGCGCCGCTGCGCCGCGCCAGCTCGCGCGCGGCCGCCGCGCGCTCGGCTTCGCCGGCCCCGACCTCGGCGCCCAGCAGGCGCCCGGCTTCGCCGGGATGGGGCGTCAGCACCAAAACACCCCGGGGCCGGACCAGCTCGCGGGCGCGCCCGGCGAAGACGTTGAGCGCATCCGCATCGAGCAGCACCGGGCCGCGGAAACCCTCGAGCGCCTCGCGCACCAGCCGCCGCAAACCCTCGGGATCGAGCATTCCGAGGCCCGGCCCGATCAGCAGCGCGTGCTCGTCCCGGGCGCCAAACCAGCCCGCGTCCGGCGGTCCGGCGATCTCGACCCGCACCGCCTCGGGCAGCGCCAGGGGCAGCAGCAGGCCGAACAGTCCCTCGGGATCGAGCAGGCGCAACAGCCCGGCGCCGCCGCGCATGGCGGCGCGCGCCGCGAGCAGGGCCGCCCCGGGCATCGCCGCGGAGCCGGCCCACAGCAGCACGCGCCCGGAGGTGCCCTTGTGCCCCTCCCGCGGGCGGCGCGGGGCAGCTGCCGGCCGCGGATTCACCGCCCGGCCGCCTCCGGCGTCAGCGACAGGCGCCCGACCTCGAGGCCCGCCCAGTTGTGCAAGGGCCCCGGTCGCCACGGAGCCAGGGCTTCGAGCTCCCGGCCGGACAGCAGCTCGAAGCGCTCCAGCAGGCCCAGCACCAGCGCGTGCAAGCCGCGCTTCTGGCCGTCGTCCAGCTTGACCGCCAAGCCCAGGCCCCCGCCCACCACGCCGATCACGTACATGCCCTCGGCGCCGACCTTGCCGAACAGGCGGCCGGAGGTGGCCTTGAGCAGGTCCGTGCACAGGCGCCCCTTGCGGCCCGCCACCAGCTCGGGATGCTCGGCGGCCGCCCGGGCCAGGCGCCTGCAGGCCTGCTGGCGCGCCTCCGGCAAACTCCCGGGGTTGGCGAAGCGCGCGAAGGCCGCCGCCAGCCCGGCCAGGGGCAGGTGGAAGGTCGGAGCGCTGCAGCCATCGGTGCCGAATTCGAGCGGCTCGCCGGCCAGGCCGCACATCTCGGCCACGGCGCGGGCGACGCGCGGCTGCACCGGTCCCGCGGCGGACAGGTAGCTGGCGGGATCCCCGTCCAGGTGCCGGCACAGGGCCAGGAATCCCGCGTGCTTTCCGGAGCAATTGTTGTGCTCGGGTCCCGGGGATTGCCCGGCCTGTTCGAGTTCGCGCTTCATGCGCGAATCGCTGGGCGGCTGGGCCCCGCAGCGCAGGTGCCCCGCGTTCCAGCCGGCGCGCGCCAGCATCGACAGGGCCCGCTCCACATGCTGACGCTCCGCTTGGTGGCTCGAGATCGCCAGGGCCAGGTCCGGCGCCTCGAAGCCGAAACGCCGGTCGGCTTCGCTCTCGAGCAGCGGCAGGGCCTGCAGGGCCTTGATCGAGCTGCGCGCGAAATGGCGCTGCAGCGGGTCGCCCGAACTCGCCACCACCCGCCCGTCGGGCTCAGCCAGCACCCAGGCGCCGCGATGGCGCGACTCGATGCGCGGCCCGCGCCAGACCTCGACCTGGGCGGGATTCTCGGGGAAATCGGCCCCGGGGACGATCGGTTGCAAACAAACAGACGGTTGGGACATGGGCACGGAGGGGCTGGGCCGCCAGCGGGGAGTATGGCAGGCCGCGGCGCGGGCGGCTGCCTCGGGGATCGATCGACGCGCGCAACGGCGCGCCGGACCGCCGCGGGGCAGGCTGCGTGCGGGCCCGCCCGATCCAGCGCGCTGCGAGGCCCCGGCCGTGCGGAGCCCGGCCGGCGGCCGGGCGCCGCGCC